>Ga0194113_10005184_pt1 | contig 16853 bp, 14 predicted proteins | sample TA2MahC200mmetaG_FD_146193 | JGI IMG/M metagenome (GOLD analysis project Ga0194113, IMG submission 146193) | Freshwater microbial communities from Lake Tanganyika, Tanzania - TA2015017 Mahale Deep Cast 200m | ecosystem: Environmental > Aquatic > Freshwater > Lake | place: Tanzania: Lake... | reverse complement strand
CCTCACTGTCGAAAAACCGCCTGTTTTCGGCCTTTTCTGGCGACTGGTCCATGGCTGCGGAGCGCGTGTAGGCGCAGGTTATCGGCGGCGACGCTCCTTAGGCGAGGATTTGGGAGCGTTGTCCGGAATGGACAAGGAAACTATAATGGTGTTACAATCACACCCGTTATCCGGGTTCGCTGAACAGCAGGAAAGGTCGGTGATGGCCGAAAGAATATATGTCGTCTCCGGTCATCCGCTGAAGGAGAGCTTCAACTGCGCTCTGGCGACGGCTTATGCGGATTCCGCTCGCGCTGCGGGGGCGGAGGTGCGGCGGGTGCATCTGGCTGATCTGCAGTTTGATCTGGTGCTGCATCATGCGTATTTACAGATCCAGGCTTTGGAGCCGGATCTGCTCAAATGCCAGAAGGATATCCGGTGGGCCACGAGGCTGGTGTTGTTTTATCCCCTCTGGTGGGGCAGCGTGCCGGCGCAGATGAAAGGCTGGATCGATCGGGTGTTTCATCCTCAGTTTGCCTTCCGCTATGCCGCTGGGGCTATGTTTCCCGATCAGTTGCTCACCGGGCGATCAGGACGGCTGGTGGTGACGATGGACAATCCCCCGTGGTGGTATGCGCTGCGATACGGCAGCCCGGACCGAAAGATGATGAAGGCGATGATGATGGAATTCTGTGGCTTTTCGCCCGTGCGGCATGTGGCCATCGGGTCTGTGAAGCTTTCGAATTTGGCGAAACGCCTGCGCTGGTTGGATGACCTGCGCGCCATCGGCCGTCAGGATGCAACGCGCGCGTAAGACCACGGTGCCCGGCGTGGCGAGGCAATCGGGGAGAAGCCCAATGAACGTGTTGTTAACATCGATCGTTCTCGGCGGAATGATGCTGAGCGCGCACGCCGCTGAGACAGCCCAGGCGGTCTCATCCACAACGGAAAATCTCCTTGAAAAGGCCGACCGGCTGCAGGCGCAGTTTAAGGATGCTGAGGCGCTGCCCCTTTACCGCGAAATCCAGAAGCAGAATCCGGAAGCGTATGAACCGTTGCTGAAACTCTGCCGCTGTCTTAACAATGTGGGAGAGGATGCGGCGGATCGCGGAGAGCCTTTCTTTGCCGAGGCGGTGACGCTTGGGCGGGCGCTGTGCGAACAGTTTCCGGATCGTAAGGAGGGGCATTTCGAACTGGCTGCCGCCGTCGGCAATCTGAGCGGCTTCAAAGGAGGCCAGGATAAGGTGAAGCTGGCGAAGGAGATTGCAGGCCACGCCCAGCGGGCCATTGATCTGTATCCGGCCTGGTCTTACGGCTATTCGGTGCTCGGCGTCTATCACCGCGAAGCGGCATCGGTGAACGGGTTTCTGAAATTTCTCGCCAATCAATTTCTGGACGGGGCGCCCCAGGGCAGCATCGCCGAGTCGGAGACCTGCCTGCTGAAGGCGGTCGAACGCGACCCCGAGGCGATCTATCCGCGTTATCAGCTCGGTCTGACGTTGGTGTTGAGCAAGAAGAAGGATGAGGCGCTCGCGCAATTCCGCTCGGTCGTCAGCCTGCCGGTGAAAGACCATCAGGATGCCCGTCACCAGATACTGGCCCAAAAGCAGATTCAAAAACTGGCCAAGTGAGCCTGGCACCTATGATACCGATTGCCCAACGGTTGAATTGCCTCAACTGGCATGCGGACCCCGAAACGGGATCGCCGTTCTGGATCGCCTTTTTTGCCGGCCGCCCGGAGCTGCTGGAGGCGGTGGCTGAGAACCCCCTGACTGCGGGGCTGATGGCCGTGAAGGCGCTGCGCGAACAGCCGCTGGAGCGGTTTGTGTCCAAGGGCGTGCTGGCTCGCAACGGACGTCTGATCACGGGTGAAACCTCCGGTTTCTCGGGGTCGCCCGTGCTGACCGTGTATCAGGAGCCGGAGTTTGAGGCCGGGTTTGTTGATCCCTTTCTAACACGCGCCGCGCAGATCGGGTTTCCGGTCAACCGCAGATGGCTGTGGGCGGGCCCCTGCGGACCCCATATCATCGGCAAGGCCGTTCATGCGATTCTGGCGAAGGTCGGCGGCATGGATCCATACAGCATCGATTTTGATCCGCGCTGGTATCGCCGTCTGGAGGAGGGGTCGATGTCGCGGCAACGTTATTTCGCCCACGTGGAAGAACAGGTGTGGCGCCTGGCTTCGACCCAGAAAATCGAGGTGATCTTTTCAACCCCGCCGGTGATTGCGAAGCTGGCGGAATCGCTCCCCGAAACCGTCCGTCTCGCGATCGAGGGCATTCATTACGGCGGCCTTTCGATCTCCGCAACCGACTATGCCTGGTTTCGCGAACGCTTTCCGCGCGCCGTCCACCTGTCGGGTTATGGCAATTCGCTCTTTGGGATGTTCCCTGAAATCGGTTGTGGCCCCGAAGGCATTGAGTATGGCACGGAATCACACCGGGTGGATATCCAGGTGGTGGAACCGGCGGGCGAGGATGGCTGGCGTGTGTGCGAAGCCGGGACGGCTGGGCGCGTCATGATGTCGCGTTATGACGAATCCGTCCTGCTGCTGAACCTGCTGGAGCGTGATGTGGCCGTCCGAACCGATCGCGGCATCCGTAATCCGCATCCCGTCGAACGCCAGAAACCGCTGCAGGTCATTTATTAGCCTTCAAAAAGATCACCCGATGCAGGCAATCCGCATAAAAAAACCCGAGCTGTTGGCCCCCGCAGGCAAGGAAGAGGTCGTGTGGGCCGCGATCGAGGCGGGCGCCGACGCCGTCTATCTGGCCGGCAAAAATTTCAACATGCGCCGGCACCGCGCGGATTTTAATTTCACAGCCGAAGCGCTCGAACGATCCGTAACGTTCGCCCATGCGCGCAACCGCACACTCTATGTCACCGTCAATACCCTCGTGGGCACGTCTGAGGTGGACCTGCTCCGCGACTACCTCCTGTATCTGGATGCGCTGGGAGTGGACGCCCTCATTGTCCAGGATCTGGCGGTGGTGGCGCTGCACCGGTCGCTCGGCCTGAAGGTGCCGTTGCACGCCAGCACCATGATGAATGTGGGCGCCCCCGATGCCGCGACGTTTCTCGCGAGGCACGGGTTCACCCGGGTGGTCACCTCCCGCGACATCACCCTCGATGACGTGCGCCGGATCCGGGAGACAACCGGTGTGGAGGTGGAGTATTTCATCCATGGCGATATGTGCGCCGCGCAGTCGGGCCAGTGTTTTCAGAGCGGCCTGATATTCGGCAAGAGCGGCAACCGCGGGCAGTGCATGAAGCCCTGCCGGTGGAAGTACGACCTGATGTCGGGCGCGGCCGCAGATCAGCCGGTCCTATCGGGCGTTCATCTCCTGGCGGCCAAGGACATGTGCCTGATCCAGCAGATCCCGGAATTGGTCCGTGCCGGTGTGGATGCGCTCAAGATCGAAGGACGGATGCGCCCGGCCCCCTTTGTTGCGGATTTGGTTCGCCTCTACCGAAACGCCATTGACCGCTACTGTGACAATCCTCTGGCGCAATCCCGCACGCTTCCGGAAATCGCCGACATGCAGCAGAGCCGTGTCCGAAATCTGACCACCGGCTTTGCCTTCAACGCCCCCGACTCCCGGTACATGGACCTCGATGGCGAACGCGAGCCGGTTTTTTTGTCGTACGCGGGAACCCTGCCGACGCTTCAGTCGGATGCGCCTCCCTTTTTACCGTATTCAGGACCCGGACTGAATGGCATTCCGGATAGGCCGATCGAGCTCACGGTCTTCGCGGGAACGCGGACGCAGGCCGACGCGGCCGCGCCGTTTGCCGACAACTTGGTTCTGTGCTGGGAGGGCGACCTCCAGTCTGGATCCCACTGGGATCTCACCGCTATCAGCGATCTTGCCAGCCGGTGCAAGCAGGCCAATAAACGGCTGTTGCTGGCGTCGCCCCGAATCATCACGGAACGGGAAGCCCGAGAATGGCGCCTGGTTGCCGCAGCGCTGGCGGAGGAGCTCGCGGGTTTCTCGGTGACCTCGATCGCCGCGCTGGAAGGCGTGCGCGGTCTCGGCAAACCGCTGTGGGGCGAGGCTTCGCTGAATGTGCTCAACCCGGAGGCCCTGCGGTTTCTGGCCGGCGAAGGCATCTCGCGTCTGCTGCCGGCGCTGGAGTGCGGGTTCGAGGATCTGACCCTGCTGGCGGATCACGGATTAACCCCCTTTCTGGAACTGCCCGTTCAGGGACCGCTTGTCGCCATGATCCTGGAACACTGTTTGGTGGGCATGGCGTTGCAGGGAATCAGCAAACGCGAAATCTGCCGGATGCCGTGCGCCATCGACACGTTTTACCTGCGCGATGCCCGCGGCACGGTGCGGCGAATCTGCACCGACACCTACTGCCGCAATCACATCCTGATGGAAAACGATCTGTGCCTGTTGTCGGCCGTGCCGGCCCTGATGTCGCTGCGTCCGGCCTCTTTTCGCATCGATGCGCGTCTGGCGGACCCCGCAACGCTTCCAGCGTGCCTGGTCGCTTACCGCAAAGCCATGGCCGGTGATCCCACTGGAGCGGCCGAATTTTCCGCCGCGCATCCCGGCCAGCCTTTCAACCGGGGTGCCTACCCCAAGGGGATTATCCACGATGTCGAGAAGTCCATCACCAGCTTTGAACGGTAGGACGGATCCCTTGCCAAACTCGGACGCCCCCGCCGCACGGCTGCTCGCGCTCAAGCAGGATTATCTGATCCCGTGTGTCAACCACTTTTACCGCAATCCTCCGGTGTTTGTCCGCGGCGAGATGCAGTACCTGGTGGATACCGAGGGCAAACGCTACCTCGATTGCTACAGCGGCGTCACGGTGATGAATTGCGGACATTGCAATCCGGCGATCACGGAGCCCGCCATTGAGCAGATCCGCACGTTGCAGCACACCACCTCGATCTATCTGACCTCACCCATGCTCGAACTCGCGCGGGATTTGATCGGCTTTATCAACGGATCACTCCAGCGGGTCTTCTTCGTCAATTCCGGGTCGGAAGCCAATGAGGGCGCGTTGCTGCTCGCTCGGCTGCACACCGGCAGATCCGGTTTCATCGCCATACGCGGGGGTCTCCATGGCCGGACGCATCTGACGATGAGCCTGACCGGCGTGCCGATGTGGCAGACCGATCCCGTTCCGTCACCCGCCGCCCGTTTGGCACCGCGCCCCCACTGCGCACAATGCGAGCTTGGGAAAGAACCCAAAACCTGCAAGTTTGCCTGCGCCGTCGCGCTCGCCGAGCAGATCGATCCCGACACCGCAGCGGTGATTCTGGAGCCCATCCAAGGCAATGGCGGCATCATTGTCCCCCCGGACGGCTATTTCCACCGTCTGCGCGAGATCACCCGCGAGCACGGTGTCCTGCTCATCTTTGATGAGATTCAGACCGGGTTTGGCCGCACCGGATCCGACTTCGCTTTCCAGCATCTGGGCGTCGAACCCGACATCCTGACGCTGGCCAAGGCGCTCGGCAATGGCTTTCCAATCGGCGCCTTCTGCACCACCGAACGCATCGCCGCGAACTACACGAAGCCGGGCGCCTCCACAACCGGGGGCAATGCGGTGTCGGCTACCGCCGCCCGGCAGGTGCTGCGCTACCTGCGCGAGCACGATCTCCCCCGACGCGCCGCTGAACTGGGTGGACTGCTGCGGCAGCGGTTTGAGGCTATTGCGCAATCCGTCTGCGGCGTCCGTGAAGTCCGGGGGCGCGGGCTGATGCAGGCGATGGAGCTGGGCAGCGCCACCCACCCCATGACCGCCGAGACCGATGCCATCCTGGAAGCCATGAAGGATCGAGGTTTTCTCATCGGCAAGACCGGCCTCATGCGCAACACCGTGACCGTTATGCCGCCGCTCGTGATTACCGAGGCCGAGGTCGCCGCGTTGGCCGATCAACTCGAACAGGTGATGGGGGCTCTATGCGGTTGGGCATGATTCGCTATTTGAATGCGATCCCCTTTCACTACGGGTTATCGCCTGAGGTGGAACTCATCAAGGATGTGCCTGCGGCCCTTGCCGTTCGCATGGCTGCTGGTGAATTTCATGCCTCGCTGGTGCCTGCCGCTGCCTTCATCCAAGAGGGCCGATCGCTCGGCTGGTCTCGCGTCGAGGGCTTGGGCATCGCCTCCGCCGGCCGCGTCGGGTCTGTCTACATCCGATCCACCGTCCCCCCCTCAGAAATCCGCACCTTGCGGCTTTCGGCCGAGTCCCGCACCTCCAATCTGCTGGCTCAGATCATTCTTCGCCGCCGCTATCGCTCGTCGCCGCACATCATCCAGCCCGCCGCATGCACAACGGCGGTGGAGAGCGAGGTCATCATCGGCGATGTCGCCCTCGGCCATGTGACGTCGGCTGGCGAAACCCTCATTGACCTCGGCCGGGAATGGCTGCTGCTAACGGGCCTGCCCGTGGTCTTTGCGGTCGTGGTCGGCCAGGACCTCGCCGCCGCCCGCGCCGTTGAGGCGCTGCTCACGCCCGTGGTTGCCCGGAATCTGGCCCACGTAGATACGATGCTCACAGCGCTCAACCTGATCCGTCATCGCGATTATTTCTCCCGCCTACAATTTCATCTCAACGCCAGCCACGAGGCTGCGTTGCACACGTTCGCCGCCCTGCTGGAGGACGAGGGCTTATGATGCGGCATCTCTTTGTCACCGGCGCGACCGGCCTGGTGGCCGCCTATTTTCTCGCGGAACTCCTGCGGCGTCACCCAGACATTCGCGTCTCCGCTTTGATTCGCGCCGATACGGTCCCGCACGCCCGCCGCCGTCTTCGCACACTCGGCCAGCACTTTGGCGACGACCAGCTCTTTGACCGCATAACCCCTGTCGTGGGGGATCTCCTGAAGACAGACCTGGGCCTGAATCCGGCTCTCGCGACCGGATTGCGCGCCGAGGTCACCGACATCCTCCATTGCGGCGCAACCGTTGCCTTTCTCAACTCAGCCGACCAAACCACCACCCGGACGAACCGGGACGGCACGATCAACCTCCTCCGGTGGGGATCGCCCCAGGCCCGCTTCTTTCATGTCAGCACCGCCTATGTTGCGGGGGACTGGCAGGGTGACTTCCCCGAGACCGCGCTGGATCTCGGCCAACGGGCCAGAAACGATTACGAGGCCAGCAAGTTCAGCGCCGAACTGTCGGTGCGCGCCCATTTTTCCGATGATCCCTCGCGTCTGACCATCTTCCGCCCCTCCATCGTGCTGGGTGAATACGCATCGGGGCGAACACTTCAATTTGGCACATTCTACGAGGTTATCGCACGGCTGCATGTGATTCGCCGGCGATTCGGAAAAACCCTGCTGTCGCTGAACCAGGACGAATCGGCCTGTCAAAACTTTATCCCGGTCGATCACGTCGCTGAACAAATGAACGATGTCTTTGAAAATCCGGAAAACTGGGGTAAAACGTATCACCTCGTCAATCCCCAACCGACCCTCATGGGAGACCTGATGCGACTCAGCCAAAACTACTTTGGCCTGGAGATCCGGCCGCGTCAGCCCACGGAGCCAACGTCGCCGGCCGCCCGCCTCTTCACCAAATCCCTCGCGGCCTATCTCCCCTATTTCACGGGCGCAGCCCGTTTTGGCACGACCAATCGCGACGGCCTGCCCTCGGCCAGACCGTGCCCGCTGGACGCCCGCTATTTTCACGCGCTGGCGGATTACTTGGCCGGCCAAGGATGGAGCATGCGGAAATGACGACGAATTGTGAAACGTACTTCACCCGCTTTCTCGCGTCGCAGATGCACCGCGATCTGCTGGACGGCTACGCCGGTCTTTCAACCACGTTCCGGATTGCCTTCCGGGACACCGGAAAATCGTGGTCTCTGACGCTGGAGCGGGGGCAGATTCGTTCGCTGGCTTCGGATTCTTCAAACCCGTGCCGGGTGGTCTTTCTCGTGGACGAACCGGTGTTTCTCGATCTGATCGCCGGGCGCATCTCCCCGCAAAATGCCTTCTTCCAGCGCCGCACCGACATTCAGGGGAACTGGGTCGAGGGGATGAAGCTCGCCCGCATTCTCGGCCTGTTCTTTGAGAAACACCCCTATCCTGGCCCGGAACCCGAAGCATGAACACACCCGAATGGAGCGCGGAGAAACTTCGCATTGACGTGGAACCCGGGCTGGACATCGGCATGACGCTCGGCTATCCCGAATTTCCGCTGCGCGACCGGCTCATTGTCATCTTTCCGCCACATCCGAGTCTCGGCGGCGACTCCGCCAACAACGTGGTCGAAGCGGTCTTCGCCGCCGCCCTCGCTAGTGGCCGAATGGCGGTCAAGCTCAACTACCGGGGGACGGAGACCGGCGTCATCCGGAGTGAATCCGCGCTGACGGTGTGGGACCGAATGGAAGCGGCGACTGATTACGCCGTCGTCTATTCGGATTCCGCCAGCCTGGTGGCGCGGGCTCTGGAAGCGGCCGGTCCGGTGGATCAGGTGGTCTTCGTCGGCTATTCGTTCGGCGCCTATGCGGCGCTGGAGACGGCCGCGAGGACGGGCGTGCGCCGGGTGGTGGGGATTTCCCCCCCGCTGTTGTCACATCCGTTTGCGGATCGGCTGGCGCCGGGCCTGCATGCCGTTTTTCTGTCGGGCGCGAACGATCCATTCTGCCCCATTGGGGCGTTGCGCGGCTTGGCGGGCGCCGCGTGTTCCATTGTGGAATTGGCGGTGGACGATCATTTCTATCGGGGCGATGAGCCGCGCGTCGCCCGGGCCGCACTTCAGGAGGCATTATGTTGAGACGCATTCAGGAAACGGTTGCGGCGCGGGAGCGCATCACTCCCGCGCAGGCCCTCTGGCTGCTGCGAGACGCCGACCTCATGGATCTGGCCGAGCTGGCCAGCCTGCGGCGGCGTCACTGGGTGGGCGAACGCGCTTTTTACCAGTATAACTTCAACGTCAATCACACCAATATTTGCGGCAACAAATGCAAGCTGTGCGCCTTCTACCGCGATGAGGCGAAGGGCTATACGCTGACCCCCGAAGACGTTGGCGAAGCGGTCGCAACGGTCCATGCACGCGGCGTCGATGAGGTGCATGTCGTGGGCGGACTCAATGATAAGATGCCCTATTCCTACTATCTGAATCTGGTCAAGGCGATCAAGTCGGTCTCTCCTTCCATCCACATCCAAGGCTTTACGGCGGTGGAAATCGATTTCTTTGCCACGCTTAAAGGCAGCAGCTCATTGGATGTTCTCACCGAGTTCATGGATGCGGGGCTGGATTCCCTTCCGGGTGGTGGCTCGGAAATCTTCTCCGAACGGGTGCGCGCGCTCATCTGCGAGAACAAGGCCCCGGCCGAGGTCTGGCTGCGCATCCACGAGGAGGCCCATCAGCTCGGCATGACCTCCAACGCCACCATGCTCTATGGCCATGTCGAGACCGACGAGGAGATCATCGACCATCTGGAGCGTCTCCGCAGGGTTCAGGATCGCACCCGCGGATTTCGCGCGTTTGTTCCGCTTAAATTCTTCCCGAAAAACACCGAGCTGGGCGCGGGCGGACGCGCATCCAGCGGCGTGTTCGACGCGCGGCTCCTTGCCACCGCTCGCCTCTTTCTCGATAATTTTCCGCATCTCAAATCGTTGTGGATGATCTACGGCTACAAGGGCGCGCAAGTCGGACTCGCCTTCGGCGCCGACGACATCGGAGGCACCTATTTTGACGAAACCATCGTGCATGCTGCGGGCGCCCAGACGCCCAAAAGCCTGACCGAAGCGGAGATCTGTGGACTGCTTCAACGCGCGGGCCGCACGCCCGTCAAGGTCAACAGCGGCTACCAGGGGGTCACTTATGGATGAGCGCGTCTATGAGAAGGCGCTGGCCGGCGAACGACTCACGCCCGCCGAGGGGCTGGCACTCTTCGCCTGGGATCTTTCGGATTTGGGGCGGCTCGCCCAAGCCGCCCGACAACGCCACAATCCGGGCCGAATCGTCACGTTTGTGGTCGATCTGAATCTTAACCTGACCAATGTCTGCGCGCATGAATGCGCCTTCTGCGCATTCTGGCGGAAGGAGGGCAGCCCCGACGCCTATCTGCTGTCTGATCAGGAAATTGCAAACGCCGTCGCTGCGGCAGTCTCTGCGGGCGCGTCGCAGGTGATGATCCAGGGCGGCGTCCACCCGGGCCTGAGCATCTCCGATTATGAGCGTATCTTGCGGATGCTGCGGCTGGCGCATCCGCAGCTTGCGCTCCACGTGCTCTCGCCAACCGAGATCGCCGGTCTCGCGCGCGCCGACACGCTCACCATCCGAGACACGCTGACGCGCCTGCGGGCGGCGGGAATGGATTCGTTGCCGGGCGGCGGCGCCGAAATACTCGTGGACCGCGTGCGCAACCGGGTCAGCCCCCGCAAGATCTCTGCCTGCGGCTGGCTCGATGTCATGGAAACAGCCCATCAGATGGGCATGCGATCAACCGCAACCATGATGTTTGGCTGCATTGAAACACACGCGGAACGCATCGACCACCTCGACAAAATCCGCGCCCTTCAGGATCGCACCGGCGGGTTCCGGGCCTTCATTCCGTGGACGTTTTTGCCGGCCAACACCCGGCTCGCAGAGGTGCCGCGCGCCGGAGGCCTGGATTATCTCCAGACCCTGGCGATCTCCCGCATTTACCTCGACAATATCCAGCACATCGCCACGGGCTGGCTTACCGAAGGAATCGAGGTTGCGCAGCTTGGCTTGTTCCTGGGAGCCGACGATTTTGGCGGGACGCTGTCACGCGAGGAGGTGATTCGCTCGGCTGGCGGCGGCGCCGATGCCTCCCGGCAGGAAATTGAACGCGCCATCCGTCTCGCCGGATTTTTCCCAGCGAGACGGAACACCGGCTACGAAATCATCACGGACGGCTGACCCCACGCTGAACGCCGCACGCGAATGCGTGGGCATTGCGGAACATCCGCATCCACGGTCCGGCCTCGCCGGTAAACACCCCGTCCGGCTTGTACGAGAGCTGAACCGAGCGGAACCCGCGCTCGGGGTGCGGCATCATGATCGTCGCCCGTCCGTCAGGGGTGGTGAACCCCGTCAGCCCGCCCGCCGATCCGTTGGGGTTCCACGGATAACGCTCGGTCGGCCGACCGCAGCCATCCACGAAACGCAGCGCGCCTGCGGCCGATCCAGCGTCTGCTGGCGAATCGAAGACCGCAAGCCCCTCGCCATGGGCCACGGCGATCGGCACGCGCGAGCCGGCCATGCCCCGGAGCAGGACCGATGGTGAATCCAGGACCTCCACCGTCGCATAGCGCGCCTCGAATTGCTCCGAGACATTGCGCCGGAACTGAGGCCACTGCGCTGCGCCGGGGATGATCGCCTTGAGCTGCGAAACCATCTGACATCCGTTGCAGACGCCCAGCGTAAACGTGTCGGGCCGCTTGAAGAACGCCCCGAACATCTCCATCATCCGCGCGTTAAACAGAATGCTCCTCGCCCACCCCGAACCGGCGCCCAGCACGTCGCCGTAGGAGAAGCCGCCGCAAGCGACGAGCCCGCTAAATGCGCTCAGATCGGTCCGGCCCGTTAACAGGTCGGTCATGTGAACATCGCACGCATCAAAGCCCGCGAGGCTGAAGGCGGCGGCCATCTCGACATGACCGTTGACCCCCTGCTCGCGCAGCACGGCCAGACGCGGCTTCTCCCGGAGCGTCACCGTGGAGGGACTGTCATCGGGCCGATAGGTCAGGTGGACGTTGATTCCGGGGTCGTCCGCATCACTGCCGTTGTCATATTCCTGACGGGCGCACTCGGGATTGTCACGCAGCGCCTGCATCCGGAACGTCAGCGCCGACCACGTTGACCGCAGCCGGGTGATGTCGGTCGCCACGGCCCGCGTGCGCGCGGCGGAAAGGGTGAACGAGCGGTCCGCGACCGGCTCGCCGATGACGTGGGTCATGGCCCCCAGACCGTGCCGGGCGAGAACGCCGCAAACCGTTTCGACACGGGGCGCGGCGACCTGCAGCACGGCTCCGAGTTCCTCGCTGAACAGAGCTTCGATGGCGCTCCGTCCGGGAAGTTCAGCACGCAGTCCGCACCCGCCGGTCATCGCCATCTCGGCCAGAGTCACGGCCACGCCGCCGTCAGACCGGTCGTGATAAGCCAGCAGCAACCCCTCCGCCACCAGCTCCTGCATCGCGTCGAAGAAGGCGCGCAACGCCACGGGCGAATCGCAGTCGGGCGCGTCATCGCCGACCTGGTTATACACCTGCGCCAGGGCGCTTGCGCCCAGGCGGTTGCGGCCGGCTCCGAGGTCTATGAGCAGCAGCCGACTCGGTCCCGGCTTGAGATCCGGCGTCACCGTCTTGCGCACGTCAACAACCGGCGCAAAGGCGCTAACGATCAGACTGAGCGGGGCGACCTGGCGGTGAACCGCACCCGCAGCGTCCGCCCACACCGTACGCATGGAAAGCGAATCCTTGCCGACCGGAATCGACACGCCGAGCGCAGGACAAAAGTCGATCCCCACGGCCTTGACCGTGTCAAACAAAGCCGCATCCTCGCCCGCCTCGCCGCAGGCGCACATCCAGTTGGCCGAGAGCTTGATGGCACCGATCGGGCCGATCGCCGCGCCGGCGCAGTTGGTGATGGCCTCCCCCACCGCCAGCCGTCCCGAGGCTGGCGCATTGATGAGCGCCACCGGGGTCCGTTCGCCCGTCGCCATGCAGGCGCCCGTGAACGCGGTGTAGCCGTGGGCCGTCACCGCGCAATCCGCCGCGGGCAATTGATAACGCCCCACCATCTGGTCCCGGCAGACCAGGCCGGTGACGGAGCGGTCGGCGATGGTGATCAGAAACGTCTTGTCGGCCACTGCCGGAAGCTGCAACACCCGATCGAGCGCGTCGCAGGGCCGGACGTGCGCCAGGTCGAGCGGCACGGCGGATGGGACGGCGCGCGTCACGTCGCGCACCATCCGCGGCGGCTTGCCCAGCAGGACGCTGACATCCATGTCAATCGGCCGGTCGCCAAAGTGCTCGTCCTCCAGGATCAGCCGCCGATCGTCACGCGTCACGCCGATGAATGCGGCAGGACAGCGCTCGCGGGCACACACCTGCTCGAACCACGCACGGTTTTCAGCCCGAATGGCCAGGACATACCGCTCCTGCGCCTCGCAGCACCAAATCTCCATGGGCTTCATCGAGGGTTCTTCATTATGAACCGCGCGCAACTGAAACGTCGCGCCGGTGGCTTCAACCAGCTCCGGGCATCCGTTGGACAGTCCGCCGGCGCCGATGTCGTGAATGCTGAGGATCGGATTCCCATCGCCCATCGCCGTGCAGGCGTCGATCACCTCTTGGCAGCGGCGCTCCATCTCGGCATTGCCGCGCTGCACCGAATCAAAGTCGAGCGCCTCGTCATTGCTGCCCGTGACCATGGACGACGCCGCGCCGCCGCCCAGCCCGATCCGCATCGCCGATCCGCCAAGCTGCACGATCAGCGCACCCGGCGGAACCGGCTTTTTCCACACATGACTGCGGCGGATGCTGCCCATGCCGCCCGCCAGCATGATCGGCTTGTGATAGCCCCGGTGGCGGCCGGCAACACGATCCTCATACGTGCGGAAGAACCCCGTCAATTGGGGCCGGCCGAACTCGTTGCCGAACGCCGCGCCGCCCAGCGGTCCCTCGGTCATGATCGCCAGCGGTGAAGCCAGCCGACGCGGAAACTCGGCAATCTCCCGCTCCCAAGGCATCACATAACCCGGGATACGGAGGTTGGAGACCATGAACCCCGAAAGGCCCGCCCGGCTCTTACTCCCCGTGCCGGTGGCCGCCTCGTCTCGAATCTCGCCGCCGACGCCGGTCGCCGCCCCGGGAAACGGCGAGATCGCCGTCGGATGGTTATGCGTCTCCACCTTCATCAGCAGGTCCATCTGATCGGCATGAAAGCCGTAGCAACGTGTCCGGGGATCGATCCAGAAGGCGTCGACCGCAAACCCCTCCGCCACACCCGAGTTGTCCGAATACGCAACGAGCGTTCCCTGCGGATGGCACGCGTGGGTGTGCTTGATCATCTTGAAGAGGGAGAGCTCCTCGGCATGGCCATCCACCACCCAGGCGGCGTTGAAGATCTTGTGACGGCAATGCTCGGAGTTCACCTGGCCGAACATCACCAGCTCGGTGTCGGTGGGGTTGCGTCCGCCGCGTGTGTAATTCTCGCAGAGATAGTCCATCTCGTCGTCGCTCAGCGCCAGTCCCATGCCGACGTTGGCCTCTTCCAGCGCGGCACGGCCGCGGCCGAGCACATCGAACGAACGGCCGGGAGCTGGCGGAGGATGGGCAAAGCAATCGCCCAGATCGGCATAAACGCCCTCGGTCATCCGATCGTGCAATGCGTGGAGGACCGGCCGCAACCGCTCGCACGGCACCTCGCGTCCGCCCGCGCGGACGACCAGACGCACGGCGCGCTCGACCCGCCGCACCGCCGTCAGCCCGCAGTTGGCAAAGATGTCGGTCGCCTTCGAAGACCACGGCGATATCGTCCCCTTGCGCGGCGAGATATAAACACCACCCGCCGCCGGAGCCGTCGCCGACGCGCCAAGCAAGGCTTGCGCCTGGGCCAGGGCCGAGGCGTCCAAAGTCCGATGCAGGTCTAGAAGATACACAAACACCGCCTCGACGGCGACCCCGTCGTCCAGGCCATCGACCCCTTGCCGAATGACGTCCTTCAGCGCCTCCAGCCGAAACGCGGAAAACGCCGCGCACCCTTCAAGCATCATCATAACGCACCGCCCGTGTCCCAAAAAAATCGCAGAGGGGCGTATTTTGACATTCGGATACCCGGAAAGCAAGAGTAACTCATTCGTTGAAGAAAATATGCGGTTGACAGAACGGCCGTCCGCATGATTTAATGTCGCCCGTTTCACCCGTCACGGGATCTCTTGGTGTGGGGGTATAGCTCAGTTGGTAGAGCGCTTGAATGGCATTCAAGAGGTCAGGAGTTCGACCCTCCTTACCTCCACCACTTTATAAGATTTGAAACAGATGCCCCATGCCGACCTACGAATATTGTTGCCCCGCTTGCGGCACGTTTGATGTGTTCCAAAGCATGAAGGACAATCCGCTCAAGGTTTGCCCCAAATGCAAGAGCCGTAAGATCCGGCGCCAGATCAGCCGCGGTGCCGGCATCATTTTCAAGGGCAGCGGATTTTATCAGACCGATTACCGCAGCGCCGGCTATCACTCGGATGTCAAGGCCGACACCGCCGCAAAAGCGGCCGGTTCCGACGCGCCCAAAACCGACACCGCCGCAAAAGCCCCCGGTTCCCCAGCACCCAAGACCGACAGCGCTCCGGCGAAGACCGGAACGGGCAAGACCCCGGCGGATAAGTGACCGAGACCCCCAGTGGGGCGCGCGTGAGATCTCATGAAGTGCAGGTGCCCTGGTGTGAGCAACGACGTGTTTGATCCGACCCTCCTGACCCGCGCCCTGCTCGCCTGGTACCGCGCCAATCGCCGCGAAATGCCGTGGCGCGGACATCCCGACCCCTATGCCGTCTGGGTCAGCGAAATCATGCTGCAACAGACGCAGGTCGACACCGTGCGACCCTTTTTTGCCCGTTTCATGGCCCGCTTCCCCGCTGTCGCCAGCCTTGCCGCAGCCCCGGATGACGCGCTCCTCAAACCGTGGGAAGGTCTGGGCTATTACGCGCGGGCACGCAATCTGCGCAAGGCCGCGCAGATCATCCTCAACCGCCACGACGGAAAACTGCCACAGACACTGGCTGAACTGGCCGCGCTGCCGGGGATCGGGCCCTACACCGCCGCCGCCATCTCCAGCATCTGCTTCGGCGTGTGCGAGCCCGTGGTGGATGGCAATGTGGCGCGCGTCTTCTCGCGCTTCTGGCTGCTCGCCGATGACTTTCGGAAACCCGGACCGCGCGCGGTGCTGGCCGATCGGCTGCGTCCGGCGATCACCGGATGCGGCGCCCCCGGCGACTTCAACCAGGCCATCATGGAACTCGGCGCACTCATCTGCACACCGCGTTCGCCTGCGTGCGAAGCGTGCCCGCTTCACCCGGCATGCGCAGCGGCCGCCACGGGTCGGCAATGCGACTTCCCGGTCAAACCCGTAGCTGCGGCGCTTCCCGAGCGCCATGCCGTCGGATTTATCTTGCGTGACGCCCGCAACCGCGTTCTGCTGGTACGCCGCGACAGCGCCGGCCTTCTCGGAGGCCTCTGGGAACTTCCCGGCGGGGAGATCCCCCTCACGCACACACCCGCAGCCGCCGCCCGCCTGGTGCGCCGACAAACCGGCCTCGCGCCCGCCGCTATCCGGCCTGCGGGCGCGATCAGCCACACATTCTCCCACTTCCGCCTCCGGCTCAGCCTCTACACGGCGACCCTCCCCTCGGGCCGCATCTCCCCCGGCCTGCGCGAGCACGTCCACTGGTCGCCCCTGCCCTCCGCGCTCCCGCTCACCACCGCCGCGCGCCGCGCGCTGGCGGCCGGCGTCCCGCTGAAGAGAAAAGCTGAAAACTGAAAGCTGAAAAACTGAAAGCTGAAAAGCGGGTTCAGGGAATGCACGCAGCGCGGCAGGGCGGCGGCGTCTCGCCGCGCCGAAAGACAAAGGGAATGCGCGAGGCGGGGACTGTGAGTTGTCAGTATTCCCTTTGCATTCCGATAGCGATCAACGCCTTGATCCATTTGCCTGCGGCGCGGCGGGACGCCGCCACCCTACCCGCTTCGCGCACCCACGCAGCCACACACTGTCGCACACCCCCTGTCGCTGACCGACCACCGGGGCGCATCCCCGTTTCACTGACCTGTCAAGCGGGCGATCCTGTGGACAGCCCTGTGACGTGGGCTAGCGCCCCGGCCGACGCGGCAGCGGTGGCGCGGGACGTATCGGACCGCGCAGACGGTGTGA
>Ga0194113_10005180_pt1 | contig 16857 bp, 15 predicted proteins | sample TA2MahC200mmetaG_FD_146193 | JGI IMG/M metagenome (GOLD analysis project Ga0194113, IMG submission 146193) | Freshwater microbial communities from Lake Tanganyika, Tanzania - TA2015017 Mahale Deep Cast 200m | ecosystem: Environmental > Aquatic > Freshwater > Lake | place: Tanzania: Lake... | reverse complement strand
GGAGAATCTCAAGAACCTCGCCGAAAACCTGCGCCTCATCGGCAAGGACATCAAGCAGATTCCGCTGGTGCTGCAGTACAACAAAAGGGATCTGCCCAACGCCCAGACCGTGGAGGAAATGAACCGAATTCTCAATCCGGAGGGTGTGCCGTTTTTCGAGGCTGTCGCCGTCCAGGGCGAGGGGGTGTTGACGACCCTGGCGCGGGTTACGCGCATGGTGGCGGATCATCTCAAGGCGAGTCTGTTTTCCCAGGGACGCGAAGAAGCACGAGAACCGAAGGCCGCGCCGCCGCCGAAGTCGCGGACACCTGCCCGCGCCGACGAACTGAGCGACTCCCCGGCCGAGGAGGCTCCGGCTTTTCTGGGACGTTCTTGGGCGAACGCACCCGTTGCGGCGCGCGCCTGGGCCGGGGACGAGCTTGGCCTGCCGCGAACCCCCTTGGGGGACGGCGGGGGGTGTCCGACCCGTCCGGGATCGGCTGCGGCCGCACCTGCTCCGCCGGTGAGGGCTCCCGCCCTGGAACTCCCCAGCCTCTTCGGGGAGCCGCCCCGCTTTCTCGAACAGGGGGAACCCGGCGGCGCTGCCGAGAAACCCGCGGGCGGACCCTCCGCATCCCCGCGTCCGGCCGCACCCATGCCGGGAGGGGTCAATCCGCCGGCGAACGATGGCTGGCTCGATCCCTCGGTGGTCTCCTTTGCTCCGGAGGCCTCAGGCGAGGCGTCCACGGAGTCCACGGGCAACGAGATATCCGTGCTCCTCGGCCAGCCGGAGCGCAAGACCGCCAACGAGGTGTCGGTCCCTCTCAGCATCCGCGCGAACGGATCCGGGGAACGGATGACCTTCCGCCTGGTGATTCGACTGGATGCCGACGGTCTGGCGGCCTGATTTCTGCCCCGGCCTCATCGAGGTTTTCTGAGGAAAAACCGCACCGCCTCCGCCAGACCCGCACCCAGCGCCATCGAACCCAGGATCAGCCAGAGTTTCGCGAACGGCCCCAGATTCCACAGCAGGAAGTCGAGGGTGACGGGCTCGAGATTCTGAAGAATGACCACGACCAGCAGCAGGATACACGCGGACCCCGCGAGCATCCTGGGCCGGGCCAGGATCCCGCGACCGATTTGCGACAGCTTCTCTTTCATGGCGGTCTTCCTCCCTCGTCCGGATCGGGTTCAGGCCAGCAGCAGGATGGTGCCGTTACAAAGCGCGTGAAAGAGCACGGAGGCGAGAATGCTTCCGGTGCGTTCTCGAAGCCAGCCGAACGCCAGCCCCGGGAAGAAGGTGGCCAGGGTGTCCGGCCGGAAGTCGATGAGGAAATGCCCGAGGGCGAACAACACGGCGGTGTAGAGCCAGCCGAAGCCCAGGGGCGCGAAGAACACTCGGACTCTGCACGGGAAAGCCTCGTTCAGCCGCGACTGCATGTACCCGCGATAGAAGACCTCCTCCGGGAAGGAGACACACAGCAGATGGTACAGAAACAGCAGGAACCAGCCGGAAGAAAGCCTGATCGCCGACGGTTCCTGATGCAGCCAGGTCGTCTGGTAGAAATGAAACAGCACGAGAAAACCCGGCAGGACGACCAGGGAGACCAGAAGCGCCGTCCCCAGGGAAGACAGCCACCCGTCCAGCGTGAGTCCCCAGGCTTGCGGACTCTTCCGGCGGACCAGGAGCAGCACCACCGGCAGGTAAAGAAACATCCCTGCCGCCCAAAGCGGCAGGGTCTGCGAGATGAAGGGGATGGAGCGAAGGTAAAAGAGCACCCTGCAGATGCCGATCACCAGGACGAACAGCAGCGTGACCTCAAGCAGGGAGTTCCTTCGCGCCCGCATGCCTTCAGCCCCCTGCCGCCAGGATCCTCTCGAAACATGCGAGAACCGACTCGTACTCCATTTCCCAGCAGCATCCGGGCGCGCAGGTCGAATCCCCCACCAGAAACAGACCCTTGATGCGGGGAACCCGGTACCCGGGCCTGTCCTTGCGGGTCTGATCGGCGCGAATGGCAATGCTGTCCAGCATATGCACGACCTGCGAGCGCCTCCACTCCACGGCCGTTTCCTTGCCGGGAATGGCCTTGCGGATGTTGGCCTCGACCTTCTTCTCCAGGGTCTGAATCACCTCCGGTCGCGCGGCGTCCTGCGGGGAGCAGGGGCACACGAAAGTCGCCAGTTGTTTTCCCGCCGGGGCATGCAGGTGGCTCAGGTTGGACAGGAAGGTTCCGAAGGCGGGCGGGTCGAGAAAAAACCACAGCCCCTTGGCCGGGAAAATCCGTTGCGTCAGGGCGAGATCCACGATGAGCGCGGCGGAGGGCACCGTCTTTCGGCAAAAGCGGAGGTACTCCGGCGTGGAACTGCCTGCCGGGAGCAACCCCACCATCTGGCTGCAGGGTATCGCGGCCACGACACAACGCGCCGGTACGAACTCCCCGTCCACCCGGACGCCGAGTACTCTCTCCTCGCGGACCTCGATGCTCTCCACCCTGGCGTGCCACCGAATCTCACCGCTGCTTTCCGCGGCCTCCTGGAGTTGCCGCAGCAGGTCCGGCCAGCCCTTCCGGGGATAGGAAAGGTAGGACCGGTTCTCGAAGATACCCCGGAAACAGCGCAGGGTTTCCCCCGCGGAAACCACGGCGGGATCCGCGCAGTGGGTACACTCGCAGGCCAGCGCCAGCAGAACCTTCTGCAAACTCTGCTTGACCCTGTTCCGCACAAACCATTCCTCGATACTGGTCTCCTCCAGTTCTTCGAGATTCTCTCCTTTGAGCGTGCGCAGGATCTGCCAGGCGCGCAACCGATCCCAGGGGGAGAGGAACTCCGAGAACAGGACTCCCAGCCTGCCCAGGGTAATGCGTCTGGTCCGGTCGTCGGTGTCCAGGATCCAGGCCCGATTCAACGGTTCCAGGGGTACGGAGAGCCCGAGGCGGCTGCAGATTCGGTGGAAGGCCCCCTTCTCGCCGTAACGAAAACGGGGAATCCCCTGCAGGGAGACGTACCCTTCTCTCTGCCAGGGCGAGATTCTGCCGCCCGCTTCGTGGCGGCGTTCCAGCAACAGGACTCTTTTCCCCGCCCGGGCGAGCAAAGCGCCCAGCGCCAGCCCCGGGAAGGTGACTCCCACGATCAGGCAGTCGATCACGCGTCATGCCCCGCTGAAGCGTCCGGATCGCCGAAATCCTCCATCCGGACGCAAATGCTTTTGTCGAGGATCAGTCCCAGGCGGTCGATCTCCCGCAGCGCCTCCTGCAGATCCCTCTCCCGCGCCTCGTGCGTGAGCATGATGATGTGAACCGGGCCGCCCATGCGCCTGCCCTTCTGAATCACCGAATGGATGGAGATGTCGAATTTGCCGAGCACCCCGGCGATGGAGGAGAGCACGCCCGGCCGGTCGATCACCGGAAAACGGATGTAATACTTGGTAACCAGGTCGTCCATCCGCTTGAGCGGGACGGTCGGGGGCAGTTCCCCGTAGAACCCCAGGGGGGGAGCGGGACGGCGCGCCTCCGACTGCAGACGGCGGCCGATGGAGATCAGATCGCCGACTACGGCGCTGCCCGTGGGCATCATGCCCGCTCCCTGCCCGTAGAACATCAGCGGTCCGGTGTTCTCCCCGGTCAGGTAGACGGCATTGAAGGCCAGATTCACGCCGGCCAGCAGGTGCTTTTCGGGGATCATGGTGGGGTGAACCCGGACCTCCAGCTCGCCGTCGCAGAACTTCGACAGAGCCAGCAGCTTGATGCGGTAGCCCAGGTCCGCGGCGTAGCGGATCTCCAGGCCCGAGATCTGTTCGATCCCCTCCGTGAAAATCCGCTCGGGGTCGACTTGCACCCCGTGCGCCACCCCGACCAGAATAGCCAGTTTGTGGGCCGCGTCCTTGCCGTTGATGTCCAAGGTCGGGTCCGCCTCCGCGTACCCCTCCGCCTGGGCCTCCCGCAGACAGCCGGAAAAATCCAGTCTCTTTTCGGTCATGGAGGACAGGATGTAATTCGAAGTGCCGTTGACGATCCCGGCCAGGGACCGAACGCGGTCGGCGGCCAGCCCCTCGCGCAGGCACCCCAGGATCGGGATGCCCCCGCACACGGAGGCCTCGAAGCCGATCTGCGCTCCGGCGGCCGCAGCCGCTTTGAACAGCTCCGGCCCGTGGGAAGCCAGCAGCGCTTTGTTGGCGGTCACCACGTGTTTGCCGCGGGCCAGGGCCTCCAGGATAAAGGTCCTGGCCGGTTCGATACCGCCGATGAGTTCCATCACGACCGCAATCTCCGAGTCCTCCAGGATGTCTGCCGCGCGCCGGGATACCAGCAGACCCTCCAGCGATACCCCGCGGTCTCGTTCAAGGTCGAGATCCACAACCCGCTTCAGGCGGATCGGGACCCCGGTGCGGCGGCGCAGTCGCTCCGCTTCCCGCGTGAGGATCCTGGCCACTCCCGTGCCCACCGTGCCCAGCCCCAGCAAGCCTGCCTGCAAAGCATCCAAAGAACTCTCCCTTCGCGATTGCTATGTCTCGCCGGACTCCTGCAGAAACTGGCGGATTCCCCGCACGGCCTGCTGGATCCTCTGCTCGTTTTCCACCAGGGCGAAACGCACATGTCCCTCCCCGTACTCGCCGAAGCCGACTCCGGGCGAAACCGCGACCTTGGCCTTTTGCAGCACCAGCTTCGCGAACTCCACGGACCCCAGTTTTTCGAAGGCCCGGGGAATCCTGGCCCAGACGAACATGGTGGCCTTGGGCTTGTCGATCTCCCAGCCGGCGCGCGCCAGACCGTCGACGAGGACATCGCGACGGCCGCGATACAGGTCGACCATCTCCCGCACGCACTCCTGCGGTCCATTCAGCGCGATGATGGAGGCAATCTGCAGCGGCTGAAAAATTCCGTAATCAAAGTAACTCTTCAAGCGGGCCAGAGCGGCGATCATCTGGCTGTTGCCCACCACGAACCCCACCCGCCAGCCGGGCATGTTGTAACTCTTGGACATGGAAAACAACTCCACTCCCAGATCTTTGGCCCCGGGGATCTCGAACAGGCTCGGAGGGCTGTAGCCGTCGAAGCACAGATCCGCGTACGCGAAGTCGTGGACGATCAGAATCTGGTGCTGTTTCGCGAAAGCCACCACTTTTTCGAAAAAGGACCGGTCCACGGTGCGGGTGGTCGGGTTGTGGGGAAAACTGAGGATCATCATGTGCGGGCGGGGCCAGTTGTCCCGGACCGCGCGGGCCAGGTCCTCGAAGAAATCCCGATCCGGGCCGATGGGCACGCTGCGTACGTCGGCGCCCGCGATGATCACGGAATACATGTGGATGGGATAGGTGGGGTTGGGCACCAGCACCGAGTCGCCGGGACCGAGCGTGGCGAGCATCAGATGCGACAACCCCTCCTTGACCCCGATGGTGACCAGGACCTCGGTGTCCGGGTTGAATCTGACCCCGTAACGCCGCCGATACCAGTCCGCCATGGCCAGCCTGAGCCGGTAGATCCCGCGGGAGACGGAGTAGCGGTGGTTGCGCGCGTTGTAAACGGCCTCCGCGAGTTTGTCCACGATGTGCTGGGGCGTGCCCTGATCCGGATTGCCCATCCCCAGATCGATAATATCCTCGCCGGCCTTGCGGGCCTCCATCTTCATGGTGTCGACGATGCTGAACACATAGGGGGGCAAACGCCGCATGCGGGCGAATTGAAAACTGGGTCCCCCTCCCTGTTCCCTCTCTGTATCGGTGGACAACGTCACTTTCCTCCCCTCTCCCGAGTCAGGTTGGTGTTCCACGGACAACGGCAACCAGAAAATTCCTGAGCAATTCCCTGCCGCAGGCGGTCAGGATGGATTCCGGATGAAACTGGATTCCTTCCACGGCCAGGTCCCGGTGCCTGACTCCCATGATCTCGCCGTCTTCGGAGGTGGCGGTCACGCACAGGCAGTCCGGAAGCCCCTGCAGGCCGATGGCCAGTGAGTGGTAACGCGTGGCCGCGAAAGGATTCTCCAAACCCCTGAATAGGCCGTTGCCGTCGTGTCGAATCCGGGAAACCTTGCCGTGCATCAGCCTGCGGGCCCGGCCCACCCTCGCCCCGAACGCGGTACCGATGGCCTGGTGGCCCAGGCAGACACCCAGGATGGGAATCCGACCGGCATAGTGCCGGACCACCGCTACCGAGATGCCGGCCTGTTCCGGGCGGCCGGGTCCCGGCGAGATGACGATGGCATCGGGGTTCAGTCTGCCGATCCGCGAGGGAGCAATGGCGTCGTTCCGGAAGACCTTCACTCTCTCGCCCATCTCCTCGAAGTACTGCACGAGATTGAAGGTGAAAGAGTCGTAGTTGTCAATCATGAAGATCATAGATCACCCGGTCTTCCCAGTCATCGCTGAGCAGCACTCCCCGTCGCGCCATCTCGATGGCCTTCACCATGGCCCGAGCCTTGTTCAGACACTCCTGGTATTCCCGCTCGGGCCGGGAGTCGGCCACAATCCCGGCGCCGGCCTGGAAAAAGAGCCGGTCCGGCATGGCGAGCACCGTGCGGATGGCGATGGCCATGTCCATGTTTCCGGAAAAACTGAAATAACCCACCGCGCCGCCGTAGATCCCCCTTCTTTCCGGCTCCAGTTCCTCGATGATCTCCATGGCCCTGATTTTCGGGGCGCCGGTCAGGGTGCCGGCCGGAAAACAGGAACGAAAGGCGTCGAAGCAGTCCCTGCCCCTGCCGAGACGGCCCTTGACGTGGGAGACCATGTGCATGACGTGCGAATACCTTTCCACGCTCATCAGTTCCTCGACCCTGACCGAGCCGGGAGCGGCCACCCTGCCCACATCGTTGCGTCCCAGGTCCACCAGCATGATGTGTTCGGCAATCTCCTTTTCGTCGCGCCGCAGGTCCTCCGCGAACTTGCGGTCCGCGCGCGCGTCCGCACCGCGCGGCCGGGTGCCGGCGATCGGACGCACCTCGATGCAGGGGGATTCGACGCGTACCAGAACCTCGGGCGAAGAGCCTACCACCGCGTAGTCGGGATACTGGAGGTAAAACATGTAGGGAGAAGGGTTCACGAAGCGCAGCGACCGGTACAAAGAAAACGGCTCCACGCAGATACCGGCCTGCAGTCTCTGGGAGAGCACCACTTGGATGATATCCCCCTGCCGGACGTGGCGCTTGGCGCGACGCACCGCATCCAGATACTGCCCGCGCTTGAGCGTACCCTGTACCCGCAATGCACCGCCGGGTCGCGGAGGCGGTTGGTGCGGCACCGGGCCGTGGAGCATCCGGGCCGCCCGCTCGATCCGGGCCACGGTTTTCCGATAGGCGTGACCGGGACTGGCGCAGGAAGGCAGGTAGCAGCAAGAGACGATGCGGATCGTGTGGCGGATATTGTCGAAGATGAGAAGGCTCTCCGGGATCACCAGGTAGATATCCCAGATCCCGAGGGTGTCTGCCGTCAGAGACGGCAGTCTCTCGAAGCAGCGGCTGGTGTCGTACCCGAGATAACCGACGGCCCCCCCGTAGAACCTGGGCATCCCGGGCAGGCGCACAGGTTGAAACTGCTTCATGAAATCCCGAAAGGCCAGAAACGGGTCGGCGACCCGCCGCAAGCCGCTCGATTTCCCGCCTTCCAGGAATTCCACCTCCCGACCCCGGCAGCGGAATGCCCAGGAAGTCCCGGTCCCCAGAAAGCTGTACCGCGCCCACCGTTCCCCACCCTCCACGCTTTCCAGCAGGAACCCGTGTCGCCCCCGGCCCAACTTGAGAAATGCCGAAACCGGGGTGTCCTGGTCCGCCAGAATCTCGCAGGACAGGGGAATCAGATTCCCCCTGCGGGCCAGCTTCTCGAATTCGTGCAGCGAGGGCGTTATCTCAAGCATGGCGGTACCGCCGGTCTGAAACTCGTTTGGATGTCTTCCCTATTCCGGGGGTCGGGCCGTATGGCGGCCGTCACAAGGCGTTGCGCTCGGCAGCTTCTCCTGATCTCCATGGTAAGAAGCGGACGGATGCCGCGGCCGCAGAGCAGACTCTAGGGCGGGGTTAACGATCGGACCATGATGCCTTTCAACTTCTCCTCTTTTTCCAGCTTGCCTCTCGCGGCCTCGGCACCCTGCAGGGTGGGGAAAGGTCCCACCAGAACCCGGTAGTAGGGCTTGCCCGAATTTGCATCCGTCGAGGTCTCGAAAAAGCATGGGTATCCCTTCGCTTTCAAATTGCGCACGGTCTGCTGTGCGCCGTCCAGAGCCTTAAAGGCGCCCACCTGCAGCACCGTACCCTCGACGGGCGCCGGGGAGACCAGTCCGGAAGATTCCTTTGGCGCAACCGGCGCCCGCGCCGGGGCCGTCTCCGCGGGTTTCATCTCTTTGTAAGGAGGCAGTTCCTCCAAAGGGCTCGGTTCGGTTCCGGGCAACACGTCCGGGAAGGAGAAAACCGTGGGAGATCCGGCTTCTCCCACCGGCTCCAGGATGGGGACTCTCTGGCGTGCCGATTCGATCTGGTCATTGCGCCCAAAAAGGACGCCTAGATAGAATGCCGCCAGGCAAACCACAATCCAGCACCCAAACAGCAAGACCACCGACAGAAGGGAGATGCGAACCTCCAACCCCCTGCTCTTTCTGTTCTTCTCCATGTCTGGTCACCAGGTCCCGTAACTTGCGGTTGGCACGGCAAGGCGCGAACAAAAAAGGTGCTGAGTTTCCGCGTGTGGATTCTAACCCATGCAAAACAGGGGGTCAATTTTTCCGAGGTCCCGACAGAGGCGAGCCGTCCGATCCATGCGCCGAGTCATGCTTTTCGACCCCGCGGCCACCAGAGGCCTACGGGCGGGCCCGGCCCGGTGACCGGTTGGGCGCGGGGAAAGTTCACGGGTGGCTTTTCGAGGTTTTTTGTGCCAGAGTTCCGAGGAATCCCGAGAATCGGCATCCTGGACGGCGGACACCGGCACATGTTTGCAAAGGCGCTATCCCCCGGTCTTTTCGCGACCCTGGTCCTTCTTGCCTGCCTGTTTATTCCCCCGGCGACCGCTGCCCCCGCGGAAAGTCGGAACCTGCCAGAGTTCAACCCTCTGCGGCCCTCCGAACCGCTTCTCGATCCGGCCCGCTATTTCAACCCCGAAGAAATGGCCCGGTGGAAAGCCTACCGGATGGCGAAGGTCCATATGAACCTGATCGCCGTCGGTTCGGTCATCCTCTTCTATGCGTTTCTTCTCCTGCTCGGACTCAACCGCAGGCTCAAGTCACTGGCCGAAAAGGCGGCCGGGGTTTTTTTTGCCAGCCGGCCGGCGGCGGCCCTGGGCAGCCGGTTTCCGCGGCTCCAGAGGGTGGCCCGGTTTCCCGAGGTTCTTTTCGGCGGCAGGCAGTGGCTGGTGGTTCTTCTGTATTGTCTGTTCTTCTTCTTCCTGTTGGAACTTTGTTTCTTCCCCTATTTCTTTTACCGCTCCTACTGGTACGAGCTGCGCAACGGTTTGTCCAACTACACCCTGGGGTTGTGGTTCGCGGACTGGGCAAAAAGCCTGGTCCTGACCACGTTCCTGGATGCCGCGATGCTATTCGGCATTTACGGACTTCTGCAACGCGTCGGCCGGAAATGGTGGCTCCTGCTCTGGGTGGGGGTGTCCGTGGCCATCCTGGGCTGGGTGGTCATCCAACCCTACCGTTCCCAGATTTTCAGCCGCTTCCAGCCGCTGGAGTCCGGGGAAGTGCGAACCCGCCTGGAATCCCTCGCGCGGGAACAGGGCCTGGAACTCGAGGAGATCCTGGTGGTCGATGCCAGCCGCAGGACCAGGGCGGTGAACGCTTACGTGCAGGGGACCGGTCCTTCGAGGCGCCTGGTGCTGTTCGACAATGTTCTGGAACAGTTCACACCGCGGGAAATCGTCACCATCTTTGCCCATGAACTCGTGCACTGGCAGACCCCGCCCGGCAAGGTCTGGTACCCGGTCTTCTCGCTCACCGTGCTGGGCGTCCTGTGGGCCGCCCACCGCATTCTGGAAGCCGGCACCCGCTGGCGCCGGCTGGGGTATGCCACCCCCATGGACGTAGCCGGCCTGCCGGTGCTCCTGGCCACTTTTTTTGTGGTTTTTGCCCTGATCAAACCGGTAAATCTCTATGTGAACAGGGGGCGCGAACTGGAAACCGACCGGAAGGCCCTGGAGATGGTCTGCGACCCGGAGGCCTACGTTCAGGTGCATGCGAAGCTGGCGAGGCTGAACCGCCAGGACGTCGACCCCCCGGCCTGGGTCGTCACCCTTTTCCATTCTCACCCGCCCTTTCGGGAGCGGCTGCGGCTGGCCTGGGGCAAGGATTGCGCACCGGAACCCCCCTGAGCGTCGCTTCCGGGCGAGCGTCCGCGGCAAGTCCGTCTATTCTTGAATTTTTTTCCAGAAACCCTAGCATGGATATTGGCCCTGTCTGGTCCGCCGGAGGCGCGAAGGTCGCCTTCAGCGCTCGTTTCAACCCCTTGCCGAACAGACGAGCCGCTCATGGCCGACAAGGACGAACCCAACCCCGCCTTTAAGGGACCAACCGAGGAGGAAACTCCGGAAATGGCCCTGGCGGGGATCTCTTCACTGAGAAGTCTCACGGAAGGGCCGCCCCTTGAGGACCGGCTGCCGACCTCTCTGGTCCGGCCCACGGCCCTGCAGCTCTATTTGGCCAAGATTCGGGAATACCCTCTTCTGACTTCCGAGGAGGAGGCCGCCCTGGCGAAGAAGTACTTTGAGGAGGAAGACCGGGAGGCCGCCTACCGCCTGGTCACCTCCAACCTTCGCCTGGTGTTTAAGATCGCCCTGGAGTTTCAAAGGTCCTGGATGCACAACCTGCTGGACCTTGTTCAGGAGGGCAATGTCGGCCTGATGCAGGCGGTTAAGAAATTCGACCCTTACCGGGGGACGAGGCTGTCGTCCTATGCTTCCTACTGGATCAAAGCCTACATCCTGAAATTCATTCTCGACAACTGGAGGCTGGTGAAAATCGGCAAGACGCAGGCGGAAAGGAAACTCTTCTTCAACCTGCACAAGGAAAGGGAGCGGCTTTCCAGGCTGGGCTTCGACCCGGGACCCAAGCTGATCGCGCAGAATCTGAACGTGCGGGAAGACGAGGTGATCAGGATGGATCAGCGCCTGGGGTCCTGGGAAATCTCCTTGGAGAAGCCCGTCAAGGACGAACCCGCGTCCCAGTCCCCCCGGGACCTGCTGCCGGCTCCGGGCGAACCCATCGATGAGCAGCTTGGGGATCGGCAGGTGCGCGCCATCGTCCAGGAAAAACTGGAGGATTTCCGAAAGACCCTCTCCGGGAGGGAACGCGAGATCTTCGACGACCGCTTGACCTCAGCCGAACCCCTGACCCTGCAGGAACTGGGGAGCCGGTACGGGATTACCAAGGAGAGGACCCGTCAGTTGGAGAGCCGCCTCATGGAAAAGCTTCGCGATTATCTTGTCCGCGAAATCCCGGACGCTGAGGAAATCATCCCGGACTTCCTGGCCAATCTCCCTTCCTGAAATCCTCCGGTCAGCCTTCCCCGCCGGCCTGGGGTTTCGTTTCGACGGGAACGTCGGGCCGCGGCGGATCGAGAGGGGAGGCCGACCCGCCGGACACCTCGCCCGGCGAGGCCGCCGGCTCTTCCTCCTCTAAATATTCCTCAAAGATCTCGACTTTGGCCTGCTGCCGGAGATCCTGCCCCAGTCCCTGGCGGATGTCCCTGCGGCTCTTGGCCTCAAGTTGCCGAACAATCCGGTCCTTCACCTCGTCAAGTCCGAGCACCTTCTCGGGTTGGCGGTCCTGTAACTGAACGATGTGATAACCGAACTTGGTCTTGACGACCTCGCTGATGTCCCCGACATTGACCAGGTTGAAGGCCACGTCCTCGAACTCCGGGACCATCCGGCCCCTGGAAAAATACCCCAGGTCGCCTCCTCGGGAGGCAGTCGGACCCTCGGAATACTGTTTGGCAAGCTCGGCGAAATCCTCGCCGGCCCTGGCGCGCTTGAGCGCCTCCTGGGCCTTGGCAGCGACCTCGGCATCCTTCTCCGGCGTAGCGTTCGGGGGGACCAGAATCAGGATCTGGGAGGCGCGGATGCGTTCCCTCTGGGTAAACTGATCCTTTTGTTCGTCGTAGTACTTCCGAATCTCCGCCTCCGAGATTTGCGCTTGCTCCTGCGCGGCCCTCTTGTAAAGCTCCTCGGTAATCAGGCGGTCACGATAGCGTTCGACTTTACGCTGAATCTCCTGGTCGCGGTCCAGCCCACGTTTTTCGGCTTCCTTCCTGAGCAGGAGTTCCTCGATCATCCGGTCCAGCCGTTTCTGTTTCTGTTCCTTGCTCTTCAACTGGTTTCGCGTATATTCGGGCAGGGCCTCGATTTCCGCACGAAAATCTTCCAGCCGGATGGCTTCCCCGTCCACCCTGGCCAAGACCTGGCCTTTCACCTCTTTCCGGGACTCAGCACCCGGGGTCCCGGTGGCCGGTTCCTGTTTTTGGCAGGAAACGCAAATCGCCAGGAAACCCAAGAGACTGACCAACCACACCGGGGATCTCGAAGACATCGGATTTCCTCCCTTTATGATGATGGGCGGGATTCATGGGCTGGACTGACTGTATTCGGCCGGGTGAGACCCAGAGGCGATATGAAAGCCGCCACCCGCGTCGTTGCCATCTGTGTTTAGCACAGCCTCAGGGGAAAGGCAAGGAGCCCTGTCATTGCCCCCAGGGCTCCTGCTCCGGCTTGAAACTTGGCGTGGAAATGCTACCATTGGCCGCAGGCATGCAACCATCGCGCTTGTTCACGGGCCTCTTGCCATGAGCCGGGATCTGTATCAAACCCTGGGCGTGTCGCCCGCCGCCTCCGACGAGGAGATCAAGAAGGCTTTTCGCCGGGTGGCCCTGCGCTATCACCCGGACCGGAATCTGGACAATCCGCTTAGCGAAGACCGCTTCAAAGAAGCCAACGATGCCTACTCCATCCTCGGGAATCGGGAGAAGAGGGAACGTTACGATCTCTACCGGGAGTTCGTCACGCATGCCGCGCGTTTCGGGTTTTCGACTACCGGCAACAGGGATCAACTGCTGGAGGACCTCTTCCTCAACGCCGCGATTCCGCGATTTGCCAAAGGGTTTCCCTGGACAGCCGAGCGAATGCGTTCTCTGAATCCGCTCTTTTCCATTTCCCGGTCGTCCCTGCTGTTTCTCATGCATTTCTACCGTGAACTGAGGCGCGACAGGAACCGGGAGAACCGGCCGAAGTCCAGGCGGGATTCCCTGAGAACGGCCTTTCGGGCACGGGGCAGGGAAATCCGGGGACGGTGGCGGACCGGGAACCGCGAACCCGCAAAGATGGGCGCCAACGGCCCGGGACGGGAAAGCAGAGCCGCCGCCGCGACAGAGCCTGCCGCCAGGGAGAGCGGAGACCTGGAATGGATTCTTCCGGTCAGCCCCCAGGAAGCAGTGGAGGGCACCTGGTTGAGCGTTTCCATTCCCCAGGGAGTAGGCTGGGAGCGTCTTCGCCTGCGCATCCCTCCGGCAGCCTACGACGGCCTGCGGTTGCGGTTGCGACACAAGGGAAACCCCGTTTGCGGATTTGCGCAACGGGGAGATCTTTACTTCCGAATTGAGATTCGCGGCTGAGAAGCCCCCCTGCATTGAGAAAGGTTCACCCCCCATGCCCAGATCCAAGGACTACTACCAGATTCTGGGAGTGGACAGAAACGCCACCCCGGAGCAGATCAAGAAGAAATACCGCCAGCAGGCCCTCAAGTATCACCCGGACCGGAACAAGGGGAACAAGGAGGCCGAGGAGAGGTTCAAGGACATCAACGAGGCCTACGCCGTGCTCAGCGACCCGGAGAAACGCCGGAACTTCGACGCCTTCGGATCCGAGAAGTTCCACCAGCGCTTCAACCAGGAGGACATCTATCGCGGCTTTGATATCGGGGACCTGCTGAAGGATTTCGGCTTCACCACCGACGATGTTTTCTCGAGTATCTTCGGCGCCCGCGGCAGAAGGAAGAAACAGGGGCAACCGGCCGGGCACCCATTCGGTGCGCGCGAGCGCGGCTTTGAGGATCTCTTCGGGCGGGCCCGTCCTTTCGACGGCGCCTCCGCCTACCCCCAGAGAGGCGCCGACCTCAGCATGGAACTGTGGATTTCCCTGGAGGAGGCGGCCACGGGGGTGGCCAGGAACATCGCTTTGTCCCGGGGCGACAAACGGGAGCAGTTGAGCGTCAAAGTCCCGGCGGGCGCCGCTGGCGGAACCAGGCTGCGGCTCGCGGGAAAGGGCGAGCCGGCGGCCTCGGGAGGGTCCACAGGAGATCTGTACATCACGGTACAGCTTTCACCCCACCCGGTTTTTCGCCGGGAGCAGCACGATCTGTACCTCGACCGGGAAATCCGGTTCTCCGAGGCCCTCCTCGGCACCACGCTCGAAGTGCCCACGCTCATCGACGGGCCCCGGAGAGTCCGTGTGCCTCCCTGCACGACCTCGGGAACCCGCATCCGGCTCCAGGGTCTCGGCCTTCCCGGCATGGGCAAAGGCGAGCGGGGAGATGCCTATGTGGTCCTGCGCATCGCGGTCCCGAAAAAGCTGAGCGCCCGCCAGAAGCAACTGGCGGAGGAACTGGCGCGGGAGGGACTGTGAACACCGCGGGTTGCGAACATCCTCCGAAATGACGGAGAATTCCTCGCCCAATGCACTTTCAAGGCGATGCCCCGGGGCAGGCGACGGCCCCCGCCGAACCCTCGCCCACGGGCAATGCCGTCCCGGGGGCTTCCGCCGCCTCCAGCCACTCGACGATCCGCGGGTAAACCTCCTGTTCGCAGTGCCTACCGATCAGCAGATCCCCGTGACCGTAGTCCTCAATCTGTCCGAACTTCCTGCCCAGGATCAGCATCCGGCTGCGCTCGCCGGAGAGTCTCTCGCGGGTGAAGGAAACACTTTCCGCGGAGGCCAGATAGTCCCGGGTGCCGGCCATGAGCAGCAGGGGACGCTCGATGGCGCCAAGGTGCCGCTGGTAGGAATAGGCTTTGTCGCAGCTCCGGAATTCGCGGTTGTCGATCCAATCCGAGAACTGCTGGGCCTCTCCCCGGGTCAGGTCGGAAACCAGATGACACAAGGCCCGCTTGACATACAGGGGCTCCACGTTCGCCGGATTCAGCACCAGCCTGAGAACCGAGCGAGGCAGCAGAGGAAGAACCGGCGCCAGGGCCGCCGCCAGGAAGGACTGGCGGACCCGGGGCAGAAGACGGAAAAGACGAAACAGGGGGGAAACCCCGGGGATTCTTCGCAGATGCTCGAAACTTCCCGGAGACGCCACTGCCGTGCCGGAAGCGATGTCCCGTGCCGCTTCCCCCTGGAGCAGGGCGTAGAGAATCAGGCCACCCATGCTGTGCCCGACCCAGTGCACCTGCGGCGCCCCGCTTTCGCGTTTGACGCAAGCGATCGCCGCCCGCGCATCCCGGTGCACGTAGTCATCGAACCCCGAGGGACGACAGGCGGGGCCAGGGTTTTCAGGGGACAACCCGCTCAGGCCCCTGCCCCGCAAATCGAGGGTCCACACCTCGAACCCGCGAGCCTGCAGATGGCGGGCCAGGGATCTTCGCGGCCCGAGGTCGAAGTTGAACCGGTTGGCGCCCAGTCCGTGACAGAGAATGACCGGAAAAAGGCGGGTCTTGCGCTCCGGCAGGTAGCGACAGAGCGCGATTCTCCAGCCGTCCTCCGTGAGAGTGAAGTGGATTTGCCCATAGCCGGGCACGAAAGCATACTTCTTCTTCCAGTAAACCCCGAGCCATCCCAACAGGGCAATAACCAGCAGCAGCGCCAACACGCCATTGAAGACAGGCATCACGAAAATCTCTCCGGGTTTCTCGGTTTCAGGCAGCGGGCGGCAATCCCTCTCGGCACCTGAGCGCCGGCGGTCAGCCGGTCTCCCGGACTTCTTGTCCGGCGCTGTTCTTCTGTTTCGCCGCGACCGGGACAGCCGCGACGGACCGGACCAGCCGCCGTCATTCGGTTCAAGGGGCATGCGGGTGAGGCGCGCGCGACGGAGCGTCAGCCCCGTTTGTACTGCAGCTCCGTCGCCTCTCGCTGCCGGCAGATCACCTCCGCTGCGCGACGGAGCGTCAGCCCTGTTTCTGCTGCACCAGGGTCTCGATCTCCTTCTTCAACGCTTCGAAGGAACGGTCCCGCACACGCTTGCCGTTCAGAAACAAGGTGGGAGTCCCGGTCACGGCAGACCGCTGAACCTGTTCGAGGTCCTGCCGGATGATTTTTTCCGTGTCTTCACTCTTGAGGTCCTTCTCGAACTGCGCCGTGTCCAGACCGATGCTCTGCGCAAAGGCGGTCAGGTCGGCATCCTCCAGCTTCCTGGGATTCTCAAACAGGAGCTTGCTCATTTCCCAATATTTCCCCTGCTTGCCGGCTGCCAGACAGGCCAGGGCGGCCGGCTTGGCGCGCTGGTGAAACTGCAGGGGGAAGTTCTTAAAGACGTGGCGCAGGTCCTGCGGAAAGGCCTCCAGCAGCTGCTCAATCAAGGGTTGCGCCCTCTGGGAGTAGGGGCACTGAAAATCGGAAAACTCCACCAGGGTCGCGGCGGCGTCCTTGGCACCCCGGACCGGCGAGGCGCCGACCTCGATGTCGTAGACCTTGTCGTAATCGATCTGGGGTGCGGGCCGGGGGGCCGGCCGCGGCGCGTTGGCGAGCAAAGTCTTCTCGAGTTTGTCCAGTCTTTCCAGGATCTGTTTCTGGCCGTCCTTGATTTCCTGCAGATTCGCGCCGCCGGTACCAGGCTGGCAGCCGAACCCGAAGGCCGCCAGACAGACCGTCAGCAACCCGGCTCTGACCAGAGAGATCGACTCGGGATACAGGCTCGTTTTCATTTTGGACTCCGTGCGCCTCTGCGGGCGCCTGCCGTTGGTTGGGGG
>Ga0194113_10005174_pt1 | contig 16875 bp, 13 predicted proteins | sample TA2MahC200mmetaG_FD_146193 | JGI IMG/M metagenome (GOLD analysis project Ga0194113, IMG submission 146193) | Freshwater microbial communities from Lake Tanganyika, Tanzania - TA2015017 Mahale Deep Cast 200m | ecosystem: Environmental > Aquatic > Freshwater > Lake | place: Tanzania: Lake... | reverse complement strand
ACACCTCGGGCGGCTGGCATCTGTACTTCGGCTATGCCTCACCCCCGGCCCCTCTCCTGAAGGGAGAGGGGAGAAAGGGAGCCTCACCCCCGGCCCCTCTCCGTTCCGGAGAGGGGCGAAAGGCGGGAGGGGCGTCCGGAGAGGGGAGTAGCGGCCTCAGGCTGCCGGCCAACCTGGGTGACGACTTCCCGGGCCTGGACATCAAGGCCGCTGGCGGCTACGTCGTCGCGCCGCCCTCGATCCATCCGGACGGCTCGCAGTACACGTGGAAGCTCGGGCCGGACGACGTGCCTCTCGCGGAACTGCCGGAGGTTTGGGCGACGCTGCTCTGGACTTGGCGGGAGGTTCCCGACAACCGCCACCCCTCGCGGGCAGGAATGCCCGCGCCACAACCCCCTTCCCCAGTGGGGCGGCCATTCCTGGCCGCCAATGATCGCCACCCCTTGCGGGCAGGAATGCCCGCGCCACAACCCCCTTCCCCAGTGGGGCGGCCATTCCTGGCCGCCGATAGTCTCCACCCCTTGCGGGCAGGAATGCCCGCGCCACAACCCCCTTCCCCAGTGGGGCGGCCATTCCTGGCCGCCGATAGTCTCCACCCCTCGCGGGCAGGAATGCCCGCGCCACAACCCCCTTCCCCAGTGGGGCGGCCATTCCTGGCCGCCGATGATCGCCACCCCTCGCGGGCAGGAATGCCCGCGCCACAACCCCCTTCCCCAGTGGGGCGGCCATTCCTGGCCGCCGATAGTCTCCACCCCTCGCGGGCAGGAATGCCCGCGCCACAACCCCCTCGGGAGGGGCGGCAGCCCCTGCGGGAGGGCCAACGTCACACCGCCCTCACGAGCCTCGCGGGGAAGCTCCTCAACGCCGGGCTGGGCACGCCCGAGCAGGTGCGGGCGGCGCTCCACGCCGCGAACCGCGAGCAGTGCGATCCGCCCTTGCCCGAGTCCGAGGTGGACGCCATCGCGACCGCGACGGTGACGTGGAACCGACGACCGTCGCCCAGCCCGCGCGAACAGGCCTGTCCCGACTGCGGGGACGAGGCCTGGTCGCTGCCCGGCGGAGGTATCGGCGGCTCGCGGCTGTGCCTCGTGCCCGGTGGCACGGGCGGCTCGCCCGTGAGCGGTGGCCCACCGCCTCATGACCCGGCCGGTCATGCCACTCACCTGCCGGGCTTCATCAACGGGGTCGAGCTGGGGGCGATGGTGCGGGCGACCTCGTGGCTGTGGCCCGGCTGGATCGCCGACGAGCACATCACGGTGCTCGCCGGGGAGAGCGGCGCGGGGAAGAGCTGGCTGGCGCTCGCGCTGGCCCGCTGCGTGGCTCAGGGCCTGCCGTGGCCCGACGGCCGCCCGAACGAGCTGGAGCCGGGTCGGGTCTTCTGGCTGGAGTCCGAGGGCCGGCTGGGCGTGCTCCACGAGCGCCTCACGGACCTGGGCCTCGACCGCGAGAAGCTCTGCTTCATGCGCGAGCCGTATGTCAGCTACTACCTGGACCGACCGCGGGACTACGAGGCCGTGGTCGATGCCGTGACTCTCTCTCAACCGCGCGCGCTGATCGTGGACGCCTGGTCGAAGTCGCTCGCCGGCAGCGAGAACGATGCCGACGTGCGCTTTTGCCTCGACGACCTCCAGTCGCTCGCGCGGACGTTGCGCATCCCCATCGTGCTGATCCACCACCTCCGCAAGAAGCAGCTGACCGACTATGCGGAGGGCTTCGACTTCGACCGCCTCCGGGGCAGCTCGGTCCTGTCGCAGGTGGCCACGTGCATCATCGGCGTGGACCAGGCGGAGCGCGGGGTGCCGCACTGCCGCGTCTCCTGCGGCAAGGCGAACCTCGCTCCGCTCCCCGAGCCCTTCGGCTTCACGATCACCGGCGGCTTCCGCTCCGGCGCGCCGGCGCAGCTGATCTTCGGCCCGCCGCCCCACCGCGACGAGCCCACCAGCCGCCTCGACGAAGCCAAAGCCTTCCTCCGCCAGGCCCTCGCCAACGGCCCAAGGCCCGCGAACGAGGTCAAGGAGGAAGCGAAGGAGGAGGGGATCAGTGAACACACCCTACGCAGAGCGAGAGCCGACGTCTGCGTCGCCCACCGTCAACCGGGAAGTCAGACGAAGTGGCTGTGGGCGCTGAACGTGGAGTCACAGGAAAACGTTGGTTGACATGGCCAAGTTGGTCCAGTAGCCCCCCGCAACCTGACCAACATGATCAACTCAACCATCATCTACGACAGGGGGGATGTGCCGGGGAGGGGGCGACGCGGCCCCCTCCCCGCCGGCGGCTGTCGTTGGGAGGGGCCGAATGCGAGGGGCGCCGTTTCCCCCGAGCATCCGGCTCGCCGTGCAAACGACGGGGCCGGATGGCCCTGCGGGCCATGCGGCCCCTCCCCAGGGCGCGCCCGCCGGTCAGGGAGCCTTGCCGTTCTCCGCAACTCCGCAGCTCCCGCCGTTCGCCGCTTGACGCCCCTGCTGCCACCTGTCATACTCTAGGCCTCGTTGGGAGGGATGAACCATGCAACTCAAGCTCGTGATGTTCACGCCGGGAACCGACCCGTGCGCGGGGGTGCCGCGGGCGGGGGTGTTGGTTGATGACACGGTATGCGACCTGCATGCCATCGGCGAGGAGTGCGACTGGTGCGGGAATCCGCTGGCGATCGCGGAGATCATGGCCTGCGAGGACACGCTGGCGAAGGTGCGCGGGATCGCGGAGCAGTGCGCGGCGGGGAAGGCCCCGAAGGACGCCTCCTGGCCGCTGGCGGAGGTGAAGCTGGAGGCCCCGATCCCGCTGCCGGGCAAGCTCTTCGCGCTGGCCGGCAACTATGCCGAGCACATCATGGAGAGCACCTCGAAGAAGCTGCAAGGGACAGGCGTCACCGGCAGCGACCTCGCGACGCCGCGCGTCTTCATGAAGCCGCCGACGAACACGGTCTGCGGGCCCGGCGACCCGATCATCGTGGGGAAGGGCGCGACCTTCGTGGACTGGGAGGCCGAGGTCGGCATCATCATCGGCAAGCCGGGGAAGTACATCTCCCGCGAGGACGCGATGTCCTACGTCGGCGGCATCACGATCGTGAACGATGTCTCCGAGCGGGAGCTGAAGATCTGGGACCGGCCCGAGGACCGTGAGTGGGATAAGTTCTTCGACTGGCTGAACGGCAAGTGGTGTGACAGCTTCGCGCCGATGGGCCCGTGCGCGGTGCCCATTGGCGACATCGAGAACGTGGATCGGCTCTCGCTGAAGCTGTGGGTGAACGACGAGCTGAAGCAGGACGCCAGCACCGGGCAGATGATCTTCAAGGTGCCCGACATCCTGGCCTACTGCTCATCCATCTGCACGCTGCACACGGGCGATGTGATCGCGACCGGCACGCCCTCAGGCGTCGGCCACGCACAGGGGATCCGCCTGCAGCCGGGCGATACCGTGAGGATCGAACTGGAGGGTGTCGGCGTCCTGGAGAACCCGGTGATCGCCGAGGAGTGAAAACCGAACGGAGGACAGGCATTCCTGCCTGTCCTCCGAGTACGAACTGCGCCGGTGGCGAGGGCGTGAGGGCCGTTGCCGTCTCTCACTCTTCGCTTCTCACTCCTGCCGTCACTAGCCGGTGGCCAGCGACTTCATCACCCGCGACTTGATGCGGGCGGCCTTGCAGCGGTGGACGGCGCCGGCCTTCGCGGCCTTGTCGATGGCGCTCTGAGCGGAACTCAGGACCGGGGCGGCATTCTCGCCGCCGGCGGCCTCGCGAGCGGCGCGGATCGCAGTCCTCATGCGGCTGCGGTACGACCGGTTGCGCGCGGTGCGCTTGTGCAGTTGGCGCAGGCGCTTCTTCATGGATCGATTCTGCGGCATCTTGCTTCTCCACCTCGCTGGTGCGCTTCGGGACGAGCCGTGGCCGGTCCCAGGGAAGCCGGAGTATAGCACAAAGCCCGGAAGGAAGGCAAGGCGCGACCGCCTGCTCCCCTGCAATGCCTGAAGGCCCGCCCCACGACAGCAAGACCCCCTCGACCGGCGACGCCCTCGGCTCGGCGGCGATGCTCATGGCTGTCGCGACGTTCGCCAGTTCGGTGGCGGGCGTGGTGCGACAGATGGTGTTCTCCCGCCACTTCGGCACCACCGAGGAGTTCCAGGCCTACATCCAGGCCTTCCGGATCCCCGACCTCTTCTACTTCCTCGTGGCCGGCGGCGCGCTGAGGACCGGCTTCATCCCCGTCTTCACGAAGTACCTGGCCGAGGGCAAGGCCGACCGAGCCTGGCGGACCTTCAGCATCACGTTCTACGTCCTCGGGCTGCTCAGCGTCATCGCCGTAGGCGTGGGGATGCTGTTCGCCCCATGGCTGGTGCAGCACACGGTTGGCATCGGGATGGCCCCGCAGTACCAGGACCTCTGCGCGCGGTTCATGCGGACCATGTTCCCCGCGCAGGTCTTCTTCATCGTCGGCGGCCTGCTGATGGGCACGCTCAACGCCCAGCGCCACTTCTCGATGCCCGCCTGGGGGCCGGTGGCCTACAACCTCGTGATCATCGTCGGCGCCCTGGCCTCTCTGCCCCTTGCGCAGCGGATGGGCGCGATGGCTTCGGATGACCTGCTGGGCCAGCGCCTCTGGGTCGTCTCCGCCTTCGTGGTCATCGGGGCCGCGCTGGGCAACGTGTTCATGCAGATCGCGCCGCTCGTGAAGCGGGGCGCACGCCTGCTCCCCGTGTTCGACCTGCGCGACGAGGGGCTGAAGAACCTCGTGCTGCTCGCTCTGCCGGTGATCCTGGGGCTGGCGGTCAGCGAAATCACCTTCGTGGTCAGCACCTCGGTTGCCACGAAGCTCGGCGAGCAGGCCGCCACGCTGCTGGAGTACCCGAACCGCGTCTGGAAGCTCCCGCCCCGCATGTTCGGCGCGGGGATCGCGATCGCGCTCTTCCCTACCCTCGCCACTCACTTCGCGAAGGGCGCGATGGACGCCTACCGCCACGACCTCGCGCGCATGATGCGCAATGCCATCTTCCTCAGCCTCCCCTCGATGGTCATCTGCATCGCCCTGGCGGCCCCGACCATGCGGCTGCTCTTCGAGGGGGGCGAGTTCGTCGCCGAGGATCGCATCCTGACCGCCGGCGTTCTGCTCTGGTGCAGCCTGGGGATCGTGCCGCTCTCGCTGCAGTACATCGTCGCGCGCGGCTTCTACGCGCTCCACGAGACGAAGACCCCCTTGTGGGTCGGCGGCGCAACCGCCGTCCTGAGCATCGGGCTGTCGCTGACGCTGTACCGCCCTCTTGGGGTGTACGGCCTCGCGGGAATCTACAGCTTCACGAACCTGTTCAACGCCGCGCTGATGACCTGGCTGCTGCGCCGCCGCGTGGGTCCGCTGGAAGGGCGCCGGATGGTGACCATGCTGGCGCGGCTCCTCGTGCCGACGGTGGTGCTTGCGGCGGTCTGCTGGGGCGGAGTCGCCGCCCTGACCCGCGCGCTGCCGGCCGAGCGCAAGGTCGCCTCCATCCGCCCGGAGCTGCTGGCCTTGTCTCGCTACGTGCGGACCCACCGCCTACTCCCGGACGACGCGCGCCGACAGGCCGAGGGTGTCCTCGCCGCCTCGGCCGCCGCTCCCTGGGTGAGGCTGGAGACCACCCACGCCGAGTTGGAGTGGGAGGAGAGGGCCTACACGGCGGAGGCTCAGACGAACGTGGCGGCGCTACGTGCCGACCTGCAGCGGCTCCGCGATGAGGTCGGTTCGCGCACGCTGCGGACGGAGGATGCGGCTCGAGAAGCGCGCGAGGTGCTTGACGCCAATCGCGCCACGCGGTACGTTGATCTGAAGGTGACGCCGGACGCTCTGCTGTGGCACGAGCAGTCGATGGGCCTGCTGCTCAAGGCGCTGGCGTGCCTCGGTCCGATGGCTCTGGGGCTGGCCGCGTTCCTCGTGCTGTGCGGGCTGTTCCGGGTCGAGGAGATGCACAGCGCCTGGCGGCTGGTCACCGACAAGTTCCGCCGTCGCACGCCGACGGGAGTTGATGCGACTCCCCCCGAACCTGATATGCCGGAATGAGCACTGCAGGGGGCGTGATGAATCACGCCCCTACACTGGGGCACGATGAATCGTGCCCCTACATGCCGGCAATCGGCGCTCGTTGGTGATGTAGGGGCGCCATTCATGGCGCCCGCATCGCTGACATGGACCACGCCCCTACACTGGGGCACGATGAAGATTGTGTTGAGAAAGGGCCCCGTCAAGGGAAGAACCCTCTCCTACGCGCTCTACGTGGCTCGTAGGTCGGGATACCAATCCCGACAATGCCTTTATCAACACAATCTGAATCGTGCCCCTACATGCCGGCAATCGGCGCTCGTTGGTGATGTAGGGGCGCGATTCATCGCGCCCAATCATGTAGGGGCGCCATTCATGGCGCCCGCATCGCTGACATGGACCACGCCCTCGTTCGCAACTTCTGCATCGTGGCGCACATCGACCACGGCAAGTCCACGCTGGCCGACCGCATCCTGGAGGTCTGCGGGGCGATCACTGACCGCGAGGCCGTCGATCAGGTCCTGGACTCGATGGACCTGGAGCGCGAGCGCGGGATCACCATCAAGGCCAGCGCGGTGCATCTGCAGTACCAGGCCGATGACGGGCAGACGTATCACCTCAACCTCATTGACACTCCCGGGCACGTGGACTTCAGCTACGAGGTCTCCCGCAGCCTGAAGGCCTGCGAGGGCGCGCTGCTGCTGGTGGATGCCTCGCAGGGCGTCGAGGCGCAGACCGTCGCCAACGCCTACCTCGCGATCGACAGCGACCTAGACATCATCCCGGTCGTCAACAAGATCGACATCAAGAATGTCGAGCGCTCGTTCGCCCTCGGCCAGCTGCACGAGATGTTCGGCTTCAGCGAGGAGGAAGTGCTCCACGCGAGTGCGCGCACGGGCGAGGGCGTCCACGAGATCCTCGAAGCAGTCGTCGCCCGCGTCCGTCCCCCGGAGGGATCGGCCGAGGCGCCGCTCCGGGCGCTGATCTTCGACTCGGAGTACAACTCCTACCGCGGTGTGATCGCCTACGTGCGCGTGATGGACGGCCGCATCCGCAAGGGTGACACCGTCCGGATGATGGCCACTGGGCGGCAGTTCGAGGTGGACGAGGTGGGCGTCCTGGCTCCGGCGATGACGCCGACCGAGGAGCTGGTCGCCGGCGCTGTGGGCTACCTGTGCGCCGGAATCAAGGATGCGCGCGAGTGTCGCGTCGGCGACACGATCACCTCCGCCCGCCATCCCGCCGCCGAGCCCCTGCCCGGCTACCGCGAGCCGAAGGCGATGGTGTTCGCGGGCCTGTACCCGACGGAATCCGCGGAGTTCGCCTCGCTGAAGGACGCCCTCGACAAGCTCGCCCTCAACGACGCCGCGCTCCATTACGAGGCCGAGACGTCGGGCGCCCTGGGCTTCGGCTTCCGCTGCGGCTTCCTCGGCCTGCTGCACATGGAGATCGTGCAGGAGCGGCTGGAGCGCGAGTATGACATGGACCTCGTGGCAACCGCGCCGAGCGTCGTGTACCGCGTGTACCTGAAGAACGGGCAGAGGGTCGAGGTGGAGAACCCGGCGCACTACCCCGACGAGGGCAGCATCGAGCGCGCGGAGGAGCCCTACATCCGCGCCACGATCATGTGCCCCGAGGAAGCCGTCGGCCCGTGCATGCAGCTCTCCCAGGCCCGGCGGGCGGTCTTCAAGGACATGGTGCATACCGCCGGCGGCCGGGTGACGCTCACGTACTCCATCCCGCTGGCCGAGATCCTGCTCGAGTACTACGACCAGCTCAAGTCGGTGAGCCGCGGTTACGCCTCGCTGGACTACGAGTTCGATGGCTACAAGCCCGCGAAGCTCGCCAAGGTCAACCTGATGATCAACTACGAGTCGGTGGATGCGCTCGCCTTCCTCACGCACCGCGAGTTCGCCGAGGTCCGCGCGCGCACCATCGTGGACCGCCTCAAACAGCTCCTCCCGCGACAGCTCTTCGAGATCCGCATCCAGGCCGCGATCGGCGGGCGCGTCATCGCCGCCGGCCGCATCAGCCAGCTCCGCAAGAACGTCATCGCCAAGTGCTACGGCGGCGACATCACCCGCAAGCGCAAGCTCCTGGAGAAGCAGAAGGCCGGCAAGAAGCGCATGAAGCAGGTCGGCTCGGTCGATGTGCCGCAGGAAGCCTTCATGTCGCTCCTGAAGATCTGAACGGCGGGAGTGTAGGAGTCTGGGAGCGTAGGAGCGTAGGAGAACGGCAACGGCGGACGACCCCACGGCGCTCTACCTTCACATCCCCTTCTGCGTGCGCAAGTGCCCCTACTGCGACTTCTACTCGGTCGCGGGCCGCGAGCACCTCATCGACGCTTACGTACTCGCCCTCAAGGCCGAGCTGTCCCAGGTCCGGCGTGAGATCGGGCCGGTGTCTCTCCGCAGTATCTTCATCGGCGGGGGGACGCCGACCGTGCTGCCGTCGGGTGAGATCGCGGGGCTGCTGGACCTGTGCCGCGAGCTGTTCGCGGTGGAGCCGGATGCGGAGATCACCTGCGAGTGCAATCCCGGAACCGTCGATGCGGTGGCGCTGAGGGACCTGAAGGCGGCGGGCGTGAACCGCCTGAGCATCGGCGTGCAGTCTTTCCGTGACGAGGAGTTGCGCTTCCTGGAGCGCGTGCACACTGCTGCCGAGGGCCGCGAGACCGTGCTGCAGGCGCGGGAGGTCGGCTTCGAGCGCGTGTCCCTGGACCTCATCTACTGCCTCCCCGGCCAAACGCGCGCTCAGTGGGAGGCCACCCTGGGCGAAGCCGTTGCGCTTGAGCCGGACCACCTCTCGGCGTATTGCCTGCAGATCGAGGAGGGCACGCGCCTGGCTGAGCGCCTCGTGACTCGTAGGTCGGGATACCAATCCCGACACTGCCTTCTCCCGATGCCGGAGGACGAGCAGGCGGAGCTGTACCTGCGCACCGCAGACGTTCTGCGCGAGGCCGGGTTCGAGCAGTACGAGGTCAGCAGCTACGCCCGGCCGGGCGCCGAGTGCAAACACAACTTGACGTACTGGCACAACGAGCCGTATCTTGGTGTCGGCGCGAGCGCCTGGAGTTTCGTGGACGGGGAGCGCCGGCAGAACGCGGCGGATGTCGAGGCATACGTCGCCTCGTGGGAGGCAAGGGAGCCCGCCATCGCCTACCGCGAGCACTGCGCCGGCGCTCAGGCGGCGAACGAGACGTTGATGATGGGCCTGCGCCTACGCGAGGGCCTCGACCTGGAGGCGTTTCGCGAGCGCCATGCTGTGGATCTCGTCCACGAGCGCGGCGGGACTATCGGCGCCCTGGTCTCCGGCGGCCTCGCCACGCTGGCCGGCGGGCGGCTGGCTCTGACGACTGCCGGACTGGCCATTGCGGCGGAAATCACGACGGCCCTGGCGTTCGCCGAGGAGGAATAAGGGCCTCGGCGGGCGAAAGCACGCTGAGGGATTCGGGGACATGACCCAATTCAGTCGCATCGAATTGGGATCGTGTCCCCGGAATCCCGATCAACCTTGCCGCCACGCCAGGCGTCTGGGACGCATGGGAGTCCGCCTTCCTGGCGGACGCCGATGGCGGAAAGGAGGAGCCGGAGATGAGAATGCTTCGTCCGGTCGCGGCTTGCACGGTGGCGGCGCTCCTGCTGCTGGGATGCCTCGCCTCCGCAGTCCTGGCGGACAAGGCGGAAGTGCTGCTGGCCCTGGATGAGAGCGGCACGCTGCAGAAGGGCAACCTGGCCTCGTGGGGCGCGGGCAAGGCGGAGGTAGACTCCAACACCAAGTACCTCAACCGAAGCTCGCTCCGCGTGGAGACCCGGGGGCTCGGCGAGGGCGGCCGGCTGTCGCTGCAGCTTCCCCTCGATCTGAGCGCGTACTTGACATCCCCCTCGAACGCCTATTTGGACATGTGGGTCAAGATCGTCGAACCGGTGGCCCCCGCGGCGCCCGCCGGCGGCGCGCCCGGCGGACCCGGCATGCCCGGCGGCATGCCCGGTATGCCCGGTGGCATGCCCGGAATGCCTGGCGGTATGCCTGGAATGCCCGGAATGCCTGGGATGCCCGGGATGCCTGGGATGCCTGGGATGCCTGGCGGTGAGGCGGGCATGGGCGGGATGCTAGGCGCGGGAGCTGCCGGAATGCCGGGAATGCCGGGGATGGGTGGCGGCATGGCCCCCGGAATGCCTGGAATGGCCGGAATGCCCGGAATGCCGGGGATGGGCGGTGGCATGGCCCCCGGAATGCCTGGAATGGCCGGAATGCCCGGAATGCCGGGGATGGGCGGCGGCATGGCCGCCCCTGGAATGCCCGGAATGGGCGGGATGCCCGGAATGCCCGGGATGGGCGAGGGCATGGCCGGAATGCCCGGGATGGGCGAGGGCATGGCCGGAATGCCCGGGATGGGCGAGGGCATGATGGGAATGCCGGGGATGCCGGGGATGCCGGGGATGCCGGGAATGCCGGGAATGCCGGGCGCCCCGGGGGAAGGTGGGATGCCGGGAATGCCAGGGGCCCCGGGGGTCGGGATGGGCCCTGGGGGCGGTGTCCAACCGGTGAAGGAGCCGCCGCGCAGGATCGCTAACCTGCGAGCCATCCTTGTCACCGACAAGGGCCTCATCGACTCCGGCCTGATCCCCGTCAGCGACTTCCTGGCCCTCAGCCCGGAGTTCTCAGACAATGAGGGTTGGGTCCGCCTAGTGGTTCCCCTGGGGGACTTCAAGCCCGTACGCGATCGCACAGGCGCGGCACTCCAGCAAGTTGCGCTCCTCGCCGACGCCAAGGGTGAGTACTACATTGGGTCGCTGCGCCTGGTTCAGGAAGACCAGCCGCTGAAGGCCGATGCCGGCCCGGACCGTGTCGTGAAGAAGGGGCAGGACGTCACCTTCTCCGCAGCCAGCCAGCCCGGCACCGCGAAGGCCCGTTACGCGTGGGACTTCGATGACCTCGTGCAGGGGATCGAGGAGGACGCGCTCGGCCAGCGCGTGACCCACGCGTTCGAGGAGCCCGGCTTCTACAAGATCACGCTGACGGTCACCGACCCCGATGCGAAGCGACTGCCGAGGGTCGATCGGGTGAATGTCACCGTGCAGTAGGAAACGAGCATGGCGCGGAGCCGAATCGCGGTCACCGCGAACCGCCTCAGTCAGTCCACACGGCCCTCCCGCCTCGGCGGGGGGGCCGTTTTGCGGAGCAGCCCGTGAGTGCGCCCACAACGTGGCTCATCCGAGGTGGCCGTCTCATCGACCCGGCCTTCGGCCTGGACGCGCCGGGCGACCTGCTCATCATCGATGGTTGCGTCGCCCAGGTCGGGGAGGTCGCGGCGCCCGTCGGGGTCCCGGCACTGGACGCCGCCGGCATGGTCGTCGCTCCGGGGCTGATCGACATCCACGTCCACCTCCGTGAGCCGGGCTTCGAGGCGAAGGAGACGCTCAAGACCGGATGCCGTGCCGGAACCGCCGGCGGCTTCACTGCCGTCTGCGCCATGCCCAACACGCGGCCGGTGATCGACCGGCCGGAGCGCGTCGCCGACCTTCTCGAGCGCGCCGCGTCGGCCGCGTGCCGAGTCTACCCCATCGGCGCCGCAACGCTCGACAACCGGAACGAGGAGTTCGCCGACTTCGTCGCCTTGCGCGAGGCGGGCTGTGTCGCGATCACCGACGACGCCTTCCCCCTCCAGCGCTCGGACCAGATGGCCGAAGCCCTCCTCCGCGCGGCCGAGGCGGACCTGCCCTTCATCGCGCACTGCGAACTCACGGGTCTCTCGGCGGGAGGGTCAGTCGATGCCTCGGCAGCCCAGCACGCGCCGGGTATCGCGACCCAGGCCACGCTCGCCGAGGCCGCCGCGATTCGCCTCTGGGCCGCCGCGTATGAGCGCGCCGCGGCCACTGCGCCTCGCCTGCCCCGGCTTCATCTGGCGCACGTCAGCAGCGCTCTCGGCGTCGAGGCTCTGCGTTCCCTGAGAGCGTGTACGAGAAGGCCGCCGCCAACAAGGGACAGTCCCGTTTTCGGCGGTGAGGCTGCCGAAAACTGGGACAGTCCCAACGTCTCCACCACCCTTCTCGTGCGCCCTCCCGAAGGCACGGGCTGCCGCATCAGCGCTGAGACCGCCCCGCACTACGTCACGCTGGACTCCTCAGCCATCGCGCAGTTCGGCGCGAACGCCAAGATGAACCCGCCGCTAAGGTCGCCGGCAGACGTCTCGGCAATCCGTGAGGCACTCGTCGATGGCACGATCGACCTGCTCGCGACTGACCACGCGCCCCACACATCGGAGGAGAAGGCGCTGCCGCTCGACCAGGCGCCCTTCGGCATCATCGGCCTGGAGACCGCCCTCGCCGTCTCGCTGAGCGAGCTATCCGGCGCCCTCATGCTCCCGGAGCTGCTGGCGAGGATGTCAACGCGTCCGGCCCAGGCGCTCGGCCTAGCGGGCGGGTCACTGCAGGTGGGGGCGCCCGCCGACGTCGTGGTCTTCGACCCCCAGGCGAAGTGGACCGTCGATCCACAGGCGTTCCTCAGCAAGGGCCGCAACTGCCCCTTTGCAGGACGCGAGGTCTATGGTAGGGTGTGGACGACGTTCGTGGGCGGCACACTGCACATCCAGGCCACGGAGGGGGACTGACGACGCGACTCTGTGGTTCTGAGTTTCGTTGTCTGTCGCCGAAGTCGCGGTGGTGGGTCAGTCTGGATAGTGAGCGAAGGATCAGATGGGGGTCGTCTTAGCCCACCGCGCCCTTGCGGCCTTACGTGCTATCTCCGACCGCCGCTTCTTGGTGAGCTTCTGAGCACGGGCCTTGCCGCCCTTGAGGCCGCCGAGGCGGCCGAGGGCGACCGCGTGAGGGTTCCGGTCGTCAGGGTTTTCCTCCGGTTCGGGGGAGATCGCCTGCTGTACCACGCGGAATGCGACCTCGTTGGGGTCCTCGGGTGCCTGCTTGTGTCTGCTTGACCGCTTTTGCATGGATGGAGTATACTGCGTGGGGGTGCACATGTCAACGGCTATCGGAGCGGCTGCGGCCCATGAGGACTGAGGCGATCTCCCGCAGGCGCTACTGGATTCACGAACTGGCAAGGCTCAGCGGCTCCTTTGGCGACGATGCAACACGCATGGCCGAGGAACTGTCGGCAGAGGTTTCGGATGAGGGAGTAGACGCCGTTCTCGATCACCTGCGACTGTGCGGAGCGGTGCCAGAGCACTATGGCCACGACTCGTCCGAGGAGAAGCTGTACTCGAAGTACACCGATGCCGTAGTGCGCGAAGCGCTATCCGCGATTGGGCTTCGGAGCACCATCATTACCGCAAGGGCAGATTCGGCAGACGTTCAGGCCAGGGCTTCTGGGTACTCGCTTGTAGCCGATGCAAAGGCCTTCAGGCTTAGTCGAACTGCCAAGAACCAAAAGGACTTCAAGGTGCAGGCGATGGACGGCTGGCGAAGCGGGAACACATACGCTACCGTCGTGTGCCCTGTGTACCAGCTCCCGAGCCGAAGCAGTCAGATATATCGACAGGCCATCGCCGAGAACGTCTGCATACTGACCTACTCGCATCTTGCAGCGCTAGTGAGCCTTCGCCGCTCCAAAGGGCCAGAGGCGTCACGGGCCGGGCTGAACGAGATCATGGCGACGGTCTCGGTTCTTCCTCACAGCAAGAGTGCCCTCGATTACTGGACTGGGATCAACCGCGCCTTGGTCGGCGCGCTTGGGGATGAGCATGACCTATGGCGTCAGGAGAAAGTGGCGTCGGTCGAGGCTCTAGCGGTCCTGAGGGACGAGGCGCTCTTCTACCTGCGCAAAGCGCGGGACGAACTACTCGCCCTCTCGCACGAGGACGCGATCAAGGAGTTGATCCGCGCGACAGGGATTGAGTCGCGCATAGCGTACGTGGAGGGGATAGGGCATGGGCCTCTCCTTGAGGTGCAGTGATAGCCGCACAACTGCGCTGGACGTAGTTGTGCGGGCAGACGGAATAGCGGCAGTGGCCGACATGCCGGAGTGCAGCGTGCACTGCATTCTGAGCGACATCCCGTATGGGATCGGCATTGACCGTTGGGACGTGCTCCACGAGAACACCAACTCGGCCTTTCTCGGGACGAGTCCGGCCCAGGCCAGAGCGGGCTCGGTGTTTAGACGCCGTGGCAAGCCACTGAACGGATGGTCGGCTGCCGACCGGAGGATACCGCTCGAATACCAGAAGTGGTGCGAGTCCTTTGCTTGCCATTGGCTACGCGTGCTGAAGCCAGGTGGCTCTGCGCTAGTGTTTGCTGGGCGCAGGCTGTCCCACCGCTGCGTCGTGGCGCTGGAGGATGCTGGGTTCACGTTCAAGGACTCGCTGGCGTGGCTGAGGGGTTTTGCCCCCCATCGGGCACAGCGGCTGTCGGCCGTGTTCCAGCGTCGCGGTGACCATGCTAACGCTGCGAAGTGGGCTGGATGGCGTGTGGGCAACCTCCGACCGATCTATGAGCCGATCCTCTGGTTCACAAAGCCGTATCCCATCGGGACGACAATCGCAGACAACGTCCTAGCTCACGGCGTCGGCGCCTATAACGAGACGAGACTGGTCGGGTACGAAGGGGATCAAGACAATGTCCTGAGGGCGGGATTCGGCCCTAGCGAGGGCAAGCATCACCTCGCTCAGAAGCCACTGCGTCTTCTCTGCGCACTCATTGAGCTAGCCACAACGGAGGGCCAGACGGTACTCGATCCGTTTTGCGGGAGCGGATCGACATTGGTCGCAGCAAGGAGGCTCGGTAGACACTACATTGGCTTCGACCTTGACGAACTTGCGGTGGCGTCGGCGAAGAGAAGGCTATCATCCGAAGAGGCAGAATGGCTGGATGACGAGCCGAATCTCTTCACGATGCTGCGGGACCGTAAGCCAAGCGATCCGCCATAGAGACCCAGCGTACGTACCAAGGGGGCGCGGGCAAGTGGTGTCCAGCGGATCGAAGCGGCCTCCGCCGGAGTGCCGGTTCCCGGTTGTGTGTCTTTCGTGCAAACCGACCCGCTGCCCCTCGTTTCCTGCCCTTGACGGGCGGGAAACGGGACAGTCCCGAACAGCCCGCCGCGTTTCGAGACTACCTCATGTGCCCGAATCCCCTCAACAGAGGAGACCCCGATGCCTGAGCGACGCGCGATGCTGGCCCTGGAAGATGGCACGGTATTCGAGGGCACGGCTTTCGGCGGCGTGGGAGAACGCTGCGGCGAAGTTGTGTTCAATACCAGCATGGCCGGCTACCAGGAGATCCTGACCGATCCGTCCTATCGCGGGCAGATCGTCACGATGACCTACCCGCTCATCGGCAACTACGGGATCAACCACGAGGATGTGGAGTCGATCCACCCGTGGGTCGAGGGGTTCGTCGTCCGCGAGTACTGCGAGTACCCGTCGAACTGGCGCTCCGAGAGGAGCCTGTCGCAGTACCTGAGCGACCACCAGCTGATCGGAATCGAGGGAGTCGATACCCGCGCGCTCACCAAGCACCTGCGCACCTACGGCGCGAAGAAGGGCATCATCTCTACCATTGACTTCTCTACCAAAAGCCTCGTGCGGAAGGCGAAGGACGATCCCGGGCTCATCGGAATCGACCTGGTGAAGGACGTGGCGCGGGACGATGTTCGCGAGTGGCTGCGCAACGGGTTCGCCGACCAGCCGCTGACCTCCGCCGCGCAGCTCGACCTGCCGATCAGCGTCCCGCAGAAGCGTGCCGCCCCGCCGCCCGGGCACCGCTTCCGCGTCGTCGCGATTGACTCGGGGATCAAGCACAACATCCTGCGCGAACTCTCGCAGCGCAACTGCCAGGTGATCGTCGCGCCGGCGACCGCCACCGCCGAGGAGATTCTGAGCTGGGACCCGGACGGGGTCTTCCTGGCCAACGGGCCCGGCGACCCCGAGGGCGTGCCGTACCTGATCGAGACCACCCGCAAGCTCATCGGGCAGCGGCCGATCTTTGGCATCTGCCTCGGCCACCAGATCCTCGGTCTCGCCTTCGGCGGCCAGACGTACAAGCTCAAGTTCGGCCATCGCGGCGCGAACCAGCCCGTGCGCAACCTCGACACCGGCCAGATCGAGATCACGGCGCAGAACCACGGCTTCGCGGTGGACATGGACTCGCTCGCCGGCAAGGGCCTGCGCATGACCCACGTCAACCTCAACGACATGACCAACGAGGGAATGGCCCACGAGGAGCTGCCCGTCTTCAGCGTCCAATACCACCCCGAAGCCTCGCCCGGCCCCCACGACGCGAAGTACCTCTTCGACCGGTTCACCGACAACATGGCGTTATAGTCAACCACGAAATACACGAAATACACGAAAAAGAGCTGGAAGGGGAACGGCGTGGAGCCGCTGTACAAGGGTGAGAACTACGCCATCATGGGGGCCTGCTTCGAGGTGTACACGGAGAAGGCCTGCGGGTTCCTTGAGGGCGTCTACCAGGAGTGCCTGGCCATCGAGTTCGCCCTGCGAGGCATCCCGTTCGTGGCTCAACCCGCTCTCAGCCTGGCCTACAAGGGCAAGCCGCTTGAGCAGACATACCGACCGGACTTCGTGTGCTACGAGAAGGTCGTCGTGGAACTCAAGGCCATCTCAGCTCTGACGGACGAGCACCGGGCGCAAGTCCACAACTACCTGAAGGCCAGCGGCCTACGTCTCGGTCTACTGGTCAACTTCGGCCATCACCCGAAGCTCGAGTCCGAGCGGATCGTCAGGTAGGCAGTAAGAGGGTGCACCCGAACAGAGGGCGCCGTTTCCCTTTCGTGTGCTGTCGAGTAGCTCAGCCATTCGGCTTTCGCCCTCACAGATCCGAGCGTGCGGCTTTCCCGCACTCGGCTCTTCTGGAGGGTCACCCGAGACGGGCGGTCTTCGGGAGCCAGGAATGCGTGATGCGCG
>Ga0194113_10005172_pt1 | contig 16878 bp, 6 predicted proteins | sample TA2MahC200mmetaG_FD_146193 | JGI IMG/M metagenome (GOLD analysis project Ga0194113, IMG submission 146193) | Freshwater microbial communities from Lake Tanganyika, Tanzania - TA2015017 Mahale Deep Cast 200m | ecosystem: Environmental > Aquatic > Freshwater > Lake | place: Tanzania: Lake... | reverse complement strand
GCCGGTCAGCTTCAGGAGATCGAGCACATACGGACGCCCCTCCGGGCCTTCCACGCCGATCAGCGCGCGCCGAAAGTCGCTCACGTCTTTGTCCATGCGCGCCCACGAGTAGTGATCCCGCACATCCAGGACCTGGAAGCCCGAGCCCGGCTCGCCGGCCGCCTCCCCGCCCTTGAAGGTGATGACCTCCCCGTAGCCTCGGTTGTCGCCCCAGCCCTTCCCCGTTGACACGCCGTCCACCGTCGCCCCGTTCTGGCACAACGGGCTGTGGGCATAGACCCACGACCAGCTCGAGAACCCCTCCGCGCCCTCCGCGATCTCGTGCGGGTAGCCCATCGCCTTGAGCGGCTGGAACTCCGGCCGCTCCCATTGAAGGTGCGCGTTGCACCAGTGGGCCGCGTACCCGCCGCGCCGCATCACCGGCACGCCGTCCACCCAGCACTCCAGGCTCAGCGCATCCTGCGCGTTGTGCAGCGTGGCGCGGGTGTAGCTGAGGCCGACCTCCTGCCGATGGCCGGGCCCGCCGACGCGGACCACGCCCACGCCATACCCCGCCCAGTTGCGGCTGCCGAGTTGCTCGTTCGCGCGCACCGCGGCCGCCTCCGTGAGGAACGGAGAAGGGAACGCGTGCTCGTGCTGATCGCCGAACTCAAGCTGCATCCCGCGCACCGTCGTGAGCTTGCGCATCTCCCCGTCGGCAGCGAAGTAGAACGGGTTGTCCTCCAGGAAGCGCGGGTAGAACCGCAGCCACCCCTCCGGGTCGCGCAGGTAGGGGTAGAAGTACCCGCCCGGCATCGCCATGTAGTTCGGCGCGCCCTCGCCGTTCAGCCCATCCTGGTAGCTGTGGTTGTACAGCGTCACCTCCTGCGCGGGCCCGGCGAAGTCGATCAGCTCCCCATCCTGCAGCAACACGCCCAGCAGCCACATCTCCACGTAGTTCGCTTCCTGGTAGTTCGTGAGGAGCTTCTGCGAGAAGACGCTCTTGAACATGAGCGCGACCTCCCGCAGCAGCTTGCTGCGCACCTTCTGGTCGAGGGCCTGGGGGTCCCCGTACTTCTGCCGGGAGTACTCGCGGAAGGCCGGATGGTGGCGGACGAGGGCGAAGGGCTCCACCCAGATCTGCTCATCGAACATGTTCAGCCAGCCCTTGCTGCCAAGCGGCGTCCGCCGGCTCCACGGCCCCAGGTAGCTCACCTCGAAGATGGCCGGCCGCGGCACCGCCTCCCACTCCGCGCGCGTGAGGGGCAGGCCGTCCTTCCCGTTGGCGACCTCGTTCTTCCAGCATAGCGGAAGGCCGTAGTACGTATCGGACGCGAGGTCCAGCAGCACCGCGGTCTTATGGACATACAGCGGGTCGGCAGTCTCACGGAACTTCTGCGCGTACTGCTTCACCAGGTCGCAACCTGTGTCGAGCCACCGCTTCTGGTCGAAGACCGTGCGGACAAACAGCTCCCACTCCACGCCCTCCGCGTCGCGGTAGAGCGTGCAGGGCACCTCAACCGAGGTGTCGTCGAGATGCGGGAAGCGGACGGTCTCAGTCGGTCGGAGAGCGTAGTCGGCCGGGAAGTCCGCCTCGCGGCCGTACAGCTCTCTTCCGCAGCAGTTCGTGGTCGCGTGGTAGGGGTTCTGGGGATCGTGGCGCAGCGAGAACGCCCGTGAGCCGCAGAAGACGCAGTAGCTGACGAGCGCCTCCTCGGCCTTGAAGGCCTCCGGCTTGCCGGACCGCACGCGCGCAAAGGGCGCGATGTGGCGCGGGAAGTCGGCGGCCAGCTCTGCATCCGTCGGCGCCGCGGCGGCGTACTGCACGAACGCCTGATCGGCCGGCAGCGCGGGATGGTCCCGGTTCCAACGCTCGACCTGCGCGGCGGTCCACTCCGCGAAGAGCGTCTCCGGCGTCAGCGGCGGAATGCGGCGGCCGGGGATCAGCTCCGCGACCTTCCGCGCACGATCCGGCGCGTCCCACCGCCCGGCCGGCTGCGCGTGACCGGTCGCCACGAGCGCGAGTGCGCAGCCTCCTGCGAGCAAGGCCATGGTCATCGCGATCTCCTCTCAGGCTGGAACGTGCTCGGTCCGCGCGATGATCTCGTCCTGCATGTCCTCCCACAGGGACGTGAAGGGCGCGCTGTAGCCCGCCACGCGGACCATGAGGTTGCGGTACAATTCCGGCTTCTCCTTGGCTTCCAGCAGCATCTGCCGGTTCACGAAGCTGAACTGCATCTGCTGCCCGCCCGCGCTGAAATGGCTCTGGATGAGCGCGGCGACCGCGTCGATCCCCGCGTCGTTACTCAGCAGCTTCGGGTCGAGCTTCACGTTCAGCGACGTCGCGGTCGGCAGCAGCCGGTGTGGCAGCGAGGCCACCGAGTTCAGCAGGGCCGTCACGCCGCTCCGGTCGCGTCCCTGCGCGCCGCCGATGCTGTCCGCCACCGGATCGCCCGCCCGCCGACCGTCTGGCGTCGCGCCGGTGATCCGCCCGAACTCGATGTGCATGTTCTCGCCGCCCGCCAGCGTGCCCAGGATGTAGACCCCGCCCCGATAGGGCTTGCGCCGCTTCAGGATCGCGTCGAACCTCTCGATGATCCGCGCCGCCAGCCCGTCCGTCTCCGCCTCCTGGTTCCCGAAGTGCGCCACCTCCGTCGCGATGCGCCGCCGCAGCGTCTCATGTCCCTCCCAGTCTGCCTCCAACACACGCACGAACTCCTCCAGCGTGAGGGCCTGCTTCTCGAATACGAGCTTCCGAAGGGCCGCGAGCGAGTCCGCCAGATTCGCGGTCCCGATGATGTCCCAGTTGCAGAAGTTGTAGCGCGCGCCGCCCTGCGTGTAGCCGAGGCACCTCTCGATGCAGTCCTGCACCACGAGCGAGGCAGCCAGGTTGCCGCCGGGCATCCGCGCCGCCGCCTCGTCGCGACCCACGGACGAGAGGTGCGCCGCCTCGGCAACCAGGTCCATCGACGCCTCAAGCGCATCCCACAGGTCATCGAAGGAGTCGATCCGCGACAGCTCCGCGTCCGGCTGCAGCGCAGGCTCCAGGCCCAGCGTCATCCGCAGGATCTTCGGCAGGTTGATGAAGCCCTCGACCGAGCCCATCTGCGCCTTGCCGGTGACGATGACCTCATGGCAGCCGGAGAGGGAGAAGTCGCGCGCATCTTCGAGCGACACGCCGACGTTCACGAGCGCGTGCACGATCTGCTCATCGCTGCAGAAGTCCGGGTTGGCGGTGCCCGACCGCAGCGCGCGGACCGCCCGCCTCAGCAGCTCCGGCGGCGTGCCCTTGTGCCAACGCACCCCGACCTGCGGCCTCAGCAGCTTCAACTCCTCCACCGCGTTCAGGCACAGGTATGTGACCTCATTCGACGCATCGCTCCCATCGGGCCTCACGCCGCCGAGCGTCAGGTGGTTGTGCGCGCTCACGCCGCTCGTCGCGCCAACCGACTCGAAGTACTTGATCCACAGGCAGTTCACCAGCTCCTGCGCGAGGTCGCGGTCCAGCGTCCCCGCCTCGGCCTCGCTCGCGAAGCACGGGTAGAGGTACTGATCGACCCTCCCCGGCGCATCGGGTAGGAAGAAGAACGAGAACCACGCGCACTGACACGCCTCCCAGAACGTGGTCGGCGCCTTCACCGGCACCCGGCGGCAGTTGCGCGCGATGGTCTCCAGCTCCCCTCGCCGCACCGGGTCGTCCTCCGCCTCCGCCATGGCCTCCGCCTGCTCCGCGTACCGGTTGCTGAGGTCGATGAACCCCTCCGCGATGATCCGCAGGGCCTGCAGGAAGTCCTGCTTCTCCTCGATGGTGGCATGGGCGGCTCGCTCATGAACGTCGACGGTGGCATGGGCGGCTCGCCCATGGAGGTCTGGGTCACTAAGCCTCCCCAGTCGTCCATCGATCCTATCGATCAACCCCTCGAACCCGACCGCGAAGACGGTCTCGTAGTCAAGGGTCGTGTGGTTACCTGCTGGGGCGAGTATCCCCTCGCGCCAGTGGGGCTCGGTCTCCGGGGGGACCGGCCAGTAGTCGCGCCCGGGCGGCTCCCACGTGCGCCGGCCAAAGATCGCGGGCGTGATCTCATCCACCGAGTCCGCGGTCAGCCCCGGCGTACAGCCCACGACCAGCTCACCCTCGCGGATGACGACATCCTGATGGCGGTAGTAGTGCGCCAGCGCCTTCGCGTGCCGGATGACCTCGGGCTCGCCCTCGGTCTGCGCGAAGGACTCCTGCCAGATTCCCCCGGCCTTGGGGTCGCCAAGCTGCCGACTGCGCAAGGCGCGCGCCTTCATCGCCAATACTCGTTCGCGCAGCATTCAGTCACCTGTCGTTGCCTGGTGCGCGGACGCCCTCGTCCGCATGCCGTCGCCGTGCCGCCGCCTGGAGCGCGGACATCTTGTCCGCATGCCGTCGCCTCTCCTACCCTCGCCCCGGCACCCGATACGCCTCCTCCGCCTCTCCTCCTACCTCCGGAGGGTCGAACCGCACCTCCGTGACACGCTGATCGCTATCCGCCTTCAGCACCTGCAGGAAGAACCCCGGTTGCTGCGGGAGAACTAGCGCGAGCCAGTTCTTCCCCGCCTGCAACTCCACGGTCTCCCTCTGCCCAACATCCGCGCCGTTGAGACAAACGCCCCACGCCGCGCCACCGATGTAGCGCAGGCGGACGCTCTGCGCGCGCGGCGAGAAGAGCGTGGTCTGCAGAACGTAAAGCCCCGGTTTGTCCTGATACCAGACCGCCGACACGCGCGCGAGGTCGGGATCGACGTACGGCGGCTGAAGCGGCCCGTCGTCCGCCAGCCAATCCAGTCGCGTCCCATCGGGCAGCAGACACGGCTGCGTCGTGAGCCGTCCCGCGGCGAGGTCCTGCCGGAGCTTGGCGCTATCGACTCCGTCAGGAGGCATGGGCCCCAGCTTCACGAAGCCGCCTTGCGCATACGACGGATCGCGCTCGCGCAGCTTCGCGAGGCACGCCGCATGGAGTCGTCCCGCCTCGCCCGCGCGGCGGAAGTCGATCTGCGCCACGCAGAAGCAGTTGCCGGCCAGCAGCTTGTAGTCATCAGTCGCGAGGGTCGGCCGCAGGCCATCCTCCGTCTGCGCGCCCGCGGCGAGGTCGCTCAGGTGGTGCCGCGCCACCCCCTCCTTCCACGCCAGCGGCAGCCGGTAGGTCACGCGCACCTCGGTCAGCGCGCCCGGCCCGTCGTTGGCGAGCGTGAGTCGCAGCGCCCCATCCACGAAGCACAACAGCGCCCGTAGCCCGGGGAAGTCGGTGTCATGGTCGGTGTCCTTCAGCGCAGCATGGTTATCCGTGTTCGGCACGGTCATGCCGATCCTCGCCGGCAGCGCCTGCGTGCGATCATGCGACAGGTGGAACCGGGAGGGCCCTTCCCTATCCGACGCCGCAACGTCGGCTGTCTCGCATCGAACCGCGACCACCTTCTCCCGCGGCACACCCTCGATCGCGAAGGTCAGGGGAATCGGATCGTTCAGATCGAGCAGCACCGGCCGCGTGAGCCGCACGCGGACCGTCTTGCCCTCGCGAGCCGACGCGCCAATCTTGCTGTGCAGGAACTGGTAGCGGTACGCGGCGTACTGATTCTGATTGCAGTACCACCAGTCCGGTCGGTGGCCGTACTTGTCGAGTTGCGCCTCGAACTTCGCCCAGGCCTCCGGCGTGCGGTACCACGTGTGCATCGAGTAGGTCAGGTTCGGATGGCGCTGCCTGAAGGCCTCTTGCCCGAGCACGGTCTCGACATACGGGTCGATGTCCTGCCCGTCCGGCGGCATGATCGGGCTGAGCATCAGCTCGGTGCGCACGTCCTCGAACTGCGACTCGTTCGCGACATGGTAGAAGCCGCCGCGCTCGAGCAGGCGCGCGATGTCGGCATGGACCGCCAGCCCCTCCTGTGGGTTCGTGAAGTTGCAGTACGAGAACGAGTAGGACACGACCGGCTTGTCCACCGCCGCCTCCCACACCATGCGCGCACCCGCGGTCTCCTCGAAGATCCTGTTCCGGCTGCAGTACGACAGCAGCGGGTGCGTCAGCGAGTGCCCGCCGACGGCGTGCCCGCCCTGTAGCAGATCGCGTCCATACTGCGAGTCCGTCGTGGTCGTCGCGCCCGACCAGTCGCGCCACAGGCTGTTGAGGTAGAACGTCCCGAAGTGCCCGTGCTTCGCCAGCACGTCGCGCATCTTCAGGTGGTCCGGGTTGTTGTCATCCCATCGGCTGCCCACCGCCCACTCGCGCCCATCGTAGAGCGGCTCCATTCGGACCGACGCCTGGCGCGCCGCGTCCTCCGAGTCGAGGGTGACGCTGAACTCCTGCTCGTAGGTCTCTGCCGGGAACGCGAGCGGCACGTAGGGCGGCTCCTTCACGAAGGTCGGATCGAGCACCCGGAACCACGCGCGCACGCGGTAGGTCTTCCCCTTCTCGACCGTGAACGCCTGACGCGCCTGGCTGCCATACCACACCGCAACACACGACCGGCCGCTGTGCGCCACGCTCCCGTCCCGCGAGTAGCGTTCCGGCGGGAACGCGCCGGTGAAGCGCCAGTTGCTCGGCTTGCCGTCCGCGCCAGCCTCCTCGAAGCCCCCGTTCGCGATCGTCGCGCCCTCGACCGTCACATCGTCCGCCCACACGAGCCGCACGTCTTTCCCGTCCTCCTGACCGTACCACTCGCCCTGCAGGTCTATATCGACGGGCCCGTCCCCTTGCGCCGTGAACTCGATCCAGATCTCCTCCCACTCTCTCCCAAGCGCCTTCTCGCAACTGACGCCCGTGTTCTCCTTGCCCGCGCCCAGCCACCCGCAGTTCTGCACGGTGGTCAGACCCGACCCGCGCGCCTGCGTCAGGTCAAACGCGCTGTTCACCACATAGATGTCGATGCGGCCGCGTGAGGCCTGCTTCGGCGGCGCCGCCCAACCGCTTGCCGCGAGGGCCACCATCGCCAGGAAATTGGGGACAGGCACCAATTCCCGACGTCCGAAATTGGTGCCTGTCCCCAATTTCCTCGTCTCTTCAGTACGCATTGAGCCGATCCGCCTCGAGGTGGATGTCCTTCAGCGTCGCTGGCACAAGCTGCAGGCCGTGCTTCCCTGCGAGGAGTTGCACCGCCTCGATGGTCGCCTCCAGCGCGGCCCGTCGCGGGGTGCTGCGGTCGCCGACGTCCCACGTGTTGTGCGTGAGCGCATACACGTACAACAGCGGGTGGTCGCGCAGGAGCATGTCCTGCAGGTTCGACTCGGCGATCTCGACGATTCGTTCCAGAGGCATCTCCGCCTCGGGCCGAGGGTCGCGGACGAACCACGTGCCGGCCTCCGGGCCGGGCTCCGACTGCAGCGTCCGCGTCATCGGCACCTCGTACACCTGAAGTTCCCCGCACACGAGCCGGCTCTTGCTGCTCGTATGGTGGGAGTACGGGAACGCGCCCCACCACTTCTGACCGTACCGCGGATTGTAGCGCCCCGGCACCGAGCAGTAGCTCTGCCGGAAGCCGAGTTCATCCAGGATCGGGAACGTGTAGTCATTCGCCATCGCGCAGCACGCCCCATACGTCTCGGCCGGCAGGCCCAGCGCCTGTTCCCATCCATCCTTGGCGATGCTCAGGACCGCTTTCTGCTCATCGTACTCATAGAAGCTCAGCGGGCGCTGCCAGTCGTAGTCCTCGCTCGCGCCGGCGGGCCGATAGCCGCGCACCTGGAAGTGCAGCGCGTGGCTCGCGCCGGCGTCCGTCATCTCCCGGAACAACGCCGTCTGCGCGCGCGCAACCTCAGGCTCCGAGCACAGCGTCAGCGCCCCGATCAACCCCCGCTCCGCGAACAGTTGCACAATCCCCCGCACCGCCAGCTCCGCGACCTCCCAAGTCTGGTCCGGCCCTCCGCCCGGCTTCTTCGGCGTCTGGCAATCGATCGCATATGCGAAGAACAGCCGCTCACGGTTCGTGCGACTCGTCTCCGGCTTCATCGTTGTCATCTCCGGTGAACGTCACGACGTCGGGCGCGGTGAACCGCGCCCCTACATGACCGGGCACGATGAATCGTGCCCCTACTCGGCGGCGATCCATCTGCAGTGTAGGGGCGCGATTCATCGCGCCCACCGTGTAGGGGTGCCATTCATGGCACCCAATGCCTCGGCCTTCATCTTCCGTACCCGACGCGCACACCAACCGTCTCGCCCGCGCGCAGGTCCAGCTCCAGCGTTCGCCAACCCAACCCCTCATGCGGCACCTCACGCACCTCTCGCGTCTCGCCCGCCACCGTCGCCGCCGTCGGCGCTAGCCCTCCGCACGGCGGCAGCAGCACCGTTAGCCCGGCCACTGCCATCGGCGAACTCACCTCAAACTGCAGGTCGCCGCTCTCCGCATCCCATTCCAGCCCCGCTATCCTCGCCGCGCGCCGGGCGTCGTTGAAGTCGAGCCACTCCTCGGCGTTCACGCTCGGCAGCCCCGCCTCCCGCGCGGTGCTGAGCACAGTGCGCAACCAGCGCTGCGTGGGAATGCCTCCTCGACCGCTGAGGTAGATCGGATGGAAGTACGGCTGGAAGACGCCGTGGTACCGCGTCGCGCTCGCCTGCATGACCTCTAGGGAGAGCGCGATGCACTCGTCCTCCGACAGCGGCGGCAGCAGGCTCTTCGCCGAGGCCATCACGTCGTCCCCGTGGATGGTGCACTGCTCAAAGCAGTCGATCATCTCGCCTCGCCGGTCGATGAACCTCACCGGCAGCCCGCTGCCGTTCGCGTAGCCGGACTGGTACCGGTAGCCGCTGATGAAGTTCGTGTCGAGCCGCAAGCCGACCTCGGCGAAGAGCTTCGGCGTGTCGTCCCAGCCCGGGAAGACACACGAGTGGCTGCGCACGGAGCTTGGTGCGAAGCCGTACTTGCTCCCCATGCGCTCAACAATGCGCTTCACCTCGCGCTCCCACTCGGCGACCGAGGGCCTCAGCGACACCCACGGATGCGGCCCGAAAGCGTGGCCCTGCTCGCGCGCCCGCGCCACGATCTCGGGCGGGAAGTCCTCGATCTGCTCCTGCATCAGGTAGAACGTGAACCGCGCGTCGCACTCCGCGCAGATGCTCGCCGTGAGCGCCAGCTCCTCGCGGTTCATGCTGTCCCCGTCGCCGTTCACGAACAGCACCGCCGGCGCCGAGCGCGGGAAGTGCCAGAGCCTCGGCAGGGGCAACCGGTCCGCCGTCAGCCCGCGGATCACGCGCACCAGCAGGTCCTGGTGCACGTCGGCCTGCGGCACGTGGCGCAGGCTGAAGTCGCGCATCCCCTCCAGCAGATCGTCCGGCGTGAACTTCCCGTCGCGGTTCGCATCGGGGTCGGGGCCGGTGCTCGCGTGCTCGATCCGGCCCTGATGGAAGAGCACGATGCACTCGGCGAGGTCGTACAGAAACGCGACGACCTCCCCCTCCCCGATCCGGTTTCGCGCGACCGCCGGGAACGCGCTCGGCTGGCCGGCTTGCCCCGCGACGAACGCCAGCGGCTCGCAGTCCTTCGCGGGCCACACATGACCCTCGCCCGGACACTGCAGGTCGCACGCCGGGAAGCCCGTCAACCAGGGGTGTTCCTCGCGGACACGAACGTACGCATTGCGTGCAACGGCATATGTCTCGCCCGGCCGCGCGAACCCCAGCAGTTCACACCACTCGACCGGCGGCTTGAGGAAGATGGCGCGCCCGCCCTGCTGCAGATACGCGTAAAATATTTCGCCTGTCAAATATTTTATCGCCCCCGCGGAGATGATGACCAGGGGGTACCGCCGCAGGTCCGCGTCGCCGATTGCGCGGTCGAAGCTCACGTAGCCTTCGGTAAGCAGAATCTCCTCGAGGTACAGGTCGAAGCGATGGTCCTCATCCGGCGCCATCAGCAGCAGGATCGGCGACAACTCACTCATCGGCTAACCTCCCGCCTGCGCTGCGACAACGATCACCGTCTTCGCCGGCGCCTGGATCGAGAAGCCCTGCGGCGCCGCGGCCAGCGCCTCTCCGCTCACCAGCTCCGTTGCGCGCAGCGCGCCCGTGAGACCCAGAGCCGCGTCCAGCGACGCGTGAACCGTCTTGTCCTCGTCGCCATTGTTCCTCAGCGTGAACAGCAGCTCCCGCTCGCCTCCGCCGAAGCGCTCGATCTGCACCTGCTGGTCGTCGGTGCGCGCCAGCGTAACCGGCTCCCAGCCCGCTGCGTTCAGGCGCCGCACGATGGGTATGTACTTGCGCATCAAGGCCAGGTACTCGGGCTCCGACGTACTGAAGTACCCACCCGGCCAGGCGCCATACAGCAGATGCTCGCGCACGTACGGGTCGCGGTAGTGATCCGGAGCGCACGGCAGGCTGCAGACCGGCTTGTGGTGCGCCATCGTGCGCGCATAGGCGGCGGTGTTGCCGATGTTCCACTCATACCCGAAGATGTCAAGCAGCGCCAGCGTCGCCGGCACCGGCGATATGGTTCCCTGGTTCGCGATCAGATACCGCCCCTCCGCGCGCAGGCTCTCGACCAGCCGCTTCTGCAGCTCGTAGGTCGCCATGTCCTTCAGGATGACGGGCTGCAGCGTCAGCGGGTCGAACAGCAGCGGCTCATCTGCATACGCGAAGTGCTCTCTGCGATAGTCGAAGGCCTGCCCGCGCACGTAGAAGTTGTCCCACCCGAACCCGTCGAGGTGTACCCCATTGTCCGCGTAGTACTTCTCGATGGCGGGCCGCCACTTCGTCAGGAAGAACTCGCCCGCGCCGCCGGGGATGTCCGGGTCCGCGTTGAACGGGATGTACTTCGCCGCCAGCAGGCCGAACTCGGACTTGTCCGCGCCGCCGTAGAGCAGGCCGTCGCGGTCGTAGATGAGCGAGGTCAGATACGCCTGGAACACGGTCCGCATCCAGCCGTCGTAGTCCGGCCCCACGCGCTCGTCGTAAGGGAAGCAGTAGCCCCAGCGCGGCAGCGGGTCGGTGCGCTTCGGGTCGGCGATAAACCGCACGCGCTCCATGATCTCCGCATTCCCCGCCGACTCGTACCCCTCCATTGTCACGTGCATGTTGGTCCACTCGATGTAGGGGAACGAGAAGTACCCGTGCTCGTTGTCGAAGCGCGTGGCATTCGCGAAGGTCTCGGCGCCGCCCCGCGAGTCCGGCCCCCAGTGATACTGGAAGCCCAGCTCCGGCACGTTGGCGTTGCCCGCATACGTGCCCCAGCAGCCCCAGCCCCCGTCGCGCGGGATTCGCTTCGCGAAGTCGTCCGGGTGGTCCGCGTAGTACTGCGCCACCGTATCGCGGAAGCCCCAACGCGGGTCGCTTCGGAAGAGCGCGAACTCGAACTCCGCCGTCTGCTTCTGCTTCGTCGCCGCCGGACTCAGGCAGAACTCGTAGGCGATGAAGAGCACCCGCAGGCTCGCGTTGTAGACCATGTGCTGGATGCGCGGCGGCTCAAGCGGAACCGCGAGGGACAGCGCCGTCTTCTCATTGCTGAGGCAGCAGAAGGGATATGGCGAGACACGCGGCTCGCGCGTGTGAGACGGGTTGTTGTAGTACTCCCCGTGGTCCGCGATGGTGCGCCGCCCCTGGATGTCATCCCACCAGGTCCAGCCCTGGGCGTCCACCGGCACGGCGAAGTAGAGCGTGAGCGGTCGGTCGGCCTCCACCTCGTCACGCACCCGCACCCGACACCGAATCCGCTTCCCCTCGCTCCAGTACCGCGCGTTCACCTGCAGCCCCTGCGCGAGGCTGGCCGTCTGCTCCAGCGCGCCGCCATCGCGCCGCACCGCGCCCTCAACGACCTCAACCGTCTCTCCGGCGCGCCAGTCACGGATGAGCAGACCGGAGAGCGGCGTTTCCTTCGGCGACACGTTCGCGTCGCCGACGCGTACGTCAGCGACCCGCCCCCGACTATCCAGGCTCAGCCCAAGTCCATCGGCGGTGCTGAGTGGACGCAGAGGCTTGGCGAGCGGCCGCGGCTCGACGACCGTCGCCCGGCCGTCGAAGTCCAGCGCCCCCGCCGGCATCGGCAGCAGTTCCAGGCCATCCACCAGCCACGTGTAGTTGTCCTTCCACGCGGGGTTCGTCTCGTAGAGGTAGATGATGATCCCGCGCACGCGATCGCGGTTGTAGGTCATCAGGTTGTCGGTGAGCTGCACCCACCTGCCCACCGGCACTGTGTGGCGCACGAACTGCTGCAGGGGCGAATCGCCGTTGTACACCACGATGCACATCGCCTTGTTCGTGACGGTCGGGTCCTCCGACTCCACCTTCACCCAGTACCGCAGGGCCTGGTACCCGCTCCAGTCGTTCGCTCCGGGGTCCAGGCTGCGCCCCCACTGCGGGTAGCTCTCCGCGTCGCTCCTCGCTGACTGCACGTGGAAGCGCAGGCAGCCCTGCCCCTCCTTGCAGTCCGCCGTCTCCAGCGCGAGGGAGCCCGTCCATCGATGCCCCAGCTCCGGCTGCGCGGGCGTGTAGAGCGACGGGTCTTCCATGCTGTCCAGCAACCGGGGCTGCTCTTGTGCGCACGCGCTCGCGCACAGCAGCACAACGCCGATCGCCAGCCACCTTGCGGAGCAGGCCAACAGGTCGAGGGTACTCATTTCGTCGCCTCCGGTTCGCCCACGCAGAGTCTCACCGGCTTGAAGATGCCGCCAGCCATCAGCGAGTCACAGACCCTCACCGCCAGCAGGTTCCCCGCGCCGGGCCGCGCGTTGGGGAGCTTCACGTCGAAGGGCTTGTCCCAGATCTGGTGGACGGTCTGGCCGGTTGAGGCGGTCGAGTGCTCGCCGACGAACTCCCCGTTGAGGTAGACCCAGGCCTCTTCGTCCACGGCGCCGAAACGCAGCACCAGCCTCTTCCCCGTCACTTCGGCGGGGATGGCAAAGCGCACCCGGTACCAGGCGACGCCGTCGTACGCGCCCACGGCGGTCTGCTCCCAGGCGATGGGCACCGGGATCGCCTGCCAGGCGCTCTCGTCGGCATCTGTGCGGAACCAACCGCCCTGCCGCCCCTGGTCCTGCGGGTCGGTGCGGAACAGCCACTGACTGGGAAAGACGGACAACTCGGTCAGACGCTCGGTGGCGCCCTGAAACAGGAACGGCGGCAAGGCTAGACCGCCGGCTCCGTCCGCGCGGAACACGACCTCGTTGCGGCCCGTCGAAAGACGCCCCGTCAGGTCGATGACCCGCTCGTCGCTCCCCTTCGCCAGATAGCCGACGAGTGTCCCGTTGCACCACAGCCACAGGGCCGACCCGCGCAGGTCCGGCACGTACATCCCCACCGACCGGCGCTCGTCGCCCTTCCAGTCGAGGCTTACCCGGTACCACGCCACGCCCCGGTACGGTCGCCCCTCGGGTGTGACCACTCCCTGCAGGTGCCACGCGCTGGTCAGGCCGATCGGCCGCCAGCCCTCCGTGCCGCCGGGCTGGCTCCACCTTTGGACGACGCCCTGCGACGCCGGATCGGTCCGGAACAGGGCTTGGGCCGGAAGGACGGTCACGAGCTTCCCCTGCGAGCCATCCGTCCAGGGCAGCACCTTGCGCATGGCCTCCGCGACGCCCGCCCCTGAGCAGACGCCTCCCCACGGCCCGGCGTCCTGCAGCAACATCGTGTCGCCCATCTCACCGACCGTCTGCGTCGCCTTCTCCGCGCACTTCGCCGCCCCCGGATAGTCGCCGGACACCGCCGCATCATGCGCCCCGGCCAGTGCGGCCATGCGGTCGAAGTGCAAGCGGAACGCCCTCACGCGACCGGCGTAGGGTTCGTCCGCGGCCAGTCGCGTCGCCACCGCCAGGAGGCTCGCAGAACGCTCCCGGAACGCGGGCGGGAACAGGATCGGGACCGCATCCCGCGCGTCCTCCGAAAACGCGAACAGGTGAGCCGGGCAATCGCGCAGGGCTGCCTCGACGCCCGTGTAGTACCGACGCATCGGCTCGGCGGCCGGCCCGAAGAAGCGCGCGCAGAAGTCCCCGATGATGTCGGCGGGGTCCTGCCTGAGGTCCCACGCCAGCCGGGACCGCACGTAGTAGTTCAGCCCCGTGGCCATCCACGCCATCTGGCCCTCGTTGCTGTAGCCCCAACCGCCGCCGGCCTTCAGCAGGCGCAGGTCATCGGCGATTGCCTGCGAGCGCCAGACGGGACGCTGGCTGTGCGACCAGTCGTGCGGGTCGTACTCGTAGAAGACCTGCCCCGCGCTGAGCTCCTGCCAGCGCCGCAGCATCGCCGCGTACTCATGCCGCGACGGGCACTGCGGGTCGGCGTAGGAGTGGTTGGTGCACTGCTGGATCGACGCGAGCTGAATCAGCAGGTTGGTCCGTCGGCCGCTTACTCCCTCCGGCGGTCGGCAGCGGTTGTAGTACGCCATCGTGGTGATCCAGTGCTCAGGCGCGGCCTTCGCCACCGCATCGGCCAGCCGGAACACGAAGCCGAAGTACGCGTCACTCACATCCCCGTTGCCCTCGCCCCCGTAGCCGCCGTGCATCGCCGCCGTGCACTCGGGGCAGTGGCACAGCACCGGCGCGTCGGGCGGCGAGAAGGCGAAGGTGTGATGGTCGGGACGCGCCTGGAACTGCGCGACTACCGTGTCCGTCGCCGCCTGCAGCGCGCCCGGGCTCGACATGCACAGGAACCGCTCGTTGCGCCCGCCGCCGGGCATCATCGCGTAGAACTCGGGGTGCTCCGCCCAGAACTTCTCCTTCGGCAGCAAGCGGTACGTACTGTCATCGACGGGGTTCTGCAGGAACTTCGCCTCGGGGTCGCCGCAGTGCGCCCAGAGCCTGCGTTGGGACATCCGGTTGCGGCGCTTCCAGGCATCGAACTCGGCGGACTGAGCCGCTTGCACAGCGAGATGGCCGCTGTACCACGTGTCGCGCACGCGCAGCTCAGGCCGGCAGACCCGCTGGCCGGCAGGGACCTCGATGGTGGCCAGCTTCGGCACGACCTCGCCGAACGTACCGGGGAAGTACCAACGGCAGCCGAGGGACTGCAGCAGATCGTAGACCGCGTACCACGTTCCCTCGTAGGGGTCGGTCTCGTTGCCCGCGAGAAGGAGGGCGTCGCGGAACGTCGCCACGACATAGCCCTCATCATCGAAGTCGAAGGTCAGCCCCTTCGGAATCTCGAGGCCCAGCGCCTTCGCCGCCGGCCCGGCGGCGGCCTCGCCCACGCGGATAGTCAGCGGCTGCCCGCCGGTGGCCGTTGCGACCACGGGAAGCTCCGCCCCGCTGATGCGCTTCAGGTAGGCCTGCAGCTCCGCCGCGGCGGACTGCGCCTGGCTCGAAGCACCCTCGCCAACCACGATCTCTGCTCGCGGCTGACCGTCGCGAATCAACACCAGTCCTCCCGCATGGCACGCCCCCTGCACCATCAGCAAAGCAGCGAGGCCTTGAGCCTGCGTCAGCCCTCTCGTTCGCATGGGTGTACCTCCGTGGTGACGGCACGACACCGGGCCGCTCAGAGGGTGTGAAACGCACGGCATGGGGCGTGATGAATCACGCCCCTACACGTGGGCGCGATGAAGATTGTGTTGAGAAAGGGCCCCGTCAAAGGAAGAACCCTCTCCTACGCGCTCTACGTGGCTCGTAGGTCGGGATACCAATCCCGACAATGCCTTTATCAACACAATCTGAATCGCGCCCCTACACGACGGCCTTGTGCGTCTGTCTGTGACGTAGGCCCGCCGTTCATAGCGCCCGGCCACCCTTGTCATACATGCTCTCAGAGGCCGGTCCCGCAGTCGGTGCACTCATTGCCCTCGCTGTTTGCAGCCTTCCACGCGGTCTCGCTGCCCTCGCTCAGCGCACGCGTGCAGCGCTCGAGGATGTTGCCTCGGTAGCGGTTCGGCGGCGGATTGCCGAGGCGGTCGGGCAGCAGGGCGAGGGCCGCTGACCCCGGCTCATCGAACCCCACGATGTGGTTCCCCGTTAGGTTGAACCGCCCCGCCACCATCACCGCCGCGCCGACGCCGGTCGCGCCGCCTCGCTCGATCACGTTGTCTCGCAGCCAGGACGTCTCGCTGCCATACGAATCGAGCACGACCGGTTTCGCGCAACCCTGGATCGTGTTCGTGTGGATCGTCCAGTTAGCCCCCTCCGGCGGGAAGACCTCGAACGTGTCGCCGACCTTCACCTCGCGAGGGTCGGCCAGCGTGAACCGGCAGGTCTCAGGGTCGAAGTCCTTCACCACCGACGTGCCGACCGCCTTGCCCCCTGCGGTCCAGACGATGTTCCAGCCACGATAGCGGTGAGACTGGCGCCGCTCGAAGGGCACCTGTCCCGGCGTCGGCACGAACGTCGTGGCATCGACGACCTCCGCCACCCGCGATCCCGCGCGGGCCGTCACGATCCCCTGGCCGCAGTTGCGGATGAGGTTGTCGTGCACGGTCACGTTCAGCGCCGGCTCCTGCAATCGGAGCCCCGTGACGTTCGCGTCCGTCCCGGCGCGCATGTAGATCTGGTTGTCGCTCACGATGGTGTCCGACGTGCTCACCAGCACCGCCGTGCGCGCGCTCGGCTTCTCGGCAAGCGAGGTCATGTCGAACAGGTTCCCGCTGATCGTCCCGATGCCGGCGGGGAGATCGGACGGACCGGTCGCGCTGATGAGTTCCACCGCCGACGAGCCGAAGTTGACGAACACGTTGTCGCTGATGATGACCTGCGTCGCGCAGGCCGCCGCGCGAATCGCGCAGCCTCCGTAGCACACGCCGCTCTCGAACACATTCCCGCTCACGATGTGCTGGCCGGTACCGAGGATCTCGTACTGCTCGGCCCGGCTGCGCACGTTGCCCATCGCGACCGTGCCGGAGTTCCGCACGTAGTTGTCGCAGAACCGCACGAACCGCGAGGCGCCCTCCCACGTGCAGCCGCCCACATCGACGATGCGGCAGTGCAGCACGCTCGTGTTCTCGGCCATGTCGTTGTTGTTGAACGCGTTCCGCGCG
>Ga0194113_10005170_pt1 | contig 16879 bp, 20 predicted proteins | sample TA2MahC200mmetaG_FD_146193 | JGI IMG/M metagenome (GOLD analysis project Ga0194113, IMG submission 146193) | Freshwater microbial communities from Lake Tanganyika, Tanzania - TA2015017 Mahale Deep Cast 200m | ecosystem: Environmental > Aquatic > Freshwater > Lake | place: Tanzania: Lake... | reverse complement strand
CTGGATGACCTTAGCTTCTGAAAGATTTCCTCTGCCAGAGATGAAGTCACCCCCCTCAACCAGTCGCCCCAGTTTCTGTATCTCTTCGCCAAAGATGGTGCTTTTCCCCACAGAGACCTTGAAGCCGCTGAACTCCGGAGGATTATGACTGCCCGTGACCATTGTTCCACCGTCCCGGTTCAGATGGAAGAGGGAGAAATAATAGACCGGCGTGGGGCAGACGCCGATATTGACCACATCGCATCCGGTTGATAACAGGCCCTCGATCAGGGCTTCACTGAAAGCTCCTGAGCTGAGCCTTCCGTCCCTTCCGACGGCGAGAGATTTTTTACCCAGCCGGACCATATGAGATCCGAACCCTTTGCCTAACTGCCGGACGATATCAGACGTCAGGTCCTTATCAACGACTCCCCTGATATCGTATTCCCTGTAGATCTGGGGGTTAATCTTCATAGAACCCTCCTTTTATTAAACAATAATTACCCTAAAACTCCCCAAGAATCAAACAATTTCGTCTTTTGACTTTTTGAAATGGATGGGCTAAATTACAAAAACTGAGGAACAATCTATGGGGATCACAGCCATTCGTGGATTTAATGACATCCTCCCTGACGAGGTCGGGAAGTGGCAGTTTGTTGAAAAGACGGTACGGGAGGTCTTTGAAAGTTTTGGCTTCGCTGAGATTCGAATTCCCATCCTCGAACGGACGGAACTCTTCTCCCGGGGCATCGGGGAGGCGACTGACATCGTCGAGAAGGAGATGTATACCTTTACGGACAAGGGCGGCAGCTCCCTGACCCTTCGGCCTGAAGCGACTGCCTCCATGGCGCGAGCCTACCTCGAACATCAATTCTACACCTTCGATCCTGTGGCAAAACTCTATTGCATTGGCCCGATGTTCCGCTATGAGAGGCCCCAGAAGGGCCGTTACCGCCAGTTCTATCAGATCGATGCTGAGGTCTTCGGTGTAGGGAATCCTATGGTGGATGCTGAGGTCATCCTCATGCTCATCCATTTTTTGCGACGGGTGGGACTCGAAAAACTTGAGCTTCAGATTAACTCTCTGGGTTGCCGTGATTGCCGACCCCGGTACCGAGACGGATTAAAAGCGTATTTGACGGAAAAGTCTTTCCAGTTGTGCGAAGACTGTCAGAGGAGGATTCAGGCCAACCCCCTCAGGATCTTCGACTGCAAAGTCCAGACCTGCCAGGAGGCGATAGCAGATGCCCCGAAAGTGATTGACTTCATTTGTGATGAATGCAGTGTCCATTTCAACAGGGTTAAGGAGTACCTGGCAATGGCAGACCTCGACTACATTTTAAACCCCAGGATGGTCAGGGGACTGGATTATTACACCCGGACCGCCTTTGAGGTCGTCTCCTATGATCTCGGCTCCCAGAACGCCGTCACCGGCGGAGGCCGGTATGACAATCTCTTTCAGGAGATCGGAGGGCTTGATATTCCTGGGATCGGGTTTGCCATTGGTATGGAGAGATTAATCTCTCTTCTGCCCAAAGATAAGGGATTGAGCCAGCGTCCGCACTTATTCATCGCCGCACCGGGCAAGGACACTCATCAAGAGGCCTACCGGATCGCCAATCAACTCCATCTCGAGGGGATCAGGGCGGAATTTGACTATGAAGGCAAGAGCCTGAAGAGTCAGATGAGACGGGCGGACAAATTGAACGCTCGGTATGTCCTCATCCTGGGCGAGGAAGAATTGAGGAAGGGCAGGGCGGTCCTGAGAAATATGGCAGATAAATCCCAGGAAGAAATCCCCATTGACAATCTATTAGGATTTCTTAAAAATAAGCTCCTTCGGAGTTGATCCATTTGATTTTTGGTGATATATTTTAGGTGTCAATTCCGAAATCCACAATCCGAATTCCGCAATGAAAGATGGGGGATCGTTCAATGGTAGGACAACGGACTCTGACTCCGTGAATTGAGGTTCGAATCCTCATCCCCCAGCCAATAATTTCAGAGAGTTATAGATTTAGGGTTTTTCAAAATCGGATTTAGTAACCAAAAAGTCACCAAAAATTTTTAGGGGCCTATTCGAATTGACGAATGGCCCCTTTCTTTTTCGTAATCCTATATCCTGACAAGAACAGGTAATCTCAAAATTGGTGCGGTTGTCACGATTGATGCTTTAGGAAGTTATCGAATACGACCAGAAACTTTCTGACAATCTATATCTATTATTCCCCAATAAATGCCAGCCCTAAGTGCATTTTTAACACACTCATCGTAAATAGCCATACGTCGAAGGTATTCCTTTTTTGTTATTCCTAAGCGTTTTGCGGAACGAGAATCTTCAGCATCTGCATAGGCAGGGTCGGTTCCGATTAACCCATACTTAAGCCATTCGTCGGGACTCAACGTTCTTGTCGTCTGTGGGGGGACCCTCATTATCTCATCCCATAACCCTGCTGAGACTCCTACTCGTTTAAACTGAGATACCGCGATCTTTTCTATTCTTGCAAAATTGGACGTTGCTTGTGTAAATGAGGTATCAGTCGAATCTGAGTATGGGCGGTGAATCTTAATTTCGGCGAATAGAGATAGATCCCTTCTCACTGAACTGCCTAATATGAAAACACATGCGCTACTACAACTTGCCCCCCTATCAACCCAAGCCTTAAATTCGTTCTGATACATTAAGTCTCCGATAGCCATAGCGGTCATCGTATCACCACCCGGTGAATCAAGAGTAACCTCCCAAAGCGATTTATCACCTGTTGCGGTCGTTATTTGCCGCGTTTTACGGTTATACGCACCAATTATTCTCTTGAAAGTTACCAAATCCTCAGGACGTATTAAGCCAGCGATTTCAATTTTACACATTTCCGATTCCTCAGAACACTTAAGATAGACTTCCGCTGACGAGGGTGCAGTAACAAAGACAATTATTAGACAAGCCAAGGTTATCGTCATATAGTTTGACATTTTTTTCATTTGAGTTTCTCCTTCGTTGTTCGCGTCATTGTTCCTGCGGGGTCAACATAACCCTGGATGTTCCCCTTTGTCTTTGCCTCATCCTGAGTTTCACGAGTTGGAAACTCAAGTGGGTGCTCACAGATATACCCATAGGTTGCCTTTCTGAAGGTTGAGACAAGCAAGATTCATACCTAAACTATAATAAAAATGACTCCGCAATAAAAATGACTCCGCTTCCCCTACAAAACTCCACCTTCTTCTCGTTGTTTATCCCTCGCCCCCCAAATCACCGGCTTCAGCCTTAATGCGAGCCTGGCGCTCTTTTATTAAAAAAGATATGAAATTTTAACAAGTTACATGGTTTATACCGAATAGGGGATAGTGATGGTAAACTGGAAAATTTGACCAGGAAAGTTGACGACGGTTAATTAGTTGAGTTATAATGTAAGTGACGACATTACTTTATTAATAAAAATTGGGACGTAGGTTTAAAGATATGATCGAGGGAACATTATTAGAACGGTTCATTAGGGAGCAGGTTGAATCATACCAGGAACCCCCCAGGAAAGGGGTCAAGGGAAATCCTCCTGGGAGGATATCGAAACAGAAATTTGAGGCGGCACTTCTACAACTGTCCAACAATTCACAACTTCACATTGCCAAAACAGTAGGGGTTTCACACGCTCTTGTCTTAAAATGGCGAACAGAGAAACCATTCCAAACGTTAGCCGGAAATCTTCTGAATGAATTTACCTACCTCTTTTGGAAACATATTCACCAAATTGGGTCGAAATTTCAGCCCGGGATTATCCCTGAAAATGAACTGTTAAATATTGGGGATGTATCTAATTATTCCGATCACTTAATTCTAAGTATTTTTGATTTCCTTTGGAGAGTAAGGAGGGATGAATTGCTTTGTCGGGGATGGCCTGTTTTTTGGATTTTTAAGGATGTCCTGTTTTCCTCCTTGGCGGATAGGTGTAATAATCTTCTCAGAATTTACATCCTTTATTTTCGTTTTGAGGCCCTTTTTTATATACAAGCAAAGGTTGGGTCCGGCAAATCAGATAAACTGTCAAAGTTTCTTCTCTCGATACTTCTTCAACACCTAATGTTAAAGCAATATGGTGCATTTAAGGATCTGCATAGAGAAACGCAGACCCAAGAAATCGTTTCCGACGAGTTTGTGGATAGAATCCAAAAGAAATTAGGGGTGGTGTGTGGAGATTCAAATCTTGGGAACGTTGAAGATCATGGTAAGCGGAAAAAGAGAAGAGACCTGATTCCCGGAGGTTCGGTGGCGGAATAACTAAAAAGCCAACCCGGGGAGTTCGCGGCTCACCCGGGTTGTATGGCAGAAGAAGTAAGGCTCCCCCCTTCCGTCCAGTTTTATTGTGACAGGAAAACTTTTTTCTTTCAAGACGGGAGCTGGGGAATCTGGCTCCCGTTTTTATTGGAAATTTTTAAGAACCGATGGAAATAAAGGTCGTTGAAATTAAGTTGGTGCATGGAGATAAGCCATTGAAGGCCCTCGTTGCGATTGAGGTAGGGGGTATCATCATTCGGGATATCCGGGTCGTTAAGGAGAACGGTAGGAGGCCCGTGGTGCTCGCCCCTCAAAATTCCTGGAAGGGCGATGACGGCCAGATTCGATATAGGACGGTGGTCACATTCCCCGATGAAGTGAAGGGCGAAATCGATTTTGTTGTCCTTAAGAGATACATTGGGGAACTGGAGAAATGCAATGCGGACTCAACACGGTGAGGGATCGGAACTCGATCTTCTCGGAGAATCGGGATGGATCCAGCTCCATCGGAAATTAAAAGACTCGGCTGTGTTCCAAAACGAAGGACTCCTTAAGGTTTGGATATGGTGTTTGCTTGAGGCCAATCACAAAGACAAGTGGGTATCGGTTAAAACGGGAAAGGGAACCACAGAGGTTTTGGTAAAGCGTGGCCAGTTCATATTCGGTAGGAAATCGGCAGCCAAGAGGTTAAGGATGAAACCCTCAACGATTCAAGGCCGAATGCAAAAGTTAGTAAATATGCAAAATCTCGTCATCAAACCCGTCCCCCATTATTCAATGATAACGATTTGTAATTATGAACTTTATCAAGGAGACGGAAGGGGTGATCCGTCACCCAAAGATTACGAAAAGAGGCTTCCACACACACTTTTTGAAAAAGCCTCAAAAACCGTCACCCAAAACCACGCCATAAGCCCTCAATTTAATGAGGATTCTCGCCGCATTCCAAACAATAACCCGTCACCCATCCGTCACCCAACCGTCACAAACAATAAGGATAATAATGAAAAAAAGAAAAAAAACTCTCTCTCCGTCGAAGATTTTATAGAACCTGTGTCCGCCTCTCTTGGTTTGGTGAAACCTAATGATCTCTTCGATATCTTCTGGGAGGCTTATCCTAAAAAGGTTGGTAAGAAGGAGGCGAGGGAGTCGTGGGGAAAAATTAAGATCACCCGGGAGCTTTTGGAAAAAATGCTTAACACGATTAAAAAGTTTACCGGTTCAGATCAATGGATCGCCGAGGGAGGTAGGTTTATCCCGCACCCTGCGACATGGTTAAACCAGGGACGCTGGGATGATGAGGTTACGAAACCTTACGATCCTTACGAGTATCTACGGAGGGACGTTAAGGAGATAGGGTATGGATAGGGTATCAAGGTCAATAATTGGAAAAATGGCCGGAACGTTGAAATTGAGTAGTGTTACTTAGAGGTGAAGTCCGACTCCAGACATACCCCTATCTCGACTGTGTGGGGGGGGATGGGGTGCCATGTGGGGGGGGATACCGAGAAAGGAGAATTTTTCCATGAACGAAAAACAAACGCAAGCAGTAGTAAGGCAAGAGCTAAAACAATTTTATTCGGATCTGGCCATTGGGAAATGGAAGGGCCGAGAGAAGGAAGCCGAGGCCGAGGAGATACGATTGTTGAAGGCACTCGGCGTGAACGTAAAGCAGTAAGCCTCCATCGTGGGCACCGGGGTTAGGGAAAGAAGGAGAGCGAGCGAAAATCCCGATGTGAGGAGGCAATTATGGAACAAACTATCAGCGAGCAGGGTGAAATGTCCAGACAGCAACTTCTAACGATTGAGGAGTTAGCGGGGCTCCTTCAGGTCCCGAAAAGTTGGATCTACGACCGGACACGCCAATCCAAGACAAACGGATTCCCAACGATTCGGGTGGGGAAGTATTTGCGATTCAATTACCAAGGTGTATTGGAATGGCTTCAGAATCAGTGACTAACTGGTTACCGATAATTTAAATGGCCAATGATTAAGGGTAGTTAGAAAAGTATTACAGATACTGAATCCGTTAATCAAGGAGGTTTTATGATCGAGATTGAAAAAATCTGGACCCAGGAAGGGATTGACCAGGCAAGAGATCAGCTCAGATCCGCTTCAGCGAGAATCGAGGAAGCCATTGCCAGGGCCGCAAAGATGGCTGAGGATGCCGAGTTGGAGGTTCGGGAGATCAACAAAAAGATTCTCCCCGGTCTCTTGGTCAAACAGTTTTTGGGTGAGAAGATTTCCAAGGGCGAGGTTGAAAAGTTGAAAAAAGCCCGGGAGCGCCGGGTTGAGCTTCGAGAAGTTTTGGAAGATCACCCTCTTTTACACCGAGGTTTGGAATCCGAACCCCCCAGGCTTAACAGCATCGGTCGAGAGATCACAAAGAGAGAACGCCATGTCCAGTCCTACGAAAAGATCAAAAACTCCCTCAAAGATCGCTATTCTCCCACATTGGCGCAAGATCTCCTGGATAAAGCCAAATTCCTAAGCTGTGAATTTGATGCGGTGCAATTTTTAAAGGATCTCAAGGAGAATTAGGTTAAGAGTTAACGAATTTCTTAACTCTTAATTAAGGATTAACCCGATGGCCAAACCCAAAATAGATAGAGTTCAATTATCTCGGATGCTTAAAAGTAGTAAATCCCAGAAGGAAATTGCTCAATTCTTTCGGGTATCTGAGGCGGCGATTTCAAGGGCCAAGAAGGAACTCAACATCAACGTCGTCAAGGCCGTTGCCTTAGAGCGGGCTCACCAGGTAGTCGATCAACATCTTGACACCATCGGCCAACTTCAAAGGATCAATCAGGATGCGAACGAACTCCTTGACCTCCTCATGAGATGGAACCGGGGAGATGAAGGGGCATTGCAGATTTTGGAAGGCCAGGTCCGGAAAGTCAGGGTTCGGGGTGAAGAAAAAGAGGTTGAAGAATTCAGGTTCAAAGACCCCAGAGAACTGGCTTTGAAGGCCATGCAAGAGATTCGAGGACAACTCAGCCTGCAACTCGATATTTTTAAGGCTCTCTATGATTTACATGCTATTGCGGAATTTCAAAAAGAAGTCTTAAGCGCGATCGGAGAAGTTGAACCGAATGTTAGGGACCGCATCATCCAGAGGCTCAAGGAAAGTAGAGCTCTTCGACAATCTGTTTCAATCAATTAACCAGACCTTCGGGAACAAGGATAATCTATCTTTTCACGAATGGGTTACAAGGTCCTCCCTCATCCTCGACGGGAAACCCTTCACCTTCGAGCGCCATGAATACTTGATGGTTCCTTATCAGGACGATCATCCCCATATCGTTGAGATGAAAGCAGCGCAGATGGGGCTGACCTCCAAGGCCATGCTTAAGACCATCTTCTGCCTTCAGTTCAAGCGATACCGTGGAGTCCTTTACCTCTTTCCCTCACGATCGGACGTTCTCGATTTCTCAAAAGGCCGGATCTCCCCCTTGATCGAAGAGAATGAGGATATAGGCAAAATGGTTCGAGATACCGACAGCGCCGGTATTAAGGCCATTGGGAACGGGTTTCTTTATCTTCGTGGCATGAAGTCGAGGGTTGGTCTTAAATCGGTCCCGGCAGATTTCATCATATTCGATGAACTTGATGAAGCGCCGCAGAATGCTGTTGATATGGCCCTGGAGCGAATGGCCCACAGCGAATATAAGGAGGTTCTTAAACTCTCAAACCCAACTCTCCCTGACTACGGGATCGATAAAGCCTTCCAAGAAACCGATCAAAGATATTGGCTTTTAAGGTGTGAGAAATGCGGAGAGCATACCTGCCTTGAGGATTCCTTCCCTGATTGCCTCTTGGAAATTGATGGAAGGGTTATCCGGGCCTGCTCAAAATGCAAAGCAGAGTTAAACCCTGCCCTTGGAGAATGGGTCGCAAAGAAACCTTTGATAACCGACAAGCGAGGCTACCATTACTCACAACTCTTTTCCCAATTCGTTTCTCCCGCCGAAATCCTCCATCAATACCGAACTACAACAAACCTCCGGGATTTTTTCAATCTTAAAATCGGCGTTGCCTATGTCGAAGCCGAAAACCGCCTCAGCATTCAGGAGGTCCTTTCTCTTTGTGGTTCGGATGGAATTGTCCAAAGCGATCCAGGTCCCTGCTTTATGGGTGTTGACCAGGGTAAGGACCTTCATGTCGTAATCGCAAAGAAACATCCCCAGACGGCAGGAAAGATCATCCACCTGGGCGTTTACATAGATTGGGAGGAGTTAGACCGACTGATGAAAAACTTCAACGTCATTCGGTGTGTCGTCGATGCTTTGCCTGAAACACGGAACGCCAGAGCCTTTGCGGAGAGGCATAAGGGGAAGGTCTTTTTAAACTTCTACAGGGAGTTCTTTAAGGGTGACTACAAGTGGGACGAGGCGAATATGACGGTGGTCTGTAACCGGACGGAAAGCCTTGACGCCAGCCATAACGAAATTATGACCGGTCAAATTGCCCTCCCGAAGGAATGCGAGATCGTGGGAGAGTTCGCTAAGCACCTTCACAATGTTGCGAAGAAGTTGGAGGAGGACGAAGAAACCGGTAACAAGCGTTACGTCTATGTCAAACTCGGAGCGGACCATTTTAGGCACGCTTTTAATTACGAATCCATGGCCAGGCGAAGTTGTCCGAACTTCTTATTTCCAGATTTTACTTAAGAGGGTTCTATGGAAAAAATAATTATCAAGGGAGTTACCCACAACGGTTTGTCGATAATCAAAAATCACGAAGGCGAGGGGAGCGTAGAGGAAACCTGGTCTTTTCGGGAAATCAGGATCGGACTCCATTGGCCCTCTGCCGGATCACCTGGTTATTTCTGCCTTGTTGGACAGGGCAGCATAAAAACCTTTGACAGCAATCATCCGTTACGCCTCCTGCGAGAGAGTGAAGAGATTCTTCCCTCTAAACTATTTGAGAAGATGTGTGATGTTGCGGGTACGTTTGAATGTCAGGAGATCTTCTGTGATCTCTCTGAAAAGTTTAGAGGATATGTTTTGAATTTTCGTGATTTCAAGAGAAAGGAGAGGAGGCAGCAAGACATATTCCTGAGACAAGCCCCTTATCATCAAGAATTTGGTCACGGAATCTTGACCATCAAAGATTGGCTCGGACGCAACGCCTTGGTTATTCCGAAGGGGACGATCGTTGCCCAACAACTTGGCTCTATCACCGATGGTAACTTGGCGGCGAGTGATGCAAGCGAAAGGTTTTATGCCATCGATGCTCTACGCCATGTGGTGTCAGCCTTTGGAGTCCATTTCTCTATTTCACACCATGGAAATCTTAATTCTGCTGCTCCACCGTCAGGAGCATGGCATTAAAATACCCGCTTAATGCGTAGCACGCATTTTTGAGGCGTGAATAGCTCGGGATGTATGGGAAGGGTAATGGCAAACCAAAATATCAGTCCAGGAGGGCTCCAGTCAGTATCTTCCCTTGGGGTTAATTTATAAAAAGCAGGAGGAATCAGTAAATGACAGATGTGATCGAGCAGGTGAAAGCGGCTGAGGAAAAGGCTGATAGGATTTGGCAAGAGGTGTACGGGGAAAAGGGGGACGAAAGGGCCCGTGAGCCGGAAGCCCCTAAATCTGAGGTTGAACCGGAAGATAATTATATTCCGATCATGACTTTTCAACTCGGAGAGCAGGGCCGCAAGATCAGCCAACTCGAAGAAAAGATTACGGAGCTTTCAAGGTTCAAAGAGGAACCAAAGCCAGAGACAAAGCATACCGAAGAACATGAATCGGTTAGATATTTCAAGACCGAGTATCCCGACATAGCAGACGGAGTCCAGGAACTCGTTAAGTCGATGGTCGGCCAGCTCGAAAACGAAGTCGATACAAAACTCAAAAAGGTCGATCAGGACGTCACGAAAGTCAACGAGGATACGGTCAAGAAAGAGAAGAATACGTTCTTGGCAAGCCTCGATGGGGATAAAGAGATCGGCGAGGATTGGCGCACGATCAATAACGACCCCGAGTTCATCGAATCGCTCCAGGAGATCGAACCCTATTCGGGCAGAATTAAACATGAACTCCTGATGGACGCCTTCAACGGAATGGACACCGAGAGGACGGCCCGGTTTTTCAGGGACTTTCAAAAGGGCAAAACGGCTCCCAAGTTAGATACCGAGAGGCCAAATGATGCTCCCATCGTGACCCGACAGGATCTCAGGAGGTTTTATGAGGACGTAAGGACGGGTAGATGGATCGGCAGGGAAAAGGAGGCTGGCCTTGAAGAGATCAGGCTTATTAAGGGCCTTGGAGTCCAAGTGAAACAATAGGGAGGGTTTAAAATGAATATTCTATTAATTCAACCACCACGCAAACAGTTCTTGGGGGGCGGCATTGATTACTGGGAACCGTTAAGTCTTGAAACTGCTGTAAGCGAATTACCTGATCACCACAATATCGTGCTGTTCTGCCCGGGGATACTACCGAACATACCCATTGAGGATTTGCTTAGCAAATCTCAGTTTGATATTGCGGCAATTACCGGCTTTGGGGGCGATGAGGCCCAAATTTATGAAATTTGCAGAAAAATCAGGAAAAATTCCCCAGAAACAAACATTGTTGTAGGGGGCTGGTGGGCAACGATATATCCTCATGCTTTCTTTAATCCGATGATTGACTTTATCGTTTATGGTGAGGGGGAACTAACTTTTCGGGACCTTGTCCAATACCTGGAGAAGAATAAATCCCTTTCGGAGATAGATAGCGTAAAGGGTCTTTACTATCAGGCCGACAACGGATTCTTCCACTTCACCGGGAAACGTCCATCGCCAGACCTGGCCACACTCAATCCACCGCGTCGAGATCTGTTTGAGCCGTTTCGTATAAAAATCACTGCTGCAATACGGGAAAAAAATCCCAACTTTAGGAGTTTCTATCTCATCCAAACAACACGGGGTTGCAATCATCGATGCGATTTCTGTTCAGTATGGTCCCTTTTTGAAGGAAAAGTAAGACGTAAGACCCGTGATCAACTCGAACGTGAACTCAACTTCATCCCCAATGATGCCTTTATTGATTTCGCGGATGACAATTTTTTGATGTCTGGCGATTGGGTTCGGGATATAGCCGGTTTGCTTAAGGGAAAGAATTTCTGTGGCAATTTGGCGTGTTTTGCACGCGTCGATGATATTGCGAGAAATCCCAAATTGATCGAGGCTTTGGCGGAAGTTGGGTTAAAAAGTGTGTTTGTCGGATTTGAAACCTTTGAGGATGGAGATCAGGTGTTCTCCAAAAACATACCGTTTAATCAACACCAAGAGGTAGTCAATATCCTGCATCAAAACGGCGTTATGGTGATAGGTTCTTTTATCGTAGACCCTGGGTGGGACAAAGAAGATTTTAAAAGATTTGCCAATTACCTCCTCACCACCAAAATCGATGAAATATCACTCCAGGTTTTAATTCCTTTACCAGGAACCAGGCTTTACGAAAAGACAAAAAGAACTATTGTGGGCACAAGAAACGCGGAACTTGGCCATATCCAAAGCATTTTACCAACCAGACTGGATCCCAAAGAATTTGTAAAAAAGGTGCACGTTTTACTTGAATTGTGCGCGGGAATAGAGATGAACAAGAAAGTGTTTATGGGTTCCGAAGATAGTTTAAAGACGTTGGGGGAGAGGTGCTTGAAAAGTTTGGAATGAACGGACTTCCAGCCCCGATCCAATTAGCAACGCTTGAAGTTATGGGCCAAGCCGTTGGATTCAGACCAGAGAAATTAGCGGAAACCGGTCCCGACAAAAAGATACTCTCCGATCTTTTTCTGTTGACAGAAAATTATTTTATAGGATAATCAGGTTGACTTGGCAAGGTTCGATCCTTCCTGTCGAGTCGAGGTAGGCGGGGCTTGTGGGAGCGGAGCGGGGTAGGGTTAATTAAATAGATCACCCGGGATTGGAAGGGTGGTCGAAACCGAGATATTTAGAGCATCCAGCACCGAGGATACTAAAGCCTATGATCTCCGGAGAGTGCCCTATTTTGTTGCTCAGCCTAACAAACTTTGTCAATAAATCGGTAGCGGTAGAAAAAAGGAAGCGCCGCAATTTAAGACTCACCAATTTTTTCTTCTCAGAATTTTCCATCCCGATTAAACGGTTAGACCCTTCTAAAAGATTTTTCTTGACTTTAAAAAACATCAGTGTATAATGTAGGCATAAAAAGTGCATATCACCAAATAAGAAGGGGAGATCAACCATGGAGAGAGTGGGTGTTTACTTGACGGAAACTGAGATTAAGAAATTGAGGGGGATTCAGAAAAAAACGGGTCTATCAGTAGCCGAATTGATCCGGCGAGCCGTAGATACCTGGCTTGAAGAATATGAGAAAAAGGAGAAGGGTAAGAAATTGTCGGGGTGAAATTCTTCGCCTGCTTGCCTTTGAGATAGCCTTAAAATGGCGATTTACGCATTTTTAGGGAGACTTTAAGGGAAGTCGCACCAGAGATATATGGTTTTACCAGTTCTCTTCCTGTAGCCTTGATTTTCATGTAAAGAGAGGGGTAAGGGATGTCCGAGATTGAAAAACATGAATCCGGGGTGACTCAAGGGGTCATGCTCACCATAAAGCAGATAGCCCAGAGGCTTCAGGTTGCGGAAGATACCGTCTATAAGCACTGGCGCGAACTCGGAGGGTTTAAGGTCGGCGGGTCAATCAGGTTTGATTGGGAGCGCACCCGTGAGCGTCTATTCAAAGGGGCAGAACAAGAAGAAAAATTGGTATTATCAATTTATGGTGGACGGGCAATACCACCGGGGCGGAGGATACCCGACCCAAAAATCCGCAAGGGACGCCGAATTAGAGGCTCGACGATCTTTGAGCGCATCCCCGACCGACATGGCCTTCTGGGAGGTTTGTCAGAAATATCTGGATCGGGCGGTAGCAAAAAATCCATGACCAGAGAAAGGAGGTGAGAATATGAGAGATTCGGAAAAGATGCTATCCGCTTTAGGGCTTACCAAAAATTTCAAGCACGAGGAAACCGAAATGGGGAAAATATCCAGACGGGTTATTCGTATATGCCGCGAGTTTCGAAAAATCGAGAGACAAGAGGAATTAACCGCTGAGGCGAAGAAGGCCCTCCGGAATTTCGCAAGGGGAAAAATCACAAAAGAAGAACTGGATCTTAAGTTTTTGCCTTTGGAGGCAATGTTAAACAAGGCGGCAAAAAAGGCCATGCCAAAGGCCAAGAGATTACAAACCCGATAAGAAAGGAGGTGAATCGATTAGGGAAAGGGGTATCAACCCTTAACAGACATTCAAACCCTTTAGATCGGCCTTTGGGCCAGAAAGGAGAGCGAGGATGAAAAAGAATAATGGTTCTTTCGTAAAAAAGTTGAAATGGTTGCTCTGACCTCAAAAAGTTCTTTGATAACAGTCAGATAAAAAAGTACATCGGATTTTAGCCGTATCTGGTATAGTTTAGCTGCGAAACAAAACTTTACCGGAGGTAAAACCCGATGCAGTTAAATACTATCACAGAGTTACTCAATATACCAAACTATAAAGTGACCCACATGATAAAGAACACGAACGATAGCCTTCACGTGATGCTCGATCAGATAAAGGCAACACCTGCGGTCTGCTCAGGCTGTGGGAATATTCACCATAATTCCGTTCACAGTAGGGGGTTCATCGTTGTTGAAGACCTGAGGATTAGCGGCAAAAGGGTGTTCCTTTATGTTCCCAAACGAAAGACCTCCTGCATAGAAGACGGTGCCATCCGGGTGGAGGAGATCGACTGGCTCAGCGGCCGCTTTAGCAAGCGTTTTGCAGAGGAGGTTTATCGGCTCACAGCGATCACAACGAATCAGGAGGCCGGTTGGTACCTGGGCCTCGATGATGAAACCGTCTACCGGATTGACAGGAAGATGCTGGAAGACCGTGCTGTGGAGAGGCTTGATCCCGTTCCCCCTCCGGCCTATATGAGCGTCGACGAGGTGGCATGGCAGAAGTGGCACAAGTACGTCACCAATGTCGTTGATATAGAGACGCGCAAGGTGATCTGGAACCACAACGGCCGCGGCAAGGAAGTGTTGGACGAGTTTTACCGCGCCATAGGCGCCGAGAATTGCCAGGCGATCAAGGCCATTGCCAGTGACGGGGCCAGAGGGTTTCTGGCATCCACCAAAGCGTATGCGGAGAATGCCCTTATCGTTCTCGACCACTTCCATGTGAAAAAGTACCTCAACGATGCCGTGGATACGGTGCGCAAGGAGGAACTTAAAAAAGCCCGTCAGCAACAAAACGATGAACTCTCGGAGATCCTCCATTGCAACAAGCGCTTCATCCTCATGCAAAACAAACTCACCAGCAAAAAACGTAACGTCCTTGATCAACTTGCCCGCCTCAACCAGCGGGTCTATGAGACTATGCTTTTGAAAGAACAATTTGCCTCCATCTACACGGCAGGGGATCGAAAGACCGCCCAGAGAAATCTCAAAGACTGGATCGTCGCAGCGATCAAATCAAAGATTCCCTCCCTTGTGGAACTTGGTTATAAGTTTTTCCGCAAGAGGCACTATATCCTCAACTACTTCATCTGCAGAATTACAACGGCTGTTTCCGAAGGCATCAACAACAAGATAAAACGGCTATCCCGCATGGCCTACGGATTTAAAGACGTCAAATACTTCTTACTCAAGATCCATCAGCATTGCGGGCTACTTAACCCAAGGCTTTCAACTTAAATACGAAAGATGGAGAATAATTTGGGGATATCGAAAGACTTACGCGCATCGGTACGTGATCTCGTTGAAAATAATCAATGGGATAAACCAATCCAATTTCGCTACGATAGTGGAAACAGGATTACCTGTTCCGATTGTTGTAGAGAGTATGCCAAAAGTTTACATTCGGTCTGGTGATCTTCCCCTCTTTGGGGGCTACGGTCCCTGTATGTGTTCACATCCACGATAGACATACCCCCCGAAGGATAAATCAGGTTTTTGGGGGGATTATAAAAATACTCAAAACGAGCATTGCAAGGAGGTGAGATAATATGGCCTGTGTAACCAGAAGGCGAGATCGATGGGTTTTAGATTTTTATGACCAGAGAGGGAAAAGGCATTGCCTATTTATGCCTAAGGGAACGAGCAAAAGGAAGGCCAATGAGAAATTGGGAGAGGTTGAGAAAAAAGTAAGACATGGGACATGGATCTCGGTAAAAGAATTGCCTTATTTTAATGAATTTGCCGATACTTGGCTTACCTCTAAGCAAGCAAGCCTTAGACACAGCACCCATGAACAGTATAAGGGGCACATCGAGAAGCACCTCAAGCCTTATTTTGAGGGGTTTAAGATTAACCATGTAAATTTCGATGCCATCGAACAATTCAAAAAACATTGTTTAGAGAAGCATACCGCCTTGTTCGAAAGGGCTTTAAATCGGTTCGGGCGGCGATCCTGGTTTGAAGAATTGAAGGTTCTTATCAAAGAGGATAGAGGTGTTATTGATCCCGAAGATCAAGATAGGAAAGGGGAGGCGAGAGCCAAAATCAACCAACTTCCCGAGGAGGAACGAAAGCGTTTCGAGTCAGCCATAGAACGAGTCCGCAATTTTGCTCGACCAATAGCGACCGCCACTCTCCGTAAAATCTTAATTACCCTGGGGTCCATCCTGAGCCATGCCGTGAGAATGCGATATATCGACTTCAATCCGGCCCGAGAGATTGAAAAACCAAAAGGTAGGGGACTCAAAAAAGAACAGGGCGAAATGGTGATCTTGGGGCCAGAAGAAATCCGGGCACTACTGAATGGGGCTGCAACCCCAAAAGACCATGCCCTCCTTATGACGGCTATTTTAACGGGAGCGCGCCAAGGTGAAATTCTGGGTTTACAGTGGGGAGATATTGACTATCTCAATTCTCAAATTTTAATCAGGAGAACATACAACCATGGAAAATTTATGGAACCTAAGACTGAAACGTCGAAAAGAAATATCGACATTGGGCCAGATTTGGTGCGCGAGTTAAAAAAATGGAAATTGGCTTGTCCCAAGGGAGAGCATGACCTCGTTTTTCCTTCAGAAGATGGAACTCCATGGGCTGCCCAAAATATGGTGAAGAGAACTTTCTGGCCAGCACTTCGAAGGGCAAAATTGCCTATGATAAAATTTCACAGTTTGCGACATAGTTATGCGAGCCTACTAATTGAACAAGGGGAAAATCCAAAATACATTCAAAACCAGATGGGACACCATAGCATAAACGTGACGATGGATATTTATGGCCATCTTTTTCGAAATGTTAATCAGGAGGCGGCGAGTAAGTTGGGGCGTAAGGTCTTGGGAGAAGAAAGGCCTTCTCTGGATATTGATGTCAAAGTGACGGTACCACAACGGTCAACTTGGTCACCAATTAGTTACCATGCTTAAACAAAACAAGGCAAAAAATAATAAAACAGGGGATAAAACGAAATTGATTTCTTCTAACAATAACGAAATATTATGAAAAATCCAAAAGCATTAAAAAACTTCTTAGAACTCTCTGACTCCGTGAATTGAGGTTCGAATCCTCATCCCCCAGCCATCTGCTGAGTCCCTCAAATTTTCAACAATAATGAAGCTCCCACTGACTTACCGGACCGAATGGGCAGCCTTGGCGAGCACCTC
>Ga0194113_10005167_pt1 | contig 16881 bp, 17 predicted proteins | sample TA2MahC200mmetaG_FD_146193 | JGI IMG/M metagenome (GOLD analysis project Ga0194113, IMG submission 146193) | Freshwater microbial communities from Lake Tanganyika, Tanzania - TA2015017 Mahale Deep Cast 200m | ecosystem: Environmental > Aquatic > Freshwater > Lake | place: Tanzania: Lake... | reverse complement strand
AGATGTCTTTGGATTTCGGTGAATATAATACAATTCTTTGGGGTATATCGGTTACAGGAGGCGAGACAAAAACAGAATCCATTGAGCATGAAACAGAGTTCAGCGGTAATTCTGTTCTCTACGGCGCAGAACTTACTTATAAATGGAAGCCCTCAAAAGACAGGAGTCTTATCCTGCAGAGTGAATATCTGCTCAGACACCAGACAGGGGATTTTGAATACCTTGAAGACTCCACCGTCGATTCTCTCAAAAGAACGCAGGACGGATTATATCTGCAGGGCCTCTATCAGATCGATAGGTGGAGGATCGGTGCGAGATACGATGTCCTGAGTATTTTCAAAGATACGTACAAGTTAGCCGGCGAAGAGGAAGATTTTGGCGATAACCCCTACAGACTAACGGGCAGTCTTGAATTCAATCCTACGGAATTTTCGCGCCTCAGGCTCCAGTATACATATGACAAATCTGCAGGTAATGGAAAGGAAAACAACGAGATATTCCTCCAACTGATCCTGGGTATTGGCGCTCACGGTGCCCATAGTTTTTAAGGGGGGTTTAATGATTAAAAAAATAGCTCTCTGTATTGTTTTTGTCTTTATGTTCATGGGAACCGCTTTTGGAGAATTACGGGTCGTTGTAACCCTTCCATGGATTGGAAGCCTTGTCAACGAAATTGGCAAGTACCGGGTCCATCTCGACGTCATTGTCAAGGCAACTCAGGACCCTCATTTTGTTGAAGCAAAGCCGAGCATGATCCTTGCGGTAAGAAAAGCAGACGTTTTGATGTACAACGGGCTGGATCTGGAGATAGGATATCTTCCCGTACTGATTGAGTCTTCAAGAAACCAGAAAATACAATCCGGGATGGCGGGCAATGTGGACTGTTCCCGTTATGTTAAAGTCATTGACCATCCTGATAAAGTTGACAGGAGCATGGGAGATGTACATCCTTTTGGCAACCCACATTATCATTTTTCCCCGAAGAATATCGAACGGGTGGCTGCGGGTATCACCGAAGTGCTCTCACGATTGGATACCGGCAACGCGGATTTCTTCAGGAAAAACATGGCTGTTTTCTCTTCCAAACTGCACGGGAAAGAATCGGCATGGAAGGCAAAACATTTTCACGGCAAAAAGGTCATTGCATATCATAAGCTTTTCGAGTATCTTGCGGCAGATTTTGGTCTCACCATATCGGGATATGTGGAACCAAAACCCGGGATTCCGCCTTCTGTAGCATATATCGGCAGACTCATAGAGAAAATGAAAGAAGAACGAATCCATACCGTTATAACCACATCTCTCTATCCACGGAAAGAAGTCGACTTCATTGCAGACAAGACAGGTGCGCGAGTTATTGTTCTGCCGCATGATGTCGGATCCATGCCTGAAATTGTCGACTGGTTCACTCTCATGGATACCGTTCTTACAAGATTGCAATAGGAGGAAAGGGGATGGATGCCCTGAGTATACTAATATATCCTTTTACCGCTTGTGTCCTTCTGGTGCTCATTCACGCGTATTTCGGGATTCACATCCTGCAGCGTGGGATCATCTTTGTTGACCTTGCGCTGGCACAGTTTATTGGACTGGGGATCGCCGTATCATTCTTATTCCATGGTGTATTGCTGGACACATTCTGGTTTTCCCTCATTTTTGCCTTTATAGGGGCATCTGTCCTATCCTTTTCCAAATACATCGCGAAGATCGTATATATAGAGGCTTTTATCGGTGTCATGTATGTTTTTTCGCTGGCATTTTCAATACTTATTCTTGACAGGACACCTCATGGACTCGAAGAATTCAAGACTATCCTGAACGGCAATATCATATGGGTCAGTTTAAAGGATGTGCTTCATCTATGTCTGCTCTATGGAGCAATCGGACTCTTACATTTTCTATTCAGGAAAAATTTCTTTTCCCTCTCGCGTGACGGGCAGGGCAATCTATTCTGGGAATTCCTTTTTTTCCTTAGTTTTGCACTTGTTCTGGTGAGCTCCGTAAAAATAGCAGGGATCCTTCAGGTGTTTGCTTTTTTGATTCTGCCTGCACTGATGGGCAAACTCCTTGCAGAGAAAACAGTGAATGTGCTTATCATCGGTTGGATAATCGGTTTGGCCGCAGCTCTTTCGGGTATCACGGTATCTTATCTCTTCGATCTGCCCACGTCACCCGTCATTATTTCATCGCTGTGCATACCCTTCGGCTTTCTGCTGATTGTGCGACTCCTTATGTACAAGAGAAAAAGCATATGAGAAAATGATATTTTTTGCTGTATATGCATTGCCTATCGTAAAAACATGGCTAAAAAATAATCGAAATCAGCGAGCTACAAGAGCTGAATGCAGGTTTTTCGACTGGAAGTTCACGTCATGCATCTGGTCTATCAATGTTTATTTTCAAATGCAACGTGCTGTATTCGAGGTTTCTTATGATGTGTTTCTTTGATGTTGAAATCTTGCGGCAGGACAAACCCTTGAAATTCAACAGTCGTGGCTGAACGCCGCGTTTTCCGGTCGCTCCGCGGGCCGTTTATTTGATGAATTATGTGTAGTTGTCCGTTATGTGAAGTAAAAATTGCGGGCGTATGAGCCGGAGCAATCCCTGATAAATTTACTTCACATAACGGTTGGCCTACAATGATTCAAGCCAGGATATTATGTCATTGTTTTGCTTGATAAGATGTCGTAAGTTCTCGATCTTGCAGGCTGGCGCACAGGAAGAAAGAGCCTTGCGTTTCATATCGAGATCTATTTCCACGTATGCATGGGTTGTTTCAAGATTGACATGCCCGAGCCAGTTTTTAATAACAGTAAGCTCGACCCCGGACTGGAGCAGGTGCATCGCTGTTGTGTGGCGGAAAGTGTGGGGACCAACTTTCTTTTTTTGAGAGACTGGGACAGTGCTCAACTGCGGCAGCAATCCTTGTCTGAAGAATGTAGCGAATACCGAATCGTGTTAAAGGCTGTCCTCTGGCATTCAGAAAGACGTTCTTCAGAGTAATCCTGGAAGCTTTATGTTCTGCAATGTATGACTTCAACAGCATAGCTGTTCCCGGCCACAGAGGAACTTGTCTGGTTTTGCGACCTTTGCCTGTGATAGTAACCAGTGGAGGTGAGTCGAACCATACATGTTCGATGCAAAGATCACAAGCCTCCTGGACGCGGGCCCCCGTGTTATACAGAAAGTTTAACAAAGCATAGTCTCGCCTCCCGATTGCTTCACCCCGGTTAATACAGTCCATGACAGCCCTCACTTCTTCAACTTCGAGATACTCCATCATGCGATGAGAGGATCGTTTAACTGGGAGTGAGAGCACTCTCTGATATTGGCTGGCATGTAAGGTGTCCTGAGTTACAAGGTATCCGAAAAAAGTGCGCAAAGCGCTGAGGCGAAGATTTCTGGTGGTGACGGTACACCGTCGTGTTGTCTCCACGTCGCTCAAGAACGCAAGCACGGTTTCCACACTCAGATTATCCAGAGAAAGTTTTGTGATATGGCTTCGGGTATGTTTTGACAAAAAAATCAGATAGAGCTTTATTGCATCCCTATAGGCGAATACGGTGTTATTGCTCAGTCCACGGTGGGCTCTGAGATAGTCCTGGAAAAACCTTTGCACATAATGCATCAGTTGTTTAGATCCCTTCACGGTAGACCTCCTTTCCGAAGACTATCTGATTTATGGACATGTTCAAAAAAACGCTGCCCGGCGGTTGCCAAAAGACCGGACGATGGGTGCAAATAAACCTGAGTGCAGGCGATACTGACATGTCCAAGATATGTTGCGAGTAAAGGCAGTGAGGCACTGGGATCTTTTCCTGTTTGATAAATATCATTAAGACAGCGAGTAGCAAATGTATGGCGAAAGTCATGCAGCCGAGGGGTACGCCCTTGAACAGTTCTGATACCTGCTTGCCGGGCTAAAAACCGGAATGTGATGGAGACCATTGAGTAGGAACATCTTCTTGCGCATTCATTTGTAAAGAAAGGCGCACTGGGTCTTTGGTCATGTCCGTGTTCTGCACGACGTCTTCTGTATGTTTCAAGGGCAGATGCAGCAGATAGGGTCAAAGGAACCAGCCGCGACTTTAAGAATTTACTTTGCCGGATATATAAAACAGCATTGTCTGTATCGACGTCTTCTAAATTCAGCCGCAATGCTTCTCCAATACGCAGTCCTGATACCCATAGCAGAGAAATCAAAGTGCTATAAGTGTAAGGGCGCAATGACCCCTCAGGAGTCAGCATACTTGCCAGTTTGATCAGTTTCATCGCCTCAGCGGTCATGTAAATGTGAGGCCGCCTAACTGTCGGCCCCGGAGGTATCAACCTTGTTTCAGGCACATAGGTATCCGGGTTGAGTTGAAATAAGAATCGGCAAAACTGACGTAAAGATATAAAGCGAATGTACACTGAAGATGCTTGCAAATGATCGTAATTTGAAAGAAAACCGATTACCATCGGCCTCGTTACCGTTTTTGCATTCGGGAAGTGTCGAGATAGGTAGCGATCAAATTCATTCAAGGTATATTCAGCATTTCGGTGAATATATCCAAGCGACCTGCGTAGTTGTAGATGTCGATTAATGAGAACGCTCAGTTGTCCGTTTAGTGGCTTTTTCATTGCGCACCCCCCGGCCATTCATAGGCCAATAGACGAAGGTGCTTGAGGTCGACTTTTGTATAGATAAAGGCAGTGCTTATAGATTTATGTCCAAGCAAATCAGCGATCGTCTTAATGGGGGTACCGTGCTCCATCAAGCGTGTCGCAAAAGCATGACGAATAGCATGTGCGCTATTCGTGGTAGGGTCGATTCCTGCACGACGATAACACTTCTTCAGCGAATAGGAAAAAGAGTTGCCATCACTGATGGGTCTTGGTTTGCCCCAAATGGTAAGAAACACTTCGGCGTAAGGGGTTTTCCCACGTGTTTTCCGTATATAGGCAAGCAGGGCATCCGCGACCTTCGGGTAGAGAGGAAAACATAAAGGGTTCCCCCACTTGCTCGGTCGAAAATGGATTGAGCCCTCACGCCAATTGATGTCCTGCAGACGGAGTTTTTTTGCCTGGCCTATCCGCACTCCATAGGTTGCCAGTAATTGCAATACTGCATAAATCCTTCTTCCACTATGTGTATTGCGGTCGGGAGCGAGAAGTAGCCTTTCAACTGACTCCCAGGAAATGCCACGAGGAACGCTCCCTAATCTGGGAGTTCCGATAATTGGGACGGCCTCTGTAATGTCCCTGCGAATATATCCTTTGATATGGCAAAATCTTATAAAGGTTCTAATGGATGAAACAAGATGTTGTCGACTCGGCCGGTTCAGGCCTTTAGCGGTCTTGATAACGTAATCGTGAATCTGCCTTGCCGATATTTTCTCAATATCCTCTGAGGCATTATGGAGTCTCAGTGACTGTAGAAATGATGTGACATGATTCCTTCGAATGCAGATCGTACTTTTAGCAAGACCCCTGTGGTTGCGCAAAAAGTCCAGATACTCAGCAAGAAGCTTGGATTGATAAAATGCCCCTCTGCTACATTCCGTGTTTCTTTGAGACGTAAACATGTAGACCTCCTCATTAAGTTGAATTTTAATGAGGAGTATATCCAACATGCGCCATATTATTATGTGGAGTAAATTCTTGCAGAATACTTATCTAAGAAGGATTTGAGACGAATACTTCACATAATGGAGAATTACACATAATTCATCTTATGTGGAGCTGCACATAAAAAGAAGAAGTCAATAACGCACCTGACATTGTCTGATAGGTTAAATCTTGTCTTTTATAGTTAAACGTCTTTATCAGGAACCACAACAACCTTTAAAGAGTCCTTTGCCTTTGAGACTAACTGAAACCCGTCCCCAATAGCGGAAAGGGGGATTCTGTGCGTTATCATATTCCTGACATCAACTTTATGACTGGAAATCAGATTCAGTGCCTCCAGAAGATCCTCAGGGGATGCTCCATATGAAAATGTAACTGTTATTTCATCTCTCCAGAATCGTAGGGATGGAATGGCTATCTCATTGTTTGGTACTGCAAAAAAGAGGACCTTCCCCTTTCTCCCGACAGAATGGAATGCATTATCTACTGCCTGTTTCGCTGCTGCACATATAATAACAATATCAGCCAATCTATTGTCATTCATGCTTTTCAGTTCATCCACGAAATGATTGCTCCTTGCATCTATTCCATAATCAGCACCAAACTCCACAGCCTTTTTTAGTCTATATTCATCAATATCTGCAGCAAAAATCTTTGCTTTTTTTATCTTTGCCAACAGAAGATGCAAAAGTCCTGAAACACCAGTGCCTATGATCAAGACTGTCTGACCTTCCTTCAATCCTAATTGATTTTGCCCGGCTATAACACATCCCAGAGGTTCAATCATGGTAGCATCTTCGAAAGTTATTTCTTCAGGGAGAAGAAATGTCCCATATCGTACATTCTCTTCAGGAACTCTTATAAACTCTGAGAATCCACCCGGATAATAATTGCCGGTATGAAGTGATTCACAGGCTGTATAATTGCCTTGCCCACAGTAATAGCACCTGTAGCATGGTACATGGTGAGAAACAAATACCCTGTCTCCTTTTTTAAACCCCTCAACTCCACTTCCAATCTCAACTATTTCACCTGCCATTTCGTGGCCCAAGATACAGGGAGCCTTTTTTATCCTGTACCACTGCAGAACATCGGTTCCGCAAATTCCCGAAGCCTTCATCTTTACGAGAATTTCACTATGCGACAGAGAGGGTACAGAACGTTCCTCAATCCTTATATCATCATTGCTGTAATAAACGGCTACTTTCACCTGAAAATACCTTTCAAATCCCCCCTTCCCCCCTTTTCTAAAGGGGGGGAAGGGGGATTATTTTCATTGCCCTTTGTGTCTTTTAAGACATGATCGTTTCATTTTGTTTATTCCTTATTAGGAAACAATGGAGGGGATAGTATCTTAGCTCATTCTCGGTCGTACTGACCTCCGAGGGCTTTTGCCTCTGGATTTTCATATATATAATATTTGACTATCGGCAAAAGAATCCGCTTAAATACTATCCCCTCCATTTACACAAGAAAAATTAGAGAATACTATTTCTTTGAATAAATCTCAAATGCCTCTTCTACAGATGCACCTTTATGAACAATAGCTCTTACCGCCTTAATCATACCAACAGGATTATCACTCTGGAAGATATTTCTCCCCATATCAACCCCTGATGCCCCCTGCTTAATGGCATTCGCTGTCATTTGCAAGGCTTCCCTCTCTGGTATCTTTTTACCTCCTGCCATAACAATGGGTACAGGACATCCCTCAACAACCTTGTAAAAATCTTCGCAATAGTATGTCTTCACAAAATGGGCTCCAAGCTCAGATGCGATTCGGCAGGCAAGCCCCAGATAACGTGCATCCCTTCCCATTTCCGTGCCAACTGCTGTTACTGCCAGTACAGGCATTCCATATCTTTCTGCTTCATTTACCAATCTACCAAGATTTGCTATAGTCCTGTCTTCATTGCCTGCACCGACAAAGATAGACATTCCGACTCCTGAAGCATTGAGCCTTATCGCCTCTTCCATAGATGTGGTAATGTCTTCATTAGATAACTCTCCGAGAATACTCGAGCCACCAGAAACCCTGAGACATATTGCAACATCGCTTCTGGGATCAATAGAGGTTCTGATCATCCCCCTTGTTATGAATAAGCAGTCTGCATAGGGAATAAGAGGTGTGACCGTCTTTCGCAGATCTCTCAACCCGGTTGTAGGACCCTGGAAGTAACCATGGTCTACTGCGAGCATAACTGTCTTTCCTGATTTTGGTTTAATAATACGAGAAAGCCTATTTTTCATACCGAAATTCATATTCAACTCCCCCTTTTTGATTCTTTATTTATTGAAAGTATATTCAATGAAGCAATAAACTGTCAAAAGAGAACAAACCTGTTTTATTGAAAAGAATCTCATATTCTGGATATAATATAACAAACAAACGGAGGTACTACTTTATGAATAATATAAAAACACTGTTTCTGCTCGTGACATTAACTCTTATCCTTGTCTGGGCAGGAGCAGCTATCGGTGGAAAGCAGGGGATGACCATTGCGTTTATCTTTGCATTGGGAATGAACTTTTTTGCATACTGGTTCAGCGATAAGATTATACTCAGGATGTATCGTGCAAGGGAGGTATCAGAGTCAGAAGCCCCTGAGCTTTATGGAATAGTAAGGAGGCTTGCGCAGAAGGCAGAAATGCCAATGCCAAAGGTTTACATTATTGATGAGGAGCAACCGAATGCATTTGCAACCGGAAGGAATCCGAAGCATGCGGCAGTTGCGGTAACAACTGGTATCATGCGCATCCTCAGTCATGAAGAACTTCAGGGTGTGATAGGACATGAACTTGCCCATGTGAAACACAGGGATATCCTTGTAAGCACAATTGCTGCAACCATTGCAGGTGCTATCAGCTATCTTGCACAAATGGCACAGTGGGCTATGATTTTTGGTGGTCATAGAGGAGACGATGAAGAGGGAGGGAATCCTATCGCTGCCATAGTCATGATGATTGTTGGACCGATTGCCGCACTGATTATCCAGATGGCTATATCGAGATCAAGGGAATATGTTGCAGACGAAGGTGGTGCAAAACTTGCGGGAAATCCAAGATACCTTTCTGGTGCCCTCAGAAAACTCCACCTGGCATCACAGAAGATTCATATGAATGCGAATCCTGCGACATCCCATATGTTTATTGTCAACCCATTATCAGGCGGAGGACTCTTGAAACTCTTTAGTACCCATCCACCTATTGAGGAACGAATAGCAAAGCTCGAATCAATGAGCCTTTAACTCATCTTATGAAGGCCCTGGTAACAGGAGCTACTGGCTTTATAGGAAGTCATTTATGCGAGGAACTCGTCAAGAGAGGCTATGAGGTTAGCTGTCTCATAAGAGAGACTTCAGACCTTCGGTGGCTTGAAGGTATTGAGCTCAAATGTATTACTGCTGATTGCACCAATATCAAATTACTCTTTGACGCAGTTGTTGGTTTCGATTATATCTTCCACCTTGCAGGTCTCACAAAGGCACTCTCAGAAAGTGATTTTTTCTTTATCAATGCAGAGGGGACAGAAAATCTTATCAGGGCTGTCTCCGAAAAAAATCCAGACCTGAAAAGATTTTTATACCTGAGCACCCTTGCAGCAGTTGGGCCGAGCAAGAATGGATCCCCTATCAGAGAAGATGCTGAACCCTCTCCTGTTTCAAGCTATGGAAAAAGTAAGCTCAAGGGAGAGAGGGCAGTCTTACAGTACAAAGATTCGATACCCATCACTATCCTCAGACCACCTGCTGTCTATGGGCCAAGGGATAAAGACTTTCTTCCTTTTTTTAAGATGATTAAAAAGGGTATTTTCCCGGATTGGGGAAAATGTTATTATTCAATGCTGTATGTTGATGACCTGATTCAGGGTATAATACTCTCTGCAGAAAGCAGAGAGGCTGAGGGTGAGATATATTTTTTATCAGATAATAGATTTTACTCAAATGAGGAATTAGCTATAGAGATATCCTCTGCACTCAATGCACAGTTGAAGATAACGAGACTCAGGATACCGAGATGTATTATGCCAGTTGTTGCATATATCGGAGAAAAAATACAGAGGCAAGGAATCATCAATCGGGATAAAGTGAAAGAACTCAATTACACCCACTGGATATGTGATTCACAAAAGGCAAGGGAAGAATTCGGTTTTACACCAAATGTCGGTATTAAGGAAGGAATAAAATGGACAGCAGATTGGTACAGGATTCACCGATGGCTGTAGGAAAATCAACAGATTTATTTGATAAGTGTTGCAGATTTGATAAAGCGAAATTGCTCATAAACGAGGGGTTGTATCCTTACTTCAGGGTCATCGAAAGTGCACAGGAACCTGAGGTTATCATGAATGGTCGTAAAATGATCATGATAGGCTCGAATAACTACCTCGGTCTTACAAACCACCCAAAGGTTAAAGAGGCTGCGATAGAGGCAATCAAGAAATACGGAACTGGTTGTGCAGGGTCGAGATTCCTGAATGGCACCCTCGACCTCCATGTTCAACTCGAAGAGAAACTTGCACGATTTGCCAGAAAAGAGGCTGCACTTATCTTTTCAACTGGCTTTCAGGTTAATCTGGGAACAATTTCAGCACTTGTTGGGAAAGATGACATTGTCATCATTGACAAGATGGATCATGCAAGTATCATTGATGGGTGTAGACTGTCATTTGGTGAAATAAAGAAGTTCAGACATAATGATATGTCAGAACTTGAGCGTGTCCTAAAGGAAAATGAAGGCAGAGGGAAGCTTGTTGTCGTTGATGGCGTATTCAGTATGGAGGGAGATATTGTACATCTGCCAGAAGCTGTTACCCTTACAAAGAAATATGGTGCACGTTTAATGGTTGATGATGCCCACGGGATAGGTGTCCTTGGTAAAACAGGTCGAGGCACGGCAGAGCACTTTGGACTTGAGCAAGAGGTTGACATCATCATGGGCACGTATAGTAAATCCCTCGCATCTATCGGAGGTTTTGTGGCAGGATCAGCAGATGTGATCCACTACATAAAACACTTCGCAAGGTCATTAATATTCAGTGCAAGCCCGCCACCTGCCTCTGTTGCCTCTGTGAGTGCTGCCCTTGATATCATAGAAAATGAGCCATGGAGGAGAGAAAAGCTGTTGAAGAATACTGAAAAGATGTTACATGGTTTTAAAGAACTCGGGTTTGAAACAGGAAACAGCCAGACACCTATCATCCCCATAGTCGTTGGTAACAATGAGACAGCGTTTGCCATGGCAATGATGCTTCAGGAAGAAGGGGTGTTTGCAAATGTTGCTGTAAGCCCTGCAGTCCCGGAAGGAAAGGCCATGATAAGGACAAGCTACATGGCAACCCATACCGATAGACATCTGGATATTGTATTGGATGTATTTGAGAAAGTTGGCAAAAAATTAGGAATTATATAAAACTCACCAATGACCTCTGAAGGCATAGAAGTCATTGAGGTTCAGTCTAAGAAAGACCTTAATGATTTCATAAAACTACCCTTATCCCTCTACTCAAAAGACCCCTTATTCGTTCCACCACTGATTCATGATATGCGAGAACGATTCTCTGATAAGAATCCTCTCTTTCTTCATGCAGAAGCAAGATACTTCCTTGCGAAGAAGGACGGTAAACCGTGTGGCAGGATAGTTTCTATTATTAACCACAGACATAATGAGTTTCATAAAGAAAAGGCTGGTTTCTTCGGATTTTTTGAATCTGTAAACGACTTTGCAATCGCATCATCCCTTCTCAATACGGTTTCAGAAATACTCAGGAAAGAAGGTATGGAAATAATGCGTGGCCCAATGAATTTTTCAACCAATGAGGAATGCGGCTTACTCATAGATGGCTACACAGAACCACCGTTATTGATGACTCCGTACAATCCTTCATACTACAGTAATTTCATGGAAAAATTTGGAATGAGAAAGGCAAGAGACCTTTATGCATACATTTACGACATACCAGAACAACTCCCTGAAAAAATACACAGGGTTGTAGATATAGCAGAAAAACGGGGAATTACAGTTCGGGCAATAAACAAAAAAAAATTTAACCGTGAAATGATAATATTCAGGGAGGTCTATAATTCCGCCTGGGCGAACAACTGGGGATTCATACCCCTTTCAGAAGAGGAGACTGCTTATATTGCGAACAGGTTAAAAACAATAGTGATTCCTGAGTGTACACTCATTGCAGAGAAGAATGGTGAGCCTGTCGGTTTTATGGGAATGTTACCTGATTTTAATTTTGTCTTGAAACATATGAAGGGTAAGATCAATCCTATTACTATCATTAAGGCAATGTATTATTCAAAAAAGATAAAGGACCTCAGACTTCTTCTCTTTGGTATCAAGGCAGAATACAGGAACAAAGGAGTTGACGCCCTCCTTCTCAGGGAAGGGTATCGGGTGATTAGAGGAAAATATAAGCGTGTGGAATTTTCATGGATACTCGAAGACAACATCCCTGTCCAGAGGATTGTTAAGATGATCGGGGGGAGGTTGTATAAAAAATACAGGATCTATGAGAAAAAGTTGTAAAAAATATGATATAGTAAAATTCTTGTTTGTTAAATCAGGGACAAGACTGTCATTCCGCTATGTTTTAGGAGGAATTCCTTACATTGAATTTGTTTAGGAGTTTGTAAATTGACAGAAGGAAAAAATAAGGGTATTGTAGAGAAAATCTGGGAATTATTAGCCTCAGTAAAATTTGCAATTATTATCTTTTCAATAATATCCCTTACATCTATTGTCGGTACTATTTTAGAACAAGGAGCGGAGCGTTCCAGGAACATCAATGTATTAACCCGGCTCTTTGGCGATACACTTGCCCCAACCCTCTACGATATATTTGAGAAACTCGGATTTATGGATATGTACCATTCATGGTGGTTTGTAACCTTATTGTTTCTCTTTTCTATAAATATTGTTATCTGCTCAGTCGACAGGCTACCGAGGATCTGGAAGATAATCAGGGAGCCAATACAGCCACTGACAGAAGAACACCTCGGGAGGTCTCCCATCAAAAAAGAACTAATTGTAAAAGGGAAGCCTGACGAGGTAAAAATCATGGTCACCAGTGCTATAAAAAAGATCGGATTTCACGTTGCTGAATTCAAAGAAGATAAGGGTTATCAGTTCTTTGCACAGAAAGGAAGATTCAGCAGGTTTGGAGTCTATATTACCCATCTGAGTATTCTCCTTATCTTGATTGGTGCGCTCATAGGCATCTTTTTCGGGTTCAAGGGATTCCTCCCAATCCCTGAAGGCAGCAGTGCTTCGATTGTCCTCTTGAATACAGGCCATTTAACCAATATGGAAGAACTTGAGAAGGAAAGGATACTGAATGCCCTCGATGCATCGTCAGGAAACATATCAAATGTATCTCAGCAACTGGGCGTAGACGAAAGTTCACTGCAGGCAAAGATGCATAGATACGGCATACAGCCGCTCAGTTTCAGCATAAGGTGTAACGATTTTAATGTGGACTTTTATGAAGGGTCTGATATGCCAAAGGATTTCAAAAGCTGGCTGACAGTGATAGATAATGGAAGAGAAGTCATAAAGAAAACTATTGAGGTGAATAATCCTCTTACCTATAAAGGCATAACCTTCTATCAATCAAGTTATGGTATGGTGCCGAATGCTCAGGGTATATTCGTTCTGCGGATAACCCCACAGAGCGGGATATCAGAAACAAAACAATTACATCTCAATGATACCTTTACCATTCCGGGGACAAGAATAGCAGGGACGATAATAGACTTCAGCCCTGCCCTCTCATTTGACCGTCAAGGCAGGCCCTTCACCTATGCAGAGATGATGAATAACCCTGCTGTCTTGATAGACTTCAAAGAGGATGGCAAAGAAAAATATTCTGGCTGGATACTCAAGAGATACCAAACAACGTGGAAACTTCCTGAAGGACATATTGTGGAATTCATAGATTTATGGGGTACACAATACACCGGCCTTCAGGTAAGAAAAGACCCTGGTGTGTGGATTGTATATTTTGGGTGTATTGCGATATCCATAGGACTCTATACAGCATTCTTTATGAGCCACAGAAAATTATGGGTCAGGATTGTTCAAGACAAAAACAATACGAACATAATGGTAGGGGCAATGACGAATAAAAACAGAAGCGGGTTCGAGAGGAAAATAGACACGATGATTTCCCTTCTCAAGAAAAGACAAGAAGGAGGAAGATAGATGGACAGTTCATCATTATTCGGCATATCAACCATAACATATATCCTGGCTATGATCATTTATATTACCTATCTCGCATTCAGGAAACCCATGATTGGAATAGCAGCGACAACAGTCACGATAGTGGGATTTGTTGCTCAAACAGCAGCTATTCTTATGAGATGGAGTGAAACATATGCACAATGGATAGCCTTCACACCTGAAAGCACCTTCATAATATCGGTTATACGGAGTGCTCCATTAAAAAATCTCTACGAGTCATTAATATTTTTTGTCTGGTGTCTCATATTAGGGTATCTGATCATAGAATTTAAGTATAAGAATCGTTCATTCGGTGCCTTTGTAACCCCTGTCGCAGGCGTTGTCCTGGCATTTATAAACCTGTCAGGCATAACAAAGGAGATAGAGCCACTTATGCCTGCCCTGCAGAGCAATTGGCTCCTTGTACATGTGATGATGAGCTTTATCGCATATGCCGCATTTTCCCTTTCTTTCAGTACCGGACTGATGTACCTTATCGTTAAGACCGAGGAAAGAAGGGAGGCATCGTATCTATTCTGGACAGTTACACTTGGCATCTTTATAACCTTCATGATATTTATGGGGATAGATTTCCTTGCCTTTAAGGTGATCGTTAAGCCTGAAGCATTTATAAAAAGCTATATGTTCAAGGGATCTCTCATCAATCCATCAGCCGCAGTCAGGATACTGAGCTGGGTATCAATGATTGTTATCATCTTTATTATCTGGAGATATGGTTCTCTCATGAAAACAGTTATTGAGAAATTCAATATCTCTGCAGAAACCCTTGATGAAATCACCTACAAGAGTATTGCAATCGGATTTCCTATCTTTACCCTGGGAGGACTCATATTTGGAGCTATCTGGGCTAATCAGGCGTGGGGGACATACTGGAGCTGGGATCCGAAAGAGACATGGTCATTAATAACGTGGTTTGTCTATGCCTTTTATCTACACAGTCGAATGATACGAGGATGGAGAGGGAAAAAGGCAGCAATTGTAGCTGTAGTTGGCTTTGCCGCTGTGATGTTTACTTATCTCGGTGTAAACTTGTTGCTCTCAGGACTTCATTCATATGGAGAACTTAGATAGAGACCAGGGCTGCATTTCCTTGCCTTGACAAGTTTCTCCATTATGTTTAATTTATTATTATCTTTAGGCGCGTAGCTCAGTGGGAGAGCGCTTCCTTGACGCGGAAGAGGCCAAGGGTTCAATCCCCTTCGCGCCTACCATATAAATTCCCAATAAAAACAGTAAGTTACCTTCTAACTTACCCCGATCTCCCATTCAGCTTATATCCCAAATTGTGCTAATTTTGTGCTAATTGTGCTAATGGTTTTTTCATTTAGCACATTATCAAGAATATCTACCGCCTTAACCATGTGAGATGGTGCAAGGTGTGAGTATCTTAGAGTCATGGTCAAGCTCTTATGTCCTAACAGCCTTGATACCGTTGTTATGTCAACACCTGCCATTACCAGATGACTTGCAAAGGTATGTCTAATGTCTTGAAAATGAAAATCCTGGATACCTTTGCGCACAGTGATCTCTGAAGAGCAATTAGGACAAATCTCCTGCTGTCTTCATTCGAGATCGCCAGAGATTTAATCCCCCCTCGCCTGATTTCTCCTTGTGAATTTATTGAAAATGATCAGTCCTCTGTTAATATTTCTAAAGTCTTTACTTTTAATAATGTTATCCTTCCGGAGACATCACGTTTCGCACTGCCGTCTACTTTTACTCTTTCGCCTAAAGCAGCTTTCGCATCATCGATCATTTCTTCATTTACCTCACAATGAAGTTGTGGTTCATTTTGGGGGCGTTCCCGCAAATAAAATTTTAAGTAATCGAGATCAATTTCTCTGATTGTTCCAATTGCCTCCATGTATTCAGCACCCTTTTCTTTTGCAATAACATCATGTAATCGTGAGCGGGATTCTTTAGTAAGTATGGGTAATTTGGGTAGATGCACCAGAGTGCCCGAGAATTCAATAGTATCAATAGGGAGTTTTTTAGAGGGTGCTATATTCATGACTTGTCTTAGGACATAGTCTTTAGATGGCAAATTAGCTATCGAAGAAGGCAGCTCTGGAGAAACTTCAAGTGCCGAGACCCAAAAAGCAACCTCCATAAAAGTATTTATTGCTCTTATAGCAGGATCTTCCTCTTTAGTAAATAAGTCCGGTTGACGTTCCGGTGGTAAGCCCAATCCCACACGCATACTACCTGGCATTAAACCAATAATTACTAAGTCACATGACTTCTCAACTTCTTTACTTACGCCACCCTTGCGATAAGGAACTTCGCCTTTGAGTATTGCAGCAATAGATCGTATGCTTTTACGAAAATTTTCAATTGTATTTGCAAGTATGGATGCAGACGCAGTTCCCAATTGAATAGATGGTCCTGTAAGACGTAACCATACTCCCCCAAGTTTATCTTGGTATATTTTAATCCCAACATACTCATCTATTTGTTTCCTCAATTCCATTATGTGGTCTATATATGCCTCTGCCATTAGATGGAAGCGGTCAGGATTAATAGGATAGACTTCCCTTTGGAGAGATATTAAATCTTCTTCAAGCTGAGCCAACTGTTCTCGGGTTTGTTTTAATTGTTTGTCATCTATAATCATAACTTTATCCTGAGTAAGCCTTTATTAATATCAGGATTCTCTCTTACTTTCTGAAAAAATTCTATGCGACGATTATAACGATCAGTTCCTTTTTTCTCTGTAAACACATCAAAGCCATATATGCGTTTTAGTGCTTTATTAGAAGTCAGATTATATTCAAAGGGCTTGATTCCAGAGGAATAATCAAAGTCCTCTGCTAATACTAAAATCAAGTCTATATCTCCAGGATTGTCTTTTTTTGTGACATAGCTGCCATCGATAATCAATTCTATCCCAAATCTCTCGAGTTTCAATTTTATTCCCCACACAGTTTCAGGTTTATTCCCCACCTTTTTTCTGTGTTAAATTATAGAACTCATCCTGAGAAGATGTCCATTATCCTGTAGAAATGCATCACCTCCTTT
>Ga0194113_10005165_pt1 | contig 16889 bp, 11 predicted proteins | sample TA2MahC200mmetaG_FD_146193 | JGI IMG/M metagenome (GOLD analysis project Ga0194113, IMG submission 146193) | Freshwater microbial communities from Lake Tanganyika, Tanzania - TA2015017 Mahale Deep Cast 200m | ecosystem: Environmental > Aquatic > Freshwater > Lake | place: Tanzania: Lake... | reverse complement strand
CCAGCGCGACGCGGCCCTGGAGCGCCTCCAGGCACGCCTCATCCGCCACCTGACCGTCCTGTACGAGGCCGCCGACGCCAAGGAGAAGGGACGCCTGGCCCTGGCGCACCTGGAAGACCCCGTGCCACAGGTCCGGGCGCTCGGGGCCGAGCAGGCCGCGGCGCTGGCGCGCGACGTCCTGGGCGCAGGCAACGCCGCCGCACGCCAGGGATACGCCGAACTCATCGCATCGGCGGTCAAACATATCAACGACGAAGAAGCCGCAGTGCGCGCCGCGGCGGCCCTGGCCGTCGCCGCCTGGAAGGAGATGCCCGCCGTGCCGGGCCTCCTGGCGCGCCTCGACGCCGAGAAATCGCCCGAGGTGCGGGCGGCCCTTGCGGCGGCGCTCGGCGGACTCCGGGCCGCCGAGGCCGCCCCCAAGTTGGTCCCCATGCTCGATTCGCCAAGCGAGATCGAGGTGCTGCGCGCGGCCGCAGCCCTCGGGGCCATCGGCGAGAAGGGGTCGCCGGGCTCGCCCGCTGCCCAGCCGGCCGTCAAGGCCCTCGGGCGCCTGGCGCGGTCTTCGGCGTCGCCCGCCGTCCGCGAGGCGGCGTGCCTCGCCGTGGCGAGGATCGCCCCGCCCGGCGCAGAAGACGTCCTGGCCGGGGCCCTGGAGGATGCGACGGCCAGCGTCAGGTTTGCGGCCGCGCAGGGCCTCGGGAACCTTCCCAAGGTGGGCGAGAAGACGCTGGCGGCGCTTGCGGCCCGGCTCCAGGACGAGAACAAGGGCGTCCGCCAGGCGGTGGCGGCCGTGCTGGCGAAACTGGGCGGCCCGGACGCGGCCCGCAAAATGGCCGACCGCCTCAAGGCCGGCGCCGAGGCCGAGCCGGCCGTCCGCAACGCGCTGTGGACCGCCGTCAAGGCCCTCGTCGACCGCACGCCCGCGGCCGACCTGGCCCAGGAACTCGGCGACCGCTTCTTCGCCCGCGAGGGCGCCGAAGAGATGCAGCACGCCGCCGCCATGTACGAGGCGGCCCTGGCCAAGTTCCCCCCGCCCGCCCGCTCCGGGCCGACCGTGCAGACGCTTTACGAGAAACTTGTCGATGCGCACGTCGCTGCCGGAATGCCGGAAAGCGCCGTGCCCGCCCTGCGGCAACTGCTGGCCGTTACGCCTGCCCCCAGCGCCGCCCGCCTGCGCGAACTCAACCACCAACTGGCCCGCATACTCCTGGCCAAGGAGCCGTACGTGGAGGCTGTCCCGCACCTGGCGGCGGCGATGAAGGACACTTCGGCCGAGGAGCGCCTGGCGCTGGCCAAGGCGCTCCAGGCGCGGGCCGAGGCGCTGCTCGCGTCGGGCCGCCCCGAGCAGGCGCTTGAACTCCTGGCGGCCTTCGCGGCCGCGCAGCCCGACTGGGGCGGCACAGAGTTGACCGATTCACTCAAGCAGTCGCGAGACCAGGCCCAGGATGCGGCCGTGGCGCAGGCCGTGGCCAAGTTGGCCGGGCCGGACGACCAGGCAGCCGCCGCCGAGGCCACCTTGAAGAAGATCGGCCGGCCCGCGCTGGCGCGCCTTTTCGATGCGCTCCAGGCCGCTGCCGAGAACAAGCAGGCCCCGCTGGAGGCCCGCGCCCTGGCCGCGCTGGAAATCCTTACCGGCCGCAAGGACCACGGCTACGGACTCCAGGCGCCGCTGGACGAGCGCCTTAAGAAACTCGCCGCGTGGCGCGAGACGCCTTGAAGGGCAAGGCACAGGGCAAAGGGCACCATCATGGCGAAACGATACGTCGGCATCGACCTGGGCGGCACGAACCTTAAACTGGGCCTCGTGTCGGCCGCGGGCGAGGTCCTGGCCTCGCATTCCGTGCCCACCGAGGCGGACCGCGGCCCGGCCCACGTCCTTTCGCGCATGGCCGCGGCCGTCGGGGACCTCTGCGCCAAGGCCGGGCTGCGCGCGGCCGACGCCGCCGCCGTGGGGGTCGGGTCGCCCGGCCCGGTCGATACCGCGCGCGGCGTGGTGCTCCAGACGCCGAACATGGCGGGGTGGAAGAACGTCCCCGTCACCGCCGTGCTGCGAAAGAAACTGCGGCGGCCGGTGCGCCTGGAGAACGACGCCAACGCGGCCGCCTACGGCGAGTTCCGCTGCGGCGCAGCGCGCGGCACGAGCGACATGTTCCTGCTGACGCTCGGCACGGGCATCGGCGGCGGCATCGTCCTGGGCGGGCGCCTCTTCCGCGGCACGAGCGACACGGGGGCGGAACTCGGGCACATCATCATCCAGGGCGGCGGCCGGGTGTGCGGCTGCGGCAACCGCGGATGCCTGGAAGCCTACGCCTCGGCCACCGCCGTCGTCGAGCGGTTCCGCCAGGAGGCGGGCGTCATCGCGAACCGCAACGAGTTCTCATGCAAAGATATCTTCGACGCCGCCGCCCAGGGACAGGGCATCGCCCGCCGCATCGTTGCAGAGACCGCCGACTACCTGGCCGTGGGCATTACCAGCCTCCTGCACGTGCTGAACCCCGAGATGGTGGTGCTGACGGGCGGCATGATGGGGGCCGGCAAGCCGTTCCTCGACCGCATCCGCCGCGGCGTCCGCGAGATGGCCTTCCCCAGCGCCAGCCGCGCGTGCCGGATTTGCTGGAGCACGCTCGGCGGCGACGCGGGCATCATCGGGGCAGCCCTGGCGGCCGAGGCGCTCGACCGCACAGGCCGCCCGGCGTGAGCGCGGTTTGCGCGGCGGGTGCGGAGATCCGCCGCGCAAAGATGCGCCGTAGTGACAGGCGCGATTTCTCCGGAGCACGCCGCGGAAGCGGCGGGTTGCGTCGTAAAGTATGATGACGCCGGCGCCTCGGGAAAGGCCCGTATGAAACGCCGATGCCTCAAGTGCGGGGCCGAGTGGGAAATCAAGGGGCCCATCGCGGTCCGCGAAGAGTGCCCCGAGTGCGCCGCCTACGTCCACACGTGCACGAACTGCGCCCACTTCGACTCGCGCACCCGCGCCTGCCGCCTGCCGAACACCGATCCCGCCCGCGACTGGAACGATATGAACTTCTGCGAGGAGTTCGAGTACGGACCGGGCGGCACGGGGTCGGCCGAGAAAGCCCGCCCGGCCGCTCGCCCGTCGGCCGGGGCGGCCCCGCGTGCGCCGGAGAGGCCCCCCACCGAGGAAGAGGCCCGCCGCAAGTTCGAGGGCCTCTTCCGGGACCCCAAGCAGTGATCCGCCCGCTCCCCGGCCCTGACGAATGATGTTTTGCCGCTCCCCGTCGGGATTTGACACGCCGCACGCCTCTGTCTATACTGCTGCCCCGCGCACACGCGGACAAACAGGAAACGGTGGGAGCACCATGGACGAGCAATGCGCAGCGGCCCTGAAGGGCAAACTCGACGCCGAGCACCTGTCGCGCCTGGAGTGCGCGGCGGACGCGCGGCTGTGTGCGTTCGTGGCCGACGCGGCCGCGCTCTGCCGGCCGGACTCCATCTACGTGCTGACCGACGCCGACGCCGACCGCCGGTACATCCGCGGCCGCGCCCTGGAGGCCGGCGAAGAGACGGCCCTGGCCGTCGCCGGCCACACCGTGCACTTCGACGGCTACCACGACCAGGGCCGCGACAAGGAGGTCACGCGGTACCTTGTGCCGAAGGGCGACAGCCTGGGCCCGAACCTGAACTGCATCGAGCGCGACCGCGGCCTGGCCGAGGTGCGGGGGCTGCTTGAAGGCTCGATGCGCGGCCGGACGATGTACGTGGCCTGCTTCTGCCTGGGGCCCGCGGCGTCGCCCTTCAGCCTGCCGTGCGTGCAGATAACCGACTCGGCCTACGTGGTCCACTCGGAGCACCTCTTGTACCGCCCGGGATACGGGCAGATGAAGCGCCTGGGCGGCGCTGCGCTGCTGCGGTTCCTTCACTCGTCGGGCCGGCTGGAGGGGGCCGTGAGCGCCGAGCCGGACAAGAAGCGCATTTATATCGACATCCTTGAGGACCTTATTTACAGCGTCAACACGCAGTACGGCGGCAACTCGATGGGCCTCAAGAAACTGGCCCTGCGCCTGGCCATACGCAGGGCCGACCGCGAGGGCTGGCTGGCCGAGCACATGTTCGTCATGGGCGTCCACGGGCCGCGCAAGCGCGTCACGTACTTCGCGGGCGCATTTCCGAGCGCGTGCGGCAAGACGTCCACGGCCATGGTCCCCGGAGAGACCATCGTCGGCGACGACATCGCCTACTTCCGCCGCATCGGCGGCGAGGCCCGCTGCGCCAACGTCGAGGCCGGCATCTTCGGCATCATCCAGGACGTCCGCGAGAAAGACGACCCCGTGATCTGGAAGGTACTGACGAGCCCCGGCGAGGTGATCTTCACCAACGTCCTGGTGTCGGGCGGCCGGCCGTACTGGCTCGGCATGGGCCGCGAACTGCCGAAGGAGGGGGTGAACTTCTCCGGCCCCTGGCACGTGGGCAAGATCGACAAGCAGGGCGTAGAAATCCCCCCCGCCCACAAGAACGCCCGGTACACGATCGCCCTGGCGAGCCTTCGGAACCTCGACCCGCGCTTCGACGACCCGCAGGGCGTGCCCGTGGACGGCGTAATCTACGGCGGGCGCGACAGCGACACCAGCGTGCCCGTCCAACAGGCGCTCGACTGGACGCACGGCATCGTCACGATGGGCGCAGCCCTGGAAAGCGAGACCACGTTTGCCACCCTCGGAACCGAGGGCGTGCGAGTCTTCTGCCCCATGTCCAACCTCGACTTCCTGTCCATCCCCCTGGGCCGATACATCAACAACAACCTCGCGTTTGCCGAAGGGCTGAAGCGAGTGCCCCCCGTCTTCGCCGTCAACTACTTCCAGCGCCGCAGGGACGGCACGTGGCTGACGGGCATGCGAGACAAGGCCGTGTGGCTGAAGTGGATGGAACTCAGGGTCCACGGCGACGCCGGGGCCGTCGCCGGGCCGACGGGCCTGCTGCCCCTGTACGCCGACCTGAAGAAACTCTTCAAGAAGGTCCTGGCGAAGAAATACACCCAGGCCGAGTACGTCGAGCAGTTCCGCATCCGCGTGCCGGAGAACCTGGCGAAACTGGACCGCATCGAGAAGATCTACCGGCGGGACGTGCCCGACACGCCGCCCGTCGTCCTGGAGACGCTGGCCGCACAGCGCGAGCGCCTCCAGATGCTCCGCGCCACGAAGGGCGACTACGTCTCCCCGACGGACCTCTGAAGACTGTCACTTGTCACTGGTCATTTGTCATTAGTTGTTTGTCATTAGTTATTTGTCATTTGTCATTTGTCGTTTGTCGTTTATTGTTTTTTGTTTACAGCCAGGCGCGAGAGCGGACGACCCAAGCGCGGTCTCCGCCCACGGCGCCGATCCTCCTTACAAGTGACAAGTGGCAAGTGGCAAGTGGCAAGTGACAAATGACAAATGACAAATGACAAATGACTAATCTTTCACTGTCTCATCCAACTCCCGCCCCAGTTGCTCGTAGAGTTTGCGGCGGCCGGCCTTGTCGCGCTTGTGCTCGGCGGCGGCGTGCCTGGCCACCTCAAGGGCCGCGCTGCGCGGCACGACGATGACGCCGTCGCCGTCGGCCACGACCACGTCGCCGGGGTGCACAAGAACGCCGCCCACCGAGACGGGTACGTCCTTGGCGTCGAACCTCAGGCGCCCCTGGACCATCGACTGGCTGCACATGGCAGACCAGAAGGGGATTTTCTGGAGGATGAGTTCGTCGGTGTCGCGCACGCCGCCGCTCGTAACGTAGCCGCGAGCCCCCTTGCGGAACCCGTTCAGCGAGTTGTTCGACCCCATCAGGCCCGCGTTTACGCCGCTCTGGTCAATTACGCAGAAGTCGCCCGGCTGTACGTCGTCCATCCACGGGTACGGGCATACCTCCTTGTAGTAGCGGCCGACCCACTTCCAGTATTCCTCCGGCGTCATGGGCGGGATGGCCCCGTCGAAGGGCAGGTAGCGGCAGGTGCGGGCGATGCCGCAGGCGTGCGTCCGCCACAGCGGGCGGATTTCGGGGCGCATCGACCCGATGGGGTGCAGCATCATCGTGTCCATTCCGTCGCGGACGTCGGCCACGCGCAGGTCGGCGTACGCCTTCAGAATCTCTTCGCGCTCGGCCTTCGGCACGGCCACAAGCGGGCATCCTTCTTCGGGCGCCATGGGAGCCTCCCACAGAATGATAAATGTTCAATATTAAATATAAAATCTCAAATCTGAGATCTCAGACCTCAAACGGCAACGCGTGCCGGCGGGCGGCCGGGGGCCTGCCGTTCGGCCCCGTCGCCGCCGCAACACCGGCAAACTACCTTCCGGCAAGGGCGTGTCAAGCGAAACGCGGCGGTTCCGCAGCAGGTCGGCTGCGTGCGCCTCTGCGGGGGCGCGCCGCGTGAAACCTGGCGCCCCCGCCGGACTTGATAATACCGGCGGCGCCGGGTATCATCCAGGGCGTCCGAAGCGCGGAGCCGCACGATGAGATTCGACCGTACTGTCGCGGCGGTGTTATTCCTGGGAGCCGCGGCGGCGGCCCTTCAGGTTGCGGTGGCGCTGGGCGCGGCCCCGCCGCCGGGACCGCGCGAGGCGCCGCCTCCCTCCGCCGATGCTCAGACGCTGCGCGTGATGACCTTCAACATCCTGACCGCCGGTTCCGATGGGCACGTCGGCCCGTGGGAGAAACGCAAGGCCGCCGTCGTCGCACGCATCCGGCAATTCCGGCCCGACCTGCTGGGCACGCAGGAGGTCCTTGCCTCCCAGGCCGAGTACCTGCGCCAGGAGTTGCCGGAGTACGGGTGGGCGGGCGCAGGCCGCGACGACGGCGCCGCCACGGGCCCGCAGACGGCCGTCTTCTGGCGCCTGGACCGCTTCGAGAAAATCCGCGAGGGGCACTTCTGGTTGAGCAAGACGCCCGACGTCCCGGGGAGCAAGGACTGGCTCAGTTGGGTGCCGCGGACGGCGTCGTGGGTGGAACTGCGGCGGCGCGACGACCCGCGGCAGACGCTGCTCTTCTTCAACACGCATTTCGATGCGCTTTCAGGCTCGGCGCGCCGCAAGTCGGCCGCGCTGCTGCGCGAGCGCATCAGCCAGGAGGCCGGCGGCCGGCCCGTCGTCGTCACGGGCGATTTCAACGCCCAGGGGGGCGCCGACGTTTACCGCCGCGTGCTCGGCGACGGCGAAGACGCGGGCCTGCGCCTCCTCGACAGTTACCGCGAAGTGCACCCGGCGCGCGGGACGAACGAGGGAACCTATCGCTTTCCGGGCGGCCTGCGCGTGGACCGGCGCCTGGACTGGATTCTGCACACGCCGCACTTCCGGGCCGCCTGGTGCGGCATAGACACGGCCTCCGACGGCGGGCGCTATCCGTCGGACCACTTCCCCGTCATGGCGGTGCTGACCCTTGAGCCGCCCGCGCAGCAGTAGAGCAGGCCGGGCGGACGTATCAACTCTTGTACGAACGCTGCGCGGCAGGTCGGGAGACCGGCCGCCTATGCGCAGACCGGCGCGCCATCCTCCCTACGTCCCTCTGGCCCTTCGTCCCTTTGCCGCGCCCCGTCAGCCGTGTATCAGCGGCGGCAGGCAGCGGACGCACACCCACTGGCTCTTGCCCTGGTGGCGGCAGGGGAACAGGACCGCTTCCTCCTCGCCTGTGCCGCAGCGGAAGCACGCCTCGGCCAGCAGCCGTTTGCCGCGCCTGGCCTGCTCGGCGTGGGCGGCCTGCGGGTCGAAGGCGGGGGCCTCGCGCTCTTCAATCGTAAGGGCCCCCGTGGGGCAGACGCCCAGGCAGAAGCCTGCGCCGTCGCAGAGTTCGTCGCGGACGACCTTCGCCTTGCCGCCGACGAGTTGAATCGCCCCCTCGGCGCACGGCGTAACGCACGCGCCGCAGCCGTTGCAGAGGTCTTCGTTGATTTTCACGATCTTGCGTTTCATCGTCCTGGCCTTCATGCGGCGTCTCCCTGCCGAGCATTATCCTCGCTGCAATCATAGCGGGCAAGAGGGCAGGGGGCCTTGACGCAGGTCAATTCGGCACGGAATTGTTCGATTGCCCGGCGGGCGGCACAGTGTGCGACCGTTGTTCCTGGCAGCCCCGTAAGGGGCGTATGACAACAGCCCACGGCGCGAGCCGTGGGAACGCGGGCGAGCGGCCCCGTTTCCTTGCCGGAAAAAACGGCCGCGGCCGGCGGCATATCCTTCCGCGGAAAGATTGCACTTGCCCGCGCCTTGCGTTAACATGGCGGCACGCGATGAGCGCGGCGGGCCGCCTGACCCGCCGCGCTCCGCCCGGGGCGGCGCCGCGAGCGCCGCTTCAGGGAGGGCGGTTCCCGTGTTCGGCGCATCGGAGGTGACTTATGCACAACCGTTGCATGTGGCGTCTCGGCGCAGCGGCGCTGGCGGCGATCGTCGGCCTGGCCGGGGGCCGGGCCGCGGCCGCTGACCCGCCTGCGGGCCGCAGCCCTGCGGCGGGCGAAGGCCCGGTCCTCGTCTACGAGGGCAAGGGGGGACCCTGCAAGGGCAGGCACGCCGTCTTCATCGTCGGCGACGACGAGTACCGTTCCGAAGAACTCATGCCGCAACTGGCCCGCATCCTGGCCGCCCATCACGGCCTTCGGTGCACGGTCCTCTTTGCGCTCGCTAAGCAGACGGGCGAGATCGACCCGGCTACGCAGGACAACATCCCCGGCCTGGAGGCCCTCGCGGGGGCCGACCTGATGGTCATGTTCCTGCGGTTCCGCGAACTGCCCGACGAGCAGATGAAGCACATCATCGACTATACCGACTCCGGCCGCCCCATCATGGCCCTGCGCACCAGCACGCACGCGTTCAACTACAAGCGCAAAGACAGCCCGTACGCCAGGTACACCTTCCGCGGCGGGACGCTGGAGGGCGGCTACGGCCGCCAGGTGCTCGGCGAGACGTGGATTAACCACTACGGCCAGCATCAGAAGGAGAGCACTCGCGGCATACCCGCACCGGGCGCCGAGAACCACCCCATCCTGCGCGGCGCGGACGACGTGTGGGGACCATCCGACGTGTACGCCGTCACCACCCTGGCGGGCGATTGCAAGCCCATTCTGCTGGGCCAGGTCCTGAAGGGCATGGACCCCAAGGACCCGCCCAACCCGGACAAGAAGCCCGTGCCCGTCGCGTGGACCAAGACGTACACCGGGGCGCAGGGCAAGGCCGCCAGGGTCTTCACCACCACGATGGGGCACGTGGGCGACCTTCAGAGCGAGGGCTTCCGCCGCATCCTCGTCAACGCCGCGTACTGGTGCCTGGGCATGGAAGCGCAGATTCCCGCGAAGGCCAAGGTCGATTTCGTCGGCCAGTACAGCCCCTCGCCCATCGGCATGGGTAAGTTCAAGAAGGGCGTGAAGCCCGCGGACCTCAGATTGCCGTAGGAACTGATGGCCCGGATTCTTACTTCACCCGGCCGCGCCGGTCGTCCGGGCCGGCGTACTCGTACTGCGTGATGCCGGGGGCGAGCGTCCACTTCATCGTCGCCCCGGACAGGCCGGGTCCCTTGCCGGTGCCCGCCAGTTCGTACCGCACTTCCTGGGCCTTCAGGCAGCGGCCGAGCGAGTCTTTCTCGAGCACCACGAGGCCCCAGGCGTTGAACTCGGTGCGGGCCGAGCCGTCGTAGCGCGTCCAGCCGATGCATTCGCCCGTGGGGCCGTAGCGGAACACGTCGCGCCATGACTTGGCGACGGAGATGCGCGGGTCAACGTAGTTCCGCTTGTACGACACGGTGGCGGCGGCCGGCGTGAAGATGCGCGACAGCACCTCGGCGGCGAACTGCGCAAGGAGCACCCGCTCGCTGGCTGTGAGGCGCTCGGCGGCCGTGCCGGCGCCCGCACGCACGGGCGTAAGGTCCCACGATTCCAGCGGCCCATCCTTCAGCAGGCCGAAGGCGACCAGCCGCTGCCGCGAGGTCTCCAGCGCCGACCGTTTGCCCGCGTCCGCCGCCGCCGGCGCGATGACGTCCTTGAAGTGGTCGGGCCAGAACGTGGGGCTGGCGGCCAGGCGCTTGAGCGTCCCCTCGACGAGGTCCCGGACGGAGCCCTTCAGGGGTTCGCGGCGGCGGGAGAGGACCTCGTCGGCGGCCTTCTTGGCGGCGTCGGCGGCCTTGCGGGCCTCGGCGAGGCGGGCGTCGGCCGCCTTGGAGGCGTCCGGCGGCGCGTTCTTCTCTTGTTTAGCCCGCTTCGCCTCTTCGTCGGCGCGCTTCAGGGCGTCCTGCGCGGCGTCGGCGTCGGCCTTTGCGGGGCGGTACTCGCCCGCCGCCTGGGCCACGGCCGCGAGCGCTTCCGGCGCGAGGCCCGCCCCGAGCAGCCTCGCGGCAGGGGCGGCGGCGCCGCTCTTATAGAAGTCCAGCACGGTCGCCCAGCCCGCGACGGCCGCCTCCACCGTGCCTGCGCCGTAGCCGATGTCCACGCAGCGGCCGTCGGCCTCGTAGGTGCGGGCCTCGTGGTCCGGGCAGAGGACCGTGACGAATCCCGGCGCGGACCAGTACGCGCCGTTGTGGACGAATATGCCGATATCTATGCGACTTGACTCGATGGCCGAGCCCGGGGCCGCCGGCCGCCGCTCGTGCCACGGGACCGCGATTTCGCACCGCGAGCCGGCCTCGTTCAGGGTCCTGATTCGCACCCGCGCCGCGTCGCCGCGCAGCAGCACCCAGCGGTAGCGGAGCGGCCGCCCGCCGAGGTCCCTGCTCCCCTCGGCGCTTACGACCATGCGGTGGGCCTCGTGGCGGCCGCGGAAAACGCGGGCGACGACCGCCGGCGTCGTCCCCAGCCGCTCGCTCTCGTGCGGGTCGAAGTAGTCCCGGCCGCGCACCGCCGAGCCCTCCTCAGTGACGGCCAGTTGCACCATGGGCGGGATGTCGGCCAGGGTGATGGCGTGGGCCATCTTGACCATCTCAAGGTCGTTCAGGAACGACCCCTCGAAGACAGTCGGGTGCGCCTTGCCGGAGAGGTAATCGTCGTCCGACGCCACGGGCCTGCCCGTCCGCCGCAGGATCATCTGTATCGTGGGCGCCAGCATCCCTGCTTCGATGAGTTTGCGCTTGACCTCCGGCCGGAATGCCGCCAGCACCAGCGGCATCGCCTGCATGAACGGCCGGTCCGAGCCGCTCGACCCCTGCGAGATGATGAGGCACGGCGTGTTCGTCGGGAAAAGGTCGCCGTGGCCCGGCGAGCCGTTCCGCCCGGGGTCGTGGTCCTGGTGCTCCGGATAGATATAGAGATTGCTATTTGTATATTGTGCATACAGCATAGCCAGGCCCATCGGATGGCTGTACGCCAGGCGCGCGTTGCTGCCGCCCGCGGTCGGCCCGGCGCTCGTGGACGAGTTCCCGAAGACGACGTGCCTGAGCACCCGCCCCTGGAGGCCCCAGTCGAGGTTCCGCTTGCGGTCCTCGTCGTTGTACTGGACCTTCTGGAGTTGCGGGTAGGGGTCGAGGGCCAGGTTTGAGTGCCCGCGGTCGCGGTTGTCGTAGAAGTCGCCATCGTTGCCTGCGGCCGTGCCCTCGGCCCACCACTTGCGCACAAGGTCGCCGGCGGGGCTGCGGACGGTGGTGACGGGCCTGGCGGCAGGCGCGGCCGGCGGCGCCGGCCCGGCGGGCGATTCCGCCGCATCTGGCTTCGCGGGCGCCGCCGGGCGCGCGGGTGTCTCGGCGGTCCAGGCGGGCAGGCCGAGCACCAGCGCGGCAATGGCGGCAACGGCGGGGCACGCGCATCGGCGACCAGGCCGCATCATGTGCGTCGGCTCCTCTTGCAAGCATCCCATGCGCGGCCGCATTATAATGCCCGCTCCGCGCGGCAAGCAACGGCCAGAGCGAGCGGATTTCATTGCGCCAGCGGTTGGGGCCGGCGTAAACTGTTATAGAACCTGCGGGTGGCACGCTCGTCCGGCACGTTTCGCGGCGGAGCATCGCTCGGCCATGGCGACCATGCGACACTGTTCAAGCGGAGCGGCGCGGGCGGCCGTCCTGCTGCTCGCAATTGCCGCAGCGGCCGTTGTGGCCGCCGCGGGCGCAGCGGCCGCAGCCGCGCCGGCCGGCGCCGCAGCAAGGACCTCGCCGGGGTCGGGCGCAGGCCCCGCCGGGGGCGCGGCGGCGGCGTCGGGCGACCTCGCGGATCGCATCGTCGCGGCCTACATGGACGGCCAGTGGTCCGACCTGGAGCAGGCGCTGGCCTTGCCGCCGTCGGCGCTGACGGGCCTTGCGCCCGCCCGGCAGGCCGACGTGGCGTACGTGCGCCAGGCGTGGGCCGAGTGCCGCCCGCCCTGGTGGAAACTCTGCAAGGCCGGCCGGAAAACCCCGTTTCAGCCCGCCGTCTGGGGCCGCACGCTCAGCGCCGTTTACGACCCCGCCGCCAAGAGCAGCGTGGAACTCAAGGGGGGCGACCCGAAGCCGACCCTCGTTTTCGCGTGGCCCGCCGCCGACATGGAGAGCGCCGAGCCGGCCGAGTACGGGTTCCTCAAGGGCGACCTGGCGGGCCTCGGACTCTGGTACAACCTGGGCACGGGCGCCGCCTGGGCCGCGATGCCGGCGCAGTCCCTCCTCGGCCTCGATGAGAAGGGCCGGCTGCGCCTGAGCCTGTACTCCGACTTTCGCGGCAACCTTGCGGCGCTCTACTACGGCGACCCGCCCGCGCGGCGGTGGGGCCTGCATATCTACCTGGCTGCATATATGGAGAAGTACGGGAAGGGGCCGCTTGCCGCGTCGCGGCGGGCGGCGGCGGCCATGTTCCTGGCCGAGGTGCTGAAGGACCCCGCCGCGTACCCGTCCGTGCGGCTGCCCGCGTCGCTCGACGCCGAGGGCGCCGAGGAGAAACTGGCCGCCGACCTGAAGTTCAAGGTGGTCCGCAAGAGCCGCTGGACGATTTCCGAGGACCGCGCCTTCCGCGCCGCCGTCAGGGCCTTCGCCTCGGCCAACGAGCAGCGCGTCTTCGAGACGGGCAAGGTCGCGCTGCCCAACGGCCTTACGTTCGCCCTCATGCCCGACGAAGACAACCTTTACCGCGCCGTGCGCGACGCCTGGGTCAAGGCCCGGTTCGACAAGGTCCAGCCGAAGTAGGCCGCGCATCGCCCTTCTCCAGCGCCGCCTTGATGATGGGGATCCACAGTTCGTACCCCGCGCGGCTGAGGTGGAGCATGTCCTTCAGGAAGAGTTCTGCCCGCGGCTTGCCTTCGGCGTCGAGCATCGGCGCGGCCGCGTCGATGTAGGCCAGGCCGGGCGCGGCCTGGCAGGACTCGCGGACGGCCTGGTTGGCCTTCTGCGCCTCGGGCCAGATCTTCGCCCGCGACGGGCTCGGCTTGATGGAAATGAAATATATCTTTACGTCCGGCAGGGCCTTGCGGACTTTCTCGACGAACGCCTTCCAGTCGGCGGCCACGCGCTCGGCCGTCTTTCCGGCGGCGATGTCGTTGTCCCCCGCGTAGAAGACCACGCGCTTCGGCTTGTACGGGGCGACGATGCGGTCGGCGTAATAGACCATGTCCGATATCTGGCACCCGCCCACGCCGCGAGCAATGACCGGGGCGGGCTTGAAATCCTCCGCCGCCGTGGTCCACATGCGGATGGTGGAACTGCCCACGAAGAGCGTTGCCCCGGCGGGCGGCGGCGATTCCTTGTCCTTCTTCTCGTACGCCTGGACCTGCGCCTCCCACCTCGCCGCCGGGTCGGCCGGCGGATTGGCCTCGGCGGCGGGCGCGGCCGATTTCGCCTGCGCCTCCGCGGATGCCGGCGCGGCAGGTTTCGGTTCCGCCTCGGCGGCGGCCGGGCGAGCGCCGGGCGCAAACGCCGCGGCGAGCAGCGCGGCCAGGAGGCAGAGCGGCAGAAGTCGTGCGTTCATCGAGCGCATCCTTTCCCTGGGTTGCTCCGGGAGGGTATATTAGCAGGCCGGCGGCCGCCGCGAAATCCCCCGCCGCAAGGAGGCTCGACATGTCAAGCCCGCATCCGGCGTTTGTGATGGTCCCGCTGGCGGCGCTTGTGCTCGCGGCGGCGGCGCAGGCGGGGCAGCCGGCCGGCGCACCCGCGGCCGGCGCGTCCGCGGCTGTTGCGCCTGCGTCTGCCGCCCCGGCGCCCGACATCTTCGCAGCCGGCGACGCCGACGCCGCGGCCGCGTGGAGGCCGATGTCGGGCACCGCGCCCGCCGCCGCGGCCGAGGTCGAGGGCCGCCGCGCACTGCGCCTGCCGTGCAACTTTCGCGGCACGAGAATCGAGCGGGCCTCGTGGGACCGCGCCGTGCCGCTCGACCTCGCGGCCTGCCGCGGCGTGCGGTTCCAACTTTTGGTGCGCGACGCATCGCCCGTGTCGCATTTCACCCTGTTCTTTCAGAGCGGCGACGGCTGGTATTCCGCGCGTTTCAGCCCCGCCGAGAAAGGCCGCTGGCACACCGTAACGGTTGATAAAGATGAGACGCAAATCGAGGGCCGCCCGGCGGGCTGGGCCGCCGTCCGCACCGTGCGCATCTCCGCCTGGCGCGGGCGGGACGAGGACGCGGAAATCTGCGTCGCCGGCTTCGCGGCCGTCGGCGGGGCCGCGCCCATCGCCCTGGTGCGCGGCGAGTCGGCGACGCGCGGCGCGCCCGCCGAGGTCGAGGCCGTCTGCCGCTACGCTGCCGCCGCGGCCGCCTGCCTTAAAGACCTCGGTCTTGACCACATGTTGATAAGCGATGACGATCTTTCGGCCGGGCGCCTTCGCGGGGTGCGCCTGGCCGTCCTGCCGCACAACCCGGCGATGCCCGACGCTGCGGCCGACGTTCTTTCGCGCTACGTGGCGGGCGGGGGCAAACTCCTGGTCTTCTACGTCCTGCCGCCCGCGCTGCGCCAGGCCCTCGGCGTCGAGGGCGGCGACCACGTGCCGCAGAAGTACCGCGGCCACTTCGCCTCCGTCCGCTTCGAGCCGGGCGCGCTGGCGGGCGCGCCCGACGCCGCGGGCCAGTTGTCGTGGAACATCTGCGGCGTGCGGCCGGTGGAGGGCAGGAGCCGCGCCGTCGCCCGGTGGTTCGACTCCGCCGGCGCCGACACGGGCCGGCCCGCGGTGCTCCTGTCGGATAATGGCATCTACATGACACACGTCATGACGGGGGAGGACATGCCGAACAAGGGCCGCATGCTCCTGGCGATGGTCGGCCGCTTCCTGCCGGAGGCGTGGCAGCAGGCGTCGGAGGCGCAGGTGGCCCGCGCTGCGGCCGAGGGCGACGGCATGATGAAGCGCCTGCTGGCGGCCGCCGTTGACCTGCGCGAGGGACGCCCGCCGGCCTCTCTCGGTCCGGGCCTGCTGCCCGCCGACCGCCTTGCTGCGGCGCGCCGCTCGCTGGAAAAAGCGATGGCCGAAAACGCGGCGGCCGGTGCCGCCCTGGACGGCGGCCGCTTTGCCGAGGCGCTGGGCCGCAGCCAGGAGGCCGCACGCCGCATGACCGACGCCTGGTGCAGCGCCCAGCCGGCCGCCCCCGGCGAGCACCGCGCCTTCTGGTGCCACTCCGCCTTCGGCCCGGCCGGCATGTCGTGGGATGAAGCCATCAAGATTCTTGCCGACAACGGCTTCACCGCCATTCTGCCGAACATGCTCTGGGGCGGCGCGGCGTACTACGAAAGCGCGGTCCTGCCGGTCCCGCCGGAAGTCAAGGATAAGGGCGACCAGGTGGCCGCCTGCCTCGCCGCGTGCAAAAAGCACGGCCTTGAGTGCCACGTCTGGAAGGTGAACTACAACATGGGCGGCCGGGCGCCCCGAGAGTTCCGCGAGCGCATGAAACGCGACGGCCGCACGCAGGTCGGTTTCGACGGCAGGCCCCGGGACTCGTGGCTCTGCCCGTCGCACCCGGACAACCGGAAACTCGAAATCGACTCGATGGTCGAAGTGGCGTCGAAATATGACGTTGCCGGCATCCATTTCGACTACATCCGCTACCCGGACGCCGACCACTGCTTCTGTCCGGGCTGCCGCGAGCGGTTCCAGGAGGCCGCCGGCGTGAAGGTGGCGGCGTGGCCGGCCGACGTGCGGCGCGACGCCGCCCTGGCGCAGAAGTGGCTCGACTGGCGCCGCGACAACGTCACCGCCGTCGTGGCCGCCGTCAGCGGCGCCGTCCGCAAGACCCGCCCGAAGTGCAAGGTCTCCGCCGCCGTCTTTCAGAACTGGGCCGCCGACCGCGACAAGGTCGGCCAGGACTGGCGATTGTGGTGCGAGCGCGGGTACCTCGATTTCGTCTGCCCGATGGACTACACGCCGCACAATCGGCAATTTGAGAACCTCGTGGCCATGCAACTGCCGCTGGCCGGAAGCGTGCCGTGCTACCCCGGCATCGGCCTATCGACATGGCAGCCGCAGGGCGACGTGATGCGCCTGATAGAGCAGATCCAGATCTCCCGCCGCCTGGGCTGCCGGGGCTTCACCATCTTCGAGTTCTCTGCCCTGGAGGCCCGCCAGGTCGTCCCCCTGTGCGGCGCGGGGGTGACGAGGGTGCAAAGCGCAAAGTGAAAAGAGGCGTCAGCCGACAGGCAGGCTGTTAAGGAGGCGAAAACATGCCGTCATCTGTAATGAACCGGCGTAAGTTCCTGGCGGCGGCGGCGGCGGGCGGAATGGCCGCGGCCGCCTGGCCGCATCGTGCCGCGCTCGCGGCCGAGGCGCCCGCCCCCGGCCTGCCGAACGTCCTGTTTCTCCACTGCGACCAACTCAGTTCCTGGGCCCTCAGTTGCTACGCCCCGGCCCTGAAGACCGTGCCGAACTACGGCAGGGCGGTCGTCGCGACGCCGCACCTGGACCGCCTGGCCGCCGAGGGCGCGCTGCTGACGAACTTCTTCACCAACAGCGCCGTCTGCACCCCGTCGCGCGGATGCCTCTTCACCGGCCGCTACCCGCACAGCCACGGGGCTTACCGGAACGACGTCCCCATGAACCGCGACGAGATGACGCTG
>Ga0194113_10005158_pt1 | contig 16901 bp, 13 predicted proteins | sample TA2MahC200mmetaG_FD_146193 | JGI IMG/M metagenome (GOLD analysis project Ga0194113, IMG submission 146193) | Freshwater microbial communities from Lake Tanganyika, Tanzania - TA2015017 Mahale Deep Cast 200m | ecosystem: Environmental > Aquatic > Freshwater > Lake | place: Tanzania: Lake... | reverse complement strand
CCAGGGCAATGGCTGCCACCGCACCAAGAAAACCAGCCAGGAATCCTACCGATAGGTCGATATGGCGAATAACAATCACCAGCGTCATCCCCACCGCCAACACCGCAATGTAGCCAGTCTGGTTCAACAGGTTGCTAATATTACGGGACGAGATAAATATTCCATTGGTCGTGATGGTAAATATCGCCATGATGATGAACAAGGCAATATACATACCATATTGGCGAATGTTTTGGCGTAATACTGTTTGCAGGTCGTTTATGAATGACATCGGGTTTACTCTCAATTGGTTGCAAGATTCATAATGTTTTCTTGTGTTGCTTCCTCGATTGGCAATTCGCCGGTGATCTTTCCGGAAGACACAATGTAGACGCGATCACTCATTCCCAGGATCTCGGGTAATTCGGACGAAATCATAATAATGCTTAATCCCTGTTGCACCAGGCGGGTCATAATGGTGTAGATTTCATACTTCGCACCGACGTCAATACCGCGGGTTGGTTCATCCAGGATCAGGATATCCGGTTTGACGAACAGCCATTTTGCCACCGATACTTTTTGTTGGTTACCACCGCTCAGGTTCAGCACCATCTGCTCTACACTGGGCGTTTTGATATTCAGGTTGGCGGTATATTCGTTGGCAATTTTTACTTCGGCGTTGCTGTTGACCACTCCCCTTTCAGAGATTTCCGCCAGGTTTGCCAGGGTGATATTTTGTTTCACATCCTGGATCAATATCAAGCCATTACCCTTACGATCTTCCGTCACGTAAGCCACACCGGCATCGATGGCTTCCTGTGGGTGATTGAAGCTTCGTTTTTTGCCTTTTACGTACATCTCTCCGCTTATCCTATAGCCCGCCGGGTTGCCAAAAATACTCAAAGCCAGTTCAGTGCGTCCTGAACCCATTAACCCGGCAAAGCCAACAATTTCACCTTTGCGGATATTGAATTGTACATCTTTGAGCATGTTTCTCCCTAGTTTTGGATCGTAAGCGTTCCAGTTCCTGACCTCGAACACCACTTCAGCGGATGGCTTGATCTCTCGTTTGGGGTAGATATTATCAATCTCGCGTCCCACCATGTGTTTGATCAGCACGTTTTCAGATACCTCTCCCTTTTGGTTGGATAAGGTACACACAGTTTTGCCATCTCGTAAAACTGTAACGGTATCGGCTATGCTGATCACTTCTTTCAGTTTATGGGATATCAAGATACAGGTGACCCCTTGATCTTTAAGGGCGCGTAATAGCCCGAATAGATTCTCACTATCCGCCTCGTTTAATGCCGAAGTAGGCTCATCCAGGATGAGCAATTTGACATCCCGGCTCAAGGCTTTGGCAATTTCAACCAATTGTTGTTTACCCACCCCCAGATCTTTCACTTTGACTGCCGGGTTTATATCCAGGCGAACCTTGTTCAGCATCTCGGTGGCTCTTTTGATGGTTTCATTCCAATCGATCTTCAAGCCGTGCTTAATTTCATGACCGAGAAAGATGTTTTCATAGACTGACATTTCGGGAACCAGCGCCAATTCCTGGTAGATGATGGCTATCCCGGCTTTCTCACTATCGGCAATGCTTTTAAAGTTTTGCGTTTGCCCGGCGAATAGGATTTCCCCGCTATAATCGCCGCTTGGATAAACGCCGCTCAGTACCTTCATCAAGGTGGATTTTCCGGCGCCATTTTCACCCACCAGGCAGTGGATTTCATGTTCTGCAACTTGAAAGCTGACATTGTCCAAGGCTTTCACGCCGGGAAATTCTTTGGTGATGTTTTTCATCTCTAGTATTGGGGTACTCATAACAGCTCCGGTTTTTGTGTCTTGTCCTGGCGGAAAGTATTGTTCGGGTTGCCAGCCTTACGCGTTATCCTTTAAGTGATCCAGCCAACAAACCGCGCAGGAAATAGCGACCAAGGAGAATGTAAAGAAGCAGAGGGGGTAAGGCAGCCAGTAGCGAGCCAGCCATTTGAACGTTCCACGAGATGATCTGGCTGCCAGCCATATTGTTTAGCGCCACTGTGATGGGCCATTCTTTGTTTCCGGTGAGAATCACCGCAAACAGGAAATCGTTCCAGGCGGAGGTAAATTGCCAGATGAGCACCACAACGAAACTGGGAGCAGAAATTGGCAGTAGGATATGGCGATAAATCCCCAGCATATCTGCGCCATCTATCTTGCCTGCTTCGAGCAATTCTTGCGGCAGGCTGGCGTAATAATTACGGAAGGTCAGCGTGGTGATAGGAATCCCATAAATGATGTGCGCCATCACCAGCCCTGGCAATCCCTTGATTCCGGCTGCGCTCATAAATTGAACCAGTGGGATCAATATGCTCTGGTAAGGGATGAACATCCCAAACAAGATAAACGGAAAGATGAAATCTGCGCCGCGGAATTTCCATTTAGCCAAAATGAAACCATTCAACGAACCTAACGCCGAGGAGAGTAATGTGGCTGGGATGACCATCAAGAAGCTGTTTCGCAAGGACGGGGAGAGCTTGGCAAACGCTTCGATGTAGTTGTCAAAGTGGATGCCGCTGGGCAGGTCCCACATGGTTTTCAGGTCCACTTCGGCAAAACTTTTGAACCCGGTTACCAACATCACGTACATGGGAAGCAGATAAAAAATCGCCATGGCGATCAATGGCAGATATAACCAATATTTTTCGGGGCGGAGCCTGGTGTTCATTGTTGCGCCTCCGTCTTCAAGGTGTGGTATATGTAAGGAACAATAAGCACCGCCACACTCAGTAACAGCAAGATGCCAATTGCTGCGCCGCGACCATAGAACAATCCGTCAAAGGTGGTTTGCCACATGTAAATCGCCGGAACATCCAGCGGCAGTTGTTTTCCGGCAATTGCGATGATCAGGTCAAACACCTTGAGCGACATGTGGCCGAGTATGATCAGGGCACTCAAGGTGACCGGGGAAAGCAGAGGGATGATAATATTGCGATAAATTTGAAAATCGTTGGCGCCATCGATCTGGGCAGCTTCGCGCAGTTCCTGGGGGATGGAACGCAGCCCCGCCAGGTACAATGCCATGGTGTACCCAGACATTTGCCAGATGGCAGCCAGGGCGATGGCTGCAATGCCCCAGTTTGGGGTAGTGTGCCAGGCATTCTTAAGAAAATCGAGATGAAGATAGGAAAATAGCAAATTCAGTCCGCTGGTACGGGTTCCCGTTGCCGGGTTCATCAACCAGCGCCATACCACGCCGGTGACGATATAAGAAATAGCCATGGGAAAGAGGAACAGGCTGCGAAAAAAACCTTCCCCTTTTAATCCCTGGTCTAATATCACCGCCAGGAAAAAACCAAGCAGAATACTCCCCGTCACAAATACGCTGGTAAAGATGATGGTATTGCGCACATCAACATGAAAGCGCGGGTCGGAGAATAGCGAGAGGTAATTATTTAAGCCATTCCAGGTGTAATCGGGGTTCAGACCTTTCCATGTACTCAAAGAGACACGTACCGACCAGGCAATAAAACCATACACGAAAATCAGCACTGCCAAAATAGAAGGTGAAATCAGTATCACCGAAAGATAACGGTCTTTGTCTCTCAACGTTCTAAGCATGGCAGACCTCTTGAACCTACAAAAAAAAAAGGATGAGGCTCCGCATGATGGGAGCCTCATCAATTCTACCTTAAAATTACTTGCAGGGACCAGAATTTTGGCAGGCTGCTACCAAAGCGCTCTGGAAGGTATCCACATTACCACTGGCAACATAGAGACCGAGAGCAGTGTCGATTTCCGATTTCCAGGAGTCGTTTGCTACCACACCGTGGGTCAGCGATCCGACAACAGTGTTGCTTGCCCAATCTGCCATCGCAGACTGCAAGTAGACACCAAACAGCGAGGTGTCGCAGTCGATGCGGGCGCAGATCGATCCTTTCACCGGGTTGAAGGCTTCCTGACCTTCCTTGGAGCCAGCGATTTTCAACCACGCCAGTGCGCCATCGGGGTCAGGAGCGCCGACTGCCAGCACAAACGAGTCGGACAGGAATTGGAAGGTGCCGCCCGTACCAGGTACTGGCGCCCAACCATACTCGGTTTCTGGGGCTTTTCCAAGTTCTCGGAAGTATCCTTCAGCCCAGTCGCCCATCACGTTGAATGCTGCATCGCCGTTGACGACCAGTTGAGCAGCATCCTGCCAGGACAGGGATGCGGAATCGGTGTTGGCATAGGTGAGGGTTTTGGCAAAGTTTTCCAGGGCAGTTTTTACATCTGCGCCAGCCCAGTCGGTGGAGCCATCCCACAAACCGTTATATTTTTCGGGGCCCAGCGTGCCAAGCAAAACGGTTTCCAGCAGGTGCAGCTTGGTCCATTGCTCGCCAAGCGCCAGCGGTTGAACACCAGCCGCTTGCAGAGTATCCATCGCGGCAAACCATTCATCCATGCTGGTTGGAACAGCAATGTTGTTGTCTGCCAGGATGGTGGGGTTGTACCACATCACGTTGGCGCGGTGGATATTGACAGGCACCGAGTAGATGTTGTCATCCTGCGAGATCAGCGGAATGAGTGTCTCGGGCATCACATCGATCCAGCCTTCTGCGCTGTAGAGATCATTCAATGGCTCAATTTGCTGTCCGGCAACATAAGTACCGATCAGTTCCTGCCCGGCATGACCCTGCCAGCTATCGGGTGGGTCGCCAGCCTGCAGGCGGGATGCCAGAACTGCACGCGCGTTGGTGCCAGCGCCACCAGCTACGGCTGCGTTGATGAATTCTATGTTGGGGAACTTTGCCTGGAAAATTTTGATCATGGCATCCAGGCCAGCCGCTTCGCCGCCGCCGGTCCACCAGGAAAAGACCTCTACCTTGCCTTTCGCTTCTGATGGAGCCTCGGCTGCTTCAAGGCCGGTGAAATCACCCGCTGTGTAATAACCGGAGGAGATTAAGGCTGCAACGACATTGGCTTTATCGACAGTTACCACGGCGGATTGAATTGCCGAAACGTCGATCTTGCCATTGTTGTACGAGCCTTTCGAGGTTGGGGCTTTGTCTTCTAACAGGGCAACAGCCGCACCAATGGCATCCTTTACCAGCGTGCGGACGTCTTTGAAGACGGTCATGGATTGTTTGCCATCGATAACGTACTGCACGGAGGCTTTTTCAGCATCCTGACCGGTAACCAGATAGCTGGTGACATCTTTATCGGTTGCAAAAGCGTCTGCAATCGCGCGCGCGGTGCCGTCATTGGGGGCGAGAATAAAAACATTGCCCTTATCGGCTGCGCCGGCTGCGGTCAGGTTGGCTTCCGCCAGGTTCTTGGCGGTGTTGAAATCCCAGTTGGTGGTGATTTGACCGATGATCTTGGCTTGTTCATCACGGGTCAGGGTGGCTTTATCCTGGAGTGCAACCGCTTCACTGGAGTTCTTGATGACAAAGGTGCCATCGGCGACCTTGGGCTGTAAGACACCCCATGCGCCCTCGAAGAAGATGAAAGCGTTGTTATCGGAGGAGGCACCCGCATACAGATAGAGCGGGTTGCCGCTGCCGGAAGCATTGTCCACCAGGTATTGAGCCTGCTGTGCGCCCACTGCGATGCTGTCGAAGGTGACGTAGTAATCAACGGCTTCGGTATCGCGGATCAGGCGGTCATACGAGATGACCTTAACGCCAGCCTGGCGAGCTGCTTCAGCCGCTGCGGCTGCTGCTGTGCCATCGTGCGGGCAGATGATGAGGACTTTGATGCCCTTGGTGATCAGTGCCTCAACATTTTCTTTTTCCTTGGCAGAAGATCCCTGGCTGAAGAGGATTTCAACATCGTAACCGGCAGCTGCCAGCGCTTCTTTGAAGCGGGTTTCATCCTGGATCCAGCGAGGTTCATCCTTGGTCGGGAGCACAATGCCTACTGCCAGTTTGTCACCGGCAGGTTGCTCGGCCGGTTGTTCAACCGGTGCTTGCGTGGCTTTAGGCGCGCAGGCTGTTACCAGCGATGCCGCCACAAACAGTATGGCCACGAGGGTGTAAATCGAACGCTTGATACGCATAATCTTTTCTCTCCTTAGATTGAATAGTTTGATATTGGGAGTTAAAGGTAAAACTGGCTACTTGAGCGCTTTTTTCTGAACAGGTTCACCTCCTTTTTTGAAGTAAGATGGCAGGAGCAGCCAATGCTCCACTATCCACTCCATCGATCCGTTGATCATCTATCTGCCTGGTGCCGGATAGTTCTGAACGGTGCAACCAGGGCGCCAAAGCTAGAATTTCTCGCACCGCTACCCTGTGGGTGTACTTCGAATTTGCAGTTTAACAAAAAAAAGGAAAAGCGGCTGGTTGATTTCCCCTATTTTGTTAGGGGGATTCCCCCTATTGGCGAGCGGTCTTGCAGAGCTGTCTCCGAGAGGATATCCACCCTGGGGTGTGGAATTTCCACCTGCAGCAGGGCGCCTTTTTCTGCCAGCCTCTGCAAGCGGAAGCGTCCTTCCAGCAGCGCCACCCGTTCGCTGATTCCTACCAAACCGAAATGACCACGAGCTGCCAGGGTTGCCAGGTCAAAATCCTCCGCCAACCCTTGCCCATCGTCGTAGATCGATAGCAGCAGTGTGCGCAAGGAGGTGTGCTGCAGGTTGATTTGCACTTTTGTTGCCTGGGCATGGCGCCAGACATTGTTTAAACCCTCCTGTACAATCCGAAAAATGGATAGTTCTGTGGCTTCGGGCAGCCGCGCCAGGTTGGCATCCAGTTGTAATTCGACCTGGATGCCGGTGCGCGCTGCCCAATCGCGGGTGTACGATTGCAGGGCAGAACCCAATCCAAGGCTATCGATGGTCGGAGGGCGCAGGTTGCCGCAGATCCGTCTCAGGCTGTCCACCAGTTCGCGGATATCCTGGCGGACGTCGCTCAGGTTGTTGGAAAGATCGGGAGGCACTTCTGCTTCGCTTTCCATTCCCTCCAGTTCATAATTGATGCTCAACAAGTCTTGTATCACCTGGTCGTGCAGCTCACGCGCCAGGTACTTACGTTCCTGTTCACGCTCCGAGATCAGCCTGCGCTGTGCTTCCAACAGTGCCAGGTTTGCCTGATCCAGCACCTGCACCTGTTCGGAAAGCTGCTCGGTCAGTTGGCGGTTGAGGGTGTCTTCAGCAGCTTTGTCTTTTCCCAGCAGCATCTGGTAATTGCGCAGGTGCTTGGTATGCTCACGCAGCCGCTCGTAGCTGTCGAAATCCCACAGGATAGGCGCTGGTTTCTGCGGGTCCGCAATTCCCAACAGCAGGCTTACCACTGCTTCGCGGTTGGTTTCATCGGTGCGCAAATCGGCTGTTTTGCGTCCCTGGTCGAGTATGATGATGCGGTCGGTGACGGCAAAAAGGTAATCCAGGTTGTTGCTGCTAAATAGAACCGAGACGCCATGTTGTTGCCAGGTCTGGATCAGGCTGAGTAGTTTTTGCTGGTAAGAATACCCCAATGCCAGGGTAGGTTCATCGATGATGACCATGCGCGCCGGGCAGGTAAGTACGCGGGCAATGGCGATCATCTGGCGCTGTTCTCCCGAAAGGTTGGAAACGATCTCGTGAAGCGATTTCAATTCCACCCCAAGCTGAGCCAGTATTTCGCTTGCCTGGTGGTACATCTTGTTCCGGTCCACTACCCGCAGCGCACCCCATCCGCTGGGCCAACCAAGCTCGTTTCCCAGGAAGATGTTGCTGACCACGTCGAATTGTTCTGCCAGGGTTGGCTCCTGGTGTATCACACCGATGCCTAGCGATTGGGCTTTATAGGGCCAGTTCAGGTGTTTGCCGTCAAAATAAATCGTTCCTGTGCTGGCTTCATACTGACCTGCCAGCAGCATCAGCAGTACGGATTTGCCAGAGCCAACACTGCCAGTCAGACCGATTACCTCTCCCGGTGCAACTTCAAAACTCACCTGTTTGATAACCGGTAAAGTTCCGAAAGTTTTGGAGAGCCGGGTGACGCACAAAAGAGGCTGCATAAGGTTAAGAGAATCAACTTGATTGGTGTTTGTGAGATCGATTATACATGATTTGAAGGCAGTAACACCATGCATGTTATGGATGAGGGGGAATCCCCTGCTTGCGAGGTTGATCCGGTGGGGTTTTCTCCCCATGCAGAGAAGATATCAGTGGTATAAATAACGTATGAACAAGGTCAGGATATTGCTTGCGGATGATCATGCCATTGTCAGAGCAGGTATTCGTAAGACGATCGAAGAAATCCCTGAAATTGAAGTTGTTGCAGATGTGGGAAACGGTCCGCAGGTTTTTTCGGCATTGGAGAGCCAGGAAATCGACTGCATGTTGATCGATGTGACCATGCCAGACTTTGAGCCAATTTCTGCCATTCGCAAGATCCGCTCGTTGTACCCGGCGCTCAAGATTTTGGTTGTCAGCGCCTACGATGACAATATCTACGTCCAGGGATTGCTGGGGGCGGGTGTCAATGGTTACCACATGAAAGATCAGCCGCTCAACGACCTGAAGCTGGCAGTGCAGCGGGTGTTGGCAGGGGGGCGCTGGATTTCCAGTTCATTGATTGATAAGCTAGTTACGCCCGTAAACGATACAACCACAATACCGGTGTTGACAAACCGCCAGCGTGACCTGTTGCGCCTGTTGCAGCAGGGGCTTGATAACCAATCCATTGCGCAGGAAACGGGTTTGAGCATCAAAACCATTGAGAATCACCTGACGCGGCTGTACCGGCAATTGGACGTGCAAAGCCGCCTGGAGGCGGTGAATTATATTATTCGCCACCCACAGGTGTTGGGTACGCCCGGGCAGGATGCAGCCCAAGAAGATGTCCCGATAGCCGCAGGTCCTATGAAGAATATATCTATCCTGGTGGTGGATGATAATGCTCGCTACCGCAAGCAGTTAAGACGCATGATCGGCAAATTATGCCCAAGAGCCACCCTGTATGAGGCAGAAGGTATCCAGGATGCTGTCCGGCTGGCACAGCGCATCGAGGTGCAACTGATATTGATCGATGTGGTTCTGGGAGACGATGATGGCATCACCTGCGCCCGGCGCATTAAAGCCATCCGCCCACATAGCCGCATTATCTTGATCAGTGCCTATCCCGACCGCGAGTTTCATCGCCAGGGGTTGCAGTCCGGTGCGGTGGCTTTCCTGGATAAAAAAGACCTGGATGCCGCCACCCTGCGCCAGGTGATCAATGATGTTTTCAACTGAAGTTCGCCAGCGGATTACTCCCTATCCTGACTTCGACCAGTCGTTGAATGTCACCGCAGGTCATCCAACTTCCAACACGAATGGCGCCAATGGGCGAATGACGCGAATACCCACGAATGACAATATCCATTTTGAGTGTCCATAAAACTTACCGCTTATAGCCGATTGCCGCTTGCTCTGAGCACATCGCCAGTTTGCTTTCCCATCACCAGCCATACGATAAAATGATTGATCTACTTCGCTTTTGCTTGAGGTATAATCCTCCGCATGAGCAGGAAGAAAACACTGCAAGATTTATCAGTTGAAGAATTGCGTTGGTTGTTGGTGGAAAAACGCCGCGCCGCTCGACAGGAGCGCATTGAGCGTTACCGCCGCAGTGGACGGGCGGTGGCTTTGACTTCCGAGCCTGATACGCCCATGTTGGAAAACCTGCGGGTGGCGAATTTAAACGAATTCGATGACCTGGAGGATACCACCACGCCAGGCAAACCACCCCGCCGCCGGCACATACTGGATGGGTTTTTACTGGTGGTTGAAATTGGCGCCGTACTGGGGTTTTTGTTTGTGATCTTTAACGGTGTGAGCTTGATGCGAGAATTGAACCAGGAGGTGGTTTCTGCCCTGGAACAACCCACCTTTTCGCCTACTCCCCTGATCATGGCTGTGGTGCTGCCTTCCGGGCATATTCCACCCAGCGCCGCTGGCGGCGCCAGGCCGAATGAGGCGGAAATTCCCGAACATTTAAAGCCACTGGTGCAATCACTTGCCAGCGCCACAGCCCCCACCCCAGGACCACAGCAAGCCGTTCGTATACAAATCCCCTCCATTGGTGTAGATGCACCGGTTGTTCAGGGAGATGGCTGGGAGCAGTTAAAAAAAGGTGTGGGCCAGCATATTGGCACCGCCGATCCAGGGCAGGATGGCAATACGGTTCTCTCTGCACACAATGATATCTTTGGTGAAATTTTCCGCGACCTGGACCAGATGAAAATTGGTGACCAGGTGGTCTTGTTCACCAACCAACGCACCTATACATATCTGGTAGTTGATAGTAAAATCGTTGAGCCCACCGAGGTAGAGGTAATGGCGCCCACTGCCCAACCCACAGTGACGCTGATATCCTGTTATCCCTATCTGGTGGATAATAAACGGATTGTGGTGATCGCCCGTTTGCAAAGCAGCGGCGGTTAAACCATGACCTTTTTTGGAGGATCTGAGTATGTCAAAAAAAACCAAGCGCCAGGTGCGCAAAGCGCCAGTCGTTGAAGCGCCTACCATAGCGCCTTCGACTCCCACTCGCACCAGTGATTCGGGATTTAATCCCGATTATTCTTATGTTGCCAAAGACCTTAAAAGAATTGGTACGCTGGCGATCTCATTTTTCGTCATTCTGATTACTCTTTCTTTTTTCCTTCGTTAACAAGTGAATATACAGAAGCTGTTTCCTTTGAGGAAACAGCTTCCTGAGTTAGAATGGGGGTATGGAGAATCAAAGGGTTCGCTGGTCGTCGCAAAGTAAACTGGTTGTTCTGATCCTCTTGCTTGGGCTGGCATTTTACCTGCTGTATCGCTTTAGTGAGGTATTGCCGCCGCTGGCGCTGGCCGTGATCCTGGCGTACATCCTTACGCCTGCTGTCAATTTCATCCAACAGCGCCTGAAACTACGGCGAGGTGTGGCAGTGTTCTTGGTCTACCTGGGTTTACTGCTTGGTTTGGGCGGGCTGCTAGGCGGTGTGATCCCAGTGCTGGTATCGCAGTGGAATGCGCTCAACCTGGATGTCCAGCGGTTTCTTCAATCGGTGAATACAATCCTGGAGCGCCGCCTGGAATTTGCTGGTATCAGCATCAACCTGGAACGTTCCTTTGAATCACTGCTGGGGTCACTGCAAGGAGTGCTGGAACCAGTTTTCGGTCATACCCTGGGGTTTGCCATCGAGCTGATCACTTCTGTCGTGTGGCTGATATTTATTTTTGTAGTATCCTTCTACCTGGTTAAAGATATGGATGCCCTGCGCCAATGGTCTGAAAATGTCGTTCCCCCGGCATACCGGGAGGATACCATCCGGCTGAGGGGGGAGATCAACCATATCTGGGCGTCATTTTTCCGCGGGCAGTTGGTGCTGGCGTTGGTAGTTGGTACGATATTCAGTATCATCGGCTTGGTGTTAGGGTTGCCCTTTCCCCTGGCAATGGGGTTACTGGCTGGCTTATTGGAATTCCTGCCCAGTGTTGGGCATGGCATCTGGTTGACGATCGCCGCCCTGTTGGCTTTATTTGCTGGTTCCACCTGGCTACCGCTGCCCAATTGGGTTTTTATGCTCATCCTCATTGGGCTGCACCTGGTATTCCAGCAATTCGATTTAAACTATCTAATTCCCCGCATCATTGGGCGCAGTGTTCATCTACCCCCGCTGGTCGTCATTCTTGGCATTGTAACGGGGGCGCTGCTGGCCGGGGTGCTGGGTATTCTGTTGGCTGCCCCCACCATTGCCTCTGCCCGCGTGGTGGGCCGCTATCTGTATGCCAATCTTTTTGATCTCGATCCGTTTCCGGATAACCTGGTCTACCCACTGCCGCCGCCAAACCCGCACTGGTGGCGAACAGCTTACCAGCGCGCTTTCCGCTGGTTGACTGGAAAAATATTTCCATCACGAAGCCAATAAGACACAGTTGCTGAGAGAAGACGTATGAATCAAACTTCCCCTCCCTCACCCACATGGAGTTCCAACACCAAGCTTGTGGTTGGTCTAACTATCGTGGCAATTATTGCTGCCCTCTTGATTCAATTTCGAAGCGTGATCGGTCCGCTCATCCTGGCTGTCTTGCTGGCATATATTCTCTATCCTGTAGCGGCGAAATTCAGTGAAGCCACCAAGTTATCCTGGCGGCTGGCAGTAAACCTGATCTACCTGGTGGTGCTGATCATTGTCCTGGCGTCATTTACCGTCACAGGTCTGGCGATTGTGCAGCAACTACAAAGTTTGCTTGGCTTTATTCAACGTAACGTCACCAACCTGCCTGAGATCGTGGCGGAATTTTCAGCACAGGTATATACCTTTGGTCCATTTGAATTTAACCTGGCGCAATATGATCTACCCACCCTGACCAACCAACTACTCTCCACCATCCAGCCGATACTGGGGCGCGCCGGAAACGTGATCAGTTCCGTTGCTGCCGGCGCGGCGGGTATTATCGGTTGGGGGTTGTTTGTGCTGTTGATTTCCTACTTCCTGCTGGCAGACGCCAACCGGGTATCGAACGAGTTGGTGCATATTGAACTGCCTGGCTACCATTCCGATTTAAGCCGCCTGGGCTTGGAGCTAAAAAATTCTTGGAATGCATTTTTCCGCGGTCAACTGACCCTGATTCTGTTAGCCATCATCAGCTATACGATTGCCATGTCCATCCTGGGCATGCGCTTTGCAATCGGTATTGCGATTTTGGCTGGGCTGGGACGCCTGGTGCCATACCTGGGACCGATGGCATTATGGATCGTAACGGCGCTGGTGGCTTACTTCCAGGGCGGCAATTATTTTGGGCTGCCGCCGTGGATTTACACCATCCTGGTATTGGCAATTGCCCTCATAATCGACCAGGTTTTTGACAACCTGATATCGCCGCGCTTACTGGGGCAAACGCTGGGAGTGCACCCGGCCGCGGTGTTGATATCAGCCATATTTGCTGCTCAATTGATCGGGTTTATTGGTCTGCTGCTGGCAGCGCCGGTTGTAGCCAGCTTAAAATTGATCAGTGGTTATGTCACCCGAAAAATGTTTGACCTTGACCCGTGGCCAGAAAACGAGACCCCAAGCCAGTCGTATAGAATGGATATCCCATGGAAAGAGATGAGGCAAAAAATATTAACCATCTGGCATCAAGGGAAGGAATGGTTTAAGAATAAACTAAGCCGTCAGTCCAAATAGGGTTGCATGCCAGGATTGCATCAAGCGCCAGCCAGGGTTGGCGCTTTTTAATTCAGGTTACCTTACCCTTCGCTTCCATTCTTCCTTTAGTTGTAGCTGGCGCGGGCTTTCACCGGCTTCCTGGCTTAAGAAATCGACCAGCAAGCGGTTAAACCGCACGGGTTCATCCAGCATGGGAAAATGTCCGCAATCATCCAGCGAGAGATGGTGGGTGAAGTCAGGCAATTCGCCAAGCTGCTCTACCGAGGGCCGGGTGTTCAGTGGGTCGTTGGAACCATTTACCAGCAGGGTTGGAAATTTCAATTTCTGTAGCATCTGGGGTAGATCCAAATCACGTAAATTAGAAAGCGATACCAGTAGAGCATTTTTATCTGCCTTGGGCGCTTCAAGGCGGATCGACTCAACTGCCGGGTTACGCCCAATCAGCCAGTCGGCCAGGTCGGGGATGGGGGCGGTTTGCAAACGAGGGTTCAGGTTTTGAGTTTGGAAAGGCAGGCTCACCAGCATCTGCCGGTCTACCTGATCCGGATGTTGGAATGCATATAACAAACTCACCACAGATCCCAATCCGTGTCCGATGAGCGCAATCTTACCTATGCCCATCCCTTGCAGAAATTGTTCTACCAGCGCAATTTGATCCTCCAGAGGGTAATAATACACCGCTTTGGCTGTATCGCCATACCCCCACAGGTCCAAGGCATAGGTGCGGAAGGACATTGAAACAGCTTGCATGGCGGAAATCCAATAACGCCATGAGCCGACCCAACCATGTAGAAATACCAGTGGTCGTCCGCGACCTAGCACTTCGTAATGAACCACTTCGTTCCGCAGAATCAGCGCGCTCATCGGCTTACTTTTTCAAGATCTCCTTAACCCGTTCAATCAAATGGTCTGGCGAGAATGGCTTGACGATATATTCATCCGCGCCAACGTTATACCCTTCCAACACTTCCGCTTCTTGTCCTTTAGCTGAGAGAAAAACCACCGGAATATGTTGGGTCTTAGGGTTGGTTTTGATTTTTTGGCAAACCTGGTAGCCGTTTACTCGTGGCATACGGATGTCCAGTAGCACCAGGTCTGGCTGAAGTTGGTCTAATGTGTTAAGCGCTTCTTCTCCATTGGTGGTGGTAAACACCTCGAAACCGGCAAAACGCAGGGTGAAAGCAATCAATTCTCGAATATCTCGTTCATCTTCAGCAATTAATATCTTTGACATTTTTCATCCAGGATTCAAAGCTGTGACGTTCATCTCGCCGGCTATCTTTTTTTCAGTTTTATACACCGGTAAAGTAAAGAGAAACTGGCTTCCCTGTCCGGGAACACCGGTAGACTCAACCCAAATTCGCCCCTGGTGCATTTCCACCAGCGTTTTTACCATCGATAGCCCAAGCCCGGTGCCATAGGTTGCCAGGACATAAGGATGTTCACCACGGTAGAAACGATCAAAAATCCGCGCCTGCAATTCGGGTGGTATGCCTATTCCGTTATCTGCAACCTCTATTTGGACTTCATTTTCAAGCGCTTTCACAACCACTTGAATTGTCCCATCGGCATCGGTATATTGATAGGCATTCTCAAATAGATTATCCAGTATCTGGCAGACACGCTCCATATCACCCAGTACAAGCGGCAGGTCTGGAGAGCACTTTACGCCAACTTGCATGGATTTATTTTCATCCTGCATACGGTTGATCAAACTCGCCAGGGCGCGGTGGGTCAGTTCTACGATATCCAGAGGTTGTAGGGTTAGAGCTGCTTTGCCAGCCTCAATGCGCGAGATATCCAGCAGATCGTTGACCAACACAGCCAGGCGCTCTGTGTTACCTTTGATAATCCCCAGGAAATGCGCCTGCTGGTCGCTTATAAGACCAGCAGCACCCATTAAAAGAACTTCCACATAACCTTTGATGGAGGTCATGGGGGTACGTAATTCATGGCTCACCGTGGCAACAAACTCAGATTTCAGACGGTCTAACTCTATTTGATGGGTAATATCTCGGAAAATCGAGACGGTACCCAGGAAATCATCCCGCAACCTGACAGGAGCAAGGTGCACCGAAACTACGCGCCCATCTTCCAACTCGATTTGCTCGGCGTACAGGTCATCGGGCTGGAAAGAGTTGAGATCGCGAGACCAGCGGCGAATGGTTTCAGTCCACGAGCGAGCCGCCCGACCGAAAAGACCAATAAACTGATCGAGAGATTTATGCAACACTTTGCTGCGCTTCAATCCCAGGATACGCTCAGCGGAGGCGTTGAACAAGGTAATCTGTGAACTGGCATCCGTCACCAGCACTCCATCCGCCACGGCTTCCAGTATGGCTTGCTGCCGGCTGGTTTCGATTTGCTGGCTGCGGAACATATTACCCAGGTCTTCCGCCTGGTCACGGATCAACCGGTAAAGTTCAGCGTTGTTCACCGCCACTGCCACCTGGTTAGCTGCTGCCTGGATCAGATCGAGTTTGTTGGTTGTAAAGTATCCCGCTTCTCGGTGGTAAAACAACAATGCCCCAAGCGCTTCCTCACCCACCATCATCGGCACGCCAATAGCGCTGCGATGATCCGAGGACTCCTGGGGTAATTGGATCCAGCGGGGATCCTGGTGTACATCCGCAATTACGACAGGTTGCCGAGACTGTATGACCCACCCCGCCAGGCCCTCATCAGCTTCGAAAGGTGAAACCTTGCCGCGCGGCGGAGGTGCGGGGGCATAGCCCAACGAAGCCAGGTGGTGCAGTTTGCTCTCGCCAGCTCGCAGAATCATGACGGCAATCTGTTCTGCATCCACAATTTCATTCAGCACCCGAATCGTACGGTTGAGCACATGTTCCAGATCCAGGCTGGCGGTAAGCTCATTGGAGATGCGCAACAGCGTTTCGGTGCGCTGGTGTTCCAGCGCCAGTTCTTTGGTACGCTCCTGGACTCGTTTCTCCAGGTCTTGGGAGAGACTGCGGGTTTCGGCGTATAAACGAGCATTCTGGGCTGCTACGGCTGCCTGGTTGGCAATTGTGCGCACCAACTCGATCTCCTCTGGCGAGAAGCGGTAAGCTTGGCTGGTGTGTAGCAACAGGATACCGTGGAGTTGGTCACCGGTGGCTAAAGATACCGCCAGCAGGGAGGCGGCGCCTAATCCCTGTAAAACCGGTTGCAATGGTTTTAATTCTTCCTCCAGGGTTACATCCTCCACATGGATAATCCCCTGCGTTTGGCGCAAACGATCAAACAGCGGTGCACCTGGAACGAGCAATGGTAAATCAATGCTGGATTCTGGCAAAATCGCCTTCAGCCAGGCTCTACCTTCCTGGTCAAAAAGCAGGTACGAAACCCCGCTGCACGCCGATGCCTGAAGCAGCTCGCGCAGTGTAAAGACAAAAATTTGCTCTTCGTCCAGTGTCTGGCTAAGCTCTGCCGAGAAACGGTTAAGCATTGCCAATCTTTGGGAACGTTCAGCCAACTCTGCAGCACGCGCCAGGCTTTCCTGGTAAAGGCGGGCATTCTCCAGGGCAACAGCCGCCTGGCTGGCAAAAGTGGCTGCCGCTTGCAGGTGTTCTGGGGTGTAAAAGTTTGGCTCATTTTTTTCCAGGGCAATTACTCCGGTCACCTCGCCGCTGGCTATCAATGGCAGACCCAACCATGACCGTGGTTGTTCTTCCACTATAGCCGGAAAACGATCATCTTGATTGACATCAGCAACATAGAGCGGAGCACTGGAGCTGATCATGGCGTTGAGCAACTGGCTTTCATCAATAGTAACCGAAAGCCCCAGGCGCTGATCGTTATCCACAAAGCCGCGGGCTTCGCGAACAAACATTTGC
>Ga0194113_10005151_pt1 | contig 16908 bp, 16 predicted proteins | sample TA2MahC200mmetaG_FD_146193 | JGI IMG/M metagenome (GOLD analysis project Ga0194113, IMG submission 146193) | Freshwater microbial communities from Lake Tanganyika, Tanzania - TA2015017 Mahale Deep Cast 200m | ecosystem: Environmental > Aquatic > Freshwater > Lake | place: Tanzania: Lake... | reverse complement strand
GCCGCCGGCGGTAACACGTACTCCCAGCGGACCCCCGCCACCACCAAGATCACCCCGCTCACCGCCGCCAACAACAGCCCCGTGCCCCAGTCCGGCTCGGCAAAAATCAACCCCACCACCACCCCCACACCCACCAGCGGAACCACCACCCCCCAACCCAACGTCTGCATCGACCGCCCCCGCCAGGCCCCATAGTGAGCCAGCGCCACCACCAGCGCCAACTTGGCAAAATCCGACGGCTGAAACTGGAACCCGAAGAACCGAAACCAGCGGCGTGCGCCGTTCACCTCGACCCCGTAGTGCAGCACCGCCGCCAACAATCCCACCGCTCCGCACAGCAGGATCGCCGAGATCCAACGCAGATGCCGGTAGTCGATCGCCGCCAGCACCACCGCCCCAGCCAACCCCAAACCGCAGGCAATCAACTGCCGCTCCAAATACCGCGTGCTGTCCGACACCGGACTCACGCTGTACAGCATCACCAAGCCAAAGGCCACCAACAGCAGCACGCTCACCACCATCGCCTTGGTCACTCGTCTCATGGCTCCCCTCGCTCGGCAGCTCCGGCTCGCCCCCCCCGCTACCGCAGCGCCGACCGGTTCGACGCCACCGTCGTCGAGGGCAGCAGCCCGCTCGTCGGCCGCGTCCCCTCAGCGCTCGCTTTGGCCCCCGGCACTTTGAGCTTCTGCCCCACCGTAATGCGGTCGGTCTTTAGGTCGTTGGCCGCCCGCAGCTCCGGCACCGTCGTGCCGTAGCGCTGCGCAATCCGCGTGAGGTTCTCCCCGCTCGTCACCACATGCATCACCACCCCAGGCTCCACCGCCGGCTCGGCCACCGCCACCGCCGCCGCCGGCGGCGGGATCACCAGCTTCTGCCCAATCTGCAACCGCGTCGCCACGACCCCGGGGTTCGCTTGCATCAAGGCCGCCACGGTCACCCCATGCGCTCGTGCAATCTTCGCCGGGTAATCGCCCTTCTTCACCTCGTACTCCGTCGTCGTCGCCGCCGCCGCTGCCGCCGCGGTCGAGTGCGTCAAATCAGGAGCGCTATAAGGCGCCGCACCCAGGCCCAGATTCGGCGTCGAGCTGAGCCCCGCCGCCGGCGCCACGTACGACGGCGCCGCCGCCGCGACCGTGTTCGAGGTCAGCGCATGCACCACGTCCGCATAGGGCGGATTGGTCAGCGGGCCAAGGTCCGTGCTCGGGCGCCCCGCCGGCGCGCTCGCCAAGTTCCCGTCCGTCGCCGCGTCCGCGGTCCGCTTCTTGCAGCCCTGCAACAGCAGGCCGCCGAAGAAAACCGCATGCACGGCGATGATCGTCAGCACCGCGATGCGCACGTTGGACTTGCCGCTCGAAGGCTGCGAGAGCGGGCTCAGAGGGAGGTTAGGAGGATTCTGGCTGTTCATGGTCGGGGGCGCCAATTAAGGCTGGATTAGGTTCATACGTAACATCGTCGGAGCACGCAGCGCAACAGGGTCCGGACCGCCCAGACCCTGCGGCCGGCCGGCCGGGGCCTCCGGCGGCGCCGGCCCACCTCCCCCAGCGCTTGGGGGGACGCTTCCGCAGGCCCCACCGGTGGCGTTCGCCCAGCCGGCCACCGCCTGCCGAAACACCTCCCCTCGCTGCTGGTAGGTTGGAAACATGTCAAAACTCGAACACGCCGGTGACAGCAACACCGTGTCACCGCTCAAAGCATTCTGCGCCGCAACTGAAACTGCTTCTAACAACGATCCCACCAGGGTGCAAGGAGTAAAAAGACTCCAAGCCGCACGCAGTTTCTCCCGGCATTCCCCATACAAAACCGCCCCTTTCACCCGCTGCGCCAACAGCGGTCCCAAGTCGTGATACTCCAGCCCTTGGTCTCGCCCCCCCGCAATCAGCCAGACCGCCGGCTCTCCCCCCGCCCCCAGCGGCACCGACTCCAGCGCCTTCTGCGTCGCCTCCAAATTCTCCGCCTTCGCGTCGTTGATAAACCGTACTCCGCGCACCTCGCCCACCGGCTCACAGCAATCCGCCGGGACCTCGAACCCTTGCACTGCCTCGACCATCCGCTCCAGCGGCACCCGCAAGATCCGACCCACCAATAACGCCGCCATCACGTTCTCCGCATTGTGCGGCCCGCGCAGCCGGCAGCGGTCCAAATCCAACAGCGGCCCCGTCCAGTCCGGCAAGCGACTCACCAACAGGCTCCGGTCCAAATAGAGGTCCGCCCGCCGATTCACCGCGCTGAAGGTGATGGTCTTGGCCGGCACCGGCAGACCTAACAACCGTATCTGCGCCAACGCCTCGCTCTGGACCACCGCCCAGTCGAACGGCTGCTGGTTCACAAACAAACGCGCCGTCGCTTGCACATACTCCATCGGTGCTGGAAACCGGTGCGCCGGCCCCGGCGCCAAATTCAGTAAGACCGCCACGATCGGCCGCAGGTAGTGGCACCCTTCCAGTTGCGCCGCCTCCGCCTCGAGCAACACGAAATCCAACTGCCGCGTCTGCTCGACTAACGCGCAAAAGGGCCGCGCCGCGCTCCCCGCAATCGCCACCCGCCGCTGCGCCTGGGTCAGAATCCGCTCGATTAACCCCAGCGTCGTACTCTTGCCGTTCGTGCCGCTCACCGCCACATGCAGCGCCTGCGAGAGTCGATAGCCCAACTCGAGCTCACTCAAAACCGTGCCAACCCGGGGCTGCAAGCTCCGCACCAAACCCGACTGCCGCTCCACCTCCGGACTGAGCACCACCCACTCGAACGTCGCGTCCGGCGGCCGACGAACCGCACCTAACTTGACCCGGATGCCCACCGCCCGGAGTTCCCGCGCCGTCCGCCGCAGCGGCGCTGTGTCCGCCGGCTCCAGCGCCTGCACCAACGCACCCCGCCGCCGCAGCAAGCGCGCCGCCGCCTGGCCGCGCTCGCTCAACCCAACCACCGCCACCGGCTTGTTCTCGAGTGCGAGCATGGGTCTTCGAGTTCCGCGCGGGCTCCCTCACCGGATCTTGAGACTGGCCAACGCCAACACGCCACAGAGCACACACAGGATGTAAAACCGGGTCACGATCTTGGCCTCATCCCACCCCAACATCTCGAAATGATGATGCAGCGGAGTTTTCAAGAAGACCCGCTTCTCCACGCCGTAGCGCCGTTTGCAGTACTTGAAACAACTCACCTGGATCATCACCGAGGCCGCCTCCGCCACGAACACTCCACCCGCAATCAGTAACACCAGCGGCTGGTGAATGAGCACCGCCATGATCCCTAACACACCCCCCAGCGCCAGCGAACCCGTGTCCCCCATGAACACCTCCGCTGGGTGGCAGTTGAACCACAGAAAACCCAAGGACGCCCCAAACATCGCCGCACACACCACCGTCAACTCGCTCGCCCCCACCACGTACGGCACCTGCAGATACTGCGCGATCCGGGCGTGACCCGCCACATAAGTCAGAATGACGAACACCCCCGTCACGATCACCGTGCAGCCAATCGCCAAACCGTCTAACCCATCCGTCAAATTCACCGCGTTCGAGCTCCCCACAATCGTGAGCACCGTCAGGAGAATCCCCGCCGGAACCACCCCCGTGAGCACCGGGTGCTTCCAAAACGGCACCATCACCTCCGTCACCAACTTCTCCGTCGCGGGCGTGCGCCACAAATACACCGCGATGAACAGCGCCAGCAGAACTTGAACCGCCACCTTCACCCGCGCCCGCACCCCCGCACTCGTCTGTTGCGTCACCTTCGCGTAGTCGTCGTAAAACCCTAAGCCCGCCAAGCCAATCAACGAGACCAACGACAGCACCACCAACGAGTTCCATTGCGCCCACAACAGCGCCGTCAAATCGATCGCCATCACGATCAATAACCCCCCCATGATCGGCGTGCCCCGCTTGTCCCGCCGCCGCACGAGCTTGCCCCCATCGACTTCCGCCCGATCCTGGTACCCCTGCCCAAACCGCAGTTGCCGCAACCACACAATCACCCTCGGCCCCAGCCAGAGGCTCAATAACAACGCCGTCACCGCCGCCCCCGCGCTCCGAAACGTCACATACCGAAACACCCGCAACGGCGAAAAGACCTCCCCCAGCCCCTGCTCGGCCGCCACATCCATCACATACTGGCTCAGATAGTAAAACATCGGCCACCGCCTAGCCGCCGACCGCCCCCGCGCTTCGCCGCGCCCCCTCCTGCCGCAACCGCTCCACCACGTGCTCCAGCCGCACCGACCGCGAGGCCTTCACCAAAACCAAATCCCCCGGACGTACAAATCCCGCCGCCGCCTCCGCCGCGCTCCCCGCGTCGCTAAACTGGCGCACCTCGGCCATCCCCGCCCCGAGTGCCGCCGCCCCCAACACCGGCGCCATCTGCCCCACCGCAAAGAGATGCGTCACCCCACACCGCGCCGCGTGCCGACCCACCTCCTCGTGCGCCCCCCGGCTGTGCCCGCCGAGCTCCGCCATATCGCCCAGCACCGCCACCCGCCGGCCCCGCGCCCCTAGCTCCGCCATCGTGTCCAACGCCGCACCCATCGAGTCCGCGTTCGCATTGTAGCAGTCGTCCAACACCTGCACCCCGCCGAAATCCACTAACTGCAACCGCATCCGCACCGGCCCCGCCGCGGCCAACCCGCGCTCTAGCTCCGCCCGACTCAACCCGAATTCCGACCCCACCGCCAAAGCCAACAGCGCGTTGGCCACCTGGTGCCGCCCCAACAACCGCAGCCGATACCGCCCGCTCAAAACCTCGCTCGGCGCCGCCACCGAAAAAACCGTCCCGTCCGCCCCCACCGTCGCCGCCAGCGCCCGCCAGTCGTTCCCCGCTTGCCACCCCACACGCACCACCCGCGCCCGGGTGCGACTCAACACGCGCTCGATCCCAGGACTGTCACCGTCCACGAACAACACCCCGTCGGTCGGCAACAGCTCTGCCAACCACCCTTCCTCCGCCACCACCCCGTCCAGATCGCCAAAAAACTCCAAATGCTCGCGCCCCAACCGGGTGAGCACACCCATCTGCGGCTGGATCATCCGCAGCAACGGCGGCAGTTCCCCAGGGTGGTTCGTGCCCGCCTCCAACACCGCCACCTGATGGCTCCGGTCCAGTTGCAGCAACGTAATCGGTACCCCAATGTCGTTGTTGTAACTCGCCGCACTCGCTAAAGTCACCAACCGCTGCCGCAGCACCGCCGCCACCAATTCCTTCGTCGTCGTCTTGCCGTTCGACCCCGCCACCGCGACCACCGGAATCGCAAACTCGCGCCGATAGTTCGCCGCCAACTGCCCCAACGCCCGCCGCGTGCTCGAAACCTGAATCACGGGGCAGGAGGGCAGCGGCTGTCGTACCCGGTCCGCCTGGACCAGGACCGCCGCCGCCCCCCTGCTGACCGCTGTCTTAACGTACTCGTGACCGTCGAAACGGTCTCCGGGTAGGGCCACAAATAAATCCCCAGGCTCCGTCTGGCGCGAGTCTGTGCTAACCCGCCGCACCGTCGTGCCCGGCTCGCCGTGAAGTATCTCGCCTGCACATTTCATAACAATGTCGCCCACGGTTCTTGGCTCCATGACGTCGTCATCTCAAACCCTCGCGCCCGCCTGCCTCGCACCCCGAGGATCCATACCCCATCGCCCCATACCGCCGCGCCCTCATCGCTCCGCACCCGCCGTAAGCCCCTGCCCCCTCCGCCCCCGGCCCGCCGCCGCATAAGCCCCTCCCCCAGCCCAGTCGTTCGGCGGCTCCGGCCGCCAACGCGGCGCCGGATCCCCAGGCGGCTCCGACCCGCCTTCGGACGGTATCCGCAAGTAGTTGGCGGCGCGCTCGGCAATGGCCCGAAACACCGGCGCAGCAACCCGGCCGCCGTAATGCCCGACCCGGCGATCCGGCTCATCCACCGCCACCAAAATGCACAACGCCGGGTCTTCCGCCGGGAAATAGCCGACGAACGAGGAATAGTATTTTCCAGACTTATATGTACCATTAGCGAATTTCTCGGCCGTGCCCGTCTTGCCCGCCACCGTGTAGTACTCCAAACTCGCCGCAGCCGCCGTCCCGTCCTCGCTCGCCACCTTCACCAACGCCCGCTGCATCTCCGCCGCCGCCCGCTCGCCGATCACTCGCCGGTTCACCTGCCGCGGAAACCGCGTCACCACCCGGCCCTCGAAATCCTCCAGCCGATCCACCAATACCGGACGCAAGAGCCAACCGCCGTTGGCAATCGCCGACATCGCCAAACACATCTGCAGGGGCGTCGCGCTCACCTCGTGCCCGATCGGCACGCGCGTGATCGATACTTTGCTCCACTTGTGCGGCGGGTACACGACCCCCGCCGCCTCCCCGGGCAACGGAATCCCCGTGACTACCCCGAAACCGAAATTGGTGATGCTGTGATACAGCCGCGCCTTGCCCAACCGCACCGCCGCCTTCGCGGTGCCAATGTTCGACGACTTAACCAACACCGCCTCATAGGTCAGCACCCCGTAACCTTTGTGATCGTGTAAGACCAGGTCGGCGTATTGCCACGTCCCATTCTCGCAGTGCACCGTGTCCTCCAGCCTCAAAATCCGATCGTCCAACGCCGTCGCAAACGGCACCACCTTGAACGTCGATCCGGGCTCGTGCAACGACCCAACCACGTGGTTCCAATGGTTGCTTGGCTCATCCCCAGGCCGATTCGGGTCGAAGGTCGGCGCGTTCGCCAAAGCCAAAATCTCCCCGGTCTTCGGTACCATCACGATCGCGCACACACTGGCCGCCCTGAACTCCCGCCGCGCCCGCTCCAACTCCTGCTCGACGATGTGCTGCAAGCCTGCATCCAATGTCAGCACGACATTCAAACCCGAACGCGGCGCCACCTCGTCCGACTTCTGCACCCAGCCCGGGGCCCCGTTCAACAACCGGTCGAAGGTCCGCTCGATCCCCGCCACGCCGCTCATCTCGAACACGTGGTCGTCGCCTACCGCGCACTCCCGGCTGGACACAAAGCCTAACACGTGCGCCGCCAGCGGCCCGCTCGGGTACTGTCGCAACTGGTCATCGACCCCGTGCACTGCCCGCTCCCGCAAGGCCCGCAAGGCCACCAACTCGCGGGACTTGAGCTTCCGCTCATCCACCCCCGCGTACAAACTCGCCATCGCTTGCGTCGCTTGCTGCCAACGGTCCAACGGCACCTTGTGCTTCAGCACCACATATCGATTGGTCCACACCTGCCCCAGCTCGTTGGTCCGCGTCCGCGGCCACAACAGCGCCGCCAACTCCAACTCGGGCAGCTCGAGTATGGGCGCCAGCGTGCGCGCTACCAACCCCGCTTGCCCCGCCCCCACCAACACCGGATCCGCGCAGACGGTCTTCACCGGCGTGCTCGTGGCGAGTAAATGCCCCCGGACATCTAGAATCGAGCCGCGCCGGGCGGGAATCAACGCCTTGGGCGGCGCCTTCACCCCTTCCCGAGCGGGCGCCGGCCCCAGAGGTCCCACCTGGACCGCCGCGACCCACACCGCCAGCGCCACGAACGCCAACACCAAACCCGCTGCCAGCCCGAACAATCGGGCGTACGGCTGCGCGCGAGGATTCATTCGAGTCATCGTGTCCGTCCTCATCGGGTCATCGGCTGCGCCGCCAACCGTAACGGGCCGCCCTCGCCCGTGCCGCCCGGCCACTCCGGCAGCCGCAAGATCTGCTCCGGCAAAGGCATCACCAACCCCAAACCCAACTCCCGCACCCGCGCCTGCAGTTCGGGAATCGATTCTAACCGCGCTTGCTGCCGCTCCAATTCCGCCAACCGCCCCCGCAACTCGACCAGGCGCACCCGCTCCGCGCGGATCTCCCGACCCAACTCGACGTTCCGGTTCCGATGCCAGACATACCCCAAGCCCGAAAAGGCCAGCAGCCCGCTCAGCCCCAGCGCCAGCACAAAACCCTGAGCGCCCATTCCCGGGCCATCGCCCTTTTGCGTTCGTTTCATCGCTCGCCGTCTCTAGAGTTTCTCCATCACCCGCAATCGAGCGCTCCGAGCTCGCGGATTCGCCGCCGTCTCCGCCGCCCCAGCCGTCACCGGCTTCCGTGTCACCCACCGCAGCTCCGGCGGCCGCGGCCGCCGTAACTCCGGCACATCCACGCCCGCGGGCACCTCGTAGTCGCGTCCGAGCCCTTGCCCGAATTGCTTCACCAACCGGTCTTCTCCCGAATGAAAACTCACCACACACAACCGACCGCCGCGCCGCAGCAATCCCCACACACCCACCAACCCGCGCGCCAACGAACCCAATTCGTCATTCACCGCCATCCGCAACGCCTGAAACACCCGCGTCGCCGGGTGCACCCGACCCGACCCCCGCCCCACCACCCGCGCCACCAACTCCGCTAACTCGACTGTGCCCGCGATCGGCTGCCGCGCCCGTTCCTGCACCACGCGCCGAGCGACGGCCCATGCGCGCCGTTCTTCCCCAAACTCGAGGAAGATCCGCGCCAATTCTTCCACCGGCGCCTCGTTCACCAACTCCCACGCCGTCCGCCCGCTCCCGCGGTCGAACCGCATATCCAGCCGCCCCGGCCGTTGCAGACTGAAGCCGCGCTCCGCAGTGTCGAATTGGTGCGAACTGGCGCCCAAATCCAACAACACCCCGTCGCAACTGCCCGCCTCGACCCAAGCCCCCAGCTCCGCATAGTTCCCTTGCCGCAGCTCATAGCGACCCGAGTATGCCGCCAGCCGCCGCTGGGCGGCCGCCATCGCCGCCCCATCGCAGTCGCAGCCATACAACCAACCGTCGGGTGAGCTCGCTGCCAGAATCGCCGCGGCGTGACCACCCCCACCGACGGTGCCGTCCACATACCGCCCGCCCGCCCGCGGCTGTAACCCCGCCAGCACCTCCGGCAGCAAAACCGGTTGATGGCAATACGCGTCCACCCGACATAGCCCAGCACCTTAAACTCGCCCCGCCGGCACCCCGAACCAGTCCGCCGCCACCCGCGGCCAACGCCAGCCCGACCCACGCGCCGACGCCTTGGCCCCAGCCGTCCCCTGACCCCGTGGCCCCTCCCCACAACACACCACCTCCACGTCCGCCTCGCTCAAATCGTTGCGCACCACTTGCACCTGCTCCAAGAGCAGCTCCCCTTGCGTGAGCCGCGGCAACGCCCGCGCCGGCCGCGGTCGCCGCAGCGCCCGACCCGCCACCCCCACCCCCGCGCCCGAAGTCTCACCCCCGGGCCGCCCATCGCAACTCGTCGCCACCCGCGCCCCGCCACACCCCGAACCCGGCGACCCCGCCCCGAACAGCTCCGCCGAGGTCGGTGCAACCCTCGCCGATTCGCCCCCGCTCACCCCCTCGGGCGCCGACCGCGGGACAAACTGCGGCAGGAGGTCCGTGGCTAACTTGTACGGCTTAGGCTTGGCCTTCACCCCGCCAAAACACCGCCCAATCGACAACAATTGCAGCAGTCTCATATGTGCAAGCTTTTGGCCGTCTGCGCCAACACCCCGGGCGACCCCGTCCCCGCCGACTCGAATCGCTCCGGATCCCACACCTCGAATTTGTCAAACCGACCCACCAACCGCACCTCGCGCCCAAAACCCATTCGTGCCGCCAGACTCTCCGACAACGCCAACCGCCCCACCTTGTCCAACTTCACCCGCACGGCCTCCCCCGCGATGGCCCGCTCCACCACGGCGGCGTCCTCGTTCGAAAGCGACAAGCTCCGCAGACCCTCGAGCAACCGCGCCCAGCGCGCCGGCGGCAACACCAACAGATAGGCCGCCTGCCCCAGCGGCCAAGGCAACAACGTGAACACCACGCCCTGCGCCCCAGCCCGCCACTCGACCGGAACCATGACGCGAAAACTGGCATCGAGGCCGTGCTGAAACGACCCGAGGAACCCGCCGGCCGGACTGCGCGCCGATAACGCCATGCCAACGCCAAAGACCGCCACGCACCGAAAACTACCTGTGTCTACCCGTGCATACCGTTTTCTACCCGAGTGCGTCAACAGGAAAAAGAAGTTTTTTTAAACATGCCGCCCGCCCCCTTTCATACCCCTCAGCGCCCTACGCCCGCTCCCCGCCCACCCCCGCGCCGCTCCCTGCGCCGGCGGCGCGCGCTCGCCCCGCTTCGCCTCACCCGCCTGCCTCTCGCAGCAGCGCCGCGGCGTGGCGGCGCGCTACCTCGCCCTGCCCGCCGAGCATGCGCGCCAGCTCTGTCACCCGCTCGGCGGCCGTCAGGGGCGCGATCGTCGTCACCGTGCGTCCGCCCTGCGCCTGCTTGCTCACGAGAAAATGCGCCCCCGCCATCGCGGCCACCGGGGCCAGATGGGTGAGGCAAAGCACCTGACGCCGGCGGGCGAGCAGGCGCATCTTCGCCCCCACCACCGCTGCCGTCGGCCCTCCCACGTTCGCGTCCACTTCGTCAAACACCAGCACCGGTATCTCGTCCAGCGCCGCCAGAACGGTCTTCAGCGCCAACATCACCCGCGCCATCTCGCCGGAAGAGGCAATCGCGCGCAGCGGCCGGGCCGGCTCCCCTGGGTTGGGCGCAAACAGAAACTCGACTGCGTCCCAACCGCTCGCCGGCGGACTCACCGCCGTCCCGTCGCCCGCTTCCGACGCGTTCGGCGCGGGCCGGCTCTCGAGCTGTATCTCGAATTGGCTACGCGCGAAACCCAAATCGCGCAACTGCGCCGAGACCGCGCCGGCGAGGCGAGGCAAGACCTCCTGTCGCCGAGCGGTGAGTGCCCGACCCGCGCGGGTCAGCGCGGCCGACACCTGTTCGAGCTCCGCGTTCAGTCGCGCGACCTCCGCGTCCCGGGCCTCGAGTTGACCGAGCCGCCGCCGTGCCGCGACCCCGAACTCGAGGATCGCCGCGACGCTCCCCCCATACTTGCGCTTGAGCGCCTGCACCAAGTTCAGCCGCTCCTCCAGCGCGCGAAGCTGGGCCGGATCCACCTCGACGCGATCGAGGTAATCCGCCAACGCCCGCTGCAACTCCTGCAACCCCGCCATCGCCTGCGCCTGCAACCCCGTCAAAACCTCCGCCCGCGCGTCGATCCGCCTCAACTCGCCCAGTAACCGCCCCACCACCCCCGCCTGCGTCGTCACACTCGGCTCCGCCTCCGTCAACGCGTCCAGCGCCGCCTGCCCCAGTTGCAGCAGCCGCCCCGCCTGATGGGCCCGCTCGTACTCCTCCTCGAGCCCCACATCCTCTCCCGGCTGCAAGCGCGCCTGTTCAATCTCCTGCGTCTGGAATCGCACTAACTCCAGTTGCCGGGCGTACGTCCGCTCGTCCTGAATCAACCCGGCCTTCTCCGCCCGCAAAGCCCCCCACCGCCCCACCAGCTTGCCGTACTCCCCCACCATCCCCTCGAGCCCGCCGTAGGCATCCACGATCGCCAACTGCCGCGCCGGCCGCAGCAGCGATTGGTGGTCGTGCGGCCCGTGCATGTCCACCAGACCCTCGCCCACCTCGGCCAGCACACCCAAGGTCGTCGGCGCGCCATTGACGAATTGCCGATTCACCCCAGCCGCCGTCAGGGTGCGCTTCAAAAATAACTGTCCATCCGCCCCAGCCTCCAGTCCGTGCCGCTCCAGCACCCGGGCCACGCCCGCCCCGCCGCGCGCTAAGTCGAACACCGCTTCCACCGTGCACTGCTCTTCCCCGCTCCGAATCAGCGTGCGATCGGCCCGTTCGCCCAGCACCAGGTTCAACGCCCCCAAGATGACCGATTTGCCAGCGCCCGTCTCCCCGGTGATCGCCACCAAGCCCGCCGGCAACTCGAGCGTCAAATCGGTCACCAACGCCAGATTCCGGATCCGCAGCGTGACGAGCATGGCAAGAAATCGTTCGCGCCGAATTTGACCGCTGTGCTATCCTCAGGCAAAAGAAAACGAGACGACCCGACTAGGCATGCCGCCCACCCAACTCCCAGAGCGCCGCACCCTGCGCCACCGCCCCCAACGGCCCCACCCTCGGCTTCCTCCCACCCCCAAGGCCGGCCCCGCAGCACGCTGACCCATGTCGATGCTGGCGATCTTCCTGGGATCCGGCACCTCGCAAGGTGTGCCCGTCATCGGCCAAGCGTATCCGCCCGCGTTCTTGGCCAACCCGAAAAACCATCGCACCCGCCCCTCGCTCTACGTCGCCACCCCCAGCGTCAAGCTGGTCGTGGACACCACGCCCGAGTTCCGGATGCAAATCCTCCGCGAGAACGTCCGCGCGCTCGACGCGGTCCTCTTCACTCACAGCCACGCCGACCATATCATGGGCCTGGACGATTGCCGGCGCTTCTGCGATTTGCGCAACGCCCCACTGCCCATCTACGCCTCGGCCGAGACCATGACCGACCTTCAACGGGTCTTCCAATACGCCTTCTCCGGCCAACCCATCCCGCGCGGTTACCTCCAGCCCGACCCCCGCGTGATCGCTGGGCCCTTCACCCTCGGCGATCTCGAGATCGTTCCCTTGCCTTTGCCACACGGCCGCATGACCTCGACCGGGTTCCTCTTCCGTCAAAATGGCCGGCCGCGCCTGGCTTACCTCAGCGACTGCCAAACCATCCCCGCCCCCGCCTTGGCCCAGATCCGTGGCGTCGAGATCGCCATCCTCGACGCCCTCCGCCGCAAACCTCACCCCACCCACATGTGCCTGGATGAAGCCCTCGCCGCCGCCCGCCGCATCGCCGCCCCGCGCACCTTCTTCACCCACCTCACTCACGATTTCGACCACGACCGCGACGAAGCGGAGCTCCCCGCCGGGGTGCGCTTCGCCTATGACGGCCTCCGCCTGACGTTCGACGAACCCCCATCCACCGCCGCCAACTCGAGCCCGCATGTACCCTCCTCCCCTTAGCTCGCCCCCAACTCCACGCCTCCGGCCCCGCACCCTCCGCCCCGCTCGGCTCCTCGGCCCCTGTGCCCAAGCGCTGCTGGGCTTCCTCCCCTGGCTCGCTCTGCCCGCCTGGGCCGCCCCGTCCGGACAGGAAGTCGTCGTGGTCTACAATCGCAAGGTCGCCCCGGACTCCCGCCGCGTCGCCGAACACTACGCCGAACGGCGCGGCGTCCCGCGCGACCAAGTCATCGGACTGGATCTGCCGGCCACCGAAAACCTCACCCGCACCGAGTACCGCGAGCGCCTCGAGAAACCGCTCCTCAAGCAACTCGAAAAGCGCGGCCTGATCACCTACACCAAAACCGACGATGACGCCCAACGGCTGCGCCCGGAGCTGCCGCCGCGTACCGCCACCGCCGCTAAGGTGCGCTTTCTGGTCCTGTGCTACGGCGTCCCCTTGCGCATCGTGCGCGATCCCGACTTGGCCGAACCGGGCGCGGACCGACTCCCTCCCGAGCTGCAGCGCAACGAAGCCGCCGTCGACAACGAACTGGTCTTCCTCCCAATCAGTCAGGAGCGCCGCTTCCTCCTCACCGGCCCCACGCGCAATGTGTACTTCAAGACCATCACCGGCTCCGTCTTCCACCCCACCAACGGCCTCCTCATCGTCGCGCGACTCGACGGCCCCACCGGCGCCCTCGCCCGCAGCCTCGTCGATCGAGCCATCGCCGCCGAGCAGAACGGCTTTTGGGGACGCGCCTTCTTCGACGCGCGCGGCCTGAGCGACGGGCCTTATAAGAAAGGTGACGACTGGCTGCGCGCCGCCTGTGAGGTCGTTCAGCGGCAGGGCTTCGAGACCATCCTCGACAACCAACCCGAGACCTTCTCCCCCGCCTATGCCATGCCCCAAATCGCCATCTACGCCGGTTGGTATGACACGGCCGTCTCCGGGCCTTTCACCCGGCCCGAGGTCGAATTCCTGCCGGGCGCCATCGCTTACCACCTCTTCTCCTTCAGCGCGAATACCGTGCGCTCCCCGCAAAGCTGGGTAGGCACCCTCATCCAGAAAGGCGCCACCGCCACCATGGGCTGTGTCGACGAACCCTACCTCGACGGCACCCCCGAGTTGGGGGTCTTCTTCGCGCGCCTGCTCAACTTCGGCTTCACTTTCGGCGAGGCCGCCTACGCCGCCATGCCCATGCTCTCCTGGCAAATCACCGTCGTCGGCGACCCGCTCTACCAACCCTTCGGCCGGCACCCTAAAGCACTCCACGAGGATCTCGTCCGACGCCAAAGTCCCTGGCTCGAGTGGTCTCATCTCCGGGTCGTGAACCTTAATCTTGCCCTCGGTCAACCGGTGCCCGAGATGATCGCTTATCTCGAGCAGGAACCCACCACCCAAACCAGCGCGGTCTTGCAGCAGAAACGGGGCGACCTCTACGTCTTGGCCGAGCAGTTGGCCCCGGCCGCAGACGCCTACCGTCAAGCCCTCGAGCTCAAACCCTCGCCGCAGCAACGCGTCCACTTGCGCCTGGGCCTGGCCACCATGCTCACCACCCTCGGCCGCGACGCCGACGCCCTCGAGTCCTACCGCGCCTTCATCCGCGAAAACCCAGATCACCCGGCCCAACTCAGCGTCTACCAGAAAGCCCTGCCCCTCGCCCAACGCACCCAGCAGAGCGCGCTGGCGCGCGAGTACCAAGCCCATATCGAGCGCCTGACCGCCCCGCCCGCCACGAACTCAGCCAAGCCCTGACCGCCAGCCCAGCCGCCTCCTCTAGGCCGTCACGGCGATCTCGCACCGTAGAAAAAGCGGGGCACGGTCGCCCGTGCCCCGCCGCCAAAACCAGCAGTTCCCCTGGCTCAGGCCCCCATCCCGTCCTCGAAGGACCCCGCCGCCAACGGGAAGCAAAGGTGATCCCGCACATAGGCAATGCCGTTGGCGCTGGTGGCATCGATGTCCCGATAGGCGCTCTCCGCCTCGACGATCAGCGGCGCCGTCTTCCGCTTCATGATCTCACAATACCGCTGCGGATAGCCAACGTTGATCAACATCTCGACGTAACGCACCATGTTCAGGTCCCCCGAGGGGATGTCCACAAATTGCATCGCCCGATCGGGCCAGTTCCCCGCCATGTACCGCAGCGGCACACCGCCCCGAATCACGAAGTTCTTCACGTGGCAGGCGTGCACCCGATTCGCCACCTTCCGGAACCGCGTCTCCCAGTGCTCCCCTTCCCAACAGTGCGACGGGTCCGCATTGACCCCGAGACACTTGTCCCCATCGCAGGCCGCGACCAAGACGATGAAGTCGTCCGCGCACATCGCCGCCGTCCCAGGATGAATCTCGTGACAGAGGTAAATCCCAAGTTCGTTGGCCCGCTTGCGCAGCTTGGCCGTCTTTTGCGCAAACCGCTCCTTGCCCGCCTCGACCAAGTCGTAATCGCCCCCCTTCCAGAAACCCCACGGATAGCCCGTGGCCACTTCCCACCCGAAGGCCACACCCCAGAACATCGGCAGAATCTTGATCCCCAGCTCGGCCGCCAGGTCGAACAGACGCAACAGGTACTCTTCCGCCCACGCCTCGATCTTCTCCGGCGCTAACTTCGCTACCTCGGCCGGAATGAACGGCCGAATCGTCGGACTGCCCGTCCAGGCCGTCGTGTGCACCCAGATCGGGCAATGACACGAGATGCCGTCCAGCGACATCCCGCGCGAGTCGAACGATTGCTGAATCGCTTGAGCGCTCTTGAACGTCGCGCCCTCCTGCAACATGTAGTTGGACGGTTGCACGCCCGCGGCCCCCGCCGCCTTCGCATAATCCAAGAACTGATCGAGGGACTTGGCGCCATGCTGAGCGCCTTCCACACTGGGGTGAAACACAGTTTGAGCCATAAGTTTAGTCTTTCGATGATGTCCGCGACAGATAACGGGATTTGCTGCCCAACGCAAACCCAAAATCCACCGCCGCTGCGCTGGCCACACGTCCGACAGACCTCGCCCGGCAATCTTAGTAGGGCAGACGCCGCAGTCGAGCCGCCACCGCCGTTAAGCCAAGGTTTCCTGCTTTCTAGGACCCATGGCCTTGCCTCTTGACGCGCGTGGTCTTGACCGCCATTGTCGGCACACGTATGACAAAGACGAAGGAACGCCGCATCAGTCTCAGATTGAACGAAGAGGAGTACGACGATTTGACCTTGGGTCTGAAGCCGGATGCGAACCTGAATGCCTTTTGCGTCCCCCTTCTTCGCGCGGGCGCACGCCGCCGCCGGTTCCCGGGCATCGACTTTCGCGAGGCGGGTGAACGACAGGTGGCCTGGCTGGCGGGCACGCGCTGGCCGGTGTGGCTGGTGGTCGATCTCCTTGACGAACTGCAGGGCGACGCGGCCGCGGCCGCGAAACACATGCGCCAACCCGCGGCCCTGGTGCGCATGGCCGCCGCGTATGCCAAGGCTTACGCGGATGAAATCAAGGCTGAGCGCGACCTGGCTTCCGGGCGCAGTGAGTTGGCCGGACTCGCGCAGGTGTTGCCTCATGTCGAGTCGTTATGAAGCTCATGCTGGATGTCCACTTGGATCCGGGGTTGACCGACGCTTTGCGCCGGCGCTGGCCCAAGTTGGACGTTCAATCGGCCACGGAGCCGGGCCTATCCGTGCTTTCGGATCCGCTTCTCCTGGAGATGCTCGCTGAAGAGGGCCGCGTGCTCGTGACGCGCGACGTCAACACCATGCCCGAACACGTGAAGACGCGCATGTGCGCCGGACTCATGCACGGCGGCGTGATCTTTGTCCCCAGGACGATTGCTCAGACCGACACTCGCCAGCTCCTGCGCGAGTTGACTGAACTCATCGAGCGGGAGGGCGATGCAGACTGGCGCTCGCGCGTGTGCTGGCTCAGGGCCTGATCCTGTCGTGCGAGGGCGGGCAACGGACACCGCCCGCAGACGGTCAATCGCTCTTCCGCGTGAGTCCGACCACCCCATATTGAGCGCTTCGGGGAAAATCTGGGGAGACTCATTCAGTTTTAAGCAAGGAGAGCCAGGGGAATCAGTTTTGTCCCTGAGATTGACTGATCAATTCGAAGGTGGTTTTTGACCCCCCACGGGGCTTGC
>Ga0194113_10005133_pt1 | contig 16934 bp, 15 predicted proteins | sample TA2MahC200mmetaG_FD_146193 | JGI IMG/M metagenome (GOLD analysis project Ga0194113, IMG submission 146193) | Freshwater microbial communities from Lake Tanganyika, Tanzania - TA2015017 Mahale Deep Cast 200m | ecosystem: Environmental > Aquatic > Freshwater > Lake | place: Tanzania: Lake... | reverse complement strand
ACCCTCGTAATCGCTGATGTCAACGTCGTCTTCCCATGATCCACATGCCCAATCGTCCCCACATTGACATGCGGCTTCGTCCTCTCAAACTTCGGCTTCGACATGGCTCAAACCCTCCTTTAAGTTTCGAGGTGCACTCAGGCGACCCTTCTGAGTTCAGAAAGGATCTCCTCACTCAAAGAGTGTGACACCGGACTATAATGAGAAAATTGTAAAGTAAAAGTTGCCCTTCCTTGAGTAATGGAACGAAGGTCGGTGGCATAACCGAACATATTGGCCAGAGGGACTTCCCCAACGATCACATTAGTCCCCCCGCGATATTCCACTCTTGTTGTCTTTCCCCTTCTGGCGGTGAGGTCACTTACGACCTGTCCCATAAACTCTTCGGGTGTAATAATTTCGATAGACATTAATGGTTCGAGAAGAATGGGATTTGCCCGCTGGGCTCCTTCCTTGAAACCAATGGAACCGGCAATTTTAAAGGCTATATCCGAAGAGTCGACTTCGTGGTAAGAGCCGTCGATTAGGGTGACTTTGATATCGACCATAGGATATCCTGCCAACACCCCTTTCTCCATTGCTTCTACCACACCCTTTTCAACTGCAGGAATATATTCTTTTGGAATCCTTCCACCGACGATCCGATTTACGAATTCAAATCCTTTTCCAAGCGTCTGGGGTTCTAAGGTCAACCAGACATGACCATATTGGCCTCTTCCACCTGACTGGCGAACAAATCGGCCTTCAGACTTAACCATCTTCGCGAGGGTCTCTCGATATGCCACTTGAGGTTTCCCCACATCGGCCTCTACTTTGAATTCCCTTAAAAGCCGATCCACGATGATTTCCAGGTGGAGTTCCCCCATTCCAGAGATAATGGTTTGACCTGTTTCTTCCTCTGTCTTCACTTTGAATGAGGGATCTTCTAAGGCCAGTTTTTGGAGAGAGAGACCCAATTTTTCGAGATCCCCTTTTGTTTTTGGCTCAATAGCAATGGAAATCACTGGTTCAGGGAAATTTATCGATTCAAGAATAATAGGTTGTTTTTCATTGCAGATTGTATCTCCAGTCATAGTATATTTAAGGCCTACTGCCGCAAAGATATCTCCGGCAGAGACTTCTTGAATCTCCTCCCGTTTGTTCGCATGCATTTTAACCAGACGTCCAATCCGTTCTCTTTTCCCTTTGGTGGGGTTAAGTACAGAATCCCCGCATCTTAAAGAACCGGAATAGATTCTAAAGAAGGTCAATTGCCCAGTATAAGGATCGTTCATTATTTTAAAGGCCAACGCTGAGAGGGGATGTCCATTATTGGCAGAGAAGCTTCTCTCCTGACCTTGGAGGTTTGTTCCTTTAATTGGTGGGATATCGAGAGGCGAGGGAAGATATTCAATGATGGCGTCGAGGAGAGGTTGGATGCCTTTATTTCTAAAGGCTGCCCCACAGAGCACAGGAGTTCCCTTTAATTTCAGAGTTGCATCCCGCACTGCCTGTTTTATTTCTGACTCCGAAATTTCAATCCCTTCAACAAACTTTTCCATCAATCGTTCGTTCCACTCTGCCAATCTCTCGATCAAGAGCTCCCTTTGCTGGGACACCTCCTTTAAATAGACCTCTGGAATATCCAAGATGTTAAAATGGGCACCTAAACTATAGGGATCATAAAAGATAGCCTTCATAGAGATGAGATCGATGATCCCTTTAAAATCTTCTTCCTTTCCTATAGGGAGCTGGAGAGGAAGGGGGGTCGTTTTGAGACGATCGGTCATCATTTGAAGGCATCCATGAAAGTCCGCCCCCATTCGGTCCATTTTATTGATAAAAGCGATCCTTGGTATTCCATATTTATCAGCCTGTTTCCAGACCGTTTCAGATTGAGGTTCAACCCCTCCGACCGAACAGAAGATCGCCACTGCTCCGTCCAAGACGCGAAGGGATCGTTCCACCTCGATCGTAAAATCAACATGGCCAGGGGTATCGATGATATTGATTCGGTGTTCTTTCCAGAAACAGGTGGTGGCAGCGGAAGTGATGGTAATTCCTCTCTCCTTCTCCTGCTCCATCCAATCCATTGTCGCAGAGCCTTCATCTACCTCGCCTATCTTATGGGTAACACCAGTATAGTAGAGGATCCGTTCTGTGGTGGTCGTCTTCCCTGCATCGATGTGAGCCATAATGCCAATATTTCGAATTTGTTCTTTTGCTACGATATTCGACACTGATCAACCTCAACTCATTGATGAAATCATTCTGTAATTATGGAATATTGGAACAATGGAATATTGGGAAATGACCAAGACTTTTTATCTGAACTCATTATTCCATCATTCCAGTTTTCCAATATTCAAGTTTTTCCCTTACCATCTGTAATGGGCAAAGGCCTTATTGGCCTCAGCCATTTTGTGAGTATCCTCTCTCTTTTTCACAGCCGCCCCTCGATTATTGGCTGCATCGATCAATTCGGCGGAAAGTTTTTCCTCCATCGTCTTTTCCGATCTCTGTTTTGAATACCCGGTGATCCATCGGATGGCTAAAGAAATCTTTCTCTCCGGTCTTACTTCAACTGGAACTTGATAGGTAGCCCCTCCGACCCTTCGAGGTCTCACCTCGATGAGGGGCTTCACATTATCCATCGCCTGGTTAAACAATTTGATTGGGTCTGAATGAGTGCGATCTTTAATGATATCGAGGGCACTATAAAAAATCCTTTCCGCCAAACTCTTTTTACCACGACGCATTATCCCATTGATAAATTTGGCAATCAGGACGTCATGATATTTAGGATCTGGCAGGATTTCCCTTTTTTTAACTTCTCTCTTTCTGGGCATGATGGCTCCTTCTCCTTTTTCTCCGCTCTTTTTGGAAAAGAAGTTTTATTTGGGTTTTTTTGCCCCGTATCTGGAGCGGCTCTGTTTTCGGTCTTGAACGCCCACAGTATCGAGGGTCCCACGAATGATATGATATCGAACCCCTGGCAGGTCTTTCACCCTTCCTCCACGGATGAGGACAACAGAATGTTCCTGGAGGTTATGGCCAATCCCTGGAATATAGGTGGTCACTTCGATCCCATTCGTTAATCTCACTCGGGCAACCTTTCGAAGGGCTGAATTAGGTTTCTTTGGAGTGGTCGTATAGACTCGAATACAAACTCCCCTTTTTTGAGGAGATCCCATAAGGGCTGGTGCAGAGGTCTTACTCTTTACCCCCTTCCTTCCCTCTCGAACCAACTGATTAATAGTAGGCATTCGTTCTCCTATTTTAATAAAAATTAATTATTTCAATAAGTTAAAAATTAAAAAATTTTAACAAATATTAAAATAAAAAAACTTTATAAATTTAACAAATTTTTTTTTAATTGTCAATTATTTTTGTCAAAATTGTTTTTTTCAAAATGGAAGTCTCTCTTTTTCCGTGATGAAGAATTAACTTCATTCAATCAATAGAAAGAGAAAGTCACTTAAAACAATACCTTAGTCTAAAAGCGAAAAATATGCCAATTTTTTAAGACAAAATATACCATTTATTCGTTTCAAAGATGGACTTTACCGATATTATTATTGAAAGCTTAAATCATCATTTTTAGTCATCACGGAATTGGAGATGCTTCCATTTTGAACACGGACTGGATAACGTGAAAAGATTTTTAGTGTTAAGAAGTTTTTAAAGTTCGTAGGCCATTAAGGCGGCACCGAAGGCAGCCAAAATTCGTGGTTCTTCGGGGACTGAGAGAATTACTCCCAAACTCTCCTCTAAGGTCTTGACCAGACCAATATCTTTTGCACCCCCACCCGTTAAAGCACAATCCATTACCAGGCCTGCACGTTCGATTAAATTAATGATCTTGGATGCCATGGCTTTGTGAATTCCTGCCAGAATATCTTCTTTTGAAGCTCCCTCGGTAATTCGGGATATTGCTTCTGATTCTGCAAAGACAGCACAGCCTGTATTGAAATCGACCGGTTTTTGCGATCGAAGGGATAAGGGCCCAATTTCTTCTATGCCTATATGCAATAGACGTGCGATGATCTGTAGGAATCTCCCGCTCCCTCCAGCACATTTCTCATTGAGAATAAAATTTATCACCCTCCCATCCCCATCGAGTTTGATGACTTTACTGAATTGTCCGCCGATATCAATAATGGTTCTTACGGATGGGAATATGTGAATGATTCCTTTTCCGAGGCAGGAGATATCAGTCGTTATATGGCGGGAGGAACTGACACTGGATGCCCCATAACCTGTGGCGACGATATTAGAGATGTGATCAAAAGGGAGGTAAGCCTTTCTTAAAGCCTCATGAACCACCTTTTCAGCAGTCTCTTTATAATTTCCTCCTGAGGGAATGATGGCATAGGCCTTTATGTTTTGGTCACAACAGATGACCGCTTTGGAGTAAACCGAACCTATATCCACGCCAAGAACATGGATCATCTTAGTGAAAGAATGTGACTTCCTTTAAACCCTGCTCCGCCCTGACAAGTGACTTACCGCTTAACATTGCTTTATCCGCAATATCCCTGCTAAGCAGGGCTGCCCCGATTGCCCCTGTGAGCAGAGGTTCTGGTGGAACAAGCATGGGACAGCCAAACTTAGTTTCCAAGGCCTTGATCAAACCGACATTCTTTGCTCCCCCCCCTGTCACAACCACTTCCCTTTCCACCTTAAGCCGGTTCACCATCCCAGATATCCTGATTGCAATCGCCTCATGAAGACCAGCGATGAGATCTTCCACTGGTTTACCATTTGCCAGCTGAGAGATGACCTCCTGCTCAGCAAAAACCGTGCAAGTATTACTAATCTTGATGATCTCTTTGGCCTTTAAGGATCGTTTCCCAAGCTCTTCCAATTTTACACCCAATGCTTCTGCAATGACCTCAAGAAATCGTCCAGTCCCCGCAGCACATTTATCATTCATGACAAAGTTGACCACCTTGCCATCTTTCAATTTAATTCCTTTGCTGTCCTGGCCACCGATATCGATGACTGTTTTTACGGTTGGGAAAAGGTGATAAACTCCCTTAGCGTGGCAAGATATTTCAGTGATGTGCTTATCTGCAAAAGGGACATTGATTCTCCCATATCCTGTAGCCACCACATAAGTGAGATCTTTAAAAGATAAGTTTGACTGGGCAAGGACTTCCTCCATCACTTTATGGGCCAGTCTCCTTTGCTCAGGTTTAGTGGGTCTCATCACGGAAGCGACGACTTGTTCGCTCATGATCACTACTTTTGTGATAGCGGAACCGATATCAATCCCTGCAAAAAATCTCTCCATCCGTTTCTGTCAGCCTGTTTTTCCTTTACCCCGCCCCGCAGTAAGCCTTTTGATTTATCACGGGGATGAATGCTTTAACTCCGAAGTTCCCCAATGCCCCGTGTTTTAACACGGGGTCGGGGTTTACGAAGAAGACCTATTCGAGCATCTCCAAAAATGCCTCAATCCTGGTCTTCAACCTCCCAAGTGTCGATGTGGAATATTCGTCCTCCAAATAGAGTACAGGTATGCCGAAGGATTCAATGTAACTTTTTGTCGCAGGAACCTCAAACCCATAGGGGTCACAATATTGATAGATAAAGAGGATGACTCCATCCACCTTGAAGTCCTTGATAAATTGGCGAAGGTGACCAAACCTTTCTTCTAAGTTATTCTGGTAGGATTCCTCTGTCTCTCTATAGAAGGTGGGCAATTTCATTTTTTTCAAATAACGTTCTGCTATTCCATAAATGGGATTCTTGGTAAGCTCAACATCAGACCAGTAAATTTTACTGCCGATCGATGTATCATCCATGACCATCGAAGCGCCCGTCTTTTCAATAATCTCAATTAATGCGACATCATCAATCTGATCGCCCACGATCATGATCCTCGGTGATTTCTCGGTAGGTTTGGCTACCCTTTTTTTCACTTCATCGATTACGCGGTTGATCAATTCTGTCGATTCTTCAACGGGTAAGCTCATGGCAGCCACCAAGACCTCGGTCATCTCCACTCCAGAGATCAAGGGGGGGGCAAATTTTCTCAATTCATAGAGCCCTCTCATCCTCTCCCTATTTTGATTGTAAGCTTTTATTGCCTGAGTCAGATTCTCATTAGAGATCTTGTTCCCCGTAAATCTCTCCAAGCTTTTGATGAAGGTGTTCAATACTTCTTTGAAGAATTCAAAGGAAGGGATATTCGTGACATGGGGGACATTGAGGAAATGCGAATAGGGTAATTGAAGATTATAGTTCCATATATCGTAAGTGCGACTGAGGCTATCACAGGTATGAGGGATCACCATTCCGTCAAAGTAGTGATATCTCCCCTTCAGCGCTAAATCGAAAATATTACGCACAAAAGGGCAGACGATTGTCTCCATTTGAGCATCCGCCTTGGTGATAGGTTCATGGACATCTCCCTTCATCCTAATGGGGACAAAGCCAGCGGCAGAAATGATTTCGAGAGGGCCTAAGGCCGATATATAGCCCATGATTTTCCTCCCCTCTTTTTTCAACTCCTTTGCCCGACATCCATAATCGACATAATACTTCTTGACCATTGATAACCCCTCATCATTTGTTCTTTTCATCCCTATTCCCCCCGCATCCTTTTTTGATCACCAAATGGATTGAAGCTTTAAGGATCCATCCCAATTTTGATCGGCAGGTTCCGATCGGCGGACCACTCCACCCATGATCCCCGATAGAGATGGACATTGGGAAACCTGAGGACATATTTCAGGGTAAAGTAGACATGACTCGCCTTCCTTCCAGCACGACAGTAGATGACGACCTCTTTATCCTTCACGACTCCAGATTCTGCGAAAAGTTTCTCCAAATCCTCTTTTTTCTTCCAGACTTTCACCTCATCCCCTTCCAAAGTCGTCTCCCAAGATATGTTCCTGGCCGAAGGAATATGACCTCGACGGATCTCTTCACCCTCTTCACCGCTATATTGTTTAGCTGGCCGAGCATCCACGATCACGATGCCCTTTGCGGATAGATGGTTCAAAACCCATTTCTTTTCAGCCAGAGTTTCTCTCAGAACTTTTCCAAAGAATTTTTTGGGAAGTAAAGAGGGATAGACCTGGGTCGTCGGTAGTCTTTCCAAAACCCATTTCTCCCAACCTCCGTTTAAGACCCCTACTTTTTTATGGCCTAAAAAATCTAGGGCCCAAGCAAGAAACGTCGCATTGGGATTCGATTTTTCTGAATAGAGGATGACCCACATATCATTGGAGATACTTAAATTGTCACCTAATAGTCTTTCAAGGGAGATTCGATCGGGTGTTTGTGCAGGAATTCCTCTATCGGGAGCTTGGAGGTTTCCAAAATGGATATAGACCGAGTTTGGGATATGACCTTTGAGGTAATCCGTGATTGAGGTTCGCATATCGATGATACGAATGGATGGGTGATCCACGAGGTCCGCCAACTCTCCTGCCTCGATGAGTCTGGGGAAGTCTATATTTTTGAAAGGAGGAGTTTTTGCATAGAGTGAGGTCGGAATAAAGAGGAAGAGAGGGACCAAAACGTATATCCCCAGAACCGGTGGTCTTCTTTTTTTCATGCCCACCTCCTTGGACCATCAGATTTCATCAAGAGAGTTCACTCGGAGAGGCTCTTCTTCTCTAAGGCTTTTCGGTAGAGTTGAAAGTAGGCCTCAGCCGATCTTTCCCAGGAGAAGTCCGAAGTCATGGCATTTCTGAGAAGTTTCATCCAATGCTCTGGATGAGAATAAAAATTGATAGCCACCTTGATCTGGTTTAAGAATTCTTTAGCATCGTAGCGTGTGAATTTAAACCCGTTCCCTTTTCTTGTAGCGGGAGAGTAGTTCACGATGGTATCGTCGAGTCCACCGGTGGCCCGGACGATGGGGATCGTCCCATATTTCAGGCTGTAAATTTGATTCAAACCGCAAGGTTCGTATTTCGAAGGCATGAGAAAGAAATCTGCACCGGCTTCAATTTTATGAGCCAATGGGTCATCGTAAGCAATTCGAATCCCGGCTTTCTGGGGATGTCGACGAGCGATCTGTGCGAAGAGGTCGTGATATTTCTGTTCACCGGTCCCTAAAAGGACAAAGCCTACTTCGAGGGTAAAGAGTTCATCTATAATTTCAACAAGAAGATCGAATCCCTTCTGATCTGCCAGTCGAGAGATCATTCCTAAAAGAGGGACATTCTCAAGAGAGGAGGGGAGGTTAAATTCGTTCAGGAGATCCTTTTTACACTCCTTCTTCCCAGAGAGATCGTGAAGGTCGTAATGGGCAATCAAGTAAGGATCATGAGAGGGATCCCAATCTTGATAGTCCACCCCATTGAGGATACCATAGAGATCCTTCCCCCTTTTTCTCAAAATCCCTTCCAATCCATAACCGTATTCAGCTGTCTGGATCTCCTCGCTATATTTCTGGCTTACTGTATTAATCACATCCGCAAACACGATCCCGGCCTTCATGAAATTGATCCTCTCCCAAAATTCGATCCCCTCTGGATTGTACATCTCCATGGGAAGGCCAGTGAGCCAGAGCTTTTCTTTTTTAAACAGTCCCTGATAGGCGATGTTATGGATGGTGAAGACCACAGCGGTATGAGCGAAGAATGGATCATTTCGGTAGATGGATTTGAGATAGGCTGGGATCAAACCGGTTTGCCATTCATGGTGATGGATGACATCGGGCGAAAATCCGATGTGCTGACAGAAGATGGGCACGGCTTTGGAAAAGAAGACGAAACGTTCTGCATTGTCAAAGTAATCCCCCTTCGGCGTGCTGTAGAGATATTCTCTGTCAAAGAACTCTTCTCTGCCGATGAAATAAATCGGGATGTCTTGAGTCAGATGGCCCTTATAGATATCCGCCTCAATGATTTCGTTCCCAAGGAGGACTTCAATCTTTTCACTCAGGTATTGAAGAGGAAGGCCAGAACGTTTGACTGCCTGGTAGTAAGGCATCACCAGGACCAATTCACATCCTAAAGGTTGGAGGAATTTAGGAAGCGCACCTGCGACATCTGCCAATCCCCCTGTCTTAGCAAAGGGGGCGGCTTCCGGAGTTGCAAATAGGACACGAAGGGGCTTATTCATAAGGAACTCCGATCTATAAATGATCAATTTACAATGAACAATGCCCAATGAACAATGCTCATTGGGAATATGGTTTCGGTCATAGACTGTTTTTTAGATCAATGTCAAATTTCATGGTTCGACAGGCTCACCATGATCGCCATGAGTTTATCGAAGGGGATGCTGAAGTCTCACTATGGCTCATCTTGAATTCATCCTGAGCCTGTCGAAGGGTGCCATTCGAAATTATTTTTCGAATTGGTTTATTCGGCCTTTTCAGTTTTCCGAATAACCTTCTCAAGGCGGTCCAGGGCATCGGCTGTCTTCTCTCTTAGGGCATCGGTTATTGCCATCAATGCTTCCACCTGTTTCTTCAAATCAGGGGAAGAAGTCTTGGATTCTAATTGCCGTTTAAGTTCTGCGGTTCCACCTGTGCGCTGGTAAGCGAGGATCGAAATGATGAGCGCCACCACAGCGATGAGAAGAGTAATTGCCTCCATGGCTAAGAACCTCCTTCAATTTTTGAATTAAGATACTTTATGTCTTTAAAATTTTCAATTGGTTCTTTTTCGAGTTTCGATTCAGATAATAGCTCTGAAAATGTAGCAGGGAGGGTACGGGGGATGACAATCCCCACGGACATAATGGCTTTGATCGCCTCTTCGATGGTCAAATTGGAAGGCAGTATCTTTTCCTTAGGGAGGAAAAGGAGAAAGCCTTGAGGAGGTATGAAGGCCGTGGGAATAAAAACGGTCACCTTTGTTTGCTGTTCTATATCCTTCAGTTCATTGGTCACGAACCCGAGGACGAAATTTCCTTCTTGAGGAAATTCGACAAAGACGGCTTGACGGAAGGAGCCTTTTCGTGTAGCAGAGAAGGCATCGGTTAATTGTTTGGAGGAGGTATAGATATTTTTTACAACCGGGATTACAGCAAAGAGACGATCCCCCAAACTAACCAGCTTACGACCCAGGACATTGGTGGCGATGACTCCAAGCAGATAGAGGAGAATGAAAAAACCTAAGATCCCCAGGCCGGGTAGAAGGAAGAGGCGATGGAAAAGATAGACTGACACCTCAGGCATTAGGGGTCCGAGGATATTATCCAGGGTGTTGAAGACAAACTTCAAAACGAGGAAGGTTATCCCGAGAGGCAGAATGACCAGAATCCCTGCAAAGATTTTCGATCGTAAATGTCTAAAAAATCTCTTTATCATTCTCTTTATGCCGACGCTTGAAGAATCTTCTTCAGATCTGCTTCCTCAACCACCTCCTTTTCGAGTAAGAGATGAGCAAGCCCTTCCAGCTTATCTTTCTTATCCATGAGGATTTCTTTCACCTTATGATAGGCTTCATCAATAATCTTTTTCACCTCTTCATCAATCTGTTTGGCCGTTTCCTCGCTATAATCCTTCGAAGAGAAGAGGGAGGAAGGAATAAAAAGAGGTTTCTTTTCCTTCTCGAATGTGACGTAGCCCAATTTTTCACTCATCCCAAATTCTTTCACCATACTGGTGGCAATGTCGGTGGCCCGTTGAAGATCGTTATGCGCGCCGGTGGAGATCTCTCCCAAGATGATTTCCTCGGCGACCCTGCCCCCTAACAAAACCGCCAATCGATCTAAGAGTTCTGATTTAGTCATCAAGTATCGATCCTCTGTGGGCAGTTGGAGCGTATAGCCCAAAGCAGAGATCCCTCTCGGGATGATAGAGATTCGACGGACCTGATCCGTATTCGGTAAGATGGAGGCTACGATTGCATGGCCGGATTCGTGAAAGGCTACGATCTCCTTTTCCTTCTTCGACATCAACCTCCTCTTCTTCTCCAATCCTGCTACTATACGGTCGATAGCCTCTTCGACGTCTCCCATCTCAACCGATTCTTTATTCTTACGGGCTGCCAAAAGCGCAGCCTCATTGACGATATTGGCAAGGTCCGCACCTACAAACCCAGGGGTTCTTGAAGCGATCACCTTCAGATCGACTTCTGGAGACAATTTGATATTTCGCGTGTGGATCTTCAGAATTTCCTCGCGGCCGATGAGATCAGGCCGGTCGACGACGACATGCCGGTCGAATCGCCCGGGTCTGAGAAGAGCAGGATCAAGAATTTCGGGTCGGTTGGTGGCTGCCATGATGATCACTCCTGCATTGGGATCAAAACCATCCATCTCTGCAAGGAGTTGATTGAGTGTCTGCTCCTGTTCGTCATGCCTCCCCATGGGATTGACCCCCCTTGCCTTTCCCAATGCATCCAATTCGTCGATGAAGATGATGCAGGGGGCATGATTTTGAGCCTGTGCGAAGAGATCCCTGACTCTCGCTGCTCCTACACCAACGAACATCTCCACAAAATCAGAACCGCTGATGGAGAAGAAGGGGACATTGGCCTCTCCGGCTACGGCTCGAGCCAACAAGGTTTTCCCTGTCCCTGGCATCCCTACGAGGAGGACCCCTTTTGGAATCTTTCCACCGAGGCGTTGGAACTTACCTGGATTTTTGAGAAACTCCACGATCTCCTCCAATTCATCCTTGGCCTCATCGATCCCAGCCACATCAGAAAAGGTGATCTTTTTCTCCTTCTCCGCATAGATTTTTGCCCTGCTCTTTCCGAAGGACATGACACTGGTCTCCGGCCCAATTCGAGAGAAGAGGATCCTCCAGATAAAGAAGAAGAAGACGAGGGGAATGATCCAGGAGAGGATATTGGTCAGCCATTTGCTATCGATCTTTCCGGTGTATTTCACATGATGGGCCTCCAATTCTTTTACCAGATCCGGGTCTATGACCCGAATGGTCTGAAATCTCCGAGGACCTTGCTCAGCCTCCCTTGTTCCTGTGACGGCCTCTTCAGTGATGGTCAGATCTTTGATCTTTCCCGAACGGAGGGCCTCTTTGAACTCACTATAGGGGAGAACATCCTCAGCCTTTCTTGAGACGATATAGTTCTGAATGAGGAAGATGATGAGAAAGGCGATGACGAAATACCAGATCGTGAAGTGGGTCTTTTTCAGGATGGGTTTCTTTCCCCCTCGATCCGAAGAGTCTTTGATCCCAAGAAGGTCTCTCAGATTTGGAGGGGGTTTTTGTTCCTTCTTCATCTTATGTATCTCCAAATACCCTTTGAAAGATTTCATCTATATGTTTGAAATGGCCCTGAACATCGAAAGCAGCCTCTAATTCATTTCGGGTGAGGAGGCGACGGACCACCTCATCCTCTAAGAGAAGTGTTTTGAAATCTCCTCCTTCCTCCCAGGTCTTCATCGCATTGCTCTGTACCAAAGCATAAGCCTCTTCTCTCGAGAGGCCCTTCTTAGTCAGCAGGAGAAGGATCGCTTCCGAGTGAATGAGCCCTCCTGTCTTTTTTAGATTCAATTTCATGTTCTCTGGATAGACGATGAGGTTCTGGATGATGGAGGTAAGTCGGTTGAGCATGTAATCGATCAGAATGGTGGCATCGGGTGCGATCACCCTTTCCACTGAGGAATGGCTGATGTCACGCTCATGCCAGAGGGGAATATTTTCCAGGGAGGCGATGCTATAAGACCGCACGAGGCGCGCAAGCCCTGAAAGGTTCTCCGAAGAAATGGGGTTCCTCTTATGGGGCATCGCAGAGGAGCCTTTCTGGTCTTTTGAGAAGAATTCCTCAGCCTCCAGAACCTCGGTTCGCTGGAGGTGCCTGAGCTCAACAGAAAATTTTTCAATCGAGGAGGCGATGATAGCCAATATGGTAAAGAATTCAGCATGGTGATCCCTTTGGACAATCTGTGTGGAGATAGGGGCTGGCTTGAGCCCCAATTGGCTGCAGACGAACTCTTCAACAAAGGGAGGGATGTGGGCAAATGTTCCGACTGCCCCTGAGATCTTGCCAACACTGATCGCTTCTTTTGCCCTCTCCATCCGGATGAGGTTTCGCCTCATCTCATCATACCAGAGGGCCATTTTAAGGCCAAAGGTGATCGGCTCGGCATGGATCCCATGGGATCGTCCGATCATCAGGGTTTCTTTATATTGAAAAGCCTTCTCCTTCAACACCCCTAAAAGCCCTTGGAGGTCTTGGAGGATGAGTTCAGAGGCTTCTTTGAGAAGCAGGGCAAGGGAGGTGTCGAGGATATCGGAGGAGGTGAGCCCATAATGGAGGTATTTCGATAAGGAGCCAATGGATTCTCCTACATTGGTGAGGAATGCGATGACATCATGCTTGGTCACCTTCTCCAGTTCATTCACACGATGGGCATCGAAGGTCGCCTTTTCTTTGATCTCTTTGACTGCTTCTTCTGGAATATCACCTAACTGAGACAGGGCTTCACAGACCAAGAGTTCAATCTTGAGCCAAGTCTCAAACTTTCTCTCCTCCGTCCAGACCTTTCCCATCTCCGGGCGGGTATATCTTGGTATCATTGAAAACTCCTTTCCAACCACATATTAATATTTTACTGTATAGAGTAATAAAGTCAACCCTTCGATAAACTCCCTTCGATAAACTCAGGATAAATTCCTGCTTGAGTGCAGAGATTTGAAGGGGGAACCCTGAGCCTGTCGAACCCTGAGCCTGTCGAACCCTGAGCCTGTCGAACCCTGAGCCTGTCGAAGGGTTGACAATCTCGAGGTTCAAATGCATACTAATTCTGTGATCGTCATCAAATCGCCTCGAGAGATCGAACAATTAAAGAAATCGAATGCCATTGTGGCCGAGGTCTTTCATGAACTGAGAAAAGTGATTGCCCCAGGGATTACCACCCAAGAGTTGGACCAGGTTGCAGAAGAGATCATCCTCTCAAGGGGGGCTATTCCTGCCTTTAAGGGTTATCGCCAGTTTCCTGCGACCCTTTGTATTTCCATTAATGAAGAGGTTGTTCATGGTATCCCCGGTCAACGGAGATTGAAAGAAGGGGATATTGTAAGTCTGGATGTAGGAGCTAATCTCAATGGTTATTTTGGGGATGCTGCCATCACTTTTCCTGTGGGTAAGTTAGATCAGGCAGGCCAAAAACTCCTCGAGGTGACAGAGAGGGCTCTTTTCATTGGGATCGAAATGGCGAGAGTAGGAAATCGCCTCTTCGATATCTCTCATGCCATTCAGACATGGGTGGAGTCGAAAGGATTTTCTGTGGTGAGAGATTTTGTGGGGCATGGTGTCGGAAAGAGTCTCCATGAAGAACCACAGATCCCAAATTTTGGATCTCCCCATCAGGGCCCCCGATTGGAGAAAGGCATGGTCTTTGCTTTGGAGCCCATGGTGAACGAAGGATCTTATGAGGTCAGGATTCTCTCTGATGGTTGGACCGTGGTGACTGCCGATGGTAAACGCTCTGCCCATTTTGAACATACCATTGCGATCACCGACGGAGAAACTGAGATACTGAGCGTCCTTTAGACATAGACGGTGAAATAACCCCACCCAGCCTCCCCTTAAATAAGGGGAGGGGTGGAGGGGTTAGACGATCGACCTTTATTTTAAGGAGGCAGAAGAGAGACGATGTACCGGGTGGCTGAGAATATGGTCGATTTAGTGGGTTATACCCCTTTGGTGAGGATCAATCATATCGTCCCTAACAAAAAGGTGAAGGTCTATGCAAAATTGGAGAAATACAATCCCGTAGGTTCAGTTAAAGACCGGATTGCAAAATATATGATTGAGTATGGAGAAAAGGAAGGGCTTCTGACAAAAGACAAGATCGTCATCGAGCCCACGAGCGGAAATACTGGAATCGCCCTGGCGATGGTCTGTGCTGTGAAAGGATATCGGCTGGAATTAGTGATGCCAGAGACGATGAGCATGGAGAGGAGAAAGATTCTTACGGCCTTTGGAGCGAAGCTCATTTTAAGCGAAGGGGCGAAGGGAATGGATGGGGCGATCGATTTGGCTGAGGAGATAGCTCAGGATCCAAAATATTACATGCCTCACCAATTTGAGAATAAGTATAATGTGCTTGCCCATTATGAGACAACGGGTGAGGAGATTTGGAGAGCAACCAAAGGAAGGATCAAGATGTTTGTGGGGGGTCTGGGTACCACTGGAACCCTCATGGGAGTTTCCAAACGGCTAAAGGAATACAGACCTGATATAAAAATTGTTGGTGTGGAGCCCTATCCAGATTCGAGCATTCAGGGGCTAAAAAACCTCAGTTCTCAATATGTCCCAGAAATCTATGACCCCAGCCGATTGGATGAAAAGATCAATGTAAAGGATGAGGATGCCTTTGAGATGGCAAGGGTCCTCACCATCCGGGAGGGAATCTTTTGTGGAATCAGCTCTGGTGCTGCAATGTGGGGGACATTACAAAAGGCGATGGAACTGGATCGTGGTTTGATTGTCACCCTTTTCCCGGATGGTGGAGAGAGATATGTGAGCACTCCTCTCTATGAACCCAGTAAATGTTTCGAATGTTTAAAGAAGCATCGGATCCCCACTTGCATGACCGAGGAATATATCACTGCCCTGGAATGTCTGGTGAAAAATGGGAGTTAATTTCGCTGGAGAAAAAAACGTATAGTGCCCCTCTACAGAAGCGTTGCGGAGGGCGTGCAGAGCGAAGTGGTTTAAAATTTAAACCTAATTACCTTTGCCTGGCAGTATGCCGGAGTTTTTATCAAAGGAGTTCTATAAATGGTTGGACATTATGATTATCCAAGGTTTAAGGTTGCTGCTATTCAAGCTGGCCCGATTGTTAGAGATGCACCTCAGTGGTTTGATTTAGAGGCAACCCTTGAAAAGGCAGTAGGCTTGATCGGTGAAGCAGGCAGAAAAGGAGCTAGGCTGATCGTATTCCCAGAATGCTGGATGCCATGTTATCCATGCTGGTCCCTTGATTTCGCCGATCTGCCTACCTTTAGAGATATATGGGCTAAATTTCTTTGGAGCTCAGTTGAAGTACCTAGCCGAGAGACAGAAGCACTTTGCTCCGCTGCAAAGAGGGCCAATGCCTATGTCGCCATCGGCATAAACGAGAGAGATAAAAGATTTCAAGGTAGAATGTACAACTCTATCCTCTATCTAAACCCCTCCGGTGACATTATGGGGACACATCGAAAGATATGCATCACTATTCATGAGCGCTTTTTCCATACGCAAGGGGATGGGGGCGACAACCTCAAGACTGTATTCAAGACTGAGATAGGCAACATTGGCGGCTCGATTTGTGGAGAACACTCGCAGCTTGCATTGCTTTATAACTGGATTTTACAGGGGATACAGATCCATTGTTCGTTATGGCCAGGGCTGCCAGGGCTGGAGACAGTAACCGATGTTAAAACACGAGCGTTTTGTTCAACAGCCGGTATCTTTGCAGTGCTGGCCTCTGCCTATATCCCAGAACAAGATAGGCCAAAAAACTTTTACCGGAACAGCCAATTCAGTGTTCCTCCAGTGCTTCGTGGTGGGAGTGGTGTGATTAATCCGTATGGTGAATATATAGCCGGACCAGTTTATGACCAGGAAACTATAGTATACGGTGATATAGATCTATCTGACACCGATAGGAAGCGTTTTGATGTTAACTTGACTGGCATTTATAGCCGGTGGGACCTGATTAACATAAATGTGCGACAAGAACCGTATGAACCGATCGTTTCAATGAGAGATCTGGAGGAGCCGTTGGGTCCTTCAGAATTAAGCCGGATAAACGGCCTGGAAGCACGGGTAAGGCAGCTTGAGCAACAGATCGCTGCGCTTTCGCATGAAACGCTGAAGGACAAGAACACTAAAACATAAGGAATGATGGTTAGGCATCAGAAATACAATACCGAATTACCGTTGCCTGACAGTATGCCGTGTATAACATATGACTTGCCAGTTAGAGTCTGGCCGTGGGAATTCGGCAGTTCACCCACGTAGCTGGAGGGAGGTGTAAAGGGTAACCTGAAACACTAAGTTCCCTGACAAAGGCTC
>Ga0194113_10005118_pt1 | contig 16971 bp, 10 predicted proteins | sample TA2MahC200mmetaG_FD_146193 | JGI IMG/M metagenome (GOLD analysis project Ga0194113, IMG submission 146193) | Freshwater microbial communities from Lake Tanganyika, Tanzania - TA2015017 Mahale Deep Cast 200m | ecosystem: Environmental > Aquatic > Freshwater > Lake | place: Tanzania: Lake... | reverse complement strand
GCGGCCGGTCAGGAACTGGGCCTGGGCGAGGTCCTTCTGGCTGTAGGACAGCTTGACCGTGCCGCCGTTGGCCGCGTCGAGCGCATCCTTTATCGACCCGCGGTTGTCGACAACTCCGGTCACGACGAGCCTGGTCGCCACCAGCGCGATGCCCCCGCCGGCGCCGCCGCCGCCCCGGCCGCCCCAGTACGAGGGGTCGGTCGAGTACCGGCCCCCGCCCCCGCCGGGCGCCCCGCGCGAGGTGACGGTCCCTGTGACGGTCAGCGTGTTGTCGGCCCGGAGGGTTATCGCCGCCCCTCCCGCACCGCCGCCGCCTCCGCCGCCGGTGTAGTAGTTGGCCGCACCGCCGCCGCCTCCGCCGCTCCCCTTCCAGACGCTCAGGTCCGTGGTCCCGTCGCCGTTCTCGTCGGGAGCGCCGTAGCCGCCGTTCTTCCCGTCCATGGACGAGGCCCAGTAGTACTGCTGGACGACGCCGCCGGCCCCGCCGAAAGCCCCGCCGCCGGCCCCGCCGTTCTGGTCGGCCGCGTTCTTTCCTCCGGAGCCCCCGCCGCCGCCCCCGCCGCCGCCGTAGGCCGAGGCCGCGTGCCCGCCGCCACCGCCGCCGCCGAACATCTTGCCGCCGGTCCCGCCGTAGTAGGAACTCCAGGTGCCCCCGTCGCCGCCCTTGAGCTCGGTGCCGGCGGACCCGTCGCCGTAGCCGCTGGGGCTCCGGCCGCCGGTGCTTGCATTGCTGCCGCCGCCACCGCCGCCCGCGGCATAGCCGCTGATCGCATCGGCGCCTCTTCCGCCGGTGCCCCCGCTCCCGCCGGACCCGCCGGCGTAGCCGGATGTGTACCACGATGTCCCGCCGCCGCCGCCGCCGAACCCGCGGCCGTCGCCGGTGATGACACCGTTGGCGCCCACGGTGATGGTGGGGGCCGAGAGCACTATCATCCCGGAGTTGTCGCCGCTACCGGTGAACGGCTTGACCTTCAGCGTGCCGGATATCTGGATGCTGTCGGTATAGGTGTGGCACCCGAAGAGCTCGTAGGACTCGCCCTCGGGGACGATGAGTTTCTCCGAGTCGTCGGTGACCACCCTGGGGGCGGCTCCCCCCTCATCGCTGGAGGCAAGGCCGACCAGTCCGACCGGGATTGCGGCCAGGACCATCACGGTCATCGTTACTATTGTCAGAAAGCGTGTGCTCTTACGCGTTACTTCGGACATGCGAAGGTGGCTAATGAGATATTTAATATATATAATTTATTTTGGCAGGGATTAGATTTAAATGCTATTAGCAAGGCGCGTTGAAGTATTTCTCCTTCCTAGTAAAGGCGCAAGGCGCAGGGCGCATGGCACGAGGCTGAAGGCGCAAGGGAGAAGGCACAGGGAACAGGGGGGACATCGGGGGTCCCCCTCGTCCCTTCCCTTGCGCCTTGCGCCTCGTCCCTTCCCCTGAGCCGTGCGCCCTGCGCCCTGCGCCCTTTCCCGGACGCAACCGGTCTTACCGGGCGTGCCGGTCTCACTGGGGTGGCTGAACGGGGGGCGGGGCCGGCCGGGGCGGCGGGGCAGCGGGGGGCACCGGCGGGGCCGGCTGGGGCGGCGCGGCCCCCGGCGGCGAGGCCGCCGGGCGGGGCCTCTTCCTCATGAAGACCGCTGCCAGCACTGCCACCACCACTATGATTATGATGACGGCCGCGATGGGCACGAGGAAGGAACCCATGGCCTGAGGTTTGCTGTATGTCACGTATTTGGTCACGGTGGCCTCGTTGCCCGCCGGGTCAGTGGCCGTCACGACTATCTTGTTGCGCCCGTCCTTGAGCTCGAGTGTGTAGTCGTACGAGCCGTCCTTGCGGACGATCACGTTCAGTCCGTTGACGGTGACGTTGGAGCCGGGCTCCACCCTCCCCGAGACGTGGAAGACCGGGTCCTCGACGGTGGGGCTTCCCGTGATGTCCACCTGAACGGTGCCCACGGTGTCGATGGTGAGCTCCAGCTTGCGCACCTCCTCCCTGTTGCCGACATTGTCCACGGCGTAGTACTCGAGCGTGTACGGGCCGTCCAGGCTGTGGTCCGCCGCCGCCTGGATCGTGACCAGCGTGCCCTTTACGAAGTTCATCCCGGGCTCCCCCTTCTTGACGACGCGGTAGTACACCCCGGCCAGCCCGGACTCGAGGTCGCTGCCGCGCAGCTCGACCACTATGTCCTTGCTGGAGACCCGAGACTCGACCAGCGCCACGGAGCTGGGGTTCCAGATGTCGAGGATCACGCTGGCGTTCTTGTCGGGGTCCTGCAGGCCGACGTTGTCGACGCTGTAGAACCTGATGTTGTGCAGGCCGGACTTGGGGAGCTTGAACGGGCCCGAGTACACGACATCGCCCCCCTCGTCGACGTTGTACACGGTGCGGTTGACGCCGGAGGCCTTGTCCACTGCCGTGAACCCGACGAGGGTCTGGGCGGATATGTACACGCGCGTCTCGGTGGTCCAGTTGGGCCCGACGAGGAGCAGGGTGGTCGTGGGGGTTTCGGAGTCCACCCAGAACCAGGTCACCTTGCGGGCCTCCTCGTTCCCGGCCTCGTCGACGCTCCAGTAGGTGATGTTGTGGGAGCCGACCTGCATCTCCCGGAACGGCTTGACGTACTGCACCCGGCTTCGGGTGTCGATAATGTAATAGGTCGCGTTCACGCCGGCGAAGTTGTCCGTCCCGACCAGGCTGATGAAGGCCGTCTGCCGGATATAGGTCGGGGCCTGACCGTACGGCGCCGGCTCCGAAATGAAAGTGGTCGCCGGCATCGTGCCGTCTATCCGCGTGGTAATCATCTTCTCCGGCCCGGGGGGGTCCTGGATGTTCCCGGCGACGTCCCTGGCGAGCACGAAGAAGGTGTACTTGTTCCCCTCGGTGCCCGGGTACTGGGCGGACACCTCGGTTGTGTTGTCGAGCCAGACCGCGAAATCGCCGCCGTTGACCGAGACATAGACCGTGTAGTCGGCGATCCCGGAGGTGGTGTCCCGGGCCGACCAGCTCACGGTGAACTTGCCCTTGGACTGCCATTGCGGCATCACCGTTATCGAGCCCAGCGGGGCCACCGAATCGACGGTCGTGGCAACCCAGGAGTCCGGCTGGATGGATTCGACATTCTCGGCGGCGTCAACGGCCTGCGATACGAAGCGGTAGGCGTGGCCCTCCTCGCCCTCGAAGTGGGCCGATGTGCCCTCGTAGGCCTTTAGCCAGGTGTATATCGGGCCGCCGTTGTCGGAGACCAGGATGTTGTAGCCGGCGATGCCCGAGCCCGGATCGACGTCCTTGCCGTTCCAGCTCACAAGGAAGGTCTGGCTGGTAACGTAATCGGGCAGGGGGTCAATGCGCGAGGTGGGGGGTTTGTCGTCGACGATCATCTTGCGCGTCTCGGACCAGCCTCCCCCTCCTATGTGGTCGACCCCCCGGACGCGCCAGTACAGGGTTCCCGAGAGCGGGCTCTCGAAGCTGTAGCTCGTGTTGACGATGTCCGTCTTGCGGCGCGAGACCGGATTGAATCCCGGGTTGGAGGCGAGCTCGATTTCGTAGGTGATGGGATCCCCTTCGATGTCGGTGGCCTTGAACCACTTGAACGTGGGCTTGCGGACCACCTGGTCGTTGTTGAGCGGGGTGTCCAGTCCCTTCATCTTGGGCCGGGCGTTCGAGTAGGTGCGGCCGCTCAGGACGTTCCCGTTGTTCTGGAGCGTTTCGCCGTAGAGCAGCTTGACCGTTCCGCCGTTGACCTCGCTGGGCTGTTCGCCGTCCCGGCCGGAGGCGTCCACCGTTCCGGATATTATCAGCTTCAGGGCGAACAGGGCTATCCCGCCGCCTGCGCCGCCGCCGCCCCTTCCTCCCGGCCCCCCGTAGTAGTTCATTCCTCCCTGGCCGCCCGCACCGCCGGCCGCGGTGACTATGCCGCTGAGCCTGAGGTCGTAGTCCGCGTAGAGGGTGATGGCCGCGCCGCCGGCGCCGCCGCCGCCCCCCCCGCCCGCGTAGTAGTAGTCCACGGAGGCGCCGCCGGAGCCGCCGCTCCCGCGCCATACGGTGATGTTGGTGGAGCCGTCGCCGTTGGCCTTGGCCTCGCGGTACCCGCCGTTGCGTCCGTACTCGTTCTGCCCGGGGGTGGTCCAGGAGACGCCGTTGGGGCCCTTTCCGCCGTACGGGCCCGCTCCATCGCCCCCGTTGTACCAGCTGGCGTCCTTGCCGCCGGTGCCACCGCCCCCACCGCCTCCACCGCCGCCGTAGTACGCCCCGCCCCCCCCTCCGCCTGAACCGAAACCGGTGCCTCCCCGGCCCCCGGCGTAGCTGGAGGCCGACGCGCCGGTCCCGCCCCCGGCCTCCGTCCCGTCGCCACCGTTGGGCGTCGAATAGCCGATCCCGCCCCGGCCACCGTTGCTGCCGCCACCGCCACCGCCACCGTAGTAGTAGCTGTAGCCGTTGCCCCCGTTGCCACCGAACCCGTCAATCCCGCCATATCCACCGGTCCCGGAGGAGTAGTAGTTGAGGCCGCCCCCGCCCCCGCCGTACCCCCGGCCATTGCCATACACCCCTCCATTCCCTCCAATCGTGATGTTGGGGGCCCTCAACAGGAGCATTCCGCTCGTTTCGCCTTTGTCGTCCCAGGGCTTGACCTTCAGGATGCCCATTATCTGGACGCTCCGCTTGTATGTATGGCACCCGCTGAGCTCGTAGACGTCTCCATCCGGGATGATGAGGTCGTTGGCGTCGTCCGTGACGGAGCGCCCCACGGTCCCTCCCTCCGGCACCTCGGCGGTCAATGCCGGAATCGACGAAAGGACCATCGAAGCCATTACTACAAGACTCATCATAATGCGAGGTTGGGCTCGCGCTCTTTCGGACATACAAATCAAAAGTAATCGTTTCTATGTTATTTATAATTTATGAATGAAGGCAAATCTTATATTGGAGAAGCCGCATGGGTGGCCGAGGTCGACGATAGTGGCCAAAGCCGAAAGTTGCTCGTCCTGCGGGGTCCGCCTCGTGGACCGGGGCAGCACCACCTTTGCGTGCCCCCAGTGCGCGGAAACGGTCATCGGTCGCTGCAAGCAGTGCCGGGACCAGAGCGTGACGTTCTCGTGCGCCAAGTGCGGTTTTGTCGGTCCGTAGGCTGCGTGTGTGACATGGGAGACGTCATAGTCCTGATAAGGGTCATGCCGGAGGACGTCGGCACCGATATAGAGGCCATCCGCGAGGAGGTGAAGAAGCGCATCCCCGAGGGCGTGCGCCTCCGGGGCCTGGAGACCAAGGACATCGCCTTCGGCCTGAAGGCGATCAATGTCGTCGTGCAGATGAAGGACGGCGCCGGCGGCCCGGACGCCGTCCAGCAGTCCTTCGAGAAGATTCCCCACGTGCAGAGCGCCGAGATAATGGACATGGGGCTGCTCTGAGCGGCCTTTGAAAGGCGCAAGGGGCAAGGGGGAAATTCTCCACCTGCCCTCTTGCTTCAGTCCAGTCCCTGTCAATGCCCCTTCCCCTCGCGCCTTGTGCCATGCGCCTTGCGCCTTCCCTTGCGCCATGCGCCCTGCGCCTTACCCCTTTTTTCCATCAATCCCCGAGACACAAACATTAAAGCCTGAATGCGCATCACGGGATTGGAACCATGCCCTGTTGCAAGAACTGCGAGTGCCACGAGACCTGCGAGGACCGGGTCGACTGCTGCGACAACTGCGCGTTCTGGAACGGCACCGAGTGCACCCTCGAGTACGAGGAATCCCGTTACACGGGCGAGGAAGAAGAATAGTGCTTGTTATTTTTGGTGGAAGGCGCAAGGCGCAGGGCGCAAGGCGCAAGGGGCGGAGGCGCAGGGCGCAGGGCGCAAGGGGGGATGGAATGGACTCTGCGTTGCCCCTGCCCCTTGCTCCTTGTTCCTTAAGCCTTGCGCCTTGCGCCTTGCGCCTTGCCCCTTTAAACAACCGGATTGAGCCGCACGTGCGGCATTCCCTTCTCCGGGTCCGGGGTGATCGCGTAGACGATGGTGTGCGGGTTGACGCCGAAGATGCAGCAGGTGTTGTGGAGGTCGACGATCTTGAGGTAGGTGTCGGCCATGTTCATTATCTCCTGGGTCAGCTTGAGGCCGGGCTTGATGATGCCGACGCCCACGTCGGCCGAGATCTTTATGCGGCCGACGGTGTTGAAGAGGTCGCGGATGGCGATGTCGTTGCCCCGGAGGTACTCCAGCGTGTCGAACCCGGCAAAGTCCATGATGGGGCGGTTCTCGCTGCCCCGCAGGTTCTGCAGGACGGTGCGCCAGTTGCGCAGCGCCTCCTCCTTGTTGCGCGTGCCCAGGGCCATGACGTAGGGCTTCTTGGTCTCCTGGATGAAGTAGTCCGCTACCTGCACGTAGCGGTCGAAGACCCCCCGCTCGATGAACCGCGTCAGGTCGTCGCGGAGCGTCTCCGCCTGGTCTCCGCCCGGGAGCACCACGATGACCCCCCGGCCCTGTCCGACGAAATTGAGAAGCACCGGGCGGACCAGCGAGTAGTACTCCTCGGTGGTCACGTTCTCCGCGACCTCGATGACATTGTAGGAGCCCTTGCGGAACCCGCCGCCCAAAAGCTCGTCGAGGTCGCGCGTCCCGGAGCTGTAGTGCGTGGTGGTGTCGGGTACGCCCGCCCACTTCTGCGCCGCCCCGCCCGGACGGTAGGGCTCGAACGCCCTGAACCGCCCGTCCCGGAGCGTGACGAGGTAGGCCTGGCGGCGGATCTCGGTGGCGCGCAGCTTGTCCAGCCGGACCTCGCGGACGCGCCGTCCCTCGATGTCCCGCTTGTCGAGCAGCACCACCCCGTCCACCAGGTAGTCGACCGACGTGTCGCCGCCCTTCTCGAGTATGACCACCATGTGCGCCCCGCTGCGCTCCACGAGGTCCTTCTGCAGGGCGTGGACGAGCCCCTCGGGCTCGAGCCTGTAGCGGCCGGCTATCCCCTCCACGCTGTCTATCACGAAGAAGGAGCTCGCCGGGAGCTTCGACTCCACCCGGTCGTAGAGCCGGGTGATCTCGGGGATGTTGGCGGTCTCGGAGATCTTGGAGAGGCAGGTGCGGTCCACCGTCGGCGGGGCGGGCTCCTTCTGGATGGAGCGGAGGAAGTCCCGGGCCCCCCGGACCCTCGATTGCTTCTCCTTGCGGGCCGGGCCGTCCTCCTCCTCGGGCTTGTAGATGCTTGCCAGGAACTCCCGGCTGGCGTCGATTATCCGGCTGCGCATGTCCTTCTCGCGGAGCCACGGGAACTGTATGTAGAGCGAGGCGTCCGACACGCGGGTGGAGAGGTAGAAGCTCCTGTCCGGAGGGGCGACCTCCTCCATGAGCTGGAGCGCCAGGGTGGTCTTGCCCGAGCCGGCCCCGCCTTTTATTATGAGCGAGCGGCTGCCGGGCTTGCCGAAGAACTCGCATATCTCGCGCGGGACGTTCCCCCGGTCGGCCCTCATCCCCGTGCCCCCGTTCGGCATTCCCGATTGTGTATCCATCTCCTGCTATTAATCATTTCATCCCCCCGACCGGCGTCGCCTTGCCCCGGCCGGCCCCACCCGCTCTATGTACATAAGCGGGTAGTCCAGGTCCCTGACGAACTGCATCGCGCAGCGCGCCCTGGCGGTCCCGTACTCGGTCTCGACCCGCACCCGGAGCATGCGCCCGTCGAGGGTGCGGTAGCCGTAGAGGCCGCGCCTGCGACAAGGCTCCCGGAGGTCGATGCGGGCCCGCGCCGAGACCACCCAGGGCTGAATCTTCACCGCCTCCTCTATGGCGTTCTCGAGCGAGCGCCGGCTGGTCCGCGTGACCGGGACGCCGACGAACTGGTGGAAGACCATCGCGAGCTTTATCGCCGCCTCGAAGACGGCCCTCTCCGCGTCCGTGCACCTGAAGTGCTTCCTAGCCCTGTCCATGCCCCGTCCCCCTCGTCCTGAGCCTGGGCGCGAGCGGTCCCAGCGCGACGTATGCGACCGCCAGGAGCAGCGCCATGTCCAAAAGGAACTCCGCCACGACCCGGGTGGCGTCGAGCCTCTCGGCCATCATGACCAGGAATATCGCGATCCCGGAAACGTACGCGTAGGCGCCCCGGACCTTCGGGTAGCGAAGGGAGCTCACCATCAGCCCGGCGAGCACCACCGCGGCCGCGGGCATGAGCCAGGGCGGGAGGGCGGTTGCGCTAGTGAACGGCTGGAGGGCCAGGAGCGCCAGCACCAGCGCGCTCGCCGGCGACGGCAGCCCGATGAAGGAGGCCGAGTGGCCCCCCCCGAGGTAGCAAAAGCGCGCAAGCCTCAGGAGGCCGCAGACCACGGAGGAGCCGCAGGCGGCGTAGAGCAGGAGCACCCCGGGGTCGCCGGCAGCATCCTGGGCCCAGCCGCGCACGAGCATGAACACCACCACCGAGGGGGCCACGCAGAAGGATGTGGTGTCGGCCATGACGTCCAGGTAGTCGCCCAGGTACCACTTGCGGCTGAACCGGCGCGCCACCATCCCGTCGAGCCCGTCGCAGAGGATACCGACGAGGATGGCGTAGATGGCGAGGACCGTCTCCCCCTCCAGCGCCAGCACTATGGATGTGAATCCCAGCAGGGCGTTGACCAGCGTGAATATGTCCGCGATCGAAATGAGACGGGTGATCCTCATCGGGCCCTCCCCTTCCCCTTGCGCTTGTTCCTTTCGGGCCCCGCGCCCGGCCGCTCCGCGCCGGCCTTCCGCTCCAGCGCCCCTCCGGATGCGACCGGCTCCCCGTCGCCTGGCTCGCCGCCGTCCGTATCCTCCTCATCTTGATCCCCGCCGCCCTTCCCCTCCTCATCTTGATCCCCGCCGCCCTTCCCAGCGTCCGCTTCCGCGTCGGGATCCTCCGCTGCGCCCGTTTCCAGCTCGGCGAGGGTCGTGGTCCCCGCGAGCACCCGCTCGCCCTTCCGGACCTTGAGGACCAGCCCCTCGGACGGGACGAAGAGGTCGACCCGCGAGCCGAACCGGATCATCCCGATGCGGTCCCCCTTGCGCACCTTGCGGCCGGCCCTGACGTAGGGGACGATCCTGCGGGCGACCATCCCCACCACCTGGGTGACGATCACCCGGCCCAGAGCGGTCTCCATCGTTATCCGCACGCGCTCGTTGGCGGAGGCCTCCTTCTTGTACGCGGCGGCGTGCCCGCCCGGGATGCGCACGACCTCGACCACCCTGCCCGACCAGGGCGCCCGGTTCACGTGGACGTCGTGGATGTTCATGAACACCGAGAAGAACGCCCCCCTGGCCGTGACCTCGGCGCGCCGAAGGACGCCGTCGGCCGGCGAGACCAGGCCGGCGCCGATGCGCCGCTTTGGGTCGCGGAAGAAGTTGACCGTCAGGGCGAGAAGGGCCGCAATCAGCAAGACCGGGGGCAGGGCCCAGAGCGGGTACCAGGCCAGCAGGGGCAGGCAGAGCAAGAGCGCTGCGACGGGCACCGCGATGACCGGCATGCTCCCACGGGCGAGCATCGGAATGGGAATACGCTTTACTGTTTAATAAAGGCAGTAGGCAGCGGGCAGCGAGCAGCGGGCAGCGGGCAGGGTGCAGGGGGAAGGATGCGGGATGCAGGGTGCAGGGTGCATGGATGGGAGGCTATTCCTCTTCCTCTTCTGTGGGCTCTTACTTTCGAGGCTTTCCATCCTTCTTGCCGGTTTCTTTCTTCCCGCCCTTTCCACCCTTCCCGTTTTCGGCGGCCCCCGCCCCTTCGTCGTCCCCTTGCCCCTTGACCCGTGACCCTTGACCCGTTTCCCCGCGCGGTCTGCCCATGCGGTAGAGGTCGAGGAGGTCGTCGTAGATCTCGGGGACGAGGTCGAAGACGATCATGGCCAGGGCCAGGAGGACGAGGAAGGAGAAGCCCTTGCCGAGGTAGCCGTGGGCGACCTCGAAGGAGACGTCGGTGTAGTTGACGAGCCAGATGATGGCCACGTTGCGGACCAGGTTGAGCACCCAGATGGGCGGGATGGTGCAGGCCAGGGCGCGCAGGCGCCTCTCGCGGCCGGAGAGCCTCTGGTAGCGCTCCATGCGCGGCGTGAGCTTCTTGTAGGCCTGCCAGGGGTTCTCCCGCGGCTCGACTGTGGCGAACGCCCCCAGGAATATCACGATGGCCTCGATGGCCGTGCAGGCCAGGATGATGGATATCCCCGAGCCGAGCACCGGGACGAGCCACTCCCCGGTGGAGGGGTCGAAGGCGATGCCGCCCACCGAGGTGGACATGCCCAGGAGATTGACCAGGGCCGAGGTCTGCAGGGCGGTGAGCCAGATGAGCCCGCCGGAGAACAGGGGGACCTTCGCGAAAAGGAAGTAGACCCCCGAGGCCACGAAGGTCATACCGGCGATGAACTTCAATGACCGGCGGGCCTCGCCCCCCTTGTACGCCCTCCACTCGTGGATGCAGAAGACCGAGAAAAGCGCCAGCGCCGGGGTGTAGAGTATGACGTTGGTCGGGTCCTCCGGGTGGAGGTACAGGTAGTTGCCGGTCTCGAGCATCCAGTAGATGCCCAGCCCCTGCCAGCCGAGGACCGCCAGGAGGTGGCCCTCCCTCCTCGAGTAGAGCAACCAGCCCGCGCCCAGCAGGACGACCCCCGCCAGCGCCGCTGCGTCCCGGACGAGCACCCACCTCCAGTCCGTGGGGTCGTCCACCTCGAACGCGAGCACCGCAACGAACAGCGCCACGGACCAGACGTAGACCAGGATGAAGTTTCTGGGCTCCCGGCGAAGGAAGTGCCAGCATATGCCGGTGATGCAGAGCACTCCGATGATGAATGGGACCGCCAGGGGCACCGCGACCACCGTCTACATCCAGGTTATGAGGGGCTCGACCATCTTCTTGGCGCCCCAGAGCTTGCTTGCGTCCCCGTCCCAGGTCTCGAGCGTGGAGCGGTACTTGTCCTCGATGTCGGAGATGACCTTCCTCATACGCTCGCGCATCTCCTCCGGCTCGTGCCCGGAGATGACCAGCGCCAGGTGCACCCAGCTGCCGCCCTCGATTATTATGCGGGTCTTGCCGTAGCGCAGCTCGTTGAGTATCTCCCCCTTGACCCGGTCCTTGCCCCGAAACGAATCCCCCACGAAGTGCTGTATCGCGATGAGCATGCCTCCCAGGACCTGGTTGTCCACCTCGGGCCGAAGCCGCCGCGTGTTGTGGTGTACGAGCCGGCCGTCCCGGTAGATGAGGAACAGCTCCTCTATCGTGAACTCCCCGACCTTCTTGTCCGTTATCGCCTCCAGCCGCTTCATCCGCTCCACCAGGAGCATGAGCACCTGGTCGATCTCGCCGATCTTGAAATAGGTGTTGACGGCCTTCTGGTAGAGGAACTTCGAGTAGGGAATCTTGCCCCGCCTCTCCTCGAGGAAGCCGAGCCTCTCGTAGGCCTCGGCGAGCCGCCCGAGCTCGCCCGCCTTCTCGTAGTACACGATGGCGCTCGAAAGCTGCATGCGGGCCCGCTCGGCCTCCTCGGCCTTGAAGTCGGGCTTGGCCAGCACCGCCAGGGCCTCGGAGAACGCCTTCTGTATCCTGCCGGGGAGCTTCTCCTTCTCGGCCTTGACGTGGTCGTGGAGCTGGCCCAGGTGGAGCATCGCCCGCTCGTGGTCGCCCGAGTCCGCGGCGGATATGGCCTTCTGCAGGAGCACCTCGGGGTGGCCGGGGTCGATGCCGGACTCCACGGCCTCGTCCGTGCCGTCGATGGCCTCCTGGATGGCCTTGCGCAGGTTCTGGGCGCGCTGCTCCGCCTCGGCCTTCTGCATCTCCTCCCGCACGCGGCGGGATATCTCGGCCTCCTCGCGGGATTGGCCCAGGAGCAGGAGCACCCGGTCCATGTGCCCCCGGCGGAGGCTCTCGGCGGCGTTCTTCACCAGAAGCTCGCTCTTGGCCGTGTCGGCCCCGACCGCCTTGGCGGCGGCGATCACCTGCTGGACGGAGGCCACCAGGGCCTCGGCGCGCTGGTTCTTGGCCGTCTCGAGGAGCTGCCAGGCCTCGGAGGCGGCGTTGGAGCCCGATTCGTAGTCGTTCGCCTCGAACGCGGCCGTGGCCCGCTCGAGCAGCGCCGCGGGGCCCGAGACGTCCACCCCGAGCCTCTGTGTGTTCTCCAATACGACGCCCGACTGGGAGGCCCGCTGGCGCACCCTCTCCAGGTTGCGCATCAGGACGAACCGGTCGTGCAGTCCCACCGCGAAGTGCTCGCCCGAGGCGTCGCAGGAGAGCGACAGGACCGGGTCCGTGGTCCTGTACCTGACCATCGGCCTGCCCGCCCGGTTGTATGAGTAGAGGTTGTGCGGGTCGGCAAAGTAGACGCACTCCCCCCCGGCCGAAACAGCCACGTCGGTCACCGGCTCGTCGGAGCGGGCCTTCCAGGCGGCCATGCCTATCTTGGAGAACTGGGCGACCTCGCACCCCTGCGTCCCGCCGACCACGGTCTCGCCGTCGCGGGAGATGCAGACGTCGTTCCAGATGCCCCCCATCGACTTCCAGCGCAGGAAGAGGTTGCGGTCGTAGCAGTAGATGTTGTGGTCCCGGAAGCTGACCACGGCGTGGTCGCCTTCGCCCGAGACGCCGAGCCTCCAGCCCGGCTTCTCGGTCCAGTGCTTGGAGACCATCGCCCCTCCGGGCCCGATCGCGTAGATGTTGTTGTCGGCGGCGCAGGCGAGCGTGACGTTGCCCTCGGTCACCGCGAGCGAGGAGGCCGGGGCGCCCATCCGGAATGTCCAGAGCCGGTCGCCCCTGCGGTTGAAGCAGTGCAGGTTCCCGTCGCCCCCGGCGGCCAGCACCAGCGTCTCGTCGGGGGAAACGGCCACGGCCCGGACGCCCTCGGGAATCGCCGCCGTCCAGGAGGCGGTGCCCGACCGGTCCACAAGCCGGACCTTCCGGTCGCCGCAGCCCGCCACCACGAAGCGCGCGCCGGCGGAGATGTCCACCGCCCTGACGTCGGGCGCGTCCACGCGCCACACGCGCACGAGGCGGCGGCCGTGGTTGGCGAGCTCCCGGGCGAGCTCGAGGTCCTTGTCGACCTCGGTGTAGAAGCCCTTGCTCATGGCGGTCCGGGCGGCCTTCAGCATGTAGCCGGCCTTCTCACCGTCGGCGCCACACCGGACGGCCTCCTCGACCACGGCCGTCGCCTCGGCGAGGCCGGCGCAGTACTTTCTGGCGGGAACCCCGAGCCGCTCGAGCAGCTCGGTGGCGGCCTCGCGGGTCTTGGCGTCGCCGGACTCGAGGAGCCCCGCGAGAGCCGGCAGGTGTTGCTCGAACTCCCCCCCCGTCGTCGACGCGTGGCGGCCCAGGAGGTCCAGGGCCTCGCCCGTGTGCTCGCCGTAGCCGCCGAGCGCGCAGAGAACGCCCCGGACGATCTCCTTGCGAAGGGAGGAGCGGGTCTTGGCCAGGTGGTTGAGCAGCGTCGCCGCGCCCGAGCGCACGTCGCCGGAGCCGTCGCCCAGCGCCTCCAGGAGCGCCGGGAGGGCTATCTTGAGGGGCTTGGGGTCCTCGTCGGCGACCTCCCGGAGGGCCGCGAGGGCGCGAAGCTTCCTTTCCTTCGCCGGGCCGGCGAGTTCCTTGGCCTGCTTCTCCACCTTGTCGGTGAGGTCGCCGAATATCATGCTTGACGCTTCTCTTTATTATATTCTGACTTATATATATTCTGATAAAAAGGGGCAGGGCGCAGGGCGCAAGGCGCAAGGGAAGGGAGAAGGCGCAGGGCGCAAGGCGCAAGGGAAGGGAGAAGGCGCAGGGCGCAAGGCGCAAGGGAAGGGAGAAGGCGCAGGGCGCAAGGCGCAAGGTGGAAGGATCAAGGGAGAATCGGGGGATTCCTCCCTTGTTCCTTGCGCCTTGTCCCTCGCGCCTTCAGCCTTGCGCCTTGCGCCTTGCGCCTCGCGCCTCGCGCCTTGCCCCTCTTCCCGCGCCTGCATCACGGCTCGAATTTCCCGCCTTCGGGCGGCGGCAACGGCCGCATCGGGGGCATTGGCGGAGGGGGCGGTGGATGAGTCGGAGGCGCCTGCCTCGGCGGCTCCATCTCGACGACCTGGGCGGCCTCGCCCTTCTTGCGCGAGCCCAGAAGCAGCAGTATCGCCAGGACGAGCACGATGATTATTATCACCATCGCGCCCCAGGCGGGCGGGGCCAGGTCCCCAACCTTCTTGCCGGTGCTCTCCTGCTCCTTCCGGATGTCCCTGGCCTGGCCCTGGACATACTTCACCTCGGTCGACAGGCTGTTCATGCTGTCCATCGTGGCCATCTTGGTCGAGATGTTCTGGAAGCGCTGCATCGTCGTGTCCCGGAACTCGAGGACCTTGGAGCTGAGGTTCGCGTCCAGCAGGTCGGTGCGCGTCCGGAGCTCGTCGAGAAGGTTCTTCATCCCGGCGAGCGAGGTGTCGTTCATCCCGTCCAGTATCGCCTCGATGCGCGCCATGTCCCGGCTCTGGTTGGCGTCCTGGCGGTCCAGGCGGCCGTAGACCGTCGTCAGGTTCTCCTTCATCATCTGCCTGAATGCGGCAATGTCGGCGTCCATCGCCGCCAGCTCCCCCTGCAGGGAGGCGTTGACGGCGTCCAATGCGGCGGAGAGAAGGGCGATGTCGGCCGCCAGCCTCGATTCGACATCGGAAAGATCTTTCGACAGGCTGGCGTTCATTCCGTCCAGGTCGTCGGAGACCTGGGAGAGGAGGTCCCACACGGTGTCGATGTCGGCGCGGAGCGTGCTGGTGGCGCCGGAGATGTCCGTGCGCAGCGTGGCGTTGAGGTCCCTGAGCGTCCGCGTCAGGGAGGCGTTCACCGCGTCCAGGCTTCCCGAGAGCGTGGTCAGGTTGGCGTTCATGACCGAAAGGAGCGCCTGGACGCCGTTGACCGTGGTCTGGACGCTGCGCAGGGTGGCGTTCACGAACCTCACATCGTCCCACAGGCCGTTTATCGGGTCCAGGGGCCGGGCGTCCGAGGCGTCCGGGACGCCGTCGTTGTCGTCGTCGGTGTCGGCGTTGTTCCCCGTCCCGTCCAGGTCGGTGTCCAGCCACTCGGCGCTATTGAGCGGGAATGCGTCGGAGCCGTCCACAACCCCGTCGCCGTCGTCGTCCCAGTCGGCCAGGTCGCCGATGCCGTCGCTGTCGGTGTCCCGGTCGCACACCAGCGAGACGGACGAGGTGGCGAAGGATTCATCGCCGTTCCCGTCCACCGTGATCACGATGTAGTGGTAGGTCCGTCCGTAGGTCAGGTTGCTGTCCGAGTAGGTCCGGTCGGACGCGCCCCGGAAGGCCACGTCCGTGTAGTGCGTGCCGTCGGTCGACCGGTACACGCGATAGCCGGTGATGGGGGCGTTCCATGATGCCGCGGCGTCCCAGGTCAGGTTGATGTACTTCATCGTCGGGGCCAATGTGGCCGCAAGTCCCCTGGGGGCCGGCGGGGCCGCAAAAGGCATGAAGAGCCAGGTCTGGCCGGCGTTGGCGTGCGCCTCGGAGTTCCACATGGAGCCTATCAGGACATCGGCGTGGCCATCTCCGTTGACGTCGCCCCCGCCTCCGAGCTGGCGCCCGTAGTACCCGTACCCTATCATGTCGCCGCTGTTCTCCCCCAGGAACGAGCATTCCGCCGTCGAGAGGTCCCGGTTCATCGCCCAGCCCGTGGCGCTCCCGAGGACCAGGTAGACCTGGCCGGCGTTGCTGTGGGCGTCGTCATTGAACGGGGCCCCTATCAGGAAGTCGTCGTAGCCGTCGCCGTTCACATCCCCCGCGCCGGCGACGTTCTGGCCGGCGTTATCGCTGGCCACCTCGCCCAGGAATGAGCCGTCGGCGGCCGAAAGGTCGGTGGTGGCGGGCAGGCTCGGCCGCCCGAGGATGAGGTAGGCCTGCCCGGCGCTGGCGTGAGCGTCGTCGTTGTAGGGCGCCCCTATGAGGATGTCGTCGTAGCCGTCCGCGTCGATGTCGCCGACCCCCCCGACAGAATATCCAGCCGCGTCACCGCCGTTCTCGCCCCAGAAGGTCGCGCTCGACAGGCCCAGGCTGACGTCCATGCCCCACCCGGAGGCCCTGCCCAGGATGAGGTAGACCTGCCCGGCGATGCCGTGGGCCTCTCCGTTCCAGGGGGCCCCCACGAGAAAGTCGTCGTAGCCGTCCCGGTTGACGTCGCCGGCTCCCGACACGGAGTAGCCGGCCTCGTCCCACATGCCCTCGCCCCGGAACGAGGCGCTGGCCGAGGAAAGGTCGGTGTTCATGCTCCAGCCGGAGGATTTGCCCAGTATGAGGTAGGCCTGTCCGGCATTGGTGGTGAAATCGTCACTGTAGCGCGCCCCGATCACGAAATCGTCGTACCCGTCGTTGTTGACGTCCCCCGCCCCGGAGACGGAGTAGCCGGCCTCGTCGTAGGCCTCCTCGCCCAGGAAGGAGGCCGAGGCCGCCGAGAGGTCCGCGCCCGAGGTCCAGCCGCTGGATTTTCCGAGCACGAGATAGACCTGGCCGCTGTTGTAGCTGTGCGCGTCGCTGTTGTAGCGCGCGCCGATGACGAGGTCGTCGTAGCCGTCGCCGTTGACGTCGCCCGCTATGTCCAGGGCCGAGCCGGCCCAGTCACCGGTCTCCTCGCCCACGAAGGAGGCGTCGGCGTTGGCGCAGTCCAGGTCCATCCTGAAGCCCGTGGGCCGGCCGAAGAAGAGGTAGATCTGCCCGGCGTTGCTGTGGGATCTGCTGTTGAGGGGCGCGCCTATGACTATGTCGTCGTAGCCGTCGCCGTTCAGGTCGCCGTCGTCGGACACGGCCCAGCCGGAGTACTCGTACGAGGTGTCGCCCCAGAAGGAGGCGTGGACCCGGCTCAGGTCGATCTTCGGCTTGGGCTCCCAGGCATGCCCGTCGAACGGGAGGGCCGCCAGGGGGGCCAAAAGGAACATTCCGACCCAACTTTCAAATCTCACCCTGAATCACCGTCATAACCCGCGTAGTAAATTCCGAAAAGAAATAGGCCCTTCATGCCTTGGGGAGATAGCGTCCCAAATCCAGCATGTTGAACGCCTTCGCCTG
>Ga0194113_10005117_pt1 | contig 16972 bp, 18 predicted proteins | sample TA2MahC200mmetaG_FD_146193 | JGI IMG/M metagenome (GOLD analysis project Ga0194113, IMG submission 146193) | Freshwater microbial communities from Lake Tanganyika, Tanzania - TA2015017 Mahale Deep Cast 200m | ecosystem: Environmental > Aquatic > Freshwater > Lake | place: Tanzania: Lake... | reverse complement strand
TGCCCAGGCAGCGCATCAGGTTTTGGGGGTTTTTGACAAGGATTTGGTTGAGCCCTTAGCCGAAGTCCTGAAAAACCTAGGCGTTAAACACGCCTTGGTAGTCCACGGGTTAGACGGATTAGATGAAGTCACTACGACAACCAAGACTGTTGTCTGCGAAGTAAAGGATAAGAAAATATTTTCCTACGAAATAAACCCATCGGATTTCGGAATTAATAAGGCCACTTCTGATGACTTAATGGGTGCAGATATCGCAACCAACGTAGAAATTGCTAGAGATATATTGGCCGGTAAAAAAGGCCCGGAAAGAGATATCGTGTTGCTTAATTCTGCCTGCGCGATTTATGCGGCAGACAAAGCCAGCGACATAAAAATCGCGCTTAAGCTTGCGGAAAAATCAATTGATTCAGGAAAAGCAAAAGAAAAATTAACATTATTAATCGACTTTACTAAAAAAATTGCCTGAAGACTTCTTAAATAAGATTATTCAAGAAAAAAAAGACTTTGTCGAAAGCCAGAAAGCCAATCTATCCGAAGTCCAGCTGCAGAAAAAATCTCAGTCAATCTCTCCCAAAAGATCTTTTGCAAAATCCATAAACAAGCTAGGCAAGATTTCTCTTATCGCCGAGATAAAGCAGGCCTCGCCCTCTAAAGGAATCATCAGGCAAGACTTTAATCCTGTAGATATATCACTGATTTATCAAGATTCAGGGGCTGATGCCCTATCGGTATTGACGGAAGAGAAATATTTTAAGGGTAATGTAGCTCATTTAAAGCAGATTAAGGAAAAGACAAGATTACCGGTTTTAAGGAAAGACTTTATTCTCGATACTTATCAGATATACGAGTCAAATCTCATCGGCGCGGACGCGATTTTATTAATTGCAGAGATTCTATCCGATGAGGAGCTGAAAGAATTCGTAGCCTTAGCCAGTAGCCTAGGGTTAGATTGCCTGGTAGAAGTTGGAAATAGGAATGATTTAGAAAAAGCCCTAAAGGCAGGTAGCAAGATTATCGGGATAAACAATCGGAATTTGCATACTTTTGAGGTGGACTTAAGGAAGGCGGAAAGATTGGTTCCTTTAATCCCTAAAGATAAGATTATCGTGGTAGAAAGCGGCTTAAGCAATCACCGCCAGATAAGCGCATTAAAAGATTTAGGAGCAAATGCGGTCTTAATCGGCGAAACATTCCTGAGAGCCGAAGATATCAATATAAAAGTCAAAGAATTAATGGGATATTAAAATATCATGAAAGTAAAAATCTGCGGAATCACAAATTTAGAAGATGCCTTAAATGCCGCTAATCTCGGAGTGGATTTCCTGGGTTTTATTTTCTATAAAAAAAGCCCCAGATTCATATCGATTTCAGATGCAAGAAAAATAATGGAGTCGCTTCCTAGGTCAATCGGAAAAGTAGGGGTTTTTGTTAACGCGACAGAACAGTTTGTTAAAAGCGTAGTTAAGAAATGTAATCTTGACTACGTTCAGCTCCACGGAGAAGAAGATCCCGCTTATTGCGAGAGGTTGGCAGGCAAAGGTAAGAATAAAATCAAAATCATCAAGGCATTCAGGATTAAAGATGCCGACAGCTTAAAAGCTATAGAGGATTATGAGGTAGATAGCTATCTATTGGATGCATTCGATGAAAAGGTCCGGGGAGGAAGCGGCAAGAATTTTAACTGGAACCTACTTTTAAAAATCAAGAATTCGGATTTAAATATAATCCTTTCCGGAGGATTAAATCCCAAGAATGTTAAAAAGCTTATAAAAAGATTCAAGCCCTACACAGTAGATGTTTCAAGCGGAGTTGAGAAAACTCCCCGAAAGAAAGATTACAGATTAATGAGAGAATTCATCCTGGCCGCAAAAGAGGCATATCTTTATTCTCCTTCGCCTTGCAAATAAAACATAATGGTACAGGCTTCGGAGAATCATTCCGATGAGCCTGCCTGCCGGCAGGCAGGAATATTCTACGAAGCATTTATCATCGTTCTTACTGATTATGCGAAGTAGAATAACCCCTTAAATAACAAGACAATGAGCAGCCCATTTTATTTTCAGTGGCACATAACAGACGTATGCAACCTGCGTTGCAGGCATTGCTATCAAGATAATTTTACTCTCAAAAATGATCTGGATTGGAACGGCCTTAAAACCGTTTGTGATAACATATTCGATGCTTTGAATTCCTGGAATAAAAAAGGCTTGATTACTTTGACCGGCGGAGAACCATTAGTTAAGAAGGAATTAATCCCTCTTTTAGAATATTTGAATGAAGCCAAAGAGATTAAAGAATTAAATATCATTTCCAATATCACCCTTATGGATGATCGGAAAATCGATGAGCTAAAGAAATTCAAGAAATTAAAAAAGATAAAATTCTCACTTGAGGGTATAACCCCGGAAATAAATGACAGCATAAGAGGGAAGGGCACATTTAAAACAATAATAAAGAATTTTGAGCTTCTAAAATCCAAGAATGTTTTTGAAGTAGACTTAATGTTTACTCTTCTTAAAAGTAATTTAAAAGAGGTCCCCAAGATATTTTCCTTCGCAAAAAAAAATGGCTTAGATGGTTTTATCCTGGAAAGATTTATACCCCTTGGCCAGTCAATGGCAATGAAAAAAGAAGTCCTATCAAAGGATGATTGGAAGAATCTGGTCGAGCTGCTAATTGATCTCTGCCAGGTTGATTGTAATTTAAACGATATTTTGCACCTTAAGGCATTTTGGGTGAAATTCCATCCAAAAAGCAGGATTCCGTCGCTTCTGGGGGCTCCCTGCACGGTGGGGATAGACGGGCTTTGCATTATGCCCAATGCCGATGTTTATCCTTGCCGAAGATTGAATGTTCCGATAGGAAATCTTTTGAAAAACGATCTAACCGATATTTGGGAGAATTCTGATGTTCTTTTTGCGTTAAGGAAAAAATATAATCTTAAAGGAAAATGCTCCTCATGCAACATTCAATATTGCCGTGGTTGTCGCGCTTTGGCTTACGCCTTTAAAGGCGACTATTTAAAAGAAGATGTTCAATGTTGGCATGAAGACTAAACCGGGCCATATCCAGCTATATGAAAGCGGCAAGTTAGATAAAATAATCGAAAGACTTTTTTGTGTCTTAGAATCTTGCGAGCTTTGCCCGAGAAAATGCAAAGTTAACCGCATAAAAAAAGAATTAGGTTTTTGCCGCTCCGGCAAAGATTTGCTTATTTCCAGCTTCGGTCCGCATTTTGGAGAAGAGCCTGAGTTGGTCGGCAAATTAGGTTCCGGCACTATTTTTCTTGCAAATTGTAATCTCGGTTGCCTCTATTGCCAGAATTACGATATCAGCCATTTTGGCGAAGGGGAGAAATTTGCTGCCGACCAGCTTGCGGGGCAGATGATTTATCTAAAGAACATCGGTTGCCACAATATAAATTTTGTAACACCCACGCATTTCTTGCCGCAGATTGTAGAGTCGATAAAATTAGCTGTCAGACAGGGCCTGGATTTACCGCTTGTTTATAACTCTAGCGGCTATGAAAATGTTGAAATGATAAGAATAATAGACGGAGTTTTTGATATATATATGCCGGATATAAAATATTCAGATTCCGCAAACGCAAGAAAATATTCACTAGCCCCGGATTATTTCGAGCGCGCAAAAGAATCGCTAAAAGAAATGCATAGGCAGGTCGGAGACCTGAAGGCAGAAGACGGTATCGCCGTAAAAGGTTTGCTTATCAGGCATTTGGTCATGCCTAACGATGTCGCGGGTTCAAAGAAGGCCTTAGAATTTATCGCAGAAAAAATCTCCAAAGATTCTTACGTAAATATAATGGATCAATACCGTCCCTGCTACAAGGCGAATAATTTTCCAGAAATAGACCATTTCCCTACAGAAGAGGAATTTAAATCGGTAATTGAAATCGCCAGGAACTTAGGATTGCACCGCGGATTTTATTCTCCTTCGCCTTCTTAATAGAAAACAATGGTATAGGCTTTGGAGAATTATTCTAAGAGAATATTCTACGTAGCGTATACCATAGTTTATATTTATAACGCGAAGTAGAATAGCTTGTAAATTCTGATAATCAGAGTTACAATATCTCTATGGATAAAATCAAAAACAGAAAAGGATTCTTTACGCTACTCGGGCTTATTTTAGCAATAGCGATAATCTTGATTCTGCTGCAGAATGTCTTAAAGAACTATTACGGAAAGCCGATATTAGATAAAACAACTCAGCAGTCTATTGCCGGTAGCGGCATTGATGTCACCACTTACCATGATGTTGTCGGTAGTACCAGGCAGCAAGTGCAGCAGATCAACCAGCAGATGCAGGATTATGGCAGGCAGATTGAGCAGATCAAGTAGCGAATTTCATCCTTAACCCTAATCATAACAACAAGTTAATACTATGACAGAATTTCGTTTCTCACCTACAAGTTTATCTTTGTTTTCTAATTGCCCCAGGTGTTTCTGGTTGCAGATGAATAAAGGCATAAAAAGGCCCAGGGGAATTTTCCCAACTTTGCCCAGCGGCATGGATGCGGTAATCAAGAAATATTTTGATAGATACCGCCTCAAGGGAAAGCTGCCTCCCGAACTAGAGGGAAAGATAAAAGGAAAACTCTTTGATGATATGAATAAATTGGAAAGATGGCGCAATTGGAGGATTAATGATTTGCACTACGAGGATAAGGCATTAAATGCTACATTGATAGGCGCCTTAGATGATTGCTTGGTTGATGGGAAGTTTTTTATTCCTTTGGATTACAAGACTAAAGGTTCGCAGGTAAAAGAGGACCCGGCAAAATATTATCAGAACCAACTTGATTGTTATTGCTTGATGCTAGAGAGTTCCGGCTATAAGACTAAAAACGAAGCGGTCATTGTTTATTATTCGCCTCTTGAAGTCGCGGAAGATGGTGCGGTGAAGTTTAATGTCGCGCCTTTTAAGATTGATACTAATCCGGAGTCGGCCAAATCCGTAATAAAACGGGCGGTAGTACTTTTAGCCGGGCCGCTTCCCGAGAGAAATTCGGATTGTGAATACTGCACGCTGATAAATGAAGCCCAGACTTACGTCACACTTCGTGTTCCGTAAATTATGCGCTTATTAAAAGTGAAAAGATTAGATAGCAGACAGAATAAGATTTTTCAGATGAGGCCAGCAACTGGTATCGATAAAAGTATCCAGTTTAAAAAAGCCAAGAGAACAAATAAATTGAATAGGAGATTAAGGTGAAAAGATTAATCTTAGACATCGAAACCGTAGGCGTCGATTTTGATTCCCTCGACGATAAATCGCGGGAATATATGTTAAAATACGCCGAAGACGAAAAAGAAGAAGAGGCGATTAAGGAAAGCACGAGTTTCTATCCTTTGACCGCCCAGGTAATAACTATCGGCCTGCTTAATGCTGATACGGATAAGGCAATAGTTTATTATCAGAATCCGAAGAAAGAAAACAAAAAAGAGGCAGATGCCGAGTTTGTTTCTGGGGATGAAAAGCAGATCCTGGAGTTATTTTGGAGGCAGATGTCCGATTGCGACCAATTCGTTACTTTTAACGGCCGGATGTTTGACTGTCCGTTCTTGATGGTCCGCTCAGGCATCCTCAAGGTAAAGCCGACAAGGAATCTTATGCCTTATCGTTATGATGCTAAATTCCACGCCGATTTATTAGACCTTTTGACTTTCTATGGTGCCATGCGTCGGAGATTTAACCTGCATATGTGGTGCAAGGCTTTCGGCATTGCCAGTTCCAAAGAATCCGGGATCACCGGCCACGACGTCAAGAACCTATTTAAAGAAGAAAGGCATTTTGACATTGCCAAGTATTGCCTTGAGGACCTAAGGGCAACCAAAGAGCTATATAAGTATTGGGAAAAATACCTAAAATTTTAGTTCGTACCTTGAAAATCAGGCTATCATGTGCTATACTTTATAATAGCCGATAAAGGTTATCCCCGACGAAAGTCGGGAGTCGCAAAGCCGACAGACCTAAATTGCTCCCTTAGGAGAGCTTGGCAAAGCCAGGTTAGACCGATAGCCGGTTAGGCGGAAGGAAAAAGAGCGATATGGTGGCTGGGTTGCCGAAGCGAGGGGTGGTTAAGTAGTCCACACTTTATCGGCTTTATCTTTTTAAGACCTCTAATTATAAAGTTAGAGGTCTTCTTTTTTATAATCATGGAAGATCAATATAATACCTATCAGGAAAATAAACTAAAAGAATTTGAAGACGCATGCCTTCGCTGCGGCAATTGTTGCGGAGCCGCCGACAATAATCCCTGCGAGCATTTGATCCTCGATAAAGACGGAAAATATTTCTGCGATATTTACGAGAATAGATTCGGCCTGCACAAAGCAAAAAACGGCAATGTATTTTTGTGCGTTCCCATAAGGAATATCCTCTTCAAATCCTGGACGGGTTCCGAGAAGTGCGTCTACAAAAAGATGCTTGTCCGGTAGCTGCAAAATCTTACCGAAAATTCTCTAAATAATCTAAATTTTATGATATAATAGTTTCACTTTGAGGAGGTAAAGAACTATGTTTGGTTTAAAATTACGCATGTATCTATTGACGATTATCTTGTTTGCCATTGTCTATGCCATTGTCTCAATGTTGTCTTATTCAGTCTTTGGCATCGGAGATTTCTCTTTTTATCTGATTTTATCCCTTGTATTTATGTTCATCCAATATATGGTCGGGCCAAAGTTAGTAGAATGGTCTATGCGTATACGTTATGTCAGCGAGAAGGATTATCCGCAACTGCACCAAATGGTAGCTGAGCTTGCTCAAAGAGCCAGGATGCCCAAACCAAAGGTGGGCATCGCTGGAATTTCCTTGCCAAATGCCTTCGCCTACGGACGCTGGAAGTCAGACGGGAGGATCTGCGTAACCGAAGGGATCTTAAATTTATTGAGTCCTGATGAATTGCGCGCGGTTTTAGGCCATGAAATGTCGCATTTAAAAAACCGCGACGTGCTTTTTATAACCCTGCTTTCCGTAGTCCCTATAATCCTTTACCGCATCTTCTGGGGTTTGATGTTTTCTAGGGGCTCCAGAAGAAGCGACAGCGGTTATGTTGCGCTCTTAGGATTAGCCGCGCTTATTTTCTATTTTATAACCAATCTTTTGGTTTTGTATGCCTCAAGGATCAGGGAATATTTTGCCGACAGAGGTTCTGTTGCCTTGGGAAATCCTTCTCATCAATTAGCCACCGCGCTTTATAAACTAGTTTACGGTTCGGCGCGCATGCCTAAAGAGTCCTTAAGGCAGGTAGAGGGCTTAAAGGCATTTTTCCTAAATGATCCCTCCCGGGGTTTAAAGGAGCTTCATGAGCTAAAGCAATTAGATTTGGACAGAAGCGGCTCAATCGACGCCAACGAGCTTCTCGCTATAAGGACAAAGGTAGTAAAGCTTTCTTTCGGCGATAAGGTCCTGGAATTGATGAGCACTCATCCTAATATGCTTAAACGCATCAAGAGGCTTTCTGACTCAGAGCTTCTTTAACAAAAAGGATTTAAATGGGCAAGTCGTTTATTAGGGTATATAAAGAATTTGATATAGAGGATGTTTCAAAGCATCTGCTTATTTTCGGCGAACTTCTGGCGACATGTAATAATTGCTCTAAATTAGGGCTAGCCTTATCTACCAGGACCTGCCCGGAATGTAAAACAGAGTTTAGATTCGCTACTTTTAGCTCTGCGAGAGAGAGGGAATCCCAGATGCATAAAATCGCCAATATGACTGACCTTGTTTTTGTGGATTACGAAGATTTCAAGCGGAATGCCGGCAAACTCAAAGCCAAAGACTTCTTTAAATAAATCTATTAGATGATAAACCAGAAAAGATTAGTGGATTTGACCAGGAGGTTGCTTTTAATTGAGTCAGAGAATCCTCCCGGAAATGAATACAAAATTGCCAATTTTGTAGGAAAATTCCTCAAAGATTTGGGGCTGGAAGTGAAGGCTTACGAATTTGCCAAAAAAAGGCCGAACATCGTCGCGGTATTGAAGGGAAGAAATTCAAAAAGGCCGTTACTTCTTTCTCCTCATTTGGATACCGTTCCCGCCGGGAGGGGATGGAAGTTTGATCCCTATAAAGCCAAGATTGATAATGGCAGAATTTACGGACGGGGCGCAAGCGATTGTAAAGGAAACTTGGCTGTAGGCCTTGAAGTCATAAACAGTTTAGTCCAAGACAAGGCCAAATTAAAAAACGATATTTTTTTTGCCGCTACGGTGGATGAAGAAACCGGAAGCTACTTCGGCTTAATCCCTTTGATCAAAAAAAATATCTTAAGGCCGCATGCGGCAGTGATCCTGGATGCCGATTCCTCCGACATAATTGTTGCCCAGAAAGGCCTGATCCATTTTAAACTAAGTATTTTTGGTAAAAAAGCTCACGGCGCTTACCCTGAAAGGGGGATAAATGCCATAGATATTGCTACCAGGATTATTATTAAATTGAAAAATCACAAATTCAAATATAAAGAGCATCAATTCTTAAAACCTCCTACGATAAATATCGGAATGATTAACGGCGGAGACAAGGTCAATATGGTAGCAGATTGGTGCGAGGTTATGATTGATTTAAGGTTTTTGCCCGGGATGAATTCTAAAAGTTTATTAGATCAAATCAAAAAAATAGCCACTCAAGAAGCTAAAAGATATAGGATGGATATCGAAGCGATTCAGGAACCATCTGAAATGGATAAGCGCCACTATCTAGTGGATTGTTTATTGAAGGCCGCCAAGAAATTTGCTAAAGACTCAATCATCAAAGGTTCGGAAGGCGCCACCGTAATGAGTTTTTTTATCGATAAAAATATCCCGACTATCGCCACCGGATACGGCCAAAAAGGCACGGCCCACTCAACGAACGAATACGTAAGAATTAATGATTTATATAAAGGCGCGAAAATATTAGAGGAGTTTGTTAAACTTTACGATTGCTATGAAGCCAATTAAAAAATTCAAGATAGAATCGCTAGAGATATTATTAATAATTTTTCTTATTATTGTAGAGATTTTAGTTATTTATAAATTCAGGGACTACTATTGGGGCTTGTTCTTGAAAGGCTTTGGTTCTTCCCATGCCAAATTAAAATCATTCATGCCTCAGCCTCAATCTGTCCCTTTTCCTTTTAAAGACGGCGAGGCATTAGTATTCCGCATAGATATGGGATTTTTCCCGGTGGGAAAAGCCAGGTTAACCTTTGAGGGCAAAACTAAGCTAAAAGGCCAGGAGGTGTATCTGATAAAATTCTCCACCAACACCGCCAATTTTAAGGATACAGAAACCATTTATGCCGAGCTTGATACATTCCTGCCTTTAAGGGTGGAACGGAATATCAACTTATGGGGAGTGGCTAGCAAGATCGTAGAGGAGTACGATCAAAAAGAAAAGTATGTGAAAATAACCAAGACCGAGCTAGGGAAAACAAGCGAGCAGACAATCAAGAGCGACAGTGAAATCCATAATGTCATCTGCATGATTTATCATTACCGCCTTGCCGGCAATATTGAGCTTGGTAAGAAAGTGGCAATAAATCTACCTCTTAAGAAAATTACAATAGAGGCAAAGGAAATAAGAAAAGTGAAATTGCCCAAGGGTAAGTTTGAGGCATTCATATTGGAGAGCGTTCCGGCTGGCTATGATCTTTGGTTTGATATAGGGCCAAAGAAAATGCCTCTTAAGATAACCGGAGCCATAACTTTTGGAAATGCAGCTCTGGTGCTGTCGGATTTTAATTATTCTCCTTCGCATTAGTGATAGCAAGCTCTGGTACAGGCTTCCCTGCCTGCCGGCAGGCAGGAATATTCTACGAAGCATTTACCATTATTCTCATTTCTTATGCGAAGTAGAATAGTTTGCAGATTTAATGATTATATCCTATAATCTATTGTAATTCCAGAGGAGAAAATGTTACCGAACAAACGAGGATATTTCGGGGATTTTGGCGGAAAATTCGTGCCTGAGACTTTGATGGCTGCGCTTAATCAACTTGAGCTGGAATACAAGAAAGCCAAAAAAGATAAGAAGTTCAGGGTGGAATTAAATTATTATCTTAGAGAATATGCCGGCAGGCCCACGATTTTATATCCGGCCAGGAATTTATCTCAAGTTATCGGCAGGGGAAAGATATATCTAAAGAGAGAAGATCTTCTGCATACCGGTGCCCATAAGATTAACAATACCCTGGGACAGGTACTTCTGGCTAAAAGGATGAAGAAGTCTCGCATTATCGCCGAGACCGGAGCCGGACAGCACGGCGTAGCTACAGCTACGGTAGCGGCAATGTTCGGCCTTAAATGCGAAGTATACATGGGCTCGGAAGATATCCAGAGGCAGAGGCTAAATGTCATCAGGATGAAACTTCTAGGGGCAAAGGTTGTTCCAGTCGAGACCGGATCCAAGACTTTAAAAGATGCGACCACCCAGGCGATCAGAGATTGGGTGACCAATGTCAAGGATACGCATTATATTATCGGCTCTGTAGTCGGGCCGCATCCGTATCCTGCGATGGTCAGGGATTTTCAGAGCGTAATCGGAAAAGAGGCAAGGCAGCAAATCCTAAAGCTTGAAGGCAGGCTTCCTGATTATCTGGTGGCTTGCGTCGGAGGCGGCAGCAATTCCATAGGAATATTTTATCCTTTCTTTAATGATAAGAAAGTCAAGTTTATCGGGATAGAGGCAGCAGGCACAGCTTTAAAAGAAGGAAAACATGCCGCTACATTGGTTAAAGGGCATACGGGAATTTTACACGGCACCAAAAGCGACCTTCTTCAAGATAAATTCGGTCAGGTAGATATTGCCCATTCTATTGCCGCAGGCTTGGATTATCCCGGGGTGGGGCCGGAGCATTCATATTATAAGAAAATCGGCAGGGCGCAATATTTTGCCGTTACCGATAAACAGGCGATGGAAGGATTCAAATTATTGTCCCAGGTAGAAGGGATTATACCTGCGCTTGAGCCTTCGCATGCTATATATTATTTGAAGATTTTAAAAAACAGGCTTAAGAAAAATTCGATTGTTATCCTTTGTTTGTCCGGGCGCGGAGACAAAGACGTGGATATCGTCTCAAAATTAATTTAAGAATATGAAAAATAGAATAGACGCAAAATTCGGGGAATTAAAGAAGGCCAGGAAGAAGGCATTTATTGTCTTTATCATGGCTGGCGACCCGAATATTGAAGCCACCAAAAGATTGGTTCTTGAATTCGATAGAATCGGCGTAGATATCGTAGAACTTGGCGTTGCCTTTTCCGATCCTTTAGCCGACGGACCGATTATCCAGGCAGCAGGCCAGAGGGCGCTTAAAAATAAGATAAATCTTCCAAAAATACTTAAATTAGTCAAAAGCATCCGCGCAAAATCTGAAATTCCCATAGCGCTAATGACTTATTACAATCCGGTTTTTAGATTCGGCGAGGAAAGATTCCTGGTTGAAGCAAAAAAATCTGGCGTAGACGGAATTATTATTCCCGATATGGTCCCGGAAGAGGCGCGCGATATTATAAGCATTGCAAAGAAAATAAATCTGGCCAATATATTATTTGTTGCGCCGACCAGCTCCCAAGAAAGAATAAAAATGGTCTCTAGGTTATCCACCGGATTTATTTATTATGTTTCGCTTGCCGGGGTTACGGGAGTGCGTAAGAGCCTGGCTAGCGATTTATCGCGCAAGGTAAGCCAAATAAAGAGATTTACCAAAAAACCCGTTTGCGTGGGTTTCGGGATATCAAATGCCGGGCACGTAAAAGAAATCTCCAGAGTTGCCGACGGAGTAATCGTAGGTAGCGCCATCGTGGATAAAATCAAGGCCAACCTCAAAAACAAAGATTTAGTCAAAAGAGTTTCGAGATACGTTAAACAATTAAATAATCCCCTAAAATAAATGTATAAAAAGACAGTCTTAAAGAATGGTTTAAGAGTGGTAACTAACGACATGCCCCAGAGGCAAACCGCTTCTTTGGGAATTTGGATCGGAGTCGGCGGCCGCTATGAAAATAGCCACAATAAAGGCATTGCGCATTTCCTGGAGCATTTGGTTTTCAAGGGCTCAAAGAAATATTCCAATCGGCAGATAAAAGAGTCGCTTGAGGGAGTAGGCGGGAATCTTAATGGTTTTACCTCTGAGGAGATGACTTGTTATCTGGTAAAAATCCCCGCTACATACCTAGAATTGGCTTTAAAAGTACTTAGCGATATGGCGTTAAACCCGCTTCTAAAACCGCAGGATGTGGAGAAGGAAAGGGCTGTCATTGCCGAAGAGATAAGGATGTATAGAGACCTTCCCGCGCATCTGGTGCAGGATGAGCTGGATAAGCTTATGTGGCCGAACCATCCTTTAGGCTTGAACATCGCAGGCACAGAAGAATCGGTCGATAAAATCTCCAGGGCCCAAATCCTTGATTTTCAGAATTATTATTATACGCCTGCCAATATTGTCGTAGCTGCCTGCGGAAATCTTAAGCATGAAAAATTGGTTAGTTTATCAAATGGCATATTTGATGGTAAGGCTAAAGAAGAAGATTTGGGCTTCAAGAAAGTAATGTTATCTCAAAGAGAGCCGCAGATTAGTCTGTTTTCCAAAGATACCGAGCAGACTCATGTCTCTATAGGATTTCATAGTTTAAGAAGAGGAGATCCCGACAGGCACGTCCTGGGCCTGTTAAACGTAATCTTAGGCGCCAATATGTCCAGCCGGCTGTTTAACGAGGTGCGTGAAAAAAGAGGCCTGGTCTATGCGATTTCAAGTTTCGCGAGAAGATTTTATGACGCCGGAGCTTTTACCGTCCATGCCGGAACCGACCATAAGAAATTTGTTGAAGTTATCAAGGTTGTCTTAACCGAATTAAACAAAATAAGAAAGTCAAAACCATCCATCTCTGAACTCAAGCGCGCCAAAGAATATTATATCGGACAACTCACTATGGAGCTTGAAGATACCTTAGACCACATGATCTGGCTGGGGGAATCCACCATGGCATTGAACAGGACTTATGCCTATGATCAGATCCTTGATCAGATCAAGAAAATAAATCTTGATGATATTTTACGTATATCCAATATAATATTCAAAAATCAGAATATGAATCTAGCAGTGGTCGGACCGGGGATAGAAAAATCCAAGAAAGAGATCCAAAAAATATTTTATTTAGATTGATATGATTATTTTAATTATTGCCCTATTGGTTTTCCTGGCTATTGTTTCGGGGTTCCTGTCGGCTTCCGAGACTTCCCTAATCGGAATAAGCAAGATTAGATTAAGAAATTTAGTTAAAACCGGCAGAAGAAACGCCGCAACGCTCCAGGAGCTGATAGGAAAAAAATTGGATAAGGCGATAGTCACAATCCTGGTTGGCAATAATTTCGTCAATGTCGCCATCTCAAGTATCTCCACCGCTATCTTTGTGTATTTCTATGGTCCCAGGCTGGGTGTAATTATTTCTACTTTTTGCGTTAGTTTCTTTATTTTGGTATTTTGCGAAATTGCACCCAAGATCTTTGCCGTGCAGCATGCAGAAAGAACTGCCCTTTTTATCGCGCCTCTGATGAAGGTCCTTTTAGGTATCTTTGGTCCGATCGCCAATTTCTTTACCAAGCTCGGTAATCTAATTATAAGGATATTAGGTGGCAGTCCTGCCAAAAGGTCGCCTCTTGTGACTGAAGAAGAATTAAGGTTGATGATTGAGGTCGGCAAGGAAGAAGGGGTATTGACCGATGAGGAAAGAAAGATGCTGCATCGGATCTTCGAGTTTGGCGATACCGTTGTTTCTCAAGTAATGAAGAAAAAAGAAGATATTACTTCCATCGATGTTAACGCTTCTCAGGAAGAATTCTTGAATAAGTGTCTGGAAGAGGGCCATTCCCGCATTCCGGTTTATGAGGGCTCGATAGATAATATTATCGGAATAGTCTACGCCCACGATATGTTATACATCATGAAAAATAAGCAGCTTTTTGTCATGCGCGATCTTGTAGATGCCCCCTATTATATAGAATCGACAAAAAGGGTAAATGAGCTGCTTCGGGAATTCCAGCTTAAGAAGATCCAGATTGCCATAGTTGTTGATAAGGACAGGAAGACTCAAGGTTTAGTTACGCTTGAGGATTTGATAGAAGAAATTGTCGGAGAGATTGAAGAGGAATAGGTTATTGTTTCTCATCTAAAATTACGAATTAGTTGACAAAGCGCCAATTCTATGGTAAAAAATATTAAGTTTAAAAAAGAAAGGGGAGGTGTTTAATGAAGGCTTACTGTGTAAAGTGCAAAGATAAGAAAGAAATGAAGGACGCAAAAGAAGTTACTATGAAGAACAAGCGCAAGGCAATGAAAGGCAAATGCCCGGCCTGCGGCACAAGCATGTTTTGCATTACAGGAAATTAAAACGAGGAATAATAAAGTAGTCAAGACTCCCAAGTCTTTAAGTTCAAAATCAAAAGCGATATTAGTAGCCGATTTCGCATCTAGTAAGAAAGCCGAGAAAATCGTCATTCTTGATATGCGAAAGGTTGCTAATTTTTGCGATTTTTTTATTGTCTGTAGCGGCTCCTCGGACAGGCGGGTAAAAGCTATTGCCGATGGCATAATTGATGGCCTTGAGGCAAAGTCAGTCCATATCCACCATGCCGAGGGGCGCGAACAGGCTAAATGGATAGTAATAGATCTCGGTGATATCCTGATTCATATCTTTGAAGAAAAGGTCCGAGATTTTTATAATTTAGAGCACCTTTGGCAGGACGCCAAGAAAATAGCTTACCAGAATAAAAGTGCAGATTAATTTTCTAGCCGATAGAGAAGTGCCTAATGATAAGAGATTTAAAGGCCAGTATAGGTCAAGCTCTCGATGATACGCTAAAGCAAATCTTTCCTGATTTAAATTTCAATCCCCAAACCCAATCAAATATAGAAATCCCGAATGACAAAACCCACGGAGACTTGGCATCAAACCTGGCGCTAAAAGTCTGCAAGGAGCTAAAAAAGTCTCCCGTTGAGATCGCCCATCAGATCAGGACATATCTTAATAATAACTCCTCCAAACTGGGGCTTTCAGAGTATATCCATAAGATTGAGGTAGAGCCGCCGGGCTTCATCAATTTCTTTTTCTCCCATAAAATCCTTGGCGAAACCATTATAGAGATCCTTACCAAAAAAGACAACTTCGGGAAAAATGATCTGGGCAAGTCCAAAAAGGTGCAGATTGAATTTGTCAGCGCCAATCCCACCGGCCCATTAAGCGTTGCCCACGCCCGGCAGGCGGCAGTGGGTGATTCGCTTGCAAATATCATGGAATTCTTAGGTTTCAAAGTCACGCGCGAATTTTATATAAATGATGAAGGAAATCAGATAAGGATTTTAGGCTTATCCATTGCCAGCCGCTACAAAGAATTATTGGGCCAGCCGGAAGAATTTCCTTCCGATGGTTACAAAGGTAGCTACATCTATGATCTGGCCAAGGAAATGATTGAATCTTCAAAGCCCAAAAAGATAGAAGAAATAGATTTCAATATTGATTTATTTTCCGAGTTTGGCGCAAGCAGGATCCTAAAGATTATTAAAAAAGAGCTGGAAGATTTTAAAGTGAAATTTGATGTCTGGACCCCACAGTCGCAGCTTAGCAAAAAAGGCGAGGTCAAACAAATAGTTGAGTTCCTAAGGAAAAAAGGCTTTATCTACGATAAAGACGGCGCAGTCTGGTTTCGTTCCACGGATTTTGGCGATGACAAAGACCGTGTCCTGGTAAAAAGCGACGGAACCTTTACGTATCTGACACCCGATATCGCCTATCATCAGGACAAATTTAAACGGGGATTTGAATGGGTGATCAATATCTGGGGGCCGGACCATCACGGATATATCGGGAGGCTTAAGGCCGCGGTCCAGGCATTGGGAAGAAAAAAGGATGATCTGTCTGTGATCATCGTGCAACTCGCCACTTTATTTAAGGACGGCTCGCCCGTTCCCATGTCTACGCGCGCCGGCCAATATGTCACTTTGCAGGAAGTACTGGATGAAATCGGGCCCGATGTCTCAAGATTTTTCTTTCTTATGCGCCGGGTGGACAGCCATCTGGATTTTGATTTATCTTTAGCTAAAAAAGAATCATCAGAGAACCCGGTTTATTATATCCAATACGCCCACGCCAGGATCGCAAGCATCATCAAGAAATCAGGCAAGGTTGATTTTAAAAAAGCCGATATCAGCCTCTTGCATGAACCTGAAGAGCTGGATCTGGTGAAATTATTAGGGCAATTCCCGCAAGAACTGGAAGCCTGCGTGAAGATGCTTGATCCGTATAATTTGGTTTCATATTTACAGCAATTAGCCGGCCTGTTCCATAAGTTTTACGACACCCACAAGGTCATAAACGAAAATCATAAACTCATGCTTGCCCGGCTGGATCTGGTCGAGGGCACGCGCCTTGTTTTAGCCAATGGCTTAAAGCTTTTGAATGTATCAATACCCGAGAAGATGTAGCCATGCGTAATGCCTGGAAGATAGAAGCCCCTAATCCCGCCTTACAACTAAACTTGAGCCAAAAACTCAATATCCATCCTTTAATCTGCCAGATTTTAATTAACCGCGGAATGACCGACCATGAATCCTTGGGGAAATTCTTAAACGGCGATATCTCGCATTTGCATGACCCGTTTCTCTTAAAAGACATGCAAAAAGCCGTAGACAGGATAAAAAAGGCAGCCAAGGATCAAGAAAAGATTTTGGTCTTCGGCGATTATGATGCCGACGGAGTAACATCCTGCGCCATTCTTTTGTCGGCATTAAAGAGAATGGGTGTTGATGCAAAATATTATATTCCTCACCGGGTAAATGAAGGCTACAGCATAAATGAAAATGCCGTCAAGTTCGCCAAGCAACACAAAATCACGCTTTTTGTAAGCGTTGACTGCGGCACGGCGAATTTCAAGGAAATAGACCTGCTTAATAAATCAAAAATTGATGTAA
>Ga0194113_10005110_pt1 | contig 16984 bp, 16 predicted proteins | sample TA2MahC200mmetaG_FD_146193 | JGI IMG/M metagenome (GOLD analysis project Ga0194113, IMG submission 146193) | Freshwater microbial communities from Lake Tanganyika, Tanzania - TA2015017 Mahale Deep Cast 200m | ecosystem: Environmental > Aquatic > Freshwater > Lake | place: Tanzania: Lake... | reverse complement strand
TCGGCACCCTGCCGACGGCCATCCAATCGGGCAAGGTGCTGACGGTGACGCTGTCGGCCGACGAGATGAACGCCAACCGCATCGCTATCTTATTCAGCGACGTGGCGGGGGCGCAGTGGCAGGATTTACTGGTCACTATCCAGACGGTCGTGGCTACGAGTGTGGCTGCTCCCGGTGATGCGATGGATTTAGTAGCCGACGCCGTGGATGCTGCGGCGCTGAAGGCCGATGCGGTGGCGGAGATTCAGAGCGGGCTTGCCACCGCAGGTGAGTATGATGCTGCGTTAGCCGCCATTCAGGTTGATTTGGATAACCCTGACCAGTACAAGGCGGACGTGAGTGCCTTGGCCCTGGAAGCTACCCTGACCGCTATGAAGGGCGCAGGGTGGACAACGCAAACGTTGGTGGCGTTGAAGGCGGTGGTGGACGACATCCTGGCCGATACGGGGACGGACGGGGTGGTAGTGGCCTCCCACACGACGGCGGCGAAGGCGGAGATCCAGGCCGAGGCCGAGGATGCGCTGGTGGCGAAGAAGCTGGACCACCTGGTAGCGGTGGCGGACAGCGATGACCCCGTGGACAACTCTATCGTCGCCAAGCTAGCGGCCAGCGATGGGGACTGGAGCGGGTTCGACAAGGCGACCGATTCCCTGGAGGCTTTGAGGGACAAGCTGAACGCGCTGACGACGGCGGTGACGGTCCAGGCCAGCTCGGTGGTGGTCGACGACGAATGGGCGTTCTACACCCACGACACAGTGGAGCAAGCCGTGACGGGACTGGGCAACATCACAGGCTACACGGACGTGTGGGTGACGCTAAAGACGAACGTCCTGGACGCCGACGCCGATGCGGGGATTCTGTTCTCTTCCAGCGTGGGGTTGGAGGTGCTGAACGGCGTCTCCACGGGCCTGACGGCGGCAAACGCCTCGGTGACAGTGGACGACGCTGCCAACGGCAACATCACCATGAAAATTGTGGCGGCGATTGCGGCCGCCATCACGCCGCGCAGCTACGTGTGGGGCGTGAAGTGGAAGGACGCGAGCGGGGCGGTGTATACGTTAGTGAGCGGGACAGGCGAGGCGATGGCGGGGCCGGTGAAGGCGGTCGTGTGAGGTGAGAACGTGAAACATGAAACGTGAAACGTGAGGCGATATGGCGGGGATCGTGTGGACCAGGCCGCCGTCGGCGTTGAACCCGGCGATTGCGGCTTATGGGGATAAGGTTCGGGGGGCGGTGGTGCAAGTGGCGCTGTACATCGGGGCGAACATGGAGCGCAGCGCCCAGGCGCACGCACCCTGGACGGACAGGACGGGGAACGCCAGACAGGGGCTGTTCTACGCCGTGGACGGGGCGGGCATATCTGAAGCATCGGGCTCGCAGAACCTGGCGGGGCAGGAATCGGCGGCGGTGAGCGCGGCCAAGGACGTGGTGGCGCTGTACCTGAGCCATTCGATGAGCTACGGGGTGTTTCTGGAACTTTGTAACGCGGGGAAGTATGCCATTATCATGAAAACAATGGAGGCCCATTACAATGAGTTGGTGGGGATGCTCAGGGCGATCTTCAGATAGTGCATATCACACATTGGAGGGGGCAAAATGACTGGTGAGGCGATGAGGATCGAAAAAGTACCGACGACCAGGGAGAGGATGGCTTATTACGAGGCTTGCGCCGAGAAGGAGGGGTATCAGTTGAGGATGTACGCACCGCAGCACCAGCCGCATCAGGGCTGGAGAATAGAGCGGCTCAAGGCGCTGGTCTCGCTCATCCTGCCATTTACGTCGGGCAAGGTACTGGAGGTGGGCTGCGCGGATGGGATGTTCACGCAGTGGCTGTCGGGGCTGGCCCGCCAGGTGACGGCGATTGACATTATCCCGATCTGCATTGAGCGCTGCCGGCAGTTGGAACTGGAGAACGTTGAGTTCGTATGCGGGACGTTGGCGAAGGTGAAGGATACCGATTTTGACCTGGCCATCGCCAGCGAGGTGTTGGAGCACTGCGTGGATCCCGAGGCAGAGATGGTGAGGCTGCGGGGCATGGCCAGGGGGGTTCTGGCTACTGTACCCATCACGGAGATGCCGAACCCCGAGGCGTTCAGCGTTGAGGCTTATAAAAATCCACAGAAGGCGGGGGACGGCAGCGGGCACATCTGGGCATTTCGGGAGGACACGATCAGGGCGTTGTTCGAGGAAGTCTGGCATTATGAGACCAATGGGATATTCGCGCTCATCGTGGGGAGGTGACGGGCTAACCATCATTGGCTGGTTCAACAGTACGGGATCGGGTTATGGGCGGACGGCAATTCACCTGCTGCGGGCGCTGTGGCGGCGAGGGGTGGATGCCGAGGCGGTGAACGCCGGGGACGTGAGCTCGCCCAGGGAGCTCGATGGCGACGTGCTGGTGGTGACCACGCCCGATTTCTGGCCGAACGTGCGGGCCTCGGGCAGGTTCTGGGGGCTGACGATGTGGGAGACCAATCGCTGCCCGCCGTACTGGGTGGACATCGTGAACGACCATGCCGACGGGGTGATCGTGCCGTCGGGATTTTGCCAGCAGGTGTTCCAGGAGAGCGGGGTAGAGGTGCCCGTCCACGTGGTGCCGTTGGGGGTAGACGCTCAGGAGTTCCCGTACATGCATCGGCCCGAGCGGCGGCCGTACGTGTTTTTGATGTTGGGTGAGCTGGGCGGGTTCAGGAAGGGCTGGGCTTATGCGTATCAGGCATTTTGGCAGGCATTTCGGGGCAATCCGAGGGTGGTGATGGTGTTCAAGACGAGGGGGCCAGGGATGCTGTTCAGTTGTGCCGAGCGCAACGTGGAGATCATCGACGCCGAGTACGGGCCCGAGATGATGAGGGAGCTTTATTACAGAGCCGACTGCTTCGTATTCCCTTCGGTGGGCGAGGGGTTCGGGTTGCCGCCCAGGGAGGCGGCGGCGACGGGGTTGCCGGTGCTGGCTACTGATTGGAGTGGGCTGCAGGAGGGGGGCATCGAGAACTACGCCTACCCGATCAGGGTGACCAGGATGGAGGAGGCGTTGTATGGGCCGCAGGATATTTGGGGGTTGTGCGGGGAGTGGGCTATGCCTGATACCGGGCATCTGGCACAAGTGATGGCGTGGGTTCACGAGCATCGGGAGGAGGCGAAGGCGCAGGGGCGGCGGGCGGCGGCGTGGGTACAGGCGAATTGTACATGGGAAATGGGTGCGAAGATACTTCTGCAAGCGGTAGAGAAGTGTGGAATGGATCAAGAGTGATTGTGGATGAGATGCAGGGGTCGAGGTATTATTGAAAGTTGTTCAATCTTCCTGATAGTTGGCGATGGCGTATCAGGGGAAGCGATGAGCTGATAGTAGCGAGCGGAATCATCTACGATCAACTCGAGTATCGTAAACCCCAGATCACAATCATGCTTATTGAGAACGAAGTGGTCATATTCGATACGCTCACGGATTCCGCTTCGATGAACAATTTCCAGTTTCAGGCCGGAAGCGCGTGTGGCCTCGAATGGCTTTTCTGTAGTCCAATTATTGATTCCCAAGGGAAGCACCTCTGACTGAATTATAGGCTAATTCAACGAAAAAGGCAAATAGTGCCCCGTTCTAGGGTCGCTCCCGAAGAGTGGTCAATCGGCACCACCTGGGCGGGGCTAGAAGCCGATGCGATGAGCCGAGATCGCCTTTGTGCGATTTCGGTTTTTTTGCTTTTTGACTACAGGAGGTGGTCAATTGACCACGACCTTGCGTAGCGCGATCAGGACACTGTTGGAGGGAGACGCCACCCTGGCGGCGACGATGACAGGCGGGCTGCACGACAGCACCGAAATCAGCCCCTCCAAGACGCCTTCGGCTTATGATTCGCGTGGCGATCTCAAGCCATGTGCGGTGTTGCGGATGGGGACGATGACGCCGATAGAGCCGTTCGATGAGGCGGAGCGCGAATTCTTCAACATTTACTTCTACCAGAAGCCTGGCGGCTACGATAGCATCGACGTGATGAGAACACGCTGCAAGGATTTGCTGCACACTACAACCGACAGTCTCAAGACGGTGACGATCTCCCCGGGCTTCGTATACGAGATTCGGCACGCCGACGACTTCGGGGACAGTTGGGACGACGCCCTGGGGTGTCCGATGTCTTATTCGCGGTATTACGTCGTGAAGCTGAGGAGCTGACGGGTGGATGTGAGGTGTGAGAGCGGGCATCTGTGGTTCAGGATGACGGAAGAGGGGTTGATCGAGATCAGATGCCGCTACTGCGCAGGGGAGTTGTCACGGCTAAAGGGGTACAAGATGGTGGTATTCCACTACTTCGATGGGAGCGGGCGGCAGGTGCGGACGGTGAGTTTCCGTGATGCCGAGGCTTTGGTGAGGCGTGAAACGTAGTGCGTATTGCGTATTGCGTATTGCGTAGTGCGTAGTGCGTAGTGCGTAAATCGAAACGTAGGAAGGAGGTGATTCAGGATGGGAACAGGTGATTATGGGGAGCGGCCGTTTGGCTTGCGTGAGGTGGAGATCACCCCGTCGGGTGGCAGCGCCATCGAGTTACAGGCGGAGCGGGTGATGAGCTTTACGCCCCGCTACGACACTGGCGAGTTGGAGGGCGCGGACATCATCGTCGAGGTGGCCGCCAGGATGGTCGGTTACGACTGGGAGATCGAGGAAGGCGGCGTCCCGCTGGGGTTGCTCAAGAGCATCCTGGGCGGATCTCTGACCAGCTCGGGCTCGACGCCCAACCAGGTGTACTACTGGGACCGCGCCGCCGACGACGCGGTGGTGTACTTCAAGGCCCAGGGGCGGGCCATCGCCGAGGACGCCGGGGACATCGAGGTGACGCTGTACAAGTGCAAGGTGACTTCGAATCCCACGGTACGTCTGGAAAAGGGCGCGTTCGTGGTGAGCAATCTGAGCGGAGTGGGAATCGCCGATACCGCGAACAGCAACAAGTTTTACACCATCAAGCAGAAGGAGACGGCGGCGGCACTGTAGCAAGTGGCAAGTGGCAAGTGGCAAGTGGCAAGTTAGCAAGTTAGCAAGTTAGCAAGTTAGCAGAAAGGAGAGCGCTAGATGCCTGCTACAAATGAGAAGGTGGTCACTTCCGGGAGGGAGTGGCGGAGGAGAAGGGAAGAGGGCACGTTGGTGCAGCTGCCATCGGGCAACGTGGCACGCCTGCGTCCGGTTTCCCTTCTTTCGTTGATGAAGCGGGGGAGGATTCCCGACCCGCTATCGGGGATGATCGATCAGATGATCGCCCAGGGCGAGCGGCCGTCGGTGAGCCTGGAGACGTATCAGGATTTCGCCGACCTGATCGGGTTGGTGTGCCAGGTCGCCTTCGTGGAGCCCAGGATCGTGGACGAGCCGACGGCGGACGACGAGATTGGGCTGGACGACGTGGGCTTCGAGGATCAGACGTACGTCTTCAACTGGGCGCAGCAGGAGATACGCTTCCTGATGCCTTTTCGTCCAGGACAGGAATCGGGGGGAGATCTGGAAGCTGTGGATGGTCGCGACGAGCTTCAGTCAGAGGCCATCGGACCTGGTGGGGATCGAGGATGACTGGGCGGCGTACTGCTTCGATTCGGCGATAGCCCTATTTGGCAACTGGGTCGAGGGGAAGCTAATGGAGCGGGACAAGGCGGGCAAGCCGAAATACACCCTGGAGGGGTTGCTATCGGGCGATCTTACGAAGGGGCGATTTGCCAGTGCGGCCAGCCTGATCGCGGCGGCGGGGAGGCAGTAACGACTGAAGTCGTTACTACGATTATTTCTATGGTGAGTGGGGGATGACTGTTTCGCTGGGTTCTGCGTATGGCGAAATTCTCATAGACACGTCCAGTCTCGTGGCGTCGCTGAAGAGTGCTCAGAGGACTATGAGCGGGTTCGAGCGGGCGATGAGCGGCGTTGGCGACACTGTCGCGGCGGTGGGCAACGCCGTGGCCACGGGCATGGCGGCCGTGGGCGCGTCGGTGATGGGGCTGGCGGGGACGGCGGGGCGGATCGAATCCATGCGCGACGCCTTGCAGGGGATGGCGGACCAGTACGGGTTCAGTGTGGACGAGATGATCGCCAAGACGAAAGAGGCCAGCCGCAACACCCTGAGCGAGAGCCAGATCATGCAGGGGGCCTTGCAGGCGATCTCGCTGATCGGGTACGAGGCGTTCGAGCAGCTGGGGGGGTTCGAGGAGTTGTTCCCGAAGCTGGCGGAGACGGCGAAGAAGGCCAGCCGGGTGACGGGGCAGGAAGCCAGCTTCATGTTCGAGAGCATCCTGATCGGGCTGGGGCGGACATCCCCGCGGTGGCTGGACAATACCGGCGTCGTCGTGCAGGCGACGGAGGCGTACGACAGATGGGCAGCCCAGGCGGGGGTTGCGGCCCAGGAGCTCGATGCGACGGGGCAGAAGACGGCGCTATTGAGCGCGTTCCTACAGCGGGCCGACGAGCTGTACGGCAACGTGGCGGTCTCTTCGGGCGGGTTCGCGGGATCGATGAGCCAGTTGAACACCGTCCTCTCCGATACCGTGGGGAGGATCGGGCTGGAGCTTTTGCCTGCGGTGACGCCGCTGATCAAGCAGTTCACCGTGTTTGCGGTGGAGACAGCGCCAAAGGTGATCGAGGCGGTGAGCACGGTGGTGGAGTGGTTTACGGCGCTGCCTGGCCCGGTGCAGACCGCGTTGGGGGTGATGACGGCGCTGGCGACGGCGGTGACGGGGGCGCGTATCGCCTTCGGGATGCTGGGGCCGTTGCTCGGGCCGTTAGCGGGGGCCTTAGCGGGGCTGTCGGGGCCGTTGGGCATCGTCGCGTTGGCGGTAGGGGCATTGGGGACCGCCTTCGCTACCAATTTCATGGGCTTGCGGGACAAGCTGGAGCCGGTGATAGACTGGATCAGGGGGGCGATTCAGGGGCTGGTCGAGCTTTTCCAGGCCGAGGGTGTGGTGGGGGTAATCGAGGCATTTGGGGAGCGGGTATATGCGGTAATAGAACGTGCGTTCGGCACAGAGGTTGCCGACAGAATAGCCACATTCGTGGAGGACGTGAGGCGTGGTGTCGAGGGCCTCGTCGGTGCGTTCCAGGAGGGCGGGGCGCTGGCGGCCGTCCAGGAGTTCGGCGAGCAGGTCTACGGGGTGATCGAGCGGGCTTTCGGGACTGAGGTGGCCGACAAGATAGCGACGTTCGTGGAGGACGTGAGACGGGGCCTTGAGCTTGTCAAGCAAGGCATCGGGGGCATAATCGAGGCTCTAAAGGCCGGAGAGTTGGATACTGCTCTTGCCAAGCTGCAAGAGCTTGGCCAAGCGCTACTTGCGTGGATCGAGCCTGTGATCCCAATCATCTTGCAAAAGCTTCAAGAGCTAGGGCAGAAACTTCTGGATTGGGCAAGTGAACAGGTTCCAAAGATCATCGAAGGACTGAGCGAGTGGGGAACGGCCCTGGTTGACTGGATTGGCCCGAAGATACCACCCATGCTGGCGAAGCTAGGGGAGTTAGCTAGTAGCCTGTTGGGTTGGGTAGGTGAGCAAGCTCCAAAGTTAGCTGTGAAACTGTTAGAGTGGGGCACGGCTTTTGTCGGGTGGATAGGGCCAAAGATCCACGATCTACTGATAGAACTGGGTAAGTTCCTGGGCAAGATACTCACCTGGATCATCGGGACGGCTGTTCCTGAAATCATCAAAAAGGGCGTTGAGCTGGCAAAGGCGCTAATCAATTGGATCACGGATACTGATAAGGGGGCGGTCGCTCAAGTACCTGGCGCGTTGAAGACATTCCTGGAGGCCATTGCGACATTCGTGACCAAATCTTTGATCCCCGGCCTGATCGGTTTTGGCAAGGGGCTGGTCGGCGGATTAGTTGAGGGACTGGCTCAAGCTGCAGAAAAACTCGATCTAACGACCATCGGAAGGGACATCGTTGATAGCATCAAGAGGGGCATCGCGGGGGCATGGGGTGCCATCAAGACCATACTAGAGGAATTGGTCAGCAAGCTACCCTCGTGGATACGCGGCCCACTTGGGATGAGGTCGCCCTCGCCAATTATCATCAAGATTGGCAAGGAGATAATGGAGAGCTTGGCCATCGGCTTCGGCGAGGGTAAGACAGAGGTGCTGAAGGCGATAGCGGACGTGATCCAGGCCATCGCGGGTGCTTTCAAGGCTATGGCTGATATCGTGCCAACGATTGCCGAATTCCCCGCTCTGACGGGTTTCAAGGCGGGGCTGGGCAGGCTGATCGAGGACACGAAGGCCATCCTGGTGGCCGTCCGCGAGGAGCTACTCGATCTGTGGGGTTGGGCTGGGGAGCGGAAGGACACTGTGTGGGGGCACATGATCAGTTGGGCCGAGGCGGTGAAGGGCGTGGTGGAGGTGATAGGGCTGGCGGCGACGACCTTCACCGAGGCAGCCAGGTACACGGGCCTGATGCCCGGCGTGGCCGAGCGGCTGGCGGCGGACATCAAACAGGTGGTGGTCGCGCTGGTGGGGGCCATCGGCGATGGCGGCGAGATCGACCAGCTCAAGGTGGAGTGGATGGAATTCGCCGGCTCGCTGATCGGCCTGGTGGTCGGGATGATAGACGACCTGGCGAAGCTGGCGGGCTACGAAGGCGGTTTGGTGGTCAGCACCGCGAACGTGCTCCAGTTGGTAGGGACGCTGCAGGCGGCCAACGACGCCATCGTAGCGGCGTTCGTCAGGCAGCCGCCTGTGCTCAACGAAGCGTACAGGAACATCCAGGATTTCATCGTGAGCTGGGTCAAGCTGTCGGGGGCGATGGTTTCCGCCCTGGTCGGCGTGATCGGCGACCTCACCACGCTATCGGAATTCGAGGGCGGGTTGGAGGTCAGCCAGCAGAACATCGTGAGCTTGCGGAAAGCGTTGGACGACGCCAACGACGCCATCGTGGCGGCGTTCGTCAGGCAGCCGCCTGTGCTCAATGATGCTTACAAAAACATCGTGGATTTTATCGTCAGTTGGATGAAGATGGCCGGGGCGATGGTATCTGCCTTAGCTGGCGTGATCGGCGACCTCACCACATTGGCCGGGTTCAAGGGCGGGTTGGAGGTCAGTGGCGAGGCGATGCGCAACCTGGTGTGGACGATGAACGACGCGGTGTTCAAGATCGTGGAGGCCATGGGTGACGCGGCGGACATTGCCTCCATGTTCGACGAGGAGGGCAACGTCGTTTACCAGATTCAGGTCAAGTGGGCAGAATTCTCGGCCAAGCTCGTCGGTCTGTTCGCGGGAATGATCGAGGACATCACGGCGCTGGCCGGGTTCGAGGGCGGGCTAGAGGTCAGTGGCGAGGCGATGCGCAACCTGGTGGGGGCAATGAACCAGGCCGTGACTGTGATTCTGGAGGCCATCGGGGACGTTTCCAGTAAGTTCGACGAAGCAGGTAGGCCACTTGATGCGCTCAAGGCAGCCTGGCTGGAATTCCAGGCCGGGCTGGTATCCACGGTGGCCGGGGTCATCGAGGACATGAAGACGTTAGTCGGGTACAAGGGTACTCTGGAGATCAGCCACACAGCCATCGGCGACCTGGTGGAGCAATTGGGGAGAGTGGCGGATGCCATCCTGGAGAAGCTGGACATAACTGGCAGGTTTGACGAGGCGGGCAATTTCGTAGACGCCCTCAAGGTCAAGTGGGCCGAGATCTCCACGGGTCTGGTCGGCATGATCGCGGGGGCGGCTTCGGACCTGGCGTCCCTGGCCGACTATGCCCCTGACCAGGCGAAGCTGGCGGCGGGCATCGAGTTGTTCTTCGTCAACCTGGGGTGGTTCCTGGCGGAGTTCGACCGGCGGGCGGTCCAGTTTGCGGCCAGGGTCAGTGAGCAGGGGGCGGAGACGGCCAAGCTCATCGGCGAGACAGTGGGCAGCCTGGGGCAGGCGGTCAAGCCGCTGCTCGACCTGGCCGAGTTCGCCATCACTCCCGACCAGGCCGCCGTGTCCGCCACGTTATTCTTCGGCTCGCTGGAGACCTTCCTGATCAAGTTCGCGGAGAAGGCGGCCGATTTCGAGGGCAGGGTCAGCGAGGAGACGGCGGAGCTGGCACGCATCATCGGCGACACGGTGAAGGGCATCGGCGACGCCGTGGATCCGCTGATCAAGATCCTGGAGTACAAGCCCGAGGTCAAGGACATCGAGAAGAAGTTTGAGGAGTTCTTCTACCACCTGGAGCGGGCATTGTACTGGATCGAGTGGCAGAAAGAGAAGTGGGTGGTGTCCGACGCGGCGCTGGAACTGTCGAAGCGGGTCAGCCAGGTGATTGGCTACCTCAAGACGGCGGTAGACTTCCTGCAGTCCATGGCCAATTACGCCGAGAAGAACGTCGTGTCGGGGCTGACCGGCTTCCTGGCGTTTATCACCGATCTGGAGCGAGTGGTAGTAATTCTCGAAAAGGCCCGGGAGAAAATAACGGACGAAGCCCTGGCGGCAGCGCAGGAGTTTGCGTCGGGTTGTGCGAAGATGCTGTCTCACATTACTGACGGCATCGACACCCTGAACTCGCTGCCGACGATGGAGCTGGACTTCTATCAGGGTGGGTACAAGGTCGGCGTCGGATTCATCCAGGGGATGATAGATGGATTGGTGAACAACGCCTCGGCGTTGTATCGGACGGTGATGGACATCGTGGCCGCGGCCATCGCCGCGGCGGAGGCGGCGGCGGGGGCGGCTTCTCCCTCCAGGGAGATGTGGGCACTGGGGGAGAACATGGTGGCCGGGCTGGTGGGGGCGTTGCAGGCCGGGCGGTCGGACGTGGCGCGGGTCATGGCTGGGCTGCTGGCCGACGTGGGGGCGATGGCTTTGCCGCCTGCCGGGGCGGCTTACGCTCGTGCTCAGGCGGCGCCTGCGATGGGTGGTGCCAGGTTTGGTGGGCAGGCGGGCATGACGCAATACATCGAGTACCATTATCACGAGGCCGATGGAATCGGAGCCGATATGCGGGCCAGCTTGCGGCAGGAGTTCGAGGCGATGGAGCTTTATCAGAGGGTCAGGCGATGAGCGATGGCTAAGATTACTTTCTACTGGCTCGATCCTGATGGGGGCTCGATCCAGTTGGGAAATGCCAGCACAAGCCATGTGAAGGCTTACAGTGGCCTGGGCATGGCCCCGGTGCACCATTTCCTGGAGGGCATCCCGTCGCAGCACAGGCAGCGGCATCGCGGCCTCAAGTTTCGTCCGCGGGTCGTGCAGTTGGGAATCTGGGACGTTCGAGCCAGCGCCCAGGCCCAGGACGAGCGGCAGGAGGAGCTGTTGGCGGCATTGAACTCCGACCGCGGGGAGGGCAGGCTGAAAATCGTGCTCAGCGACGGAATCACCACCCGCTATTTGGACTGCTATGTGCAGGAGGGGCCGGACTTCGCTTCGGAGGACCGGCCAGGCTGGGGGGAGTATCAATTCTACGTCGTGCGTTTCGTAGCACCGGACCCGTTCCTCTACGACCCGACGCCGGTGACAGAAAGCGGCAACTTCAACGGGGCAACGCCAGTGAACATCTCGGTGACGAACGACGGGCACATGGATTCTTATCCGATCCTGACTATCAGCGCCACGGTGAACACCCCGAAGGTGATGCTGGTGACGACAGGGGAGTACGTGCAGTTGAATTACAATCTGACGGCGGGGCACATAGATGTGGACTGCGGGGAGGGGACGGTGGTGCGCAACGACACCATTGACGCCATAGACACGCTGACCAAGGCTTCGACGCTGTTCGCCATCCCCCGTGGGGATCACACCTTGAGGCTGACGGCGGCGTCGGGAGCGGGAGCGTTTTCGTGTAGCTTTTTTAACAGGTTCCTTGGGCTGGGGATCCCAGAGGAAGAGGAAGAATAGGCGGCTGGGAATTTTAGATGACTAGATACATCTTTTGGGACCAGATACCAGAGCGACGGTTCCTCGACGTGACTATCGAAGACGTAGACGCTGAGGAAGTTGTATTGGTCAGAGATAGTGCTTATGATGTTACGGGCATCCTGTTGGTGATGGCGGCTATCAAGGCCAGCAACGGCGAGGTGGATGCGGGGGTCAGTTATGTGGAGAACGACAACTCCGTCGATCTCTGGGATGACGGGACGAACGTGCTCACGTTAGCCGTGGATTCCGATGGGGAAGTGACCTTACAGCGGACGGCGGGGACGCTGACATTCGACGTGACGCTGAGGATGGCGTGGTATTAGGAGGGGAAGATGGCACTTAGTAAATTGAGACAATTGAGTACCGAATTGGTCATGACTGACAAGGTGCAGGCGCGAAGCGGCAGTGGGCTGTACCTGGTGGACGACGGGGACAACGGGCTGTTCATCGCCGATGGGGGCTGTGTGTTCCTGGGCGATACGTCCAACGCCAAAATGACCTTTGGGTTGACCATCAACCAAGGAGCGCACGACGACGAGATATTGGCGTTGAAGTCGAGCGACGTGGCGCATGGGGTTACTGATGTGACCGAGACGGATACTTATTTTCGCATCTCCAAGGGGGAGGCCTCAGGAGGGGCACCAAAGTTACAGGGTCTTACAGCGGGTGATTTTGCGATATTTATTGATGGCATAGTGACTTTAGATAAGACGGCCAAATCGGCAGCGGGTTGTTGGGGCGTAATCAATTTGGACGCGGCGAAGAAAAGTGGCACTGGAGTAGGGGGTCTTGGAGCAGATGCTAACCTAGTGGTAATACGGGACAATTTGAACGCCAGGGCTATCTTCGACGTTGAAGGGGAGTTACATTTGGACGCTACTCTATCCGAGAATGCCTGGGATAGCCACGACGACCTGGCCCTGCTGACCGCCGTCCGCCACGCCGTGCTATCGCCGCAGAATGAGCTGAAGGGTCGGACCCGTGACCTGTTCGAGCGGCATCGGAAGGTGTTGGAGGATGCGGGGGTCATTACGGTCAACGATGGCGAAGGGGAGGATGGGAGCGTGTTCCTGGCGATGAAGCAGTGGTCGTTCTTGCTGGCGGATGCAGTGAGGCAGTTGGGGGCGCGGGTTCAGGAATGTGAGCAATCACTTGTGACGGTGGGTGCTCAACCACGACTACTGGAGGCGTGAGATGGCTAAAGAAACCAAAAGTCTCACCAACGCTGAACAGTCGTACCTGCGTCTTCTGAACCAGGAGGCGTTCGAGGCCCTTCAGCGCCACCAGGAGGCTCAACGGCGGCTGGTGCAGTGCGTGGCCTTCCTGCGGGAGCAGCACGGGGCGCCGGAGGGGGAATGGGATTTCGTGGACATCGAGAAGGGATTCGTGAGGACGGACTGAGAGGTTATCAAAAACGATAGGAGGTATTAGAAAATGGCTGTCTGGACCTTTGAGGTCTACTATGGCACAGGCGCAGGAGCGGCCTGGACTGACGTGGGGGCTAACAACTTAGCTTTTACAGGAGCAGGAGGCCACGACGACACCGTGGAGGTCGAGGAGTGGCAGGATGGGGCGCACGTGGTGAGTGGGACGCCGGGGAACGATGTGTGCACTAATCCTCATGCGCCGAATGTGAAGTATATCAGCGTAGACGAGTTCGACGGAGGCGGGGGAGTCGAGGATCTGAACGATGCCAACTTATTAGCGACTGAGTGTACCTGTCGTTGGCACTTCAATCACGGTGATGCTATTAGCATGAAGGATGTGGAGGTATTTGCCTACGATGGAGCAATTGAAGCAAACCCGGCGGAAGACGTGGAGATTCAGATCTTCGAGAGAGGGATTTTGGCAACGGAATGGACTGAGCTCAACGATGATTCGGATGGCGTAGGCGGGTCAGGGGATGCGTTTGCATTGGCGGACCAGGCTGGGGCAGCAACCGATCACTACTATTACCTGGCAATTTCGTGGCAGCCTGAAACGGTAGGGCCCAAGACAGGCGCAAAGTTGAAGATCCTAGGCAGCTACTACTAGTAGGAATGAGATGCCGAGCGTCCGAGGCCCGAAGGGCCCCTGGGTGAACAACGTCAAATGGCTCTGTTCCCTCTCCGACGGTCGCACTGTAGAGGGCTACATCGGCGCAGGTGATTCCGATGGCACAGAGTGGCAGAAACTGCAGGCGGTGCTGAGGGAAAGCAATGGCTTGCTCTACGTCACCCATCTTCGCCTTCAGTTTGGCGGCCTGACCCTCCACGCTATCCCTCGGGCCCATTCCTACACCTGTCATGCCTCGTTTGCGTTGAATCCTGCATCCCCCCAAAAGAGTTACCAGGAGCAGGCCATCATGGGCAGCAGGATAGGCGAGACCTGGTACATCCTGCGGCTGTCGCAGGATGGCCAGGTGTGGCAAGAGGTACGGCAGGGAGACGATGCTGCTGCTGTGCGGGGCGGATAGTTGAATATCAGTACCTAACATAATCTGGTACTATGAGTAACGATGGCCTAAATCATCCTGGTCACGGATGGTTCAGGCTTTTTTTGTTGACCTTTCCTCTTGGTGAGGGGAGGCTCAGGGTTACTGAAGGAGACGAATATGGCAGCACCGAGTGCACCAGATACACTGTATTGTGAAGGGGAGCCAAACCCGGTCTATGTGATCAATCCACAGCCTATATTTAGTGCGTTGTTCAATGATGCCGATCCCAGTGACTACGGTTACTACTATCAGATTCAGGTGGACAATGATCCTCTCTTCGGTTCTCCTATATGGGATAGTGGCAAAGCTTCTATGTCTAAGGTTGCCTCTGGAGCCAGATGCAATGGCATTGTATATGATGGGGGCACCTTGGCCGCTGGTACATACTACTACTGGCGGATTAAGTTCTGGGATAATACAGATGCTGAGGGAGCATGGAGTACGGAACAAGCGATGTTCCTATATGGGGGGCTGGCCTCTGAGGTTCATCAGCGATTTTATCTCTCTTCCCCCAACCTTCCAGGTTATATTGTCGGTGTTTCAAGCGATTATTCTACTGCAAGGAGCACATCTACTGACTGTTATGCTAACCAATGGTTAACGTACGTAGGCCAATGGCTTGATAGTGGGACATATTCAGTTTCACGTAGTTATCTTAGCTTTGATACCGCTGGGATCCCGGAAGATGCGATCATAAAAGAAGCCACGCTTTCAATACGCGCTGGCGCTTCTCATGCTGATACGCCATTCAGAGTATTGGTTTATCTGTTCAACTGGAGTGATCTATTGTGTGTTCACCGAGAGCAGAACTACGATGATGCCTATGGAGCACTCTCCATATATGAGGGTGAACTAAAAGACACAGCCATTGGCGGATGGAATAGCGGAGAATATTATTCTATAAAATTGAGTACAGGGGGCATCAACAAGGGTGGGCGGACCAAATATACGCTGGTATCAGACAACGATGTTAACAATCAGGCCCCTACGCAGGAGGAGTATGTAACTGTTTGGGCTGCAAGGTACCTTACCTTGGAACCATATATTTATCTGGATGTTGTCTATATCCCCAACCGTTCCAAACAAGAAATCTACGGCTGCGGCCACGCCGACACCTCGGACGAGCAAGAGATCTACGGCTTCGGCACCGTAGACGTGGACGACGAGCAACAGATCTTCGGCGCAGGCTTCGCCGACGCAGACGAAGATCAGGAGATCTACGGCTGCGGACACCTCGACACCTCCGACACGCAGGAGATATTTGGAGACGCCCACGATTCCGCCTCGGGCGAGGTAGAGATATTCGGCTCAGGTAAGGTCGTATCCGAGATAGAGATCTACGGCTACGGCGGCACGGCTCCCCCCGAACTGTGCTGGATCAACGTCTACGACACCGACGGCAATCTCAAAGCACGTATCTCCGAAACCCCCATCACCGAGTGCTCCTCCCGTTCCAATACCTTCGGGCTGCTGCGTTTCCCGATCTATCTTGACGCCCAGGGGCGGGCCGAGCTGCAGCCAGAGCGGCGGATCGAGATTTACCGTAATGGCGAAACCATCTGGAGCGGCGTCCTCTGCTACCAGAAGAGGGTAATGAGTGAGGACGGCGACCCGACCCGCTACTACGAAGTGGTAGCCAGGAGCTCCGAGTGGATACCATACTGGCGGCGGATGGTGCCTGCGGCTGGGCAGGACAGCTTCTTCAGCGCGGGCAAGGTAGACAACGCGGCCAAGGACCTGGTGCGCAGGTGTCTGGTGAGCGGGATTGCTCCTGCGACCAGGGCAATCCCAGGCTTTGCTGTTGAGGCCAACACCAGTCAACACGCCGACACCAAAACATTGGCGGGCCGATACGAGAAACTGGGCGACAAGCTGGAGGCGTGGGCGAAGGCATACGACTTCGACTGGTGGGTGGAGGCTGATTGGCCCAATGCGCAGTGCATATTCAAGACAAAAGTACCGCGGCGGGGAATGGACAGGTCAGCGTCGGTAGTGTTCACCGTCGGGCGGCACAACCTGCTGGCCTTAGAGTATTATCAAGATGACTTAGACACCTCCACGGTAGTGTACGTGGGTGGGCCCGGGCAGGGGGCTACCCAACGAGTGACCACGGTGTATGAGGGAGCTGAGCCCGCTGGTTGGGCCAGGCGGGAGATGTACGTCCCGTTGGCCCAGGCCGAGTACGAGGACGAGCTGAGGGTCGGTGGGCTGGCCTGGCTGGATTCGTTCGGGGACGTGCTTACTGGCGTCAGGTTTGAGCTCAACGAGACTGACGCCGCCAAATGGCGCCGCCACTTCGACCTGGGCGACCTGGTAACAGTCTACGACGCTGACTTCGACGTGGACAAAGTAGCCGAGATCAAGGAGGTCAACTATACCAGAGACGCAGACGGCGTGGAGCACATTGAACTGTTAGTGGGGCAGCCACAGCCGACGAAGTGGGAGCTGCTGCAGGCGGGGATGGGGGTCTACTCCAGCTTCGACGACAACAGCGCACCTAACGTTCCCACTGGATTGGCTGCGACGACGGGATTGGCGCAGAATACCGATGGCTGGTGGTACGCCTTCCTGCGGGCTACCTGGAATCGTAACGTCGAGCTGGATCTGGGGGGATACGAGATCAGGTGGGTAATAGACGGGAAGGAAACGACCAGGCGGGTGGCCATCCCTGAA
>Ga0194113_10005106_pt1 | contig 16992 bp, 14 predicted proteins | sample TA2MahC200mmetaG_FD_146193 | JGI IMG/M metagenome (GOLD analysis project Ga0194113, IMG submission 146193) | Freshwater microbial communities from Lake Tanganyika, Tanzania - TA2015017 Mahale Deep Cast 200m | ecosystem: Environmental > Aquatic > Freshwater > Lake | place: Tanzania: Lake... | reverse complement strand
GATCTGCCGGGGTAGAGTATAGCACACGTCTCTCGTTTCCGGCAATTACCGTTAATTCATAGAACGTTCATGGAGCAAACTACGATGTGTGGGACGCGTTCGACCGTCCGGAATAGTCATGGCATCATGGCCTTGTTGGCGGCGCTGGCGTTGGCGAACCTCCTCTCGGCGGCCGCGCCTGCCGCTGCTCAGACGCCTGACCTGTCGCTGACGCAAGCGACTCTGCAACTGTGGCCGGAATACGACGATCCTGGTCTATTGGTGATCCTGGCGGGTACGTTCAGTGACACCGTGACTTTCCCCCAGGCGATCGCTTTGCCCTTGCCTGGGGGCGCGCGCGAGATCCAGCCCGCCCTGGGGCCGGTCCAGGGGCGACGATGCAGGGCACAACCGGCCAACTGTTGATGCAGCCCTGGCAGATCACGGCGGGCAAGCTAACCTATACACTGCCGCAGCCCCGATTTCACGTCGAATACTATCTGAGCCGCCCGCCAGCCGGCAGTCAACGCGAGTTGAGCTATACTTTCGAGGCGCCTTACAGTATCCAGACGCTGGAAATCACTGTTCAGCGACCTGCACGCGCCACGGCCTTTTCGGTCACGCCGCAACCCGAGATGTCGTTCGCTGGCAATGACGGGCTGACCTACTACCGCATCACGCGCACGCAGATCGCAGCCGGTGAGAAGCTTCCCATCGCCATTCGCTACACCAAGACCGATCAGGGTCTGTCAGCGCCTCCCGCGCAACCGGCTGCCAGTTCGCCAGGCGGCCAGGGCGCCGCCGGCGCGATCAGCCGCGCGAACATCTGGCTGCCGTGGCTGCTCATCGGTGTCGGGCTTACTGCTTTGGCCAGCGCTTTGGTGTATTGGTGGCTCCAACTGCGGCAAACATCGGCCGAAGTCGGAGCATCCTCGACTGTGCAGGCGCCAGGCGCGGCCCGCGGCGCTCGAATGGCGGATGCCGGTCAGCAAGCCTTTTGCACGCGGTGCGGACGGCAGTTCACGGCCGAAGATCGCTTTTGCGCCCGGTGCGGCGCGGCCAGGGGTTGAGGTTAAGGTTAGGGCAAGGTGCAGCCCGCCCTGGGGCCGGTCCAGGGGATGAGGAGCGAGATGAGTTCTTTCAGAATGGTGGCCGTGTGTCTGGCGCTGTGGGCGCTGGTCAGCGTGGCCGTGGGGCCGGTTGCTGCGCAGACACCCACACCGAACGAGATCAATGCGATTGCCAAAGAGCTGTGGTGTCCGCTGTGCAATGGCGTGCGGCTGGACACTTGCGAATTGCAGGCCTGCATCCAGATGCGCGAGGTGATCGCTCAAAAGCTGATGGCCGGCGAGGGCAAAGAGCAGATCAAGGCCTACTTCGTGGGTCAATACGGCGATGTGGTGCTCGGCGCGCCCGCGCGAGAGGGTTTCAACCTGGTGGTGTGGCTGTTGCCCATCTTGATCGCGGTCGTGGCGCTGGGCTGGCTCGCCTACCTGGTCTATGTCTGGTCAAAGCGGCGACCCTCAGTCGCGAAGATCGGCTCGGGTGCGGCGCCTGCTGCCCAAAAACCTGACAGCTATCTCAAGCGCGTGGATGATGAGCTACGGAAATACGAATCATGACTGAAACCACAACTGTTGCGCCCGCGCCGGCGCCTAAAGGACGGCTGCCCGCTTGGGTGATCGTGTTGGGCATCGGCATCGCGTTTGTCGCAGGGCTGCTTGCCCTCCTGCTGGCGAAACCGCCGCAGAAGAGCCTGTGCGACGATGTCGCCCCGGATATGACCCTGACCCTCTTTGACGAATACCGCGGCGACTGGCCAGGCCAGACCATCAGCCTCTCGGAGTTGCGCGGCAAGGGCGTGGTATTGAACTTCTGGGCGAGCTGGTGCAAGCCGTGCGAGGAAGAAGCCGCCGCGCTGGAGGCTGCGTGGCGCGAATATCGCGACAAGGGTATCGTGTTCATCGGCGTAGACTACCTGGATCAGGAGCCGGCAGCCAAACGCTATTTGCAGAAGTTCAATGTCACCTATCCCAACGGCCCAGACCTGGCCAGCAGGATCTCCAAGCGTTATGCTATCCGCGGCGTGCCAGAGACCTTTTTCATCAGCCCTGAAGGTAAAATCATCGGCTGCCGCAAGACAGGGCCGTTGAGCCAGACCGAGTTGAAGCAGAGGATCGGACAGATCCTGCCGAAGTAAAAAAGTGACACCCGCCAAGCGCCAGGCGCTTCGGAAGCGCCCCTGGACCGGCACCAGGGCGGGCTGGCGCTTGGTTGGCGGTTCTCATGACAGATCACGGAGTGAGTAGGAATGACAGACCTTGGTTATGTCGCGCTGGTGTTGGCCTTCGTGTTGGCCATCTTCGGCGTGTTGGCTTCGATCATCGGCGCCCGCCGCGCCTTGCCTGAGCTTGTCGCCAGTGGACGCAACGCAGTCCTTGTTGTGAGTGGACTGGTGCTATTTGCCAGCGCCCTGCTCTGGCGCGCCCTGCTGACCGACGAGTTTCAACTGGAATTTGTCGTCACACATACCGAGCGCAACCTGCCGGCCCTCTACAAATTCTCGGCGCTGTGGGGTGGCCAGGCCGGCTCCCTCACCTTCTGGACGCTGATCTTGTGCGGCTTCGGCGTGGCTGCGATCTGGTTCATGCGCAACCAGCCGCCCAGCTTCATGCCTTATGTCAACGCAGTGCTCCTGGCGACCGTCTGGTTCTTCCTGCTGGTCATTCTCTCCACCGAGAACCCGTTCGTGCGCCTGTGGCGCATGCCCACCGGACAGATCGTGACCAGCGTGTTTCAGCCCGCAACCGCCACAGGCATCTTCCCGGCCGATGGTCAGGGTTTGAACCCTCAACTCCAGAACTATTGGATGATCATCCATCCGATCTTCCTCTACCTGGGCTTCGTGGGCATGACGATCCCCTTCGGGTTCGCCGTCGCTGCGCTGGCCACGGGCAATCTGGGCAACACCTGGATCAAGCTGGTGCGCAAGTGGGCGCTGGTTCCCTGGCTCTTCCTATCGCTCGGCATCCTCCTCGGCTCGCAGTGGGCCTACCTGGAATTGGGATGGGGCGGCTATTGGGCGTGGGATCCGGTGGAGAACGCCTCGCTGTTGCCATGGCTCACAGCCACCGCGTTCGTCCACAGCATCATGATCCAGGAGCGCCGCGGGATGCTCAAGGTGTGGAATGTCGTGCTGATCTGGCTGACCTGGGAGCTGACGCTGTTCGGCACTTTCCTCACGCGCAGCGGCGTCGTGGAATCGGTCCATTCGTTTGCGCTCTCGCCCCTGGGGCCGATGTTCGCCGGGTTCATCGTGTTGACCCTGGTGGGCTTCGCGGCGCTCCTCATCGTGCGGCTGCCGCTGCTGCGCAGCGAAAACCAGTTGGATGCCGTGCTATCGCGTGAGACGGCCTTCCTGACCCAGAATGTGGTCTTCCTGCTGATTTTGTTTGCGACGCTGCTGGGCACGCTGTTCCAGCCGATCTCCGAGTGGGTGACGGGCAACAAGGTCGCGCTGAATGCGCCCTACTTCAACCAGGTGAACGGACCGATCTTCGCGGGGCTGCTCATCTTGATGGGCGCGGCCCCGCTCCTGGCCTGGCGCCGCTCCGCGCCGGAGACCCTGCGGCGCAACTTCACGATCCCCGCGGCAGCCGGCCTGCTGATCTTGCCGGTCGCCTGGCTGCTCGGCGACCGCACGATGGCCGGTTTCATCGGGTTCAGCATCGTGACCTTCGTGCTCGCGGGCCTCATCCAGGAATACGTGCACGGGGTGCGAGCCCGCATGCACTCTACGAGTGAGCCGCTGCCGGCCGCGTTGGCCAATCTGGTGCGACGCAATGGCCGGCGCTACGGCGGCTACATCGTCCATTTCGGCGTGTTGCTGGTGGCACTGGGCATCATCGGCAATGAGTTCTACCAATCCGAAGGGCAAGCCAATCTCCGGCCGGGCGAGAGCATCACTGTCGCCAACTACACCCTGACCTATCGCGGGCTGAACGCCACACAAGGCCCGAACTACACCGAATTCACCGCGCCCATGACGTTGACGCGCGCCGGCCGGCCAGCCGGCGAGATCGCGCCGAAGAAGCACATCTATAACAAGAACCAAGACCAGCCGATGACAGAGGTCGGTCTGCGGCCCGGCCTGGTCGAAGACGTCTACGTAGTGCTGGCTGGATTCGAGGGCGGCGGCGCGACCGCTTCCTTCAAGGTGTACGTCAATCCGCTGATGTCGTGGATGTGGGTGGGTGGGCTGGTGCTCATCCTGGGCGTGCTCGTCTCGGCCCCTGGACCGGCCCCAGGGCGGGCTGGCCGCGACGTTCCCCCACAGCCGCAGATGCCCGCGCGCCGGCGCCGGTTGGGGCGCAGCCAGTGTAACTGAGACAGGATTAGCGATGTTCATCATTCTCTCTTTCTTGCTGGCCATCACGGCCTTGCTGGTGGTCGCCTACCCGCTCCTGAACCGGTCCGGCGGCCTCGGCCGCCAACCCACGGGCGCCTCGGCCGAAGAGCGGCTGGGCGAGCTGTTGGCGCAACGCGATGCCGCATTCCAGGCTTTGCGCGATCTGCACTTCGACCGGCAGATGGGCAAGATCGCCGACGAGGATTTCGTGGGCTTCGAGGCCCATCTGAAAGAGGTCGCCGCAGATGCGCTGCGCCGCCTGGACGACTGGGAGGCTACAGTGGATCGCAGCCTGGGGCCAGCAGCCGCCTCCAGTCGCCAGCCTATCCGGTCGCCAAATGGCCGATCGAATTCGACGCTCGAAGCCGAGATTGCGGCGCGACGCGCGGCCCTGGCCAGCGGCCGCGCCTGTCCGACCTGCGGCAGGCTGGCCGCGGCTGCAGATCAGTTCTGCGGCGCGTGCGGCGCAGAACTGGCAGTCGTCAAGCCGCCGACTCCGACGGCCGCCATCTGCCCCAAGTGCAGTCGCCCCTTGCAGCCCGCCCTGGGGCCGGTCCAGGGGAAGACGATCGGTTCTGCGGCGGGTGCGGCGCGCAACTGCCCTCGCCGTGACGAGCCTCAGTGGTAGTCGCCCCTGGACCGGCACCAGGGCGGGCTGACGTGGACGAGTATGGCCCGCACCCGCTGTTAACTGAGGAAGGCCTCTCCGCGCAGATACGCGTCCTGGTAGAGGCTGCTGGTCTATCCGACTGGCGGCCGATTGCCAGGCGACTGGAGCAGTTGGCGCTCAGCCACCTGCACGACGTTGCTCCAGGCTGGCAAGGTTCGGCCGTCGAGCCGCCAACCAGCTCCTGGCCGGCTCCGGCAGGCATCCGCCTGTGGTCCGACATCCTGCCCCATCTGCTGGCGGGACTGGCCCACGCGGCCAACCCAGAGCGCGTCCTGCTCAACTTCGAACGGTTCATCGTCAGCGTCCCTGATCCCGCAACTCTGCTCGCAGGATTGGCCGCCGCCCCGCGCGGCATAGACTTACTCATCGCCCTGTTCGCAGGCAGTCAGTTTCTCACCGAAATCCTGCTCCGCTCTCCCGAATACTTCGACCGCCTGCAGCTTGCCGGCCGGCCCGGGTCATCAGCCGGGTCATCAACAGCCTTTCGAGTGACGAGCCACAACGGCCTGGCGCAGCGCAAGACTCAGTTACAGTTCGACAGCGAAGCCAGCGCCGCGGTCGCGCCGTGGTTGAGCGAGGCGCCCGCGGCGCCCGATCTCGACGCGGCTCTCGATGCGTTGCGCCGGTATCAGCGTTGGGAACTGCTCCGCATCGGCGTTTGCGACCTGCTGGGTCTGCTCGACCTGCCCACGGTGACGGCTCAGCTCTCATGTCTGGCCGAGAGCACGGTGAACGCGGCCCTGGAGATCGCGGCCCGGCAGACCGGCGCCGATCGCCGCGGCTTCGTCGTGCTGGCCATGGGCAAGCTGGGCGGGGGCGAACTGAACTACAGCTCGGACATTGACCTGCTGTTCCTGGCGCGCGGCGACGCGGAAGCGCATCGGCGCCTGGCCGAGCGACTCATCGCTGCGCTGACGCGTGCTACGGCCGAGGGTTTCCTCTACCGGGTTGACATGCGGCTGCGGCCGTGGGGTCGGGTGGGGCCGTTAGTCTGTACGGTAGATGGCTATCTCGGTTACCTGGAGCGCCATGCGCGCTTGTGGGAGCGCCAGGCTCTGCTGCGCGGCCGGCCGATCGCTGGTGACCGCGAGGTGGGCGCCGATTTTCTGGCGCAAGTGCAGCGCCTGCTCTTCACCGCCGGCCCCGAAGTCGTGCGCGCAGACGTGCATGCGATGAAACAGCGCACCGAAGCGCAACTGCGCGAGACTGGCCAGACCTGGGGCGAAGTCAAGCTGGGGGAAGGCTCGATCCGCGACATCGAGTTCGTCGTGCAATACCTGCAACTGGCCCATGGCGGCCAGCGCCCCGAACTGCGCAGCGGCCACACGCTCGAGGCGCTGACCCGGCTGGCAGAGCGCGGCTTGCTGACTGCCGACGATCATCGGGTGCTGACGGAAGGCTACGTTTTCCTGCGGACGGTGGAGCACTACCTCCAAATCCTGGACTATCGGCAGACGCACCGCCTGCCCACTGAAGCCGGCGACCTGTGCTACCTCGCCCAACGCCTGGGCTTCACCGGCGCCGACGCCGGTCAGCGCTTCGTGACGCGCTATGGCCAACATAGCGCCGCGGTGCGCGCGGTCTATCTGCGCCACCTGGATCCTCGAGGCAATCGCGCGGCCGACTCGACTCAGAGAGGAGAAGAGAGAATGACGGACGACGCCCTGGACCGCGATTCCGCGCGCGACGAGATGGAGGCGCGTCGCGCTGAACTCCAACTGCGACGGCACCTGGCCCGCATGGCGCCGCACTACGCCGAGGCGTTCAGCGAGCAGGAAATCCGGCGCCACGCCGAGCTGGCCGGCCGGCTCAGCGACAATAACCCGGTAGAGGTACGCGCCGAAGCCGTGGGCGATGACTTGTGGCGGGTAACCGTTGTCGCGTACGATTATCTGGGGGAGCTGTCATTGATCTGCGGGCTGCTGTTCGCGTTCGGGTTCAGCATTCTCAGCGGCCAGGTCTTTACCTATGAGCCCGGCGGCGCCGGCGCGGCGCCGCCGGGCTCTGGCCGGCCGGCGGGCAGCCGGCTGCCCGCGGCGAGGGGCCGAAGTGGGGGTGCAGAGGGAGACCTGGATGACGCGACGGCTCAAGACGGGCGCCGGAAGATCGTGGATGTCTTTACCGTGCGTGCCGTGGCCGCTCTGCCGGTGGCCGCGCCCGCGGCTGTCGGCAAGGAGGTCTGGCTGGCCTATGCCAGCAACCTGGGCGCCCTCCTGAGGCTGCTCCAGACGCGCTTGCAGCGCGAGGCGCAGGGAGAACTGGCCAAGCGCGTAGCCCTGGCGCTGCACGTGTCGGCCGATGGCGCAGCCACGCTGCACCCGGTGGACATCGAGATTGACAACGCCACATCCGAGCGATATACCATCCTGCGCATCGAAGCGCTTGACACGCCCGGCTTCCTCTACGAGTTCACAAACGCGCTGGCGCTCAACGGCATCCACATTGCGCATGTAGCGGTCGAGACGGTGGGCAACCGCGTCCACGACACCCTCTATGTCACAGATGCGCAGGGCCGCAAAATCGTGGATTCCCGACAACAGCGCGAGCTGCGCGCCGCGACCGTGCTGGTCAAGCATTTCACCCATCTGCTGCCGCGCTCGCCGAATCCCGAGTCGGCCCTGTTGCATTTCCACGAGTACCTGGGCGAGCTATTTCAGCGTCCATCATGGCCAGATGAGCTGGCGTCGCTTCAACGGCCAGAGGTGTTGGCCGCGCTGGCGCGGCTCCTGGGGGTCAGCGAGTTCTTGTGGGATGACTTCCTGCGTATGCAGTACGCCAATCTCTTCCCGGTCGTGCAGGACCCGAACGCCCTGGCGAGCGCCAAGACCAAGGCGCAACTGACGGCCGAGTTGACCGCGGCGCTGAGCGGAGCGCCGGACCCCACAGCCAGGCGCGAAACGCTGAACGCGTTCAAGGATCGGGAGATGTTCCGCATTGACATGCGCCACATCCTGCCGGCGGCCGCGGCGACGGGCAGCGGGCCCAGCCCTGCCGACGACTTCGGCCAGTTTTCGGCCGAGCTGACCGATCTGGTGGAGGTCGTCGTCACGGCGGCGGTGGAGCTCGCCGGCCGCGAGCTGCGCGAACAACACGGCGAACCGATCACCGAGGATGGCCGGCCCATCCCACTCAGCCTGTGCGTCCTCGGCAAGTGCGGGGGGTATGAACTGGGTTTCGCCTCGGATATCGAGGTGATGCTACTCTATGGCGGCGCTGGCCGCACGAGTGGGCCAAAGGTCATCAGCGCAGCCGAGTACTTCGACAAGCTGGTCACCGAATTTGGCCGCGCCATCTGGTCCAGGCGCGCGGGCATCTTCGAGATTGACCTGGATCTGCGTCCCTATGGCCAGGCCGGCAGCCTGGCCGTGTCGTTGGACTCCTTCCGGCGCTATTTTGCGGCCGGCGGCCCGGCCTGGGCCTACGAGCGGCAGGCCTTGATCAAGCTGCGCGCCATCGCGGGCGATGCGGCATTCGGTCGGCAGGTGGAGGCGTTGCGCGATGCCTACGTGTACAGCGGCGCGGGCTTCGATGCGCCCGCGATGCGCGCGATGCGCGAACGCCAGCTCAGACACCTGGCGACGGCCGGCGCGTTCAACGCCAAGTTCAGTCTTGGCGGGCTGGTAGATGTCGAGTACCTGGTTCAGGGCTTGCAGATGATGCACGGCCACGCGAACCCTGGCGTGCGCCTGACCAACACGCAGGCGGCTATTGCGGCTTTGGCCGGCCACGGCATGATCGCGGCCGAGGACGCAGCCCAGCTATCGGAGGCGCTCCTGTTCCTCCGCAGGCTGATCAACGCCCTGCGCATGGTGCGCGGCAACAGTAAAGACCTCACCGTGCCGCCGGAGACGAGCGAGGAGTTCGCTTTCCTGGCACGGCGGTTCGGCTACGGTGAACTAGACCGCATCTCGGGCGGCGATCCGCCCCATTTGTTGGCTGACCTCACTCGCCATACCGCTGGGGTGCGCAGACTCAGCGGCCGGCTTCTGCCTTGAAAATCAACGCAAAGACGCCAAGACGCCAGGAAAACCATATATCTTTGCGCCTTTGCACCTCTGCGCCTTTGTGTTTTCATGGGCCGTCCCACAGGGAGGCTTCGCACTGGCGCCACGTCCGGCATGGGCAGCTGTCCCGAAAATGGCCTCCGCCATCCCACACAGTACCCATATGGGTAGTAGACGCGCGTCCAGACGGGCTGCTATACTGGTGTGGAGCGCAGAGACGTAGAATAGCGCTTCGCCCGCCCTGGGGCCGGTCCAGGGGCGGTGAGCGCCTTGCCCGCCCCCAAACCCATGATGACGAGAGAGGAGACCTCTGACCATGCCTAAGACCATAGCCGATGTCCTGAAGATGGCGGAGCAGGTCAAGATGGTGGATTTCCGGTTCACCGATATGCCCGGCGTCTGGCAGCATTTCAGTATTCCGGCGCGCGAACTGAATGAAGACCGGTTCGACGATGGGATCGGTTTCGACGGCTCATCCATCCGCGGCTTCAAGGAGATCCATGAGTCGGACATGCTGCTGATGCTGGATGCCTCGACCGCGTTCATTGACCCGATCTATCAGGTTCCCACGCTGGCGATCATCTGCGACGTGTTCGACCCGATCACGCGCGAGCCCTACGGTCGCGACCCGCGCTACATCGCCCGCCGGGCCGAGACCTACCTGAAGCAGACCGGCATTGCAGACATCAGCTATTGGGGGCCAGAGCCGGAGTTCTTCATTTTCGGCGATGTGCGCTATGGCTCCAGCGTCAACGAGGCGTTCTACGCCATTGACAGCCCCGAAGGCTGGTGGAACAGCGGCAAGGACCTCAGCCCGAACTACGGTGGGCAGATCGCGCCGAAGCGCGGCTACTTTCCCACGCCGCCCACTGATACGCTGCAAGACGTGCGCAGCCGCATCGTGATGGCCATCGAGAGCGCGGGCGTGCCCGTCGAGGTGCATCACCATGAGGTCGCCACAGCCGGTCAGTGCGAGATTGACATGCACTTCGACTCGCTCGTGCGCATGGCCGATAACGTGATGATCTACAAATACATGGTAAAGAACGTCGCGCGGCAGAACGGCTTGACCGCGACCTTTATGCCCAAGCCGCTCTTCGGCGACAACGGCAGCGGTATGCACGTCCACCAAAGCCTGTGGAAGAGCGGCGTGAATCTGTTCTTCGATGACGCCGGCTATGCCCAGCTCTCAGACACAGCCAGATACTACATCGGCGGCCTGCTGAAGCACGCGCCCGCCTTGCTCGCCTTGGCCGCGCCCGGCACCAATTCCTATCGCCGCCTGGTTCCCGGCTACGAGGCGCCTGTCAATCTGGCCTATTCCCAGCGCAACCGCTCGGCTGTCTGCCGCATCCCGGTCTATTCTAAGAGCCCCAAGGCCAAGCGCATCGAGTTCCGCGCGCCCGATCCCACGTGCAACCCGTACCTTTGCTGTGCGGCGCTGTTGATGGCCGGGCTGGACGGCATCCAGAACCGCACTGACCCTGGCGAGCCGATGGACAAGGACCTCTACGGTCTGCCGCCCGAGGAAGCCAGGCTGATCAAGCAGGTGCCTGGGTCTCTATCGGAAGTGCTGGAGGCGCTGGAAGCGGACTATGAGTTCCTGCTGAAAGGCGACGTGTTCAGCGAGGACATGCTCAAGACCTACATCGCGTACAAGCGCGAGACCGAGGTGGATCCCGTGCGGATGCGGCCGCATCCTTACGAGTTCACGCTGTACTACGATGCATAACAATTGGCAACTTGCACCCCAGCGCAAGTTGCCAACCTTTCGCCTGACCGCCAGACGGCGCTTATACGGACTGACCTTGTTGACAGCAGCCCCCAAGGGACCTGGCACGACCTGATCGAAGGCAGCCAGCTTGCGGCCGACACCGACCTGCTGGCGATTGGGCTGGCGGGCTACCAAATCCGCTGGCTGACGACTGCGACAGAATCTTCCCAATAGTTCGGGGTAGGGGCATGACCTTGCGCCTGCCCAAGCGGGCGACCGCAAGAGCCTGCCCCTTCACTGCGTTCAGGGCAAGCTCTAAGCCTGGTCGAAGGGGATCGTCCCTACCAATTGAGAAGATACCGCAAATGGCAATCTGCTATTTGCTATCTGCAATCTGCCCCCACACCCCCGTCTGCACGAACACCGGCGCCACCCGCACGCCCGTCTCGGCATCCACGTAGACCGCCTCATACTTCGTCCGGTTGGCGTCGTCCACCTGCTCCACGAAGAGCGCCAACGTGATCTCCGCCAACCCCAACTGCCGGCCGTAGGCCGCGGCCTGGCGCAGCGACCGCTGGTAGTCCGGCAGGTTGGTGAAGCTCTTGACCTCCAGGCCGTAGACCGTCCCGCCATACGCCATCAACAGGTCTACCTTGCCATTGCCCGTCGGAAACTCCGGCCAGACGCGGCCGCGATAGCTCTGCTTCGTAGGGCCACCGACAGATCAAGCGGCTGATCGGGGTGGACGTTGTACGTCTCGGTCAACAACTCCCCCAGCCACGACGTCAGCCCTGGCTGGCCGCGTGTTTCGGCATAGACACGCTCGATCACTGCCTGTTCTACCGGCTACCCGCTCTCCCGCTCGTACCAGCGAAGCATGCTCTCGACTTCGGGGAAGGTCAGGTTGGGAATGTGTAGGCCACGCTGGACGTTGAAACCTGTGGTGAGCGAAGTCGAACCAGGCGAGCCCCTGGCGTGCTCGGCTCCCAGCACGCCCCGCACTCCAACCAGGGCCAACCCGTGCAGCAGACAACTCTTCTGCCCACTCTCCCGCTTCGCCTCGGTAGCGCGGCGGCTGTAGAAGCTGCGAAACTGGCTGATAAAATGGCCGATGAACGGTTCCCCGACGGCATCGAACTCGTCCAGCACCAGAATCACCGGCCTCGAAAACCACGCGGACGTGAAGAGATTTTCCAGATCGCGCCATGCGGCAAGCTCAGGAAACTCTCTGCCCAGAGCATAACGCAGCCCGCGCGCCAGGACGTCTAATGTCCGCTCTGCAGTGGTCTCTGTTTCGGCCGGTTGCATCGTCAGCAGGGCGACCTCGAAATCGCCCCTGGCTCTGATTCGCTCCACCGCCTGCTGGAACACCCAGGTTTTGCCGCGCTGCCGCGGCGCCCAGACGGTGATGTAGTGTCCCCCCCGAGTGGGATCCTCGCCCAGCAGCTCGGCGCAGGCGCGATCCACCAGCTCCTGGCGCGGCACATAGTAGTGCAGCTCGGTGTCCACCGGCCCGTAGGATGAGAAACGACGCCTGGCTGCCCTCCTTGAACTCCATGTCACGTCATAGCTGCGTGATCCAAACCTTCCCGCAACCCGAACTGCCGCGCCGCCTCCACCAGCTCCCGCCAGGTCGTCTCCGGCAACTCGATGCCATCGCGTTCCCGCTGCGCCTTCGAGCGCATCTCCGGCTCGCCCGGAATCAGAATCTCCTCGCAATCCGGCGCCCGGTTCCCGGCCTTGATGTGCTCGAACAGCCGGTCGATCGCGCTGGCCAGCTCTGCCAGCGGGCAGAACGCCTCCACGTCTATCGCCATCATGAAGACGCCGTTGCCCGAGGTATGCTCTGGCAGCGCGGTGCAGCCGTGGCCCGTCAGCGCGCCGCCGAGCAAGTCGGCCATCAACAACAGGCCGTAGCCCTTGTGCCCTCCCAGCGGCAGGATGACGCCGCCATCGTAGAAATCGGACGGGTTCGTCGTGGGCCGGCGGTCGCGATCCAGGATCCAGCCCGCGGGCACGGACCGATCCCGCGCCTGGGCCACGCGCAGCTTACCCTCAGCGCAGGCCGAGGTCGCAAAATCGGTCAGGAACGGCTGTCGGCCGCCCGGTATGGCGAAGGCGACCGGATTCGTGCCGAACACGCGGTCTACCCCGCCGTGCGGGGCCACCAACAGCGAAGAGTTGCACGTCATGAACCCGATCAAGCCTTGCTCTGCGGCCATGAGCACATATTCGCCCAGCCGGCCGATGTGGGCCGAGTTGCGCAGACCCACCGCGGCCAGGTGATGTTGCCGCGCCTTGGCGATCGCCAGCTCCATCCCCCGCCGCGCTGCGATCTGGCCAAAACCCCAGTGGGCATCCAGCAGCGCGGTGGTGGGGGTTTCGCGCAGGACTTCGAGCTCGGCGCGGGGGTTGATCTGGCCGCGCTCGATCGCGCGCACGTACTGGACTGCCCGAATCACGCCGTGCGATTCGTGACCGGTCAGGTTCGCCTCCACCAGAGAGGCGCCGACCTGGCGCGCGACCGCTGGCGGCGCGCCGGCAGCCTCGAAAAGGCGAGCAGTAAGATCAATCAGTTGTAGTGCTGTGAAAGTCGGCATGTTAGTAGACGATCCTTCCCGATGCGCCAAAGAGGTCCAGATAGTAGCCGCAGCGTTCTCTGAAAGTTGTGACGGCCAGGCGCGCCAGGTCGAAATAGGAAACGTCCGCGTCGCGCGCGGCTTCCCTCATGCGGCTGGCGGCCGTGATGAACAGCTCGGTGGCGACATTGACTTTGGCGATCCCGGCCTGGATGGCCGACCGGAACTGCTCTTCCGACAGACCTGATCCGCCGTGCATCACCAGCGGGATGTCGACGCGGGCGCGAATGGCGCGCAGCAAATCGAGGTCTATGTGCGGATCGCCCTGATAGACGCCGTGCGCCGTGCCGATGGCGACAGCCAGACAATCCACGTCGGTCTCTGCGACGAAGCGCGCTACGGCATCAGGATCGGTGAACCCTTTGCGTTGCGCGCCATAGGCCTGATACTCCGCGCCGCTGCCGACATGCCCCAACTCTGCCTCGACGCACACACCCATCGCATGTGCAGCGCGCACCACTGCGGCCGCCTGGGCGATGTTCTCATCGAGAGGCAGTCGCGAGCCGTCGTACATCACGTCGGTGAAGCCGTAGGAGATCGCTTTCATGCACTGCTCGAAGCTGGCGCCGTGATCGAGCATGAGCGAGACCGGAACGGTCGCCATTGCCGCGCGTTCCCGGATATAGGCGGCATGACTGCGCGCGTTGGCTTGTTCGAAAAAGCCGCCGTAAATGCCGATCAAGGCCGGCGCACGCTTTTCCTCGAAGGCCTGCAACATGCCCTCGGTTGCGTGCATGTCAAACGTATCGAACAGCGCCACCGCATATCCGCCCGCGTGGGCGTTGCGCAGTGCATCCTTGATGGATGTCAGAGCCATACATTCACATCCCCCTTGAGGTTTTCATATCACCGTGGGCCCTGCCGGGCCCTCTCAGATTCAGCCGGCGGTCTCAGACCGCCGATTTCTACCAGCCGATCCCACGCTCCTTTAGAAAAGCCATCACCTGGTCGAACCGCGGGATGGGGCGCCGGCCGCCCAGCCCGGTGCACTTCAGCGCGGCCGCCGCCGTTGCGAACTGCGCTGTGCACCGCGCATCCCATCCGGACAGCAGCCCTACAATATAGGCGCCGTGAAAGACATCGCCGGCCCCAGTGGTGTCCACAACCGCCACCTCGAAGGCCGGTGTGTGGAAGGCATCGTCGCGCGTGACGGTGAAGCTGCCCGCCTTGCCCTCGGTCTGCACCACAATGCGCGGGCCCAACTCCACCATGGCCCGGCCAGCCGCCCACACGTCCTGGCGGCCGGTCAGTGCGGGGCCGAAACCGGAGCCGCAGATCAGGATATCGCTCTCAGCGACCAACGCACGCATCGAGTCAGGGATGGGGCCGGCGGTGGCCGAGCCGTCCAGCACAACCGTCTTGCCTGCGGCGTGCATCCAGCACGCCGCAGCCAGGGCGGCCGCCGGGTGATAGCCATCCAGGTGCAGATATTCGGCCGATGTGCAATATGACTGCGACACCTGGTCGGGCAGCAGTTGATTGTCCCAAAAGGCCTCGCAGCCGGTGAAGATGCGTTCCCCTGTCGCGGCCTGGACCGTTACCAACACGACCTCGTTTTCGGGCGCAGGCAGCCGCACCATCTGGCTCACATCTACGCCGCACTCGACCAGCATCTGGCGCTTGAGATCACCCAGGCGGTCGTTGCCATAGGCGCCGATGAAGCCGGCCCCGACGCCCAACCGCGCCACCGCCGCCAGCGCAGTGGCGACTGGCCCACCGCCATCGAACGCGATGGCGCTGAAGCACGACCCGTGTTCCCATGTGGGGAGCTCAGCCAACCGCACCAGAACATCCACCGTGGCCATGCCCAGGCCGACGACGCGCATCTGTGACATGTCATGTCTCCGCTCTGCCCTGTGGCGCAAGATGGCATCTTGGGCTACACAACCACCGGCCGGATGTCCAAAAAGCGACAGGCCTGGAGCAGCGCCGCGGTCCAATCGCCGTGGACCATGCTGGCGTGATGGATGAACCCCTCCTCCACCAGGGTCCGGTAGAGCCGGGCGTGATCCTTCACCGCCACCCATGACCAGGCGCCGGCCAGCGTCTCGTCCGACGGGATGATCTCGCCGGTGGTGATGAGCAGCTTCCACTGATTGTCATATTCGGCCAGGCGGCAGAGCGTGACCGCGCCAGGCCGGACCTGGAACTGGTTGAGGCCGGCTTGCGGATCCACGGCCGGCGCCGGCAAGGCGCCGGCCATATCTTTGCGAGAGCGCAGAGCAGTCTGCGACCGATCGGCGGCCAACGACACGGGCGCGTTGCCGCAGTGCCAGGCCAGCAGCCAGTCGGGATTCTCGCGATGCTGGATTGTCCAGTCCACGAAGTGCGGTGCGGTCTCACCCAGGGCCACGCGATGGCTGATCAACATCGCCAGCGCGCCCAACACATCCGCCTCGCACGCGGTCAGCAGGCCGCGGTCGGTCAGACGGCTGTAAACGTTGCAGACGGAGATGTTCATCATGCGCTGGATGGCCGGCCAGCACTGCACCGCCATTGCTGACAGCTTGGACCGCCGCCAAAACTCAGTCAGGGCCAACTCAAGCCTGGCCGCGTTGCGCAGGTAGTGATCGCCCACCGTGATCTGCGCGAACTCGCCGCGCACCTCGGCCATCACCCGGCCGATCTGCGGGTCATCGTCAGGGTAGCGCCGGGCCAGGTCCACGATGTCATCCAGGTTGGCGTAGATCATGTTTTGGCCGAACTTGAGCGCGAGCGCGTGCTCGTCGTAGCCCACCGTCTCGAAGGTTGCTGGCCGCACCCCCACCTGGCCCAGCCGGGCGCCGCGCAGCCCCTTGACCACTGCGACGGCCCGGATGAAAGGATCGAGCGCGGCCGCGAACCCCGGCTCGTCAGGAAAGAAGATGCCGGCGAAGTGAAACGGTATCTTGCGCCGATAGAGCGCCGAAGCCATCGAGAGGTTACCGCAGTAAGAGTCGGATTGACGGCCCAGGGCCGGGCCAGGCAGACCGGCTGGCTCCCTGGTCGCGTAGAGCAAGACAGGCACACCGAGTTGCTCCGCGATCTTGGCGGCCGACCGCTCGTCGCCGAAGTCCAGTGGGCAGAGGACCAGGCCATCCACGCGCTGCTGACGAAAATAGGCGGCGATCACCTCAGCTTCGTCCAGGTCATGGACCGCGCCGTGCGGGGTCCAGCCTTTCTCGGCGTCCAGGGTTGCGCCGTTGGCCGATGGCGTGGGAAACAGCACCGCCTCTACCCCCTTCAGGGCTGACAGGGCGGCGAGGCTGTCAGCGCGCATTCTGGCAGTCCAGTCGGTCCATTGGAAACGGTAGGAGGGGACGAAGCCGATGCGTACTGCTACGGTCATAGGGTGCAGTCCTTTCTTGATAATGGGTCCAGTTTGTTTCATAACTTCCGCCTGTGACGGGTGAGCACCTTAATAATCCAACCCGGTGGCGTTCGCAGCCAGCGTTCTGCGGTGATCGATCGTCTGGTATCTTACCCGGCGCCAGGATTGCTTCCTGCCAACCGTCGGAGGCGGACCGGCGGGATGCGTCCGGGGCGGGTGAGGACGTGCGGCGGCGCGGTGGATTGGCCCCATGCGCGGAACTGGCATG
>Ga0194113_10005103_pt1 | contig 16996 bp, 10 predicted proteins | sample TA2MahC200mmetaG_FD_146193 | JGI IMG/M metagenome (GOLD analysis project Ga0194113, IMG submission 146193) | Freshwater microbial communities from Lake Tanganyika, Tanzania - TA2015017 Mahale Deep Cast 200m | ecosystem: Environmental > Aquatic > Freshwater > Lake | place: Tanzania: Lake... | reverse complement strand
AACACCTTTAGTGGTGCTATAAACTTTACCATCAGCAAAATCATAACGAGATTCACTGAATCCAAAATCATCATCAAGATCTATAAGTGCATCATCTGCATCATTAATTACATTAACTGCAGTTCCACTTGAGTGTTCTACTATAGCTGTGCCATCCTGACCTCTATTAACTAATAAAGTATTTCCGGTTATTTTACGAATATACATTGATTCAGAATCAATTTGAATATAAATTTTTTCCACAAGAGAAACTGCACTGGAAACATCAAACTCTGTAATATTTGGTGAAATATTTTCTGAAAGAACAGTTGTTACATCATTATTATAATCCTTTAATGCACGAGGCTCTGCGGTATATCTAAGTTCTCTAGAGGCATTAATTTTATCAGTATTAGAATAGTAGTCAACTTGAACTTTTTTAATTAAAACATCACTACCATTACCAATTGGGCCAAACAGATATGTTTTTGCAGTGAAATCTAAAGTATAAATTAGAATTCTTCTTGTTGTGAAATCTCCTTCATATTGATCGTCCATTGTAATTCTTTCAAGAATCATTGGAATATCTCTTTTTTCTCCGATGCTTGAAACTAAATCTACAGTTAAATTAAGATGTGGTTGAAAATATGGTAAAATTTGTTCTACAATTTGTAATGCATCCTCATTTAATTTAGACATAATTGAAAGTCTAATATTAATATTATATGGGACAGGCATAAAAGCTTTTGTTGTTTCATTTCCATCCAATGCTTTGAATGTTTGCATTGTACTGGATTTTCTACTTGAATCATATTGAATACCAGTCATTTCAAAAGCCATTCTAGGAAGAGTAATTGCAACTCTCTTTTTTAAATCTGGAACTTGTTCAATTCTCGCTAAAAACTTTTGTACTGGACCATATGCAATTGGTACAGTCAAGATACTAAAATCACTTCCTGCATTATCTTTATGTTTAATTTTAATATCATTGAAAAGTGTACCAAAAGACACAATGGTCTTTCTCAATATTTCGTGGTAAAAATAATTTGATATCATTACAAGTTAAATAGGAGTAATAATTATTTAGTATTCACCAAATGGGTTTCTCTGACTAAAATCAATAATGGAATCAGCTTCCGTTTCAATGGCAATATTTTGAGCAACAAGATCTAAGAACTCATTTGTTTGTACAGTTGATACCTTATAACTGCCGGCCACACCAACAATTGATTCTCCACGTTGGAATGTTCCATCAACAATTGATAGTTTAAGTATTCTACTTGAAGCATCCCAACTTTTAACATATCCAGTTGCACCAGATCTTGATCCTGTAACAACTTCATTGTAATCATAATCACCAAATGTTGTTGAAGTTGGATTTGTAAAACTAATAGAAGGAACTATTGTATATCCAGCACCTGCATTGGAGAATGCTACTAGACTTACTTGTCCTTTAATATTAATGAATGCTTCAGCCTTAGAATTATTGTTTGTTACCCCAACTCCAGTAATTTGAACTTTTGGTGTTGTAGTATATCCAACCCCACCAGAAGAAATACCAATTATCTTTAATACTCCGGTATTGATAACTGCAGTTGCAATTCCTCCTTGTCCGCCACCGCCAGATATCGTGACAACTGGTGGTTGAGTGTATCCAAATCCAGGATTAGTAATTAAGATGCGATCAATTGCAAGTTTTTGGTTAACTGATCTACTTGTCATAATAGCAACGGCTGTTGCGGTTAATCCTCCAACTCCTGCAGTAGAAATTGAAACATTTGGAGCAAAATTATATCCAAATCCATCATTAATTAAATCAATATATTGAACAGATTTTGAAGAAGCGTTTGTTGTTGCAAAACCCACTGAAGCCACTGCAGTTGTTGCTCCAGCACTTACCATTTGAATAGTATAAACATTTCCAAGGTCTTTAACTGATTCATTAACTTCAATGCCTGTAGGATCAACTTCGGATATATCAATAATTTCATCTTCATATTCAAATCTTTCGCATCTCAATTCATAAACATAAAGTTCATTTAATTGATAAAATGGTTTTTTATGTTCAACATATTTAATTTCAAATAAAGACTCATCAAGAGGAAACCAAATCAAATCTCCCTCTTGTGGTCTATATGCAACTTTTCTTTCATTTTGTGGCCACAGTTTTAATAAAGGTGAAATAAAATCATCATATCTTTCTTTTGAAATAACTAAATTTATTTCATCCTTAGATTGAACTCCGAATTTTGTTAGTAAGTCACCATTACCTGAAAATCCATCATAGTTCATTAGATAGGCTTCTATTCGGAAACTATCGTCAAACTTTGATGCAACCACTTCTTTAATAATTGTTTTTTCACCGACAATTTTCCTTGGCATGTATAGAATATCTTGTCCATACATTTTAAGTTGTTCGTTGATTAGATCTTGAATAAGTCTTTGCTCACTCGGAGATCCTTGTAAAAAATAAGAATTGAGTGGTGACATATTAGCCTATGAGATCTAATGGTGGTAATTCATATTCTTCTTTCAATTTTTGTTCTAACTTTTCTACTTCTGCAACTCCATCATCATATATTTGTCTTCCATTGAGTTGAACTCCACCAGGAAGTTGAACACCATTGAATTTAATCATATTTTGACCCCACTGTTTTTTAATAAGTGCAGTAAGATACTTTTTCAACCACCAATCATTGTAAAGTTTTGGTGTATTAGCTGTATCAATTATTCTATAACAGTCAATAATAACATATTCATTTTCGCCCACTTGAGCCCAATCAATATCTAAGTATAATTTATGATTTTTTTTATTAAAACGAATTTGTGCAGATGGATTTAAAAGATAATCTAAATCTTCTAGATATCTTTTAACCATTGAATAATTTAAAAGATCCAATGCACCATAGTAATAAACATCATTTAAAAATAATTGGTACTTGATATTAAAAAGTCCATCAGATACTGTACTAGAATTTATCTTAAGAATATTATTAACACCAATAATAGAATCAGGCAAAGGTAAATAATTTACACCTTCTACGTAACTTAAAGATGTTAATCCAGCACCTACAATATTTGGAGAAGTTGTTGCAGTTCCTGCTACTATAGGTTGTGCTAAGGTAGTCTTAGTTGCAGGAGTAAGTTTATGTTTTAAAAATACACGATCAATACCATCATAGTGACGCTCATGAAAATATTGAATTGCATCATCAATTAGATTATCAATCTGATCATCATCTACATTTATTTCTAAAACTGGCTTTCCTAGTTGTTTGAGGCAGTATTCTTTCAACTCCGCTCTACTAGATGGTTGCGCCATAAAAAAATACCCCTAGTCTTCTAAGGGTATTTATAAATTCATTCAATGACTTTACTTTGAGTCATTAGAAGTAATTAAAATTGATGTTGAATCTACCCATTGCATCATCCGTACAAGTTGTACTACAATGTTCCATTGAAGGGTTAAAAAATAAAGCCCTATTTTCAATGGATTGTATTTGTTCTCCAGTTTTAAATACTGTTTTTCCATTATTAGTATTAAGATAGAATAGGCAGGCTTTGCATGAAATTGGATTATTATCTGAATCGGAAAAATCTACATGAAAATCATGATTAATTATTGTGGGAGTAGTTGGATAAAAATTAGCTTTTATTCTTATTAGAGATAATGGACTTATTTTAGATAGTATTGGATTGAGAAGTTTAAAATATTCACTAGATGGTCTATAATCATAATAGAACATATGCATCAAAAAATACCCATCATTGGATCCCAAATTTCCCACATTATTTCTAGTGTACCAAGGCAAATTTCCACTAAATAAAATAAAATTTTTAAGTTCTTTAAATTCTTCTTCATACAAGAAGTTGTCTACAACTCTAATTGGTTGTGATTCATATTCTTTTATATCTTTATCAAGTTGTTCCATAACTTCTTCCCAAGTTGGCGGTGGAAGTTCATGTTCCCAATTTTGAAATGTAGTTCCATTTAATATAAATTTAGATCCAGGTCTTAAGTTTTGAATAGAACTTTCAACTCCAACAGAAAAATTATACTGATCCATGTCTTTTAAATTTTGAAGCTAATGTAAAACGATAAGGCGGGGCATTAAAATGTTGAGGTTTTGCTGAATGTGGTATTGTGGAAGAAAAGATAATTAATCTTCCAGGAACAAACGGACTTGTGTACAATATTTCATTTCTATCATCATCATAAAATGTTGTTTCTCCTCCCCAGTCTTTGTCCCAATTACGATTTATGTAATATAAAAGAGTAATTCCATCTCCAACTTTAAAATCATCTACATGAATTTTGTGATTATCACTGTGAATACCAAGATTTATATAAGATCTCCAATGGTAAAAACTTTCTTGTGGAATATACTCTTTTAATTTATCTAATCTTTTTTCATCAAAAATATTCATTAAAATTGGATCCGACATCTCCAATGGACATCCCAATCTTTTATGGGATAAATCTTGTACTTCAGATTCATTAGAATTGTATATTGAGTACTTATAAGATATAGCATTACTATAATTTCCAGAAATTTCGGAAAATGTAAAAAAATCATCAAGTATTATAATTTGTCTATCTTTACTTACTTCTATAACTTTGTCTTTCATGATATAAGAAAATAATATTAATTATAACACAATATTTCCAAAAGGATACTTTGTGGCATAATAATCTCGTAGTTTTTGGATCTTATCGTCTGAAAGTGGTGCATCAAATAAAACTGCATCGTAAAGATATCCTGTGCATGTCTGTGCACTACTATCTGCTCTTCTTATATTGCCGATTCCGGAAATTATTACATTAGCTGCGGAATAAGATCCATCTCCGGCACTTAAACTTCCACCATTCATAACTGTATCAAGAGTCATAGGATAATTTGTTCTGCCATAGTAAGAGTCTTGTCTTCCCATGTTCAGACGATTAATCCATTGATTTGGAGTTATATTTTCCATAGGAAATTCTGAATTTCTTTTTGGATTTCCAGCAAATGTCCAACCATCATTATCCCACCAGTGAGTTAATTGGCCACCAAAATTATCAATATAATGCCAAGCAAACAACCCCCCGCCCACTCTATCTGGAATATTTGTTACAGGTCCTTGACCATGACCATTAAATCCTGGACTTGAATCATTTGAACTAACTTGATTGCTTCCTCCACCGTAAACATAAGCAACAGTCCATTGAGCTCTAACACCACTAGGAACTAATGTATAATAAGGTGCATTTATAAATGCTAATGAACAAAAACCAGAAAAATTTGCAGCTTTTCTACTGTATTGAGTTGTTACAGTTATTGTACTGCTATAATGTCCAGATGTATCATTAATCATATCGTAATTTCTACCAAGATATCCATTATTAATCCACCTATTACTTGCATTTAATGCAGTTCCATCTCCAATAGAATCCAAATCTGAAGATTGGTAATGCAATAAAGGAGTTACTCCTACTGCTTCAGTTAATGTATGATTTGGAGAATACATAGAAATCCATGTATTTCCATTTGAAAATTTTACATCTTTATCTACACTACTATAAACCAAAACTCCAGATTTACCTGCAGGTGTTGTCTGAGTATTTACTTTAGGCAATTGCAATCCTTCTCCACCTATGAAAAGTTTTCCAGATTTTGAAGACAAATTGGCTTTACCATCATTTCTAACTTCAGCTACAACATCGCCTCTTCTGTCAACAACTGAAATAGATTGTTGTCCTGTAGAAGTTTCTTTTGATACTGTAAATATTGTATTACCAACTCCGACAAAATCTAAAGTTGCTGTAGAATCATCAGAAGGTCTAATAAAAGTTGTTGTATTAGCAAAACCAGTGATAGCAATTTGTGGTTGAGCTGCAGCTCCTTTATTAGGAGTTATGACTATATTTTTATCTGAGTTGGCCATTAGATTCCATACCTCCCCCTTAGAGAGTTAAAGTTTTGAAGAACTTCTGATGCAGTTAAAACTCGTCCATAAATTGATACTGGTCCAATAGAAGAATTTCCATAAACAGTACCATCTGTCCACCTACCAATTCTTATAGTTGTAGTTCCAAAAGAAGGCATATTTCCACTATAAGTTGCATCTAAACTTCCATTTAAATACATTTTAGTTTCGGTAGTCCCATTTCTAGTTACACATACATTGTACCAAACACCCTGAGTCAATGTTGAACCTTGTAAAAGAGTATATCCTCCACCAGATGATGGTCTTGTTCCATATATTAATCTATTTGCAATTCCACTAGGATTAATACTACCATTAACGTTGGCATCTCCAGTCACATAGATCATATTTCCGGATCCCCCAGTAACATCCGTATCTAAAATTACATTAGGAGAAGTTGCTACACTAAGAGGTCCATTAATTTTGAACCAAACATTATATGTCCAAATTCCCTCTCCAATAAATCTTGAAGGAAGAATCGTCTCCATCCAATCATTTACTCCATCATAAGTAATAGATCCCTGATTTGCTGTATTGTATGTAGGTCCTCCATTTTGAACAAATACAAATCTATTTCCACCCGAATCATACAACCCATTGACTCCTCCACCATTGGTAGGAAAAGTATTTGGAGTAAATGTTCCAGAACTTGTAAAGGTATGAATTGTGAATCCACCTGTAGTTGTTATAGTATTACCTCCAGAAGCTTTTGGTGGGCCAGGATATCTAATAATTACAATTCCAGATCCTCCAGCACCCCCGCCGGCGGGGGCGCCATCGGTTGCTCCACCAGCTCCACCGCCGCCTCCAGTATTTGTAGTTCCAGGAGTTCCAGCGGTTTTATATCCCTGATTTATTCTCCAACCCCCATTACCTCCGCCGCCTACACCGCCGCGGCCGCCTTGTACATATTCAAAAGCTCCTCCAGCTCCACCGCCTCCCGCATAGTATGTGGGAGTGCCTGAAATTGAAGATACTTTTCCTGGGCCGCCGTCGCCCATTTTATATCCAGATCCCCCCTCTCCTCGGCCGCCGGCACCGCCGCCACCTGCGGCTCCCCCGCCTGGATTATATGTATTGTTATTTCCAGTTCCTCCAGGAAATCCTTGACCTGGAGTTCCAGCTCCTGGGCTATTCCCACAACCGGAAGACCCTCCTCCAGATCCACCAGATGCTCCAGCTGGGGAAGGGCAGGATCCACCATGTCCTCCACCAATTGCGTTTACAGGACCAAAAACAGAGTTCTGACCTGAATTGCCAGTTATGCTTTGGCCAGCAGCTCCTCCGGCGCCACCATTACCAACTGTAACTGTGTAGTTTACACCTGGAGATACTTGTAACATTCCTGTTAAAAATCCTCCTCCACCACCGCCAGCAGCAGTGCCGGAAGTGTTTTGATCTGCAGATGCTCCACCTCCTCCACCTGCAACAACTAAGTATTCTACTTCATCTAGAATATAATTAGATGGATCTGACGGATCTAACTGAAAGAGTAGATCCGACTTAATAATAGATTTTTGTCCAACATTTACAGCCATTTTTTTTATTAATTATTTATGGGCCCATTGTAGGCCAAGTTTTTGTTTGAAGTGGAATGGTTGAAGCTGTTCCATAACGGGCAACTCCTAAAGTAAGTCTTAATTCATCAAGATAAAATGGAACTGATTCATTGCTCCAAGCTCCCGAAACAACTGTTGAAGAACTATACTGAGAACCACCCGGAACAGATTTTGGTATGGACCCGCCAGAATTAGAAGTTTCGTAAGAAGTTCCATCTATCCATATTCTCATATTACTTCCATCTCTTTGGAATACTAACCATGTCCATTTATGTGTAAAATTACTAATTGCTTGGGAGTTGTTAGCTCCAACCATGTTACCATTAGCTGTATACATATAAGGTCTCCAATCAGAACTATTATTCCACCATGATTTAAAAGTTCCTTGATTAGTTTGCCCGCCAGGAACAAAATAATGAGCATAACTTGAAGTATTTGTATGATATATCCACATCTCAAGGGTCCATACAGTATTACTACCCAAAGCAAAATCTTCAAATCTATTTCTATATTCTATATAACTTGAAGTACTTTGTCCTAGTGACCAAGATAATCCATTATTTTTGAAAGGAGGTACACTATCTATACGAGTTGCACTGCCGGAAGTGTATATTTGATGTCTTCCAGTGTGATCTATTGTCTCCCCATCTTTTACAAGTAATGCTACATTTTTCCAATAAAGATCTACATCAGTTACAGATCCGGTAGATTGTTTCCAATTAACTCCATCAAAAACTCTAACAACTTTATTTGTTTTATCATAAATTAGTTGACCTTCCGTTCCATTTGGAAAATTGTTACTAAAAAATTCTGGCAATCTTATTGAATTAGAAACTTTGACAGCACCATTATTTGGTTTTAAATAAACATCACCATTTTCTTGAGCTGCAAAAAGTGGAGAACTAGTTTGATCGGAAACACTATACAATATTTTCTTATTTGATAAAGATGTGGGAGAACCTAAATCATGATCTATTGAGAAAGCTGTAGTTGCAGATCCAACTACAAAATTTAATCCAGAAGTATCTGAGGCTCTGGATGAAAATGTTGAATTACCAGCTCCAGTAAAAGCTATCTCTGGCTGAGAAGATGAGTTTTTATTTGGGGTTATAAGAATGTTTTTATCTGAGTTAGCCATTAGATTCCAAACCTTCCGCGAGTATTGTTAAAGTTTTGGGAAATTTCTGAAGATGATAGTGCTCTATTAAAAATTTGAATTGGTCCAAGATTTCCAGTAAAATTACCACCGCCACCAAAGTAATTACCTATAGTTCTTCCAATAGGAGAATTATTCATAACACCAGAAAGAGTTCTATTTACTCCATCTGGTTGGGAATTACTTGTACCTTTTAATTGACCATTAATGTATATTAGAGTAACCGATCCATCAAAAGTTCCAGATAAAAACATCCAAGTATTTAAAGCATACTCTGGTGGATTTAAAGAAAATGCCATTCCCGGTATATATTGTTCCCAAATATTATTTTGAGCAATCGCAATAGGTCTGAAAATATATGGAGCAGTTGTTGTTCTTATTCCAAAGGAAATTAAATTTCCCGTAAAAGATGCTGGTATATTGGATGGACTATTATGGTGTTCAATTTTCAAAGAAAATACACTGTCTGGAGAACCGGAACCACTATCATCTGCAGTAACTAGATATTCATAAGTATAGTTTCCATTTGGAAAGGTCGTTGGTCTTACCCAAGCTTGCACAGTAATTTCCGAAAAATCATTACCAAGGGAATTACCAAAAGTTAGATGTTGATTAGTTGCTCCACTAAGAGTTATTGAATTTGCATTAGTAGTGTTATATGTTGGAGAATTAACAGAAACAGCTGTATTTGGATTTCCAGTTAAATCCTGCAGTCCATAAAGTACACTTCCATTTGTTGGTGTAGATATTGGAGTAAATGTTCCACTAGACGTAAAGGTGTGAATAGTATATCCATTCACATTGGTAATTGTATTTCCTCCAGTCGCTTTTTGAGGCCCCAAGTATCTTACAATTACAATTCCAGAACCACCACTAGCACCAGACATCGTGTTGGCAGATGCTCCTCCGCCGCCTCCGCCAGTGTTTGTAGCTCCAGCAATAGGTGTTGTTCCTCCTCCATGAGGTCCTTGGCCGCCTGCGCCGCCTCCGCCCAGTCCACCTGAACCATGAAAAGTAAAATCACCAAAATCATATCCTGGATAGGTTCCAGCACCACCACCGCCGCCATAGTACCTCAAAGTTCCTGAAATAGTAAAGGGTAATCCATTTCCGCCGCCATTTTTTGCCCTACCTTGACCACCACGTTGACCAGCCCCGCCGCCACCACCGGCATAATTATTTTGTCCATTATTTGAAGAAAAAGCAGGAAACCCTTGACCAACGGTTCCCGAGCCGCCTGAAGAACCAGTACCCCAATTAGATGCGCCACCTCCAGAACCTCCGGAACTACCACTATTTGGATATGTGCCTCCACCGCCGCCGCCGATGGCTGTTAAATTTGCAAAAACACTATTTTGTCCATTAATTCCATTTACTCCACCACCGCCTGGACCGCCGCCATTTCCAACAGTTACATTAATTGCAGAAGTAGATGTTATTGGATAAGAAGATGCATATAATACTCCGCCGCCGCCTCCTCCGCCGCCGTGGTGGTTTCCTCCACCACCACCGCCAGCAACAATTAAAACTTCAACTTCACTTAGAGTGTAATTTCTACTATCTGATGGATCATAAGCTAAGACTAATCCTCTAGCTGGTATTGCAGAAGTACCATTTGTTAAAGACATTAGAATATTTCCTCCATTAAATAATATTTATATTCCAAATCTACCTCTTGTAGCCTCAAAATTTTGTCTAATTTCCGAATCTTTTAGAGGTCTATGATACATTTTAAATTCACCTATTTTACCTCTAAGATAGTGATTTTCGTATCTACCCAAATACAAACCACCGGATGAACTGTTTGCAACCAATGTTTGTGGCCAAGTTGCAGCTGCAACTAAAGAACCATTTGCATAATAACGAATTCTAAAATTATCAAGAACTGCACAGATGCAATACCAAGTGTTCAATGAAAGTCCAGTATTCCATAATGCTTGATAAAAAGTGCCATTAGTAGATCTAAATCCAGCAAATGTAGTTCCTGATTGTGTAATTTCAATTTCTATAGCATCATTATTTGAAGAACCAATAGCACCATGAGTAGATATTAAACCTTGTCTTGTAGAAGAGGTATTTGTTTGGAACCATAGATCAAAAGTAACAGTCCTAATATCCTGCCAATAAATTGTATCTTGCACAAGAAAATGATGACTAGATCCTCCACTATTGTTAATTACTCCACCATTTTCTGAACTGTATGTCGGTCCATTTTGTTGAACCATAAAATGACCATTACCTCTTGCATCTGGCCAAATATTATTAGTTTGATTGCCAGAATAAAAAGTAGATGGATGAAGTTCTAATAACATTCCAGATCTAACAATGTCGGTTTCATTTGCATAAACAATTACTGATGTTGTTGTTCCAACATTTACCCCCTTTTTGAATGGATCATAATACAATAATCCCTCTTTTACTGATGGTCCACTAGTTGTTGCATATGAAGGTAACACAACTCCAAGACCATTTACGGTCACATCTGCATTTAATTCAATATTTCCAGAAAAAGGTATATTAAAAATACTAGTATTTGAAAGTCCTTGAATGTTTAACAGAGAACCTGAACTGACATTTGAGTCTATTGATAATATTGTAGATCCAGCACTAACAAAATTTATATTTGCAGTTGCACTATCTCCAACTTGCATTGAAATAGTAGAATTTCCAACACCAGTAAAAGCAATTTCAGGCAGGCCAGATAATCCTTTATTAGGGGTTATGACTATATTTTTATCTGAGTTAGCCATTAGATTCCAAACCTCCCCCTAAGTGCGTTAAAGTTTTGTTGAATTTCTTGTGCTGTGAGTGCTCTGTTGTATATGGATACTTGTGCTATGTTTCCTTTAAAAAAATATATTGTTCTACCACCACCAAGATTATATTTTCCAGTTAAATTTTTTGCGTAATAATCTTCAGTATCTGTGGAATAAGTTCCCGATGAGACTGAGTTTAAATAAAAAGTTAGTACTCCACTGCTTCTAGTTAAAACAAATTGTTTCCATACATTTAATCCTACAGTACCTGCGGAAGTTGTAATTAATTCGGCAGAAGATGTACCAGTTGATTTCCATATCCTAAAGTAATCATTAAATTGATATATTGCTATTCCACCTGTTCCTTGCCTATACCCATTAGTTTCAAATAATATCCTGTATCCGCCAGTATTTATAGTTGCATAGTACCAACCACTCACACTAAAATCAGCGGAGAATGTATTAGTTGTAGCGATAATATCAGCGAAGTCATCACTCCCATCAAAAACAATAGACCCACCATTCGCACTACTATAAGTCGGTCCATTTGTAAGAGTTCCAGAATTTCTCTGCCCACTCAAATCTTGAAGTCCATATACAGTACCTGCATTTGCGGGTATGTTTAATGGTGTAAACGTTCCAGAAGAAGTAAATATATGAACAGTATATCCATTAGTACTTGTTATTGTATTTCCTCCTGTGGCTTTTTGTGGTCCACGATATCTAACAATAACTACTCCAGATCCTCCATTGCCGCCGTTCCAACTATCCGGAGTAGCACTTCTACTTCCTCCTCCACCTCCCCCAGTGTTTGCAGCACCATTGGTTGCAGTTTGACTACTACTGTTTCCACCACTCTGCGTACCGCCGCCGCCCACTCCTCCATTACCACCTCCAGAACTACCATAATCCCCTCCACCACCGCCGCCGCCATAATATCTCATTACTCCAGAAATGTTAAATGGGATTCCTCTACCACCGTTTCCGGCACCGAAGTTTGTAGCTTCTCCGCCTGGTCCGCCGGCGCCGCCGCCTCCGCCTCCAGCACCTCTATTTCCTGATATACCTTTACCTCTTCCTCCAGAAAATCCTTGGCCAGGTGTAAATCCACCGCCGCCAACATAATTTTGAGTACTTACTCCATCATAACCCGCTCCGCCGCCACCTGAACCTCCACTAGAGCCAGGATTGGCACCCCAACCTTGACCTCCAGCACCACCTCCCACAGCGGTAAGTTTACCAAAAAGACTATTTTGTCCATTTTGTGGACTGGGAGATGACCAGACGCCTCCGTTTCCACCGTTTCCTACTGTTACCGAAATTGCAGATCCTGGAGTTACTGCATAATTTGTATTATATACAACACCACCAGCTCCTCCACCTGCACCAGCGGCGTAAGCCCCACCTCCGCCGCCGCCTGCAACAATTAGAACTTCAACTTCACTTAGAGTATAATTGAGTGGACTAGAAGCATCACAATTTAATATGAGTCCATCATTTACAATGGGATTTCGCCCAATATAAACTGACATTTATCAACCCTCCTGAAACTCTACTACAAGTTTTGTTGTGTCTTTTCTTTCTGCGTAAACAACATAGTAACAATTAATTTCATCAGTACTTGATACTTTAACTTCAGAAATACTTGTACTTACAACACTATGTAGAACAGGAGTTTGTCCAATTGGAGTTAATGTTACAGTAATAGTATTTTCATCTACCAACCCTAGCCAGTAATCTGGAAGTTCAATAGTATCTGAGTCAACTAGTTTTCCTCTTACATATACTCCATTTTCAGGACCCTCAAGAGAACCATACTGTAGTTTGTATCCTGGTTTTGTTGGGTGATCAATTAAGAATGACTTAGAAATTGCATTGAGAGTTCCTCCGCAGTTAATATTTTCAGTAACCCCAAGTCCACCAGTAATTCTAACCTGACCGGTAGTAGTGTTTGTTGACGAAGTACCACCATTAAAAGTGACTTGTCCAGTAAAAGTTGGAGATGTAGTTAAGCTATATGCAGAACCATTACCAATTAAAATTGCACCATCACCAGGAACACCCGTTAGGCCAGTACCGCCTCTAGTAACAGGAACGGATCCTGTATGATTTGCAGAATTAAGATAATAAGCAGCTCCTTGACCTTGGAGAGATGAAGCATCAACATCACCTTGAGTTCCTGGTTTAATGGTAACTTGACCATCTTCACCGATAGCAAAAGTGGTAGTTTTAAATCTAACAACACCCTTTGTAGAGAAAACATCTGCAGGTGCTGATTTTGCGTCACTGACATTGAGGACAACATTTCCAAAATAAGTATTAATTCCTATACCAGAAGGCGCTAGTGTTGCACTACTGTATGAACTAATTCCTAGAACAGATGTTGTTCCTATACCAACACTAAATACCGCCTTCTTGTACTCAGAATTACCTGCAAGGACCGTCTGATCATTTGCAACACCAGCGCCTAGTCTGGTTGTTGCAACTATGCCAGAGACGATATTAGACGCATCAATGCTATCTCTTGCAAGAAGTGCAAAGTTATTGAGATTACTAGAAGATGTATTAACATGCTTTCTATATCTAATATTTTGGTGTATAAATGTAGTAATTCCACCTGGTCCTGTTGCTGCAAAAGCTACAGGACTAAATGTAACTCCATTTACGGATAACAGTGCATCTGCTTGAGTTTCATGTAAACTAAACGCATTTGTTGTTACCGCACCAATATAATAGAATTCATGTGTTGTAATTCCAGTAGGTGCAGCTCCAAATATTCTAAATGGAGTTCCAGTTGAGTATCCATGACCAACAATAACAAGTTTTTCTGCAGCAGAGTTAGTAACATTTCTTAGAAGACGATGTGTTCCAATTCCACTTCCAGTAAAGTTTAGTTTATTAACTAAAGAATAATCATAGTACAACTCAACAGAAGAAACACCAACAACTTTTGTATAGTAAGTTACTTGATCAAAAATACCATTTCCAGAAGCGGTTGGCATTGTACCACCCTTAGCATCGTAAATGACTGGATCTCCATTTCCATATTGGTGACCAACGCCAACTACAATCCTGTCAGCACTAAAGTCAATAGAACCGCCAACATCAATGCTTGTTGGAGTAAGATCAACAGAGTAACTAGTTAATAAAGAAGTTGTAAGTGACCCTGCATTTCCGTCAGCAATATGGTCTGGTAAAGTGATAGATCCAGCAAATTTTTGATTAGCAGTTAGTTTTAGATAGAGTCTTGTTTCTACTGAAGTAACTGTTGCTTGGAATTGAGCACCACCAGATCGTCCTCCGACTAAGCCATCATCAGCAGTTAGAACATCACCCACAACATATCCTTTACCACCTGCAAATGCACTAATAGTAGTTGCAGAATTTCCTGCGCCAATCGTTACAGTTCCATAAGCACTTGAACCAATACCAGTGACTGTTGTTAAAGTAATTCCTGTATAAATTCCTGGGTTAGAATAACCAGATCCACCAGCAGTAATTGAAAGATTAAGAAGAACTCCTTTGACTAGACCTGTTGTTCCGTATCCAACATAATCCTGAACTTGTGTTCCAATACCAATTCCTCTAGGTGGAGCAGTTACAACACCAGTTACCGCTTCAGCAAGTGCAGATGTAATTACATCACCATTTTGGAATGTGTAATTTGTTGTTGAACTATCTGGAATCAAATATTGACTTAGAATATCATTTACAAGTACAAAAGAATCATCTGGTTCTACAACTGTATCACCTTGTTTGAGACTGACCGCAGGAATCTTGTTTGCTAAAACAGTTCTACCACCGCCGACATTAGTAAGTTCAAATGTTACCACTTGTGGTGGAATAAGATCTGCGTTGATTTGTCCTTGAGCGTTCAGTTGAACAACAGCATTTGGAACAGCATTTGTAGATACCTGTTTATCAATAAAGGTTCCAAGTCTGTTAACCAAGAATGATTTAACTGCTAATTGAGTAGAAACTCTTGAATTTTTTGGTCCACCAGTTTCATTATCTCCGAGTGCAGTGTCTGTTGAGAATTCTTCAACTGACACACCACCAGATAGTGATAGTTTAATACTTGCTAGTTCACCAATAGTAACTTTGTTATTAAAGACAATGTTACCAGTTCTGTTAAATGCGGTGATCTGAGTACCAATCTTGAAGTCACCAAGTTCATTAGTACCAGAAGAAAATACCCGACCACCTAGTTCAGAAACTTGTTCTGTATTAGCTTTAGACTGACCACCGTTTTGTGGAAGAGCGTTATAATCAGTACCAGACCCAGAATATTCCCAAGTGTGTGCAGAAGAGTTGACAATAGATGGTCTATGGAAATGACACTTAAAGTTTTCATTTAAACTATTAATAGCAGCAATCGTTTGACCTGAAGTTGTTGAATCAACTTTAAAGTTGAGAGTCCAATAGGTTGTAATTCCTACAACTGTGCTTACCCCTACAGAAATAGGAGTCGGTGAGTGATCTGCTATGGATGTACTCGTACTAAAATAATATCTGGTCGCACCAACTTTTTCCACAGATACAACTAATTCTCTAGTTGTTTGACTAAATGTAACTGCGAATCCAGTTGCAGCTGTTGCACCGTTTCCTTGAGTAACTGCACGACCAGAGACAAAGTTAGCAGTTGATCCAAGACCAACAAATGTTATCTTTTGATATTGTTGGTGAGATTCAAGTGTTTCAAAGTTAAAGAATTCCTGATTATTTTTTGTAAGAGTACCTACTCCAGTAAAAGTTCCAGACAAGTTTACTATTTTTGTTAAACTATCATCTTCAAATAACTGGAATGTAGAAGCACTAAGATACTTAATGTAATAAAGTGCATCGTCTACAAGTCCACCAAGCACTTGTTTTGGATTTGCATCTTCATTACCACTGTAAACAACACTGTCTCCATTAATAAATGGGTGAGCAGCAATTGTGATTACTTCTGTAGTAGTGTTTACTCCAGCAGAAGTAAATTCAGCAAACTGAGTTACGGGTTTGAAGTTAGATGTTTGATCTTGATTTGCGTTATTGATAAATCTCAATACATACAGTTCTTGATCAGATCTACCAACACCTATGACTCTCAGTGTTTGTAATCCACCGGAAGTACCATTTGCTACAACTCTACCTCTATCAAATACAAATGAATTTCTACTAAATCCGGTTGATCTCAGAGCTATATCACCGAAGTTAGTAGCAGAGTTAGTAATTGATAAGTATCCACCAGACTGAGCTAAGGATCCATATCTACAGAAAATTTGGAAACAAGATACAACCTGAGAATAACCATCATTAATTACACGCCAACCAACACCACCGAATGAAATCATTGTAAAGGTTGCAGCAACCATTGATTTACCAAATTCTGGTTGGTCACCTACAACAGGAATCTCTCCAAGTTCTGGAAGAATACCTTTGTTTACAACAGCACACTTATCACCATCTACAAGGATACCATTACCACCAAGAGAAGAAAGAATAGAACAGTTTTGAATATATGGAGATTTGTTAATGATTGGTCTAGATAATCTTAATGTACCACCCTGAACATAATAATGTTCTGCTGTTGTTAC
>Ga0194113_10005096_pt1 | contig 17016 bp, 19 predicted proteins | sample TA2MahC200mmetaG_FD_146193 | JGI IMG/M metagenome (GOLD analysis project Ga0194113, IMG submission 146193) | Freshwater microbial communities from Lake Tanganyika, Tanzania - TA2015017 Mahale Deep Cast 200m | ecosystem: Environmental > Aquatic > Freshwater > Lake | place: Tanzania: Lake... | reverse complement strand
AGTTTATTGACAAGTTGTTGAAAGTCTGTAATTTCTTGCCAGCCACAATATCTAACAGCAATTTCTCCGTAGAAATAATAATAATCATCTCCATCTATTTCTGAAGTATTACCTTTACCGTAATAATCTTTAAGATAATTATTTATTTTTCTATCTACATCTTTTGCATTTTTTGTATAAATAAACCTTTGAAAACTCTGCTCATATTCCCCGCTTACAAACTCAAAAGTTGCGAGATATAACTTTTCGCCGTTTGAATTTATTGCATTCTTAACGCACATGCTACTTGCCTCTCTTTCTTAAACAATTCATTTAATCATTCGAAATTGCGCTACATCAATCATTTCATCAAGGTAAGTCAGTTCGATCTTGTCTTCTTTGAAATTTATATAGACATCTATAGTATTTTGCTTGTATCTTGAAGGATCAGTTACAACCTTTTGAATTTCCTTTAAAGGAATAAATAAGATTCCATCTCTTGGTACTAAGAGATAACCGTCTCCTTTTTCCAAAGAATCCTTGAATACATCACGGAAAGTAATCTGCCAATGTTTTGGATTATTCTTAGGTTTAGGACTGCCTGGTCTAATGAATGACAATTTCCCATTTATAATAGGCTCTTTGGCATGCCATTTATCAATCCTGTAGCCTTTCTTTTCTAAATATTTTTTCAACTCATCTCGATGGATTTCTTCCTGTCCTAACTTTCCGAGAAGTTTAGTAATCAGATTTTTCTTCATAAGAAAATAATCAAATTCTTCTTTGAGTCCCTGGAACACTGACTTTTGCTGAGGATTATGTTTTTGTGGCTCTCCCTGGGCAACAACCGTGTACCGATTAGTTTTAAATAAAGAAATAAGATATAGTTCTAACGATTTTCTAATAACGGAATCATTGAAATCAGATTGCGTTGCTGATCTGCCGTCATTGATAATAACAGCCCTCTTCCATCCTTTAATCTTATCCTCGGGTGAGGTCATGTGATTTTTAATCCTGTTATGAATATCTTTTGCCTCTCCTATATATATTTTTTTGCCGGTCGCATCAATCAAAATATAGACACCTGGATATTCGAGACTTCCCCATTCTTTTTTCAGAACTTCTAATGCACGTAGCGTCTTTGGAATCTCCCATGAACGGAGATGTCCTTTTATTGTCCTTGCTCTGATTATACCGTCCCCGTTTATAGGGTCTTCATGGTATCCGAACTTATCTTCCATTGTTTTTCTTTCCCTTTCTATCCTTTTTCAAAGTGACGATTGTTTCTCTTAACCTGTAATTTCTTATTTGGCCAGAATGTCTATTCCGTGCCTTCTCAACTTTTTCAATAGAAAGACCAAGTTCCTCGCCAATTTTTGCTAATATCAAATCTGTTGGCACATAGACATCTGCAATTAAACTGTCTCCGACAACAAGTATGAAACGACCTTTTTGTTTAAGGGATTTTGTGACTATCTTCATGACCTTATACATATCGTCAAAGTATTTGTGCACGATAGAAGGCATATCGCTCCGTCTGTAAGAACCGCGTCTTTTTATATTTTCTGCAATGCTCGTTTTCATTTCTTCTATCCAATTATTTGTATACTTAGAGGTTGTCTGAGTGAATATTTTGATTAACCCTTTTGAAACGTTGTCACAAACTACAAGACTATCCTTTATTTTCTTTGCGTCTCTCGATTCATTCGTAAAACCAAGCCATCCCATCTCGATCTTGTAGTTCATGACATAATCAAGTCCATTCATATATGGCGGCGAAGTAATAATAAGATCAAAAAAATGCTCATGTTTGTATTCCATTGCATTAGCGAGAATTACACTGCTTTCTATACAGAGAGCGTCTTTGAAATCCCTTTGAAGAATTGCCAGATCACCGCAAATATCTTTAATCTTTTGTTCCATAAGTATCCAAGGAGCATTCTCAGCAACTTTCTTGCCTTTCCAGTATCCAAGACATGGGGTTCTCTTAAGATTGCTACAGTCAATCAGAATTGAGGAAAATGCAAGTAGGATAAGGTTCTTTATTTTAATCTGCTTTAGTGTTTTTGCAGGAATTGAATCAATCCCTCCTTTTAGAAATTCCAAATTTCTTAATACTTCCTTATTGAATTGATTTTCGGATTTAAGAAAATTAGGAGCGGCCTTCCTTAAGTTTCTGGGAATAGAAGAAAATACTTGCATAAGTAGTTCAGGATTTACATCCCATGAATTAACTTTTGCATCTGCAATAAATTGAAGTAACGGATTTAATTCAGTCCCTATTGATTTATAACCGTTTAACTTGCTTTGAGTAAGGACAGTGCCACATCCCGCAAAAGGGTCAAGAATTACAGGTGATTCATAATCCTTTTTGTATTGGTCGAGTATTGACTGTACGAATGTAGCTGAAAACCCTTGAATGTAAGGAGCCCACCTGTGGACATGCTCCCCAAAATTTGATGTGAATTGTATCGGTTGTCTTCTTTCAATAATTTTAACCCCTAACTCTTGTATATAAGGTTTTGAGTCAATATCACATGAGCCACCGAATTTAGGAGAAAAAAGCACATTTTTTCGCCTGATATCTGTTGCGTCGTCATTTATGACTGGTAGATTTAGCTGCATAATAATTTCCTTCAATAAATTCTTTATTAGTCCTTGTTAGCTCTTAATATTATTTTCCTGATCTTCTATTCTATTGCTTCAGGAAGCTTAAAATATTTTCTAAATTCATCCATAATTTCAGGAGTCAATGAATGTTTCTGCACAGGATCTGATTTCATATCAAAACGTATCCAGTGTTCAATCTTATAAGCAGTTTCAAAATCTACTCCTAATATTTCCATAAAAGCTTTATGTGAGAGATAGCTGGCATCTATCTTTTCAAGAGGTTCCTGATTAAGAATGTGCTTTATATTTCTTAGTGTATTTATTGATAACTGCAATCCTGTAGGGCCAGCGATATTTTCCAAATAAGATAATTTATCCATTTTTCTTGATAACTCATTAGTAAGTTTATTTATAGCCTCTCTCATATTCTTTATTTCATCTTCTATTAAAGAGGTTTTAGATGTAGTAAAATGGTAGTCTCGAATGTCTATATGGAACTCATCAGAATATTCCGTAAGAGGGTCGGTAAGTTTGTTATATGTAACTTTAATGTTGAAACTCGAAGGTTTTTTATCACCATTTACAATTTCTGGAAAAGTCCCATACCAAAATACGAACTCTTTATCTGGAGGGAAAAACTTGATTCCCCTTGAAAAAATAGGGATACCTTCTATATCCCTTTCTTCTCTAAGTTGTAAATATTTATCTGGTTTAAGTTTTACATTAATAGCAACCTCCGTACCAATATTTTTAATGCTTAAATACACAACAAGCGAATGTCTAATGAATGTATCTACTGAAATTAATGGGCGAAGAGCAGTTCTTCTGTTTGCTACATCTTTAATTTCATAGTCTTCCATTGGCATCGATTTAAAATTGTATCTTTTATAGTATCTATAATCTGATGCCTGATGGGGTGCTCTTGTACTTTGTGGAATATTAACAACATATATATATTTTCCTGGTTTTGTTTCTTTTAGCTCGATGGGAATAATCTCAACGCTTTCAATTTTAGGGCTAATTTTTGAATCTATTACTGATTCTATCCACTCCTTTGTAATTTCTTCAGGATCAAACCCATTGTCAATTTCAACGGGTATATGCCCGTCTTCCTTTATCCCATATATAATTGTACCTCCTATCGAATTTGCAAATGCTGATACATCTTTACTGATTTCATTTTTGGCCTTATCGGTTTTCGACAATGCCTCACCTTGTTTATAATCAAGAGAAATATTTTCTTCTATTTTATTCGATATTAACGCTAAAATATCTTTTTCTGATTTGATAATCATTTTATAATTAGCTTTTAGTCATTTGGGCAATCCAATATAATTTTGACAACCATTTTTAAAATACTTTTATGCCCTTATCCGTTTCTAATCTATTCAACTTCTACTATCCTCTCAAAATGCACAATATTATTCGGCTCATTTTCAATCCATACACTACTGCCCCATGCAATCTCCTCAACAAACCTTCTAAAGACAGCACGGGAAGGGGAAAATGCTACGTAGCTGTTTTAAAAACAATGATTTTTGATTCCTTCAAATTAAGAATCCTTTCCTGAATTGAATTTCACTAATTTTTCCCAATCCACTTTTCCATCAATACAAAATTCATTCATAAAATCCAAAGTGAACTTGTTGATAATTTGTGCATAGGCCACCATGAATTCCTCATTCCGTTCTTTTGCCTTATGGCCGAGAGGCTCTATAATTTCTGTGTATAGATTTTCATTGCCGGAAATAAATTCCCAGAATTGTTGACCGCAATATTTAAAATAATCTCCCTTTTCTCTGTATGGTTTTTTATTTCTGCTATAGCAGCATCCGTTTACAGCGACTACATTAATTTTGGAATTGCTGGTTCTTAAAATCTTTCTTGCTGCGTTGAAATTGCTAATCATTTTATTCACCGCCTGACTATTCCCCCAACTGGGACCTGATTTAATGGATACAATATATCTGACCCCCTCCTTATCGAATTCCAAATCGATACCGGTTGTCGATGATTTTCTGCCTTTATACACCTTTTCGCAAATGAAGATCGCAAGCCCTTCCAAGAAGTCTCCGAATATCGTTTCTTCCTGAGAAGAAAGATGGGCGTCAAGAAGTGGTTTAACTAAGTCTTGAGCTGTATGAATATTTTTAGCCTTAAATAAATAGGGATTTTTCTTTTTAAGGATTGTTGATAGTTTCAACTCTTCAAGGTTCTGCAGCCTTTTCGCATGAAAAGTACTTATGTTTTTCTCAATGTATGCGATTACGTCTTTATTTTCGATTCTTCCCATACCTTGCCTGCTCTTCGAAAAGCAACATGTCTTTATAATTATCTGCTTCCTCTTTGACCATTTCATAATACTTTTTTGCAATATCGATTCCTATCGAATTCCGTTTTAGTCTGTTGGCAACTCTTGTGGTTGTACCAGAGCCCACAAACGGGTCCAATACCCAATCGCCTTCTTTTGTAAACAATTTTATGAACCATTCTGGCAAAGCTTCAGGGAAGACTGCACTATGATTTCTATTTGAACATTCAGTTGCCATATGAAGCACATTTGTTGGATAGACTTTATCCTTATTCAACCAATTTGCGATCTTTTTCCCGAAACCGCTTCCGACTTTTGAGTTGTCCCTAACCATATCGGTTTTACTCAAGTTCCTTAATCTCGTTTTGGCCCAAGCACCCATTGGAATCATAACTTCTTCCTGATACATGTTAAATTTTTTGCTTTTGTTAAACTGCAACAGTCTTTCCCACGAATCCCTGAATCTATTAGACCACTTCCCAGGGTAACAATTTTTTTTGTGCCACATAAATTCCTCAGTCCATAGCCAACCTTGTTTTCTCATTTCAAGGATGAGTTCAATCACGTAAGTATGTCGCTCGCCATTAACAACTTTCTCCTTGATATTCAATATAAAAGTGCCATCAGGTTTTAAAACCCTCAGAAGTTCTTTGCTTATAGGTAAAAACCATTTGACATAATGATCAGGTTTTATCCCCCCATAAGTGCCGTTCCTGCTATCTGCATAGGGCGGAGATGTAACAATCAAGTTTATTGAATTTTCATCGAGGTCTTTTAAAACTTCTCTACAATCGCCTAAAATTATTTTTGTGTTTATTTCTCTCATAAACTGCCCCTTGAAATGTTATTTACGAATAAAGCCATTCCCACTCATACTTTATCTCTTTATAAGTTTCACATTTCGGCATCTGTTCACATTCATGACAGAAGCCATCACAGCCATCTTATTTGTCTTTAAACACCTCAAACCCTTTCAGGTAGTCCACAAATTCTATCGGAGCTTCTATACCGAGTTCGGCCAACAGATCTATGGCCTCGCTTATCGAGATATCAAGCTTTCTGGCTAAACCTTCCAGCGAAAGTTTCCCCTCTTTGTAATACCTGAGCATCAAAAAGTCCCAACCGTATTCAAGAAGCTCTCGAGCTATGGTTGATTTGTCTTTACGTTCAAGCTTAGAAAGCTCTTCAAGCCTTTCTAAATCCCTATCCTTTAATCTCAAGCTTATTACACCCATCAGTTTTCTCCTTTCAGACGTTTAGTAGCATCCTCGATTATCTTTCTACTGTATCTGCTATAAGTAGATAGTTTCTCAAGTTTTGCTAAAGCCATTGGCAGTTCCAATCTATTCCGTAATGCGATATTTAAAAGAAAATGAATTGCTGTCGTAAATCTCTGCCCGATAACCTTACACGCCTTTATTGTTGGGCCATCATCTGTGGCCATCGGACAGTTAAGTCTTCTTGCCAACCAAATGGTCCCGGCTTCTCCAGATTCTATCCTGAAATCCCGCTGAATCTTTTTAATTGCTTCTTCATCCCCAGCCTTCTTCACTTCAATCTTCTTCTCCTTGATAAGAGTCGAAATCAATATAGCATCTATGCTCTCTTTTGAAAGGCACTCCACCTTTACCTTCTCCGGAATAATGATTGTTACCTCGGCTATTATCTCCCTTAAGAGTTCCACTTTTGCAAGCAGAATCAAAGTTGAGGAATCAAAGATTATTTTCATGTTTACAATATACTACAAATGTAATCATTTATCAAATAAAACCTCATCTTGACAATCAATGCCAAACATTTTTTGGCTTTTTTCATCCACACGATACTTCCCCATGATTATTACGAATAAAGCCACTCCCACTCATCCTTTATCTCTTTATAAGTTTCACATTTCGGCATCTGTTCACATTCAGGACAGAAGCCATCACATCCATCTTCAACATAGATAAAGCCAAGTTCCGTGAAAATCTTGTGAAACTGTTCAGGGTCATTGAAATATTTATCAAACTTCTCAACCCTGTTTTTAAATTGTGTTCTTAACTTTTCTTTATCAAGATTGCCTTTCATAACTTAAATCTCTCATCATTCTTAAGATTGCTTCGGGACTCCGTCCCTCGCAATGACAGTATAAAAAAACGAAAAGTCTCAGGAATACATTGGTATCAACAAAAATTGGCTCATCCATCCCTTAACCCTTCTTTTGCAATCCTCTTTGAAACTATCTTTTTTGTATATTCCCTTTCATCTCCAACTCCAACCTTCCTGCCCTTGGCAATTCCACCAAGGCTCAATATTGATTTCTTTCCTTCAAAATCTGCATATTTAAAGTCCTTTTCTATTTCATTGATGCCTGAAAGGAAAAGTAGATCTTTACTTGCTTTTGTGATAGCTGCCTTTATTTTCTCTCTTTTAATCCGCTTCATCGCTACTCTCATTAGTTATCTTATTCTTCAATTGATTCAATTGAAACATAAATTAAGATATTTGTCAAGAGAAAAGTGATTGTCCGAAATAGAGATAGAAACTGTCATTGCGAGTGAAGTTGCGAGGCGATGCCGAAGCAAACCCGGAGCGAGATTCCTCACTTCGTTCGGAACAAGCTCCGCAATCTCACCTTTTTGCAAAGAGATTGCCACGCACCCTTCGGGTGCTCGCAATGACAAGCATATCAGAGTGTTAGATTGTCTATCTCTATTTTTCAGTGATGTGTATAAAGATTACAATTATTTTATAATGTGGTCATGGAGGTGGTCATATGAAGCTTATGACAGTCAAGGAATTCAGGGATAAGGCGACAAAGGCATTAAAAAGTAAAGAACCCCTGATAATCATGAGGCGGGGTGAGGTTGCTGGTATATTCTTCCCTGTTCCTTTAGAAGAAGTACCTTTTGAGATAAAAAAAGACCTTTTTATAAGCCTTACAGAATCCATAAAGAAAAGCCTTGAACAGAAAGGGGTCAAGGAGGAAGATGTTCTTGAAGATTTTGAAGAGTTTAGTGAAGTTCCCCGACTAAAAGTCAGGGCATCCATGTAAAAATCTCAAGTGTCTACATCTCCGGCAGCATTATGTTTATCTGGGCTCCGGGAAAATAGGTGAGATTATGTTCCTTTTCCTTTCCTCGTGACCATTCAGGTATTATCGAGAGCCTTGCTGTTCCTGAACGGATGGAAAGCTTGCCATTCCACTGTTTGACAAACCGCCTTACTGCAGACAAACCATGCCCTCTTCCCTTATCAGTATATCGTGATGCGCCATGAAGCAGACCCTTTTCTATGGCTTCAAGATCATTTTTCAAAGAGAACCTTTCTGACAGGGATTTTCTGAAACCGATACCAATATCCATGACAGCAATCTTCACAACATTTTTATTCAGGTTCTGGAAATGATACTTCTGTATACCCACAAATCCTCTGGTTTCACTATGCTCGATAATATTCTGGCATACCTCTGAAAGCGCCACGACAAAGCTATTTATTGCATTTTCATCATAATTGAGATGCCTTGCAAGGATTGCATGACCACGGTCTTTCACCTTTCCGACTATAAAATGTATGTCGTCAGATTTTTCTATCGGTGTGATCTCAAGTAAAACATCAGAATAAGAACTCCTCAGATATCTTCCTGATATTTGTGGTTTAGAAGGCTCAAGCCTGAAATATCTGTCAGAGAATTTAAAGAAGTCCATCCTTTCGAGGTATTTGAGGACTTCTTCTGATTTGGGAAGGTAAAGGAGTTTCTGAATGCCTTCTGCTTTGAGAACCTCACCAATCTCAAGAAGGCCAACCATACCATAAGGGTCAATAAAAACTACCTCCCGCAGGTCGATTACCGATGACTCTCTCAAGAGGGTGAGGAACTGTTCAAAGGTATCTTCTGTAATCTGTGTGATCATTCACAAAGTACTAATTTAGCGATAAGCAGGGCTGGCTTGAGCGACTTTCGAGATTAGAGTTCAAAAACCTCACCCTTTTCTGGTATATGCGTTGTAAAGCCAAGCCTCTCCTTTATGATTTCACCAAATGCCTTCTCGACCTCTGCCTCTCCATGTACGATAAATACCTCAGGTGAATCTTGAAAACCCGAGAGCCACTCGATGAGCTCTGTCTGGTCTGCATGTGCAGAGAAGCCATTTATCGTGTAGATAGATGCCTTCACTGCTATCTCTTCTCCGAGGATATGAACAGATTTTGCTCTATCAACAATTCTTCTTCCGAGTGTGCCTCTTCCCTGAAAACCAACGAACACAACACTGCACTCAGGTCTCCACAGATTGTGCTTCAGGTGATGCCTTATCCTTCCTCCTTCACACATGCCACTTCCAGCAATGACAATAATGCCTGATTTTATCCTGTTTAATGCCATTGATTCTTCAACACTCTCTACGAAATGTAACCTGAGAGAGCTGTCAAAATCCCTATTGGAAAGGAGATTCCTGGCCTCTTCATCAAAACATTCAGGGTGTGCAAGATATACTTTGGTGGCCTCTTCTGCAAGTGGACTGTCAAGATAAACATTGATGTTATACAGTCTTCCCTCTCTCACGAGGTTATTCAATATATACAGCAAGTCCTGTGTTCTGCCTACTGCAAAGGATGGTATGAAGACATTACCTCCCTTTTTAAAGGTTATTTTTATTGCATCTACCAGTTCATCAATACTTTCTTTGAGAGGTTTATGCGATCTGTTTCCATAGGTTGATTCCATGACAATAAAATCTGCTTCGGGTGGAATAGAGGGATCTTGAATAATTGGATTGCCTTTCTTCCCAATATCGCCTGAAAAAATTATTTTCTTTTCTCTATCACTATCCTGATAATCCAATTCGAGTGAACTGGAACCAAGGATATGACCTGCATCTAAGAATCTATATTGCAGACCACTCCCAAGATGAAAAATCTTATCATAGGGTTTTACATCAAAAAGTGGGATTACCTTTTCGACATCATCTGAGGCATAAAGCGGGAAGATAGGCGGTTTCCCGGCCCGGAGGGCCTTTCTCGTGAGCCACTCGGCATCGCTCTTCTGGATATTTGCAGAATCGTACAGCATTAATTCAAGGAGATCCTTTGTCGCTGATGTTGTGATGATTCTGCCTTGAAAGCCCTCCCGAACAATCCTGGGGAGCATCCCTGAATGATCCAGATGTGCATGGGTGATAAAAATGTAACTAAGCTCTTCAGGGTTAAAATCAAAGGCAGTCCTGTTTATCTCAACAGCGCCTTCACCCTGATACAGACCGGCATCAATGAGAAACTTGAGCTTGTTACGCTCAATAAAGAAACAGGAGCCTGTAACAGTCTTTGTTCCACCAAGAAATTTAAGTATCAAATCACCACTCCTTTTCTGATCGCACCTCTATAGATTCCAGCCATTCGGTGATCACCTTTTTCATTGCCTTTGCATTATAGCCATGCCATCTTTTTCTTTCCTTTGGATAATCAAGTAGGACATCTTTGAATCTCCTGAACGCCCCCTTCCCATTCAGGGCGGTGGCAAGTTCTTCTTTGAGAACTGGATCAGTAACCGTTTCTATAAACTCTGTCATGACCTTGTGTGCCTCTGCGGATTTTCTTTCCGGGATACGGAGATATTGGCCATCTTCATCAAGGAGTACTTCCATTGCAAGTTCTAATTCGTCTTCCATCCAATAAGGCAGGTCAGGCTCTTTATCAAATTCTATAGACTCTATACCATCTTCTAATTCATCATAATCTCCTTCATACAGGCTTGACTGAACCTCGCTCAGGACCTCTTCTGAAAGGGCTATAACCTCACCTGTCTCCAGGTCAAGAAAGTAGTCGAATGAATCCCGTACAGTATCCTCCATAGCTTTCTGGATTTCATCAAAATTAACCTTAAATTTATTTACCCTAACCTTTTTCTCACATGCCTTTCGCCAATCGCAATCATTACAATAGTTTCTTGACCATTCATAGAGTATCCCTGGAATCCGTTTTTTTATATCAATCCAATTAACTCTTTCTGCCATTTTTAACCTTAGTAATTCTATTGCCCTTCTGTCCATCTCTTGTATCTCAGGATCAGCATTTTTGTCATACATGCACTTGTCATCTTTCAGATAAGGACATCTTTTGCAGACATCGTCTGCCCCTGAACAAACCTCTATTTTATCTCCAGCCTCTGCTCTTTTTACGATTTCGCTGAGATGTGCTACAAATTCAACATTGTAACCTTCTCCTATAAAGAAATGGAGGCATATGAGGTGATGGCCCCTGAGTTTTATGGGTGGCTTCAAGTGGTTCACTTAAGCAAAGGGTCTTTTATCCCTGCTTCTTCAAATCCCTTCGACCTGAAGAGACAACTATCACATCTTCCGCATGGGATGAGTTCGGAGTTCTGAGTTCCGAGTTCTGAGTTATTAATCCCCCCACGCCCCCCTTTAGTAAAGGGGGGTAGGGGGGGATTAGCAGGCTGTGGGTCATAGCAGCTCCATGTCAATGAGTAATCAAGTCCCAATTCCATCCCCTTTTTAATTATCTCTGATTTTTTCATTGATATAAGAGGGGCCCTTATCATAAACCTTAATTTACCTTCAACAGATGCCTTTGTTGCAAGATTTGCCATATCCTCAAATGCCTTCAGATACTCTGGTCTGCAGTCTGGATAACCGCTGTAGTCTATGGCATTTGCACCGATAAAAATATTCTCTGCTTCAATGACCTCTGCCCATGCAAGGGCAAAGGAGAGAAAGATTGTGTTGCGAGCAGGAACATAAGTGGCAGGAATTAGTTTGGAGTTTGGAGTTTGGAGTTTTTCGCTGAACGCTGAACGCTGAACGCTGAACGATTCACGGTCTTTAGGGACTTCCATCTCCGATGTCAGTGCTGAGCCTCCAATTTCCCGCAAGTCAAATTTTATTATGAGATGCTTTTTAACACCAAGGCTCTCTGCAACCATCTGTGCAGACGCAAGCTCCCTTTTGTGCCTCTGGTTGTAATCAAAACTCAGGGCATATAATTCAAGACTTTCAGATTTTGCAACTGCAAGTGTGGTTGATGAATCAATTCCGCCGCTGAGGAGGACAACAGCTCTTTTTTCGATCATAACGTGGTACTCTTAGTAGATGTCGTCTGCTGTCCCTTCCTTACCATCTGCCCCGGTACTCAGAATGATGAATGAATTATTACTATAGTTATAAAGAAAAGGGTTTCCCCATGGGTCTTTTCCCTTTGAAATAACATCCAGTGTTTTAGGATATGAACCGTGTTCGAATTTGTAAGCCTCTATTTTGAATCTGATGTCTTCAATTGTCTCTGAAGCATCGAATTTCTTGAACATGGTATTTTTATTCAAAAAAACAGGTAACAAGGAAAGCATGAATGAAGCTACAAAAATGAAAACAAGGAGAACATTATATGATGGCATGGGTTTTTTTCTTTCTGCTTGAATCGCCTCTGTAACAACAGGTGCTGCTTCTTTTGGTTCTATCGCACCTTTTTCCATGAGAGATACGAGGGTCTTTGATATCAGAAAGTCATCTTTCCCGCTGATATCTATGATGGTACTGACATCATTCTCTCCATCGACGAGTGAAATTATCTCTTCCTCATCTTTTGTCAAATCTGTAACAACCAAGGCACTTTTCGTAAAGACGCTGTCGAGTGTTAATTTCCCCTCGATAAGGGACCACTCATCGACTATTCTCAACCCTTCCATGAGTAACTGTTGTGTATCAATAAATATGGGGATATCTGTGTCTGAAGAGATTGTGTGTGGTATAAATTCGTAGATTCCCTGTTTCCAGCTAAATATCTGAATTACGGTCTCCGTAATCTGACCTGTAATGATTTCCTGCAGGTGGCTTTGTTCGACAAGCCTCCTCCTTAAGAGGATGTTGCCAAGTTTTGCACCTGTTTTCCGCTGTTCCATAAGCACTGACTGTAGTTGTTCTTCCCTTATAAGTCCTTTTTTCACAAGCACTTTACCCAGACGGTTTGCCTCTATACGTCTTTTTGACTCTGCACCTACAATATTTCCGTCAATAAACAGGAGTTTTACACTGTCCATTTTCCCTTCAATGGTGAGCATGCCGGTCTTTTTCTGGAAATAAATTAACTGAAGGATATCAGCAATCCCGAAATCTTTTAACGAACCCTTTAAAGCCATCCTTTTGCAAGCCTCCGTTGCGTTATGATATTTGATACAAAGAAGACTATGGCCATGAGGAGGACTGAACTCACATTTAACCAGAGGTGTGAAAAATATGATGTCTCCATGATAAAGATCGAATTGGTAACAAGAATAAAAAGGAAAACCAGGAAGGGCCATAGAAAGAGGAAACCAGACATGATATTCCCTGTATATATTTGGGCTGATCCGGGGAGTATAAAGGAGAGAGCCTTTATGGTATTCCGGTTCTTCGTCTGATAATCGTAAACAGTGAGCAACCTTGAAACACGCTCTCTTGCATCGAGTTCATCGAGTTTTATTAATGAGCGGTAACATATTGGACACATCTGGTCCCATAAAATCCGTTTTTCACAGATATTACAGAGGATGGTTCCACACTTCTTGCATCTGAACGCCCTGTGTTTTATACGTTTGGTCAAGATGGCGAAAAGAATCATGAAAGAAATCGAGGCAACAGGTATGAAAGAGATAGGTGCGATTGACAAGCCCATGGTTAAGTTGTCTGCTGTTCTTTCGTGAGAATATTTCCAGAAAGTAGATGAAGGTATGACCTCATCAATAACGAACCTGTTTGGATTCCTGCCAAATATTGTCCTGAACCTCGACACAGCATTCCGATCCAGCCTCTGTGCATAGGAAATATATTCATCACCTTTCTCAAAATCAAATGTTTCTCTCCATACCTGACTGAGGTTATACACTGCGGAAGGGATAGGTTTCATCTCAATTGATTTCATGTATACCTTTTTTGCCTTTTCCATCTCATTCATCGCAACGTAACAATTTGCAAGGTTATTGTATAACTGGGGACTTGGTCTTTTTTCTATGAGCCTGTTATAGATGTCAATTGCCTCAGTGTACCTGCCGTCACGCTTTAAGGCAAGGGCATACGAGAAGAGCTCAATGTCGTCATTACTGTCCCTTAAGATAGAGAGGGCGTACTGGTTATCTTTTGATTCATTCACATGGACAACTGCTTTGAGTTTATTCGAAGCAGATACCTGGAAAAACATTGTAGCCGTATTAAATACCAATGGTGAAATAAGAAGAAACAGGAGATAGAGATAAACAACAACCCTGTCTACTTTCTTCATGTATAAACCGATGGTAATAAGCATCCCGCCTATTAAGAGAAGGGGGCCTGTGAGAGCAAAAATGAGCAATAGCAGGATTCCTGCTTTGGTCCGAATTTCTTTTATGTCATGCGCAAGCAACGATATATCCTGGGGAAGTCTTATGAGAATGATTATTATCATCGCAAGGATGAAAGAGATTACGAAACTCATAAAGAGGGAACCTGCAGTTGTAAATGACCACCAGAAATTGCGCTCATACGCTGTGATCCCCTTAATCATATAATCTATAGTCTCGAATATCCCTTTTGAGGACAAGGAGAAACTCGCCTTTGATAATTCGAAATATACAGCAGGAAGATCAGGAGCATAGGTTAAAGCCTTTTTCAGTATCTCTTTCGCTTCAGAGGGATTTGTTTTTGCTTGTTTTATAAGCACATATGCGTAAGGTTCTGAGTTTCTGATCCCTCTATCGAGTTGCTCCTCGTACAGATCTTCCCCGAAGGAGAGAGTAGGGACAAGAAGACATAAGAAGAATATGAGAAATATCTTTCTCATTGCCTCTCTCCCACCCCTCTCTCGGTTCCCTGTATGAGTCTCTGGATATTATCCTTATGTCTTAGAAAGATTAGAATCGTGATGAGAAGGGCAATAGAGAGTTTTTCTTTATTATCAAAGAGTACCATGTTTATCGGCATGAGCCCGAATGAAACCAGTGCCCCAACTGATGAATATCTTGTCAGTAAAACAATCACCAGCCATATTATAAATGTAATAAGGGCTATTTGTGGAGAAAAAAGAGCGAGCACACCAAAACTGGTTGCTACCCCCTTACCCCCCCTGAACCTCAGGAAGAGAGAAAAATTATGCCCGAGAATCGCTGAAAATCCTAAAAGTCCTTCATACAATGTCCCTACCCCAAAATACCTTCCAATTGCAACCGCCGCAGTGCCTTTGAGGATATCACCCGATAGGGTGAGTATGGCAGCCCATTTACCGAGTGACCTCAAAACATTTGTTGCACCTATATTCCTGCTTCCAACCTGCTTAAGGTCAATTCCCTTAGACTTCGCTATGAGTACACCAAAGGGGATCGAGCCAATGATAAAGGCAAATAGTATAAGTAATGCTATTTTAATGTGCATCTGCTCCTCAATCCTTATCTCTCACCTGGAAATACCTCTATACTTTTCTGTCATTTCGGCTTGTCCGAAATCCTTCTTTAAGAAAGATTCCCGACAAGCGGGAATGACATACAGACAATCTGTAATGAGGGTTGGTTTAAGTATAATGTTTAAACAGGACAATTTTCATTTTCCTTTGTTCCTGTTCTTATATCTTCCTCCAGAAGGAAACCGTATACTGGATACCCGAGATAATAGAGAGCACAAGGGCTATCCAGATGAGGACCAAACCGACATCGTAAAGATCAATATTAAAGATACTCTCCATGAGGATAAGACATAGAATCGCTGCGAACTGTGCAGTCGTCTTTATCTTGCCGCCCATCTCTGCAGGGATGATGATATCCTTTGAAAAGGCAACTGCCCGCAGGCCTGTTACAAGGAATTCCCTTACAATAATAACAATCGCTATCCATGCGGGGAGTCTTTCCATATCAACAAGCACAACTAAGGCAGATATTACCAGGAATTTGTCAGCAATAGGGTCGAGTATAATACCAAACTTTGTAATCTCGCCTGAACGCCTTGCAAGATACCCATCAAGGAAATCTGTGAGTGAGGCAAGGCTGAATACAAATGCACCAAATACAGGATGATGATAGACAGTAATGACAAAGACAGGGATAAGAACAATCCTGCTCAGGGTGAGTACTGTTGGGAGATTAAGTTTGAGCGTACTCATTGATTATCTTTGCCCAGAGTCCTTTTGACTTAAGAAGGAAGTCGCATATCTCTCTGACAGCTCCCCTGCCACCTCTGTTTTTCGTTGTCATCATTGCTGCAGCCTTAACCTCATCCGGAGCGTCTGCAACAGCAACCGAAAAACCTGCCATCTTCAAAAGAGGAATATCAACAATGTCATCCCCAACAAATGCAACTTCTTCATCGTGAAGCGAATATTTTTCAAGAAAGTAGCGATACGCTACCCTCTTGTCAAAACACTGCTGCATGACCTCAGAAATACCAAGCTCCTTTGCCCTTCGTTCAACAACCTTTGAATACCTGCCTGTAATGATGGCAACATGAATCCCGGCACGTAGGATCATCTTTATGCCATGACCGTCACGCACATGAAATACCTTAAACTCATTGTCCTTGTTGTCAAGGATAATACTCCCATCTGTAAGTACACCGTCAACATCAAGGATAAGGAGTTTTATATTTTTTGCAATCTCAAGAAGTCTTTTTTGAGATTTACTTCTAAATATGTTTTGCTGACTTTTTTCGATTTCTTTTCCTTCCTTTTTCATCGTATAATTTCACGTACGCATGTGCTGGGATTGGTGTATTTCAGCATACGAGAATTATACCTTAAATCGAATTTGTATAAAACATGTTTATGAATTTTCAAATGCACCATACAAGAGCGATGTATGTTTTTAATACAAACGCATTAAATGACGTGTCATTGCGAGGAGCAGAGCGGTTGCGAGGTGAAGCCGAAGCAAACTCGGAGATTCCTCGCTTTGCTCGGAACAGGCTCCGCAATCCCAAAGACGAGATTGCCACGCCCTTCGGGCTCGCAATGACAATGTAACAGTATTACTAAGAAGTGCATAAGTAAGGCATCATTATTGAAAAATCTCCCCTTGCCCCTGGTTTATTTTAGTCAAGTACTTTTTTTATGTGTTCTCATACGCATAGAATATGGAGGTCTAAGTGAAGCACCTTGCCTTACCCTGGGATTTGAGAGTCTCAACAGATCTA
>Ga0194113_10005081_pt1 | contig 17039 bp, 13 predicted proteins | sample TA2MahC200mmetaG_FD_146193 | JGI IMG/M metagenome (GOLD analysis project Ga0194113, IMG submission 146193) | Freshwater microbial communities from Lake Tanganyika, Tanzania - TA2015017 Mahale Deep Cast 200m | ecosystem: Environmental > Aquatic > Freshwater > Lake | place: Tanzania: Lake... | reverse complement strand
AATTTAAAAGTTGATAGGTCGGCGAGAAATGTGTATAATATTCTGGAAATATTTAGTTATACATACGCATAAAACACAAGCGTGAAGCAGAGGAGAGATAAATGCGAAAAACTCAGGGTGGATTCAAGTTGCCGCCGGGCGTCTCTTTTCGAAAAGAATTCCTGTCCGGCAATTGGGCCTATGTATTCCGGCATAATGAGTTAGGTGAGCTAGGGCGAGTTGTAATTCAAGGCCGCCCCGATGGTCGAACCTATTTGACTTATGAAGTCGTGGGTGATGCGAATGACCCCATGACTGAAAAACGAGCGGCCATTTTCAAACCATTAAGTATGTCCCTGGCGCGTCAGTTTGATATAGCCACTGGCGGCACCGAATCGGTCCCCCTGCTGCCGGGTCCTCCAGCACCACTGAAGCGAGTGGCCAGCCAACTGATACAATGCGAAAGGTGCGGCGCAAATGTGGCATTGCTGATTTTCGCTGATGACGCCACCGACCGCGGTGGGCTTGAGGATTACGCGCGCCTGATGTATCCGAAAGTTGTGGAACTAAATGTCCCAACCTGGGTAATCGGCCCGCCGGTAAATGGCAAGCCATCGCCTGATTCGCCTGCGGATGTCCTGAAAATCTGGCCAAAACGGGAAGCTGTTTGCCAATTAAGCCCGGAAGAGTTTGACCCAATCATTAAGGCGTTAGTTACGACACATTGTCGTATATAGGCGCGAAGTGTTTTTTTGTGTTTTCCTTTGCTGGAGCGGATAACATTTGGCAAAAATAACCACTAACGAACTGAAATATATCTTTTCGGGAGATATGCAAAAACCCCAAAATCGGCCTTGACAAAGGAGAATTTTTTAGGTATATTATATATTGAATTTGAATTCAAATTCAATTATCTCCGGTACTGATTGCCGGCTTTTTATTTTTTCTAATAAATTATTACTGTGTTCAAATGTCTCATTAAAGAAGGTAGGCATATTGAGAATGGTAGACCAGCAGATGAAAAAACTAGGATCTGAAATAAGGAAACGCCGCCTACAGAAAGGGATGACTCAAAAACAACTGGCTGAAAAACTAAATTGTAGTAATACTTATATTAGCAAGATCGAGAGCGGTGTGCTCGACCCAAAAAAAGAAGGTCCTAGCCAGGACTTTGTCCGTAGGTTGGCAGAGAATCTGGCATTAGAAGGAGAATCCGTTTACGATCTTTTTATTCACTTTTGGATAGAATGCCTTGAGAAGCTTCCAAAAGAACTAGAGCCAGAAATTGTAAGAGCTATAAAAGAAGCACCTAAACCATCTAATCATGATCTTGCAAGAACTAGAGAAAGCGATTCTTGCATGTCGTCTTTCAACTCTGGACAACTTAGGGTAATAGTGGAGCGATTTAAACACTACAAAAGCGATGACCCATAAAATATCGCCAAAATATTGCCAATAATAAAAAACAGAAAATCGTAGTTTCCCCTATAATCCTGACTATGGCAAGGATGCAAACCTAATGTGGTAAATTCAGTGAATAAGGTTTGATCTAATTAAAGAGAATGAAACTTACGCTTGTAGAAACTCAGGCCTCTCTTGTTCTAAAAGAATATAAAGATCGTTTGGAGACTAAAGCTTGCTATCCACCTATTCCAGTTCAATCAATCGCAGAAATATGCTATGGTTTTAGCGTTCGCAAGCAGCAATTTGATGATGAAACCTCTGGGAAGTTACTTCTCAAATCCAAAACCATTCTTGTAAATTCACGCGATCCTTTTGTAAGACAGAGATTCACGATTGCTCACGAATTAGGACACCTGCGTATTCATACAAAGGAGATGGACCAGAAATATAGAGAAGTTATAATTTCACGAAAGCATGACGCCGGTCGCTTGGAGGTAGAAGCCAATGCTTTCGCTGCCGAACTTTTGATGCCAAAGCGACTTGTATACGAATATCTTATTAATAGCGTCGTTAAAGAAACCGGAGAAGATTTACAATGGTTATCGAAAGCTCTGGCATGTATTCCAGATTCGCAACTTAGCTCATTTAATCTTTTATTATTCAACCAAGTTTTTGTGGATGAAATAGAGTTGTTGATCTCATCAGTTCATGAAATGGCTCGTATATTTATGGTATCTGAAGATACTCTATCAGTAAGGTTAAAAATCCTTGGAATTCTGGATAGACTTTTAAAACCTCCCGGTCGATGTCTGCATTAGTTGGCTAGAGATAAAAAAGACTGCTATCAAATTATCCACAGGGAATACATTATGATTTCATGATAAAATAAAATTAGGTCCTAACAATAAAATAAAGTAGTGCTCATTGATCATTTAATTTAACTGTGGTGCTACCGCTAAGTTATTTTAATGAGAGAAAGGAGGATATTATGATGGATATCCTGGAAATAACAAATCAAATTCAGTGGAATACAGATTTAAGTTCCCTTGCCAACCGTGCCCAATATGGTTTGAATCTTGCGAGGCGTGGCAAATACGGACCAAAAACTATTGAACACCTGTCCGCAGGCATAAGATTCTGCGAGTTGGTGCGAGATGGTGCAGCGGTTGTAGCCTCAGGGAAAATTACCTCTGATCAGTTGGGAGTAGCGCGTGTTTTTAGTGTACTAGAGGATAGCGGCGTACGACCCAAAGAGGTGAAAGAAAAAGTTGAAATTGTTCTCATGTTATTGGAAGCGATTAAAAATATGGAAAAGGTTAGTGATAGAGAGATTGATGAGTCTAAGGACTTTCTCGGTAAGTTGAGTGACCCATATCAAAAAGCAGCTCACGGGGCCCTATCCTTCCTTCGTCAACAAGAAGGACTATATTAGAACATGCAAACTCCGGACATTTTAATTTTGTTAGAAGAGATTGTCGAAAAAGTATGGAGACTCGAAGCCTTCCTAACGGAGATTGAATCTATATCTGTCGAAGAAGACAAGGAATTGATACAATTCTACAGAAGTCAAATTAGGGGTTTGAAGCAGAGACTTGAGGACCCTATTACTGAAATCAGAGAGGGCCAAGAGGATTTTCGAGAATATCTGCGTACCTATTTTGATGTTTGTAGCCACTTCCAAACCATGCATCAACAGTTCTGGCTGTTTGTGTCCTTACCAAAAGTATATCCAGAAGTGTATACTTTTGTGCACAGTCTCTTCCCAAGAAATCAATTTGAGGATGTCGAGCCTACTCTAGTTTATTGCCCAATTTACAACTTTGGCGAAGCTAATGCTATCGACCAATTCAGTAAATTGGGCATTTTTTTAGACAAGGGGGCCGGGGATAGAGTCATTCTTCTCTTGCCATACGTGGATTTTCGAAACCCCATGATGTGGACAGCTTTAGCGCATGAGATGGGCCATGCTATAGAAAAAGATAAAGGAATTGTTGGCTCAATATTACCTGAGCTCCCCGGCAGAAAAGAGCTTGAACCTTTGAGGAGATGGTTAAAGGAATTTTGTGCTGACCATATCGCTTTAAGGCTCATGGGGCCTGCCTATTTAATTTCTTTTATTAGCTATATTATAAGTCTCCATCCATATTTTTATGTTCCTACTCTTACCCATCCGCAACCGCATAGCCGTATAGAATACATGCGAACCTATCTAGAAAGAAACTGTTTATTCCATCCTAAAGCACAACATTATTATGAGTTATTTCAGGAGCTAACTGCTTTTTATAAAGTTAGCAAATTCGACCTTCAACAATTGCCTACAGAAATCACTTCCCCATGTCCTACATGCAAATATGAATATAAGATGAAGCTTCCGGAGTCACTAAAGAGGTTCCCTGAACTTATTCATCAGCTCAATGAACAGGTCAATAGTATTAGTTTTCCTGATGTATGTGGCACCGAGGATCTTAGAAGGGCAGAAAAATTGGCTGAGGATCTTGACCATGGCTTTTTTATTAGTTCATACAAGGAAACAACTATGGGCGAGATTCGTCATCACTTGAATGAATTACTAACACAAAATACTCCTGGGCAGGCCAATCGAGAGGAAATTTACTCAGTACTCAAGCTAATAGAGGATAAGCCAAATAAGGTTTCCCAGATTATTAATGCTGGCTGGATACAGAAAATCAATAGACAAATTGATAAATTCCAAAAGATATTCGAAGAGGATGATTCAATACTTGAAGAAAAATTCAACACATTTGGGAATTATCTAGAAAGCATTAGCTATAATATTCAAAAGTCAATAGAAACCTCAAAAATTCACAGTCTTTTTGCTCCCGGAGAAAAACAATGATATTGAACGAAATGCAGATAATGGCACGATTACTGGAGGAGGATCCAGATCAACGCATAGTTATTATTCCCATAATTGACGCAAAGACTCAATTCCAACCAGCTTCAATAGATTTAAGATTAGGAACAGATTTTAAAGTTATCAAAAATGTAGGATTCGAATTCCTTGATCTTTTGAAAGAAGAGACCGGGGCTAGACTGGATATCGCAAATTATACAGAACGCATCCAAATTCCATACAATGGTAAGTTTGTGTTACATCCAGAAGAATTTGCTTTGGGTTGTACCCTTGAATACGTTAAACTTCCAAGAGATATCGCTGGAAGACTTGAAGGTAGAAGCACTTGGGGGCGAGCAGGACTACAAATTCATGCCACCGCTGGATTCGTGGACCCTGGTTTTAGTGGTAGTTTGACATTTGAATTACAAAATGTTGGCAAGGTACCTATTCCGCTGTTTCCAGGTTTACGAGTTGCTCAAATAAGCTTCTATGCTCTTAAAGATAGTAAAGGTAGTTTTATCCCTTATACAGAAAAACCTTATCATAAATACGGCGGGCGAGTTGAAACTGTAGGAGCTCTTTACTATAAAGAACCCGAAATTTCTATTCTTCGCAAAATACATAAAGAAAAAAGAACTTGATCCCAAAGTAATGAAAAACACTTTTTCGCGCGGAGCGTTGCCGTGGATAAATATAACTTTTTTGTATTTTCCCTTGCCGAAGTCCACACACGCATAAGGATGCTAATAATGAGAGTAGCAGGATACACAAGGGTCAGTACGCAGGAACAGGCAGTCAAGGGACTGGGATTAGAAGTCCAGAGGGATAAGATACATGCATACTGTTATTCGTTGGACTGGGAACTGATACAGGTGTACGAGGACGCCGGGGTGAGCGGTGCGACAATGGAGAGACCGGCCCTTGCCCAAATGCTGAGAGACGCCAAGACAGGCGCGTTTGACCTTATTCTGACATACAAGATAGACAGGATAAGCCGCAGTTTGAAGAACCTGCTGATACTGGTGGAAGATACCCTAGCACCCATCGGTATAGGACTCAAGAGCGTCACAGAAGGATTCATTGACACATCCAGCCCAGAGGGGATGGCCATGTTCCAGGTACTGGGCACGTTCAGCGAACTGGAGAGGAAACAGATTACGAGGAAGCTGGGAGACGCCAGGGATAAGAAGCACACCGGCGGCGGATATGCCGGCGGTCATCTACCTTATGGATATAATACGCTAAACGGCAAACTTATCATCAATTCAGAGGAAGCGGCAGTGGTCAAAGAAATATTCGCCATCAGAAAGGGTGGCGGCAGTCTCAGGGCCATAGCCAAGGCCCTCAACGATAGGCATATCACGACCAAGCGCGACAGTAAGTGGACTGCGGAGGCTGTCAGATACGTCCTGGCCAACGAGCTATACACCGGCAGGATTAGCTACAACGGCAAGTCCACCAGGGGCGACCATGACGCCATCATCAGCCGGCGTCTCTTTAACATGGTGCAGTCGGTGTCAGGTTAATTACAATTAACCTGACGATTATTCCAATCCAACCCTTACAGCAAGCTACTTCAGGCCTATAGAACGTCAATTCCATCTCAGCACAATACCTGTCACAAAAGTATAAAACCATCGTTGTCGTAATAAAATCTCTTTTCCGCGTGAACCGTTGCCATAGGTTTTCGGAATCACCTGGCATACGGACAAAAATAGTCGTTAGCGAACTGAAGTATACCTTTTTGGGGGATATGCAAAAAACAATATTATAACTCTAAGGTTTCTTAAGATTTTTGTAAAAGCTTGAATCCGCATATTCAACTATTATTTTCTGAAAAACAAGTTTAGGTATAATAAAATGTTTTGGCTCTATAATTTCTCTGTTGAAGCTTAAATCTGCATAATATATTTCAATTCTTGGCGAATCTGTATACGTTGTAATTTCTAAGCTCTTAGTTGGAGAAAGATTAAACTCTAATATTCCATCGGTGTTTGCAATTTTGATTACAGGATCAAATATTGGATCTAATGAAGGCTTTGACGTTAAAATCCCTTCTCTGCTACGTCCGCATGTTATAATTCCAATAAAAGATAAACATATTAAAGAGATAAGAAAAAACTTTTTTACCATATAAAACCACCTTCAAATCATCTTTTCAGCTATATAAAAAGACTAAAACAAAACCTTTTGCTGTGAATTTGCCATAAGATAACTCTACAGTATGTCGCCCGGGTAACAAATATTTTTTTGGAAAAACGCCATAATTATCACGACAAACATAAGAATTTGGTTCTCTCTCTTCATCTACTGTGACATATAATCCATCATTTGCAAATGAACACTCAAGAATATTGGTATTAGTCGGAATAGTATAGAAGAAAGAAGACTGGGGTTTTTTTAGTACCAAAAGTAACTTTTTAGCTTCGGGGTATCCAAAATGGTAATAGATGGGTCTTCCGGGGGGTATATTTAATGTTGAACAAATTTTTTCTATAGCCTCTTGCAAAGTAGTCCGTATAGTTGGACTACCACTGTATTCCGTCCAATATATGATCATCGCGGTAGGTATTTCTAAAGGATAGTAAGCCACAATCCATCCATTTTGATGCACATATACACAAGGAAAAGTGCCCGGGGGCATATCTTTCAATTTGATACTGCCTATTAGGTAATTAGAAGCTTTAACCAACACAGTTTCAAAAATAAATTCTATCGTTTTAAGATCTATTGCCTTTTCAATTTTTATATAAGCGGTGATCCCAACCTCATCCACAGGAAAATCTAATATCTCAGCACCCTGAGCGAAAGCTGGTTGAATAAAAGACATGCTTTCTGACGAATCTATTTGGCGAAATATTTTATTTTGCAAGAAGGAAATTACTATCAACCCTCCAACCAATATACACATAAACAAAAAAAATTTGACAAGTTTACTATTTAACTGCATGCTACACCTCCTAAAAAATTGGTAAAATAAAGTGCAAGAATTTGAACATAAACAATCATAAAAAGTTAGCAAAATGAAGTTTTCATTGAGATGATTATGCAAGCATCTAAACTCTCCTAATTGGGGTAAGGAAAGGGAAGCTGCGATATGATGCAATAGGGAATAAAACACTCTAAAATTCTTTCCAATGGAAAAAACACACCTTAGAATTTCCTTTTTCATTTTCTGCATTGGCACTTTCTGGTATAATGGGTGGGTATTATTATTCTAAAGGCTATCAAACTGACCAAAAATTTCCGCTTCTGTATATTTTCGGAAATTTTCACCGATAAATGAGGTGTCTAATGAAAGGTGATTACCCACGATTTCAGAAAAGCTATAGTCATGAAGAACTCATAGAACACTTTCTGCTTAACGAAGCAGAACAGGAATTCCTCGCTCAATTCAGAGGAGACGTCCATTGCCACGGAGTTGCCATCTTGCTCAAATCGCTACAATATCTAGGCTACTTCCCACATGGGTTGAATGAAATCCCAACGGATATGAGACTATTCATCGCCAAACAAATGAATCTACCTGAAGACCTGAGTATGCAGTATCCTTGGGATTCCCGCACTTATGGTTATCATCTGGCAAACATCCGCCAGCAGACAGGCTTCCGGTTTCCTCAAGCACAAGATAAAGAGGATTTGGAGAATTGGCTTCGTCAGGAGGGAACTCTCCAAGCCATTACATCCGCTGACCTGTTTGAATGTGCCGTTCAGCGATTCCGCTCTTTGCAGATTGAACTGCCTTCTGAAAAGGAACTCCAGAGGATCGTCAATGCTGCGTTAAATGGTTTCTTTTCCGATGTCCGCCACAAAATAATCCGGCAACTTGATGATAAAGTTCGTGAAGCTATAGATGGGCTTCTGACGGTATCAGAAAGGGAGTCATTTTCAATATTTGAAAAGCTAAAAGGTTCTGCTAGAACATCCAGTGTAAAGAATTTGCAAAAGGAAATAATTAAACTGCAACAACTTCGTTCTATAGGAATCTCAAAAGAATATTTAAGGGACATCCCCTTTGAAGTCCAGAAAATTCTCAAGCAAAGGGCAAATAACGAAACAGCCAGTGAAATGCGAAATCATCCAGATGAGGTCCGCTATGGGTTAATGGCTTGTTTCATATCAATACGCACTGTGGAAGTCATCGATAATATAGTTCAAATGTTTATAGATATGATCCATCGTATTGACGTCCGTGCAGAGAAACAAAGAGATGACGAACTTTTAAAGGACCTTATGCGTGTTGATGGTAAAAATCAGGTTCTCTTTCGTCTGGCAGAAGTCATCATGAATAATCCTGACGGCACAATCCGTGACGTGATATTCCCTGTTGTCAAACCAGAAACGTTTCATAATCTCATCGCAGAGAAAGAGGCAAACGGTCCACAATATCGCCGCATTTATCAGCGTATTATGAAGGAGAAATATACTCATCACTATCGCCTTATGCTTCCGCTAGTTTTAGAGAATATCGCCTTCCGTAGCGATAATCGTTTCCAACCGATAATTGAGGCGCTATCAGTCATCAGGGAGTATATAAGCACATCATACAAATACTTCCCTGTCGATGTCCCAATTAATGGTATTGTCACAGATAGTTGGAGATACATGGTTATTGAAGATGCTGACGGAGAAACAAAGATCAACCGCAAGTATTATGAAATCTGTGTTTTACAACAATTGGAACGCGCCTTGAAGTGCAAGGACGTCTGGGTAGAAGGTTCTTATACGTGGCGTAATCCTAGTGAGGATTTGCCACAGGATTGGACGGATGAAGATAAAAGATCAAGCTACTATCAAAGATTGAACCAGCCAATGTCTGCACAATGTTTTACTGAGAATATTCGCCAGGAAATGATTACAGCACTATCTGAATTTAATCGTAATATGCCGGGAAACCCTCATATCAAAATACATCTACCAAAGAATTCTGACCGTGGACTTATTGGAGTTTCTAAGCTCAAAGCGCAACCGGACCCGCCCAACATTGCTTCGATAAAAGAAGCTATCGGAGAACGATATGGGATGTTGGACCTTCTGGATATTTTTGCCGAAGCAGATAAACTGGTCGGTTTTACAAAGTTTTTCACACATTCAGGAACAAAGGAAGTTCGTTCACGAGAGGCGTTACGTCCACTGATCCTTTTGGATTTGTTTGCTGAAGGAACCAACATGGGTACCAAACGAATAGCCAATGCAAATATCAGCCATTCATACAAAGAGCTTTTATATGTGCGAAAAACATACTTCTCATCGGAAGCGTTACGCAACGCCATCGGTGCGGTTGTAAATGAGATACTCCACCGCCGGGATCCAGTCTTGTGGGGAAAAGGAAATACCTGCGCTTCTGATGGTAAGCGTTTTGGCGCATGGGATCAGAATCTGATAACAGAGTGGCGGACAAAATATAAAGGTTACGGCGTAAAGGTATATTGGCATGTGGAGACCAACGCAGTTTCAATATACTCTCAACTGAAGAATTATTCTGCATCCGAAGCAGCAGCTATGATACAAGGCTTAATCCGTCACGATACGGAAATGCGCGTTGAGAAGAATTTTGTAGACTCACATGGACAGAGTGAAGTGGCATTTGCTTTTTGCCGTTTGCTCAACGAGTTTAAGCTGATGCCCAGACTCAAACGTATCAAAGATGAAAGGCTCTATCTGCCGGATAAAGGTATGATATCCGACTTTCCAAACCTTGTGGGAATTCTGACTCGCCCGATTCGCTGGGAATTGATAGAACAGCAGTATGACGAGATGATGAAAGCCACTGTAGCCATGAGATATGGATATGCCACAGCGGAAGCAATATTGAGACGCTACAGTTCAGAGAATAGAACACACCCAACATATAAAGCCCTTATAGAACTGGGTAAAGCGGAGAAGACCATATTCCTTTGTAACTATCTCTCTTCCCTTGAACTCAGGCAAGAGATACAAGATGGTCTGAATGTCATAGAAAACTGGAATGGGACGAATGACTTTATATTCTATGGTCGTCGAGGAAGGTTTGAAACGAATGATCCGCAGGATATGGAAGTCTCCATGTTATCGTTACATCTGCTTCAGAACTGCCTGATCCTTATCAATACGATTCTTCTTGAGGAAACAATTGGACATCGTAATATGCTGGAAAAACTGAGTCCAGAAGACATGCGAGCATTAACTCCGCTTTTCTATGGGCACGTAAATCCCTATGGTTTATTTGACCTGGATTTTGAGAAGGCATCATTCCTGGAGGTGGCTTAACATGGAAAGAACACCACCAAAAGAGATGGCAAAAAAACTGGTGAATCAACTCCGACCCCAAAGACCGGATTATCAGTATCTAAAGCAGGTATTTCAGCATGTTAGAGCTATTCTGGATGTAGCCCCCGGCGATAAGGAGAAACGGCTTCCTGAACTGCTGACAGATCAGGAGTTGACATCATTTTATGACACAGTATTTAGATCCCGTGATCGCAAACATGCAGTGATGATCAAGCTTCTAATCTTTACCGGTGTTCGTAATGCTGAACTGGCAAGAATTCGATTAACGGATATTGATTTAGATGGGTTGCGAATTCGCATTGAGCAAGGTAAGGGGAGTAAAGACCGTTATGTTCTCATCCCATCTAGCTTCCGCGGAGAGTTGATGCAATATATTGAAAACCAGAAGGAAAAAATGGCAACGTATCTATTTGAGTCGAACCGCCTGAAACCATACTCGACACGCAGGATCCGTCAGATTGTTAAAAATTATGCCAAGAGTTCTGGGATTACCAAGCGTGTTTATCCGCATCTTTTCCGGCATCAGATCATAACCTATCTGACAAAGCAAGGAATTATCAGTCCAAAGATACAATTGCTTTCAGGGCATTCTACGGAAAATAACCTAGCAATATACCGCGACTTGGCTCTATCAGACGTTGCAAACGAGTATGAGGAAGTGATGAAATCTTTCCCAATACGATAAATGAAGCCTATTGCATCATATCGCAGCTTCCCTTTCCTTACCCCTAAAAGGGCATACGAATCGGGTTAATTCCATTGCCTTTAGCCCGGATGGCAGGTTATTGGCTAGCGGGAGTGCAGATAACACGGTCAAATTCTGGGATATAGCAAGCCTTAAGGAAGTTGAAACAAGAGTGAATGTTCCTTATTGTCAAGCAGTCGCTTTCAGCCCAGATGGCAAATTATTTGCTAACGGGCTACTGGGGGGAACTATACTATTAGATATGTCAACCCACAACGCAGTAACTATTCTCGATAGGTGTGTAGGATTTGACCTCTCTGTCACCTTTAGTCCGGATGGTAAACTGTTGGCAAGTGGGGGTGAAGATGGAACAATAGCATTATGGGATATGACCCCATTTACAGCACCAAGACCACCTGTGGTTTCAGGCATCCCGGATCAGACTATAGAAGAAGGAAAGACATTTGCAAGCATAAAGCTGGATGATTATGTATCTGATCCCGATAACATAGATTCAGAGATAAAATGGTCATACTCAGGGAATACAAAACTGAATGTGAACATTGATGCAAACCGGGTGGCTGTTATAACTATACCAGATCCGGAGTGGAATGGGAGCGAGACTATTACATTTACAGCCAAATATCCAGGTGGTTTGAGTGCCAGCGACAGCGCGAAATTTACTGTGACTCCGGTAAATGATCCACCTGTTGTGACTGACATACCGGGCCAGACTATAGAGGAAGGTAAAGCATTTGCAAGCATCAAACTGGATGATTATGTGTCTGACCCGGATAACCCGGATTCGGAAATAACATGGACATATACTGGCAATACTATGCTGAATGTTAATATTGATGCCAATCGCGTTGCTTTTATAACTGCTTCAGACCCGGAGTGGAATGGAAGTGAAATTATAACGTTTACTGCTAAAGATCCAGGTGGTTTGACGGCTAGCGACAGCGCGAAGTTTACTGTGACTCCGGTGAATGATCCACCTGTTGTGACTGATATACCTGGCCAAACCATTGAGGAAGGCAAGACATTCGCGCTTATCAGGTTGGATGATTATGTCTATGACCCGGATAATGCGGATACGGAAATAACATGGACTTATGCTGGTAATATAAGTCTTTCTGTGGTCATTGATGAAAATAGAGTTGTTATTATAAAAGCTCCCGATTCCAAATGGAATGGAAGCGAGACTATTACATTCACAGCTACAGATCCAAGTGGGCTGAGTGATAGTGACAGTGCAAAGTTTATAGTGATACCTGTGAATGATCCACCTGTGGTGGCTGATATACCAGGCCAGACTATAGAGGAAGGCAAGGAATTCGTAAGTATCAAACTGGATGACTATGTATCTGACCCGGATAATAAGGATGCGGAAATAAAATGGACTTTTGCAGGGAATACAAAGCTCAATGTGAGCGTTGATGCTAATCGGGTTGCTAATATCACAGTGTCGGAATACCGGTGGAGCGGAAGCGAAACTATTGCATTCATAGCTACTGACCCGGGCGGTCTGAGTGCCAGCGATAGCGCGAAGTTTACCGTGACGCCGCTGGAATTTGAGCCGGGGGATGTGAATAAGGATGGGGTTGTGCGGTCTAGTGATGCGATTATGGCTTTGCGGATTTCAGTAGGTCTTTTGGAACCCACATATTATCAGAAGGTGGCGGCGGATATGAATAGAGATGGTAAGGTGAAATCCGATGATGTTATACTCATCCTGAAAAAATCAGCCGGGCTTGCGGCTCCGGGTGCTATCTTTGTGGCGAAGTCCAACGAACGCCTAGACATCACTATGGGCGATGCTCATGGCATAGCAGGTGAAACTATAACTGTGCCTGTGATAATCAGTAATCCTGATATTCTGTTAGGTGGCGATATTTGTATTGCTTATGATAACTCGGTAATCCATGCAGTTAATGTGTTATCGGTATCAGATACGCTGTTGGTAAGTGATCTATCCGATCCAGGCATAATCCGGATTGCCTTTGCCTGCCCGGATGTATTAACCAGCAAGACATTAGCAGAGATACAGTTTAAGGTAATTGCTGATAGTTCATCACCGCTGTCATTCAAGAGTATAGAGCTTTATAATGCCAATGCACAACCTTTGACTTTAACGAGCGTAGACGGCAAGTTTATCTCGTGGGCTATGATGCCAGATCATAGCGCATTGCTTATGAATTACCCCAACCCGTTTAACCCGGATACGTGGATACCCTATCGGTTGAAGGAGGAATCGGATGTTTCTATTAACATATATGACGTTGCTGGCAGGTTGGTGAGACAATTGAATTTGGGGATAAAGCCGGCAGGTGTTTATATCTCAAAAGATAGAGCCGCCTATTGGGATGGATGTGATGACACCGGTCAGGCTGTGGCCAGCGGCATATATTTCTGCACTCTAAAAGCCGGCTCATTTCAGGCCGTTAGCAAAATGGTGATTGTCAGATGAGAGACTGCGATTTTGATTTGTGTTAGAATAGGTGATTCTGGCTATATGGCTTGTTTGAGTAGTTTGGATTATAGAGGGATGAGCCAAAGAGGATTTCCCTTTCCACATCGCTTCGGTGCCTTGCGTATCTCTCTCTGGATTGCCTTATGACAGCGTTTAAGCTTCCTTTTTTCTTTTCACAGGGCGGCAGAGTCACTGCGCTGAAGGGCCTGGAGGTGGTCCCGTCAATCATGAGCTTGAGGTAGATATGGTAATTGGGCAGATTGATTAAATCGTTTTCGTTGAAAACAGGATAAAACTCGCCGGCTAAGTGCTTGGCATCATCTATGCCCACTCTGAATGAGATTATTGTGCCTACATTGCCAAAAATAGCCCCCCTTATCTTTTCATCCAACTGCTCAATATATTGATGAGCCAGGGTCAGATGCAAGCCATACTTTCTGGCTTCTGATAGAATATCAGCGAAGGATAAAGTCATAAAGTTGTGAAACTCGTCAACATACAGGTAAAACGGTCTTCTCTTCGCCTCTGGTATATCTGCTCTGCTTAAAGCCACAAGCCAGATTTTGGTCATCATCATGCCGCCTAAAAGCGAGCAGTTATCCTCGCCAATCCTGCCCTTGGCAAGATTGACCACCAGTATTTTGCCTTCGTCCATCACCTTTCTCAGGTTAAAGGTATTCTCTTTTTGCCCCACAATGTTTCTCAGCGGCACGCTGGCTAAAAACTGCCCTACCTTATTCAGGATAGGGGATATGGCCTCTGACCTGAGCCAGACCGAGTATTTTTCAAACTCAGAGAACCAGAAGTTTCTAACCTGCTGGTTGTTCACCTTCCTTATAACCTCCTCCCGGAATTCCTTATCGGTCAGCAGTTTTGGTATGTCCAGTATCGTGCCGTTCTGATATTCCAGAAGGGTCAATATGGAGTGTCTCAATATATGCTCTAATCTTGGTCCCCAGAATTCCGGCCATATTTTCCGGAATATCGAGATAAGCCCAGAAGCCACAAGATGATGCTGGTCAGGATTGGCGCACTCCAGTGGGTTAAATGGCACGGGATACTCAGCGTCACCTGGGTTAAAGTAGATGACGTCCTTTGCCCTTCTTCTTGGCAGGAAGCTTAAAACATTCTCGGATAAATCGCCATGAGGGTCAATGAGAGCTAACCCGTTGCCGCCATCTATGTCGGAGCTTACCATATTCTCAAGCAAAGTTGACTTGCCTGTGCCGGTCTTTCCGACGATGTAAATATGCCCCCGGCGGTTTTTCTCCTTGATGCCAAACCTTTGCCTAATATCCCTGTAGTTGGTTACAGCCAGAAGGGTGATTGGATTCTTGCCATTGTTTTGTTTATACATAGCCCAATGATATCCCGGCAACCATAAGAATAAAGCCAGAGAAAATTGGCTTCTATGGCATTAATTATACCAAAAGCTCAAAATTTTAATTGACCTATTCGTAAAAAAGCCATATACTACAAATAATAAGGCTAATTACTCATCCCTTATTCTTGTTAGGAATTGGTAAATGATTTGGGGATTTTCAAAAAATGCTATCAGACCTAACTTTTATAACAAATGAACAGGGCCAGACCCTGAAAAAAAGATTTGAGGCGCTGATAAAGGACTCAAGGTTTTTTGATTGCCTCGTGGGGTATTTTTATACCAGCGGCTTTTATGCTCTATATAAATCTCTGGAAGCCACCGATAAGATACGGATTTTAATCGGCATAGGCACAAGCAGGCAGACTTATGACTTATTGAATAAAGCCACAGAGGAGAATCAGCAGGAGCTTCAGTTCTCACACGCAGAAGCCAAACAGGAAGTCGGCGACCTTGTGGAAAAAGAGTTTGAGGATTCTGAAGACAGCCGCGAAGTTGAGGAGGGCGTGATAAAGTTCATCGAATGGATTCAGAGCAAGAAGCTGGAGATAAGGGCATATCCATCGCAGAACATACATGCTAAATTATATATTATGACCTTTGCCGAAGGCGACAGGGACGTTGGACGGGTCATCACCGGCTCCAGCAATTTCACTCAGGCTGGCTTGGTTGATAATCTGGAATTCAACGTTGAGCTAAAAAACAGGGCTGATTATGATTTCGCCAAAAGCAAATTTGATGAACTATGGAAGAACTCAGTTGACGTTAGCGAAAGATATATCCAGACCATAGAAGCAAAAACATGGCTGAACCAGAATATCACGCCTTATCAGCTTTACTTAAAATTTCTCTATGAATACTTCAAGGACGAGTTAAGCCAGACCGATGAGGTGTTTATGAAGTATATCCCGCCGGAGTTTATGAAGCTTGAGTATCAGGAACAGGCGGTTTTGAACGCCAAAAAGATACTTGAAGAATATGGCGGCGTTTTCATTTCCGATGTGGTTGGACTTGGCAAGACCTATATTTCAGCTATGCTGGCTAACCAGCTTGACGGCAGGACATTGGTGATAGCCCCGCCCATGCTCCTTGAGAAGACAAGCCCCGGGTCATGGCCCAACGTCTTTTCTGATTTCAGGGTTGCCGCTGATTACGAATCCATCGGCAAGTTAGATGACATTATTCATAAAGGCACAGAAAAGTATAAAAATATTATCGTGGATGAAGCCCATCGCTTCAGGTCAGAGATGACCATCTCTTATGAGAAATTGGCGGAGATTTGCCGGGGCAAAAGGGTGACGCTGGTGACAGCCACGCCTTACAACAATTCCCCAAAAGACGTTCTCAGCCAGATCAAGCTTTTCCAGAACGCCAAAAAAAGCACGATCCCAAACCTCGCCAATCTGGAGGCATTTTTTAACAAGCTGGAAGGTAAGTTAAAAGGGCTTGATAGACAAAAGGACTATGCCAGATATATTACAGTTGTCAGAGAGAACGCCAAAGAGATCCGCGAGAAGGTGCTTAAATACCTGATGGTTCGCAGAACCAGGACAGAGATAGTCAAATACTTCTCAGAGGACTTACAAAGGCAGAACCTCAGCTTTCCGGAAGTTGAGAAGCCAGAGCCGCTTTTTTATGAGCTTAACGACACAGAGGACGAGGTTTTTAACAAGACCATCGAGCTGATCGCCCGGAAGTTCAGGTATGCCCGTTATACGCCCATGCTCTACTACAAAGGCGATATTACCCAGCCAGTAGAATTATCACAGATGAATATGGGCAAGTTTATGAAGATACTGCTGGTAAAGCGGCTGGAGAGCAGTTTTATCGCCTTCAGAAACTCTGTTGACAGGTTTCTTCACTCCTATGAGATGTTTATCAAGGAGTTCCACAAGGGCAATGTCTATGTGAGCAAGAAATACTCAAACAAGATATTTGAACTGCTGGAGGGCGATAATGATGAAGCTATTCAAAAACTCATTGACCAGGG
>Ga0194113_10005080_pt1 | contig 17039 bp, 14 predicted proteins | sample TA2MahC200mmetaG_FD_146193 | JGI IMG/M metagenome (GOLD analysis project Ga0194113, IMG submission 146193) | Freshwater microbial communities from Lake Tanganyika, Tanzania - TA2015017 Mahale Deep Cast 200m | ecosystem: Environmental > Aquatic > Freshwater > Lake | place: Tanzania: Lake... | reverse complement strand
GGAAAACCGCTGGCGTCTCTATGTGCGTGACACGCTGGTTGAAACCACGATCTCAAAAGATGTGCTCATGCTGGCCAACATTCACAAGCCCGCGCTATTGCGGAACCTGTTTCTGATGGGCTGTGTCTACTCGGGCCAACAACTGTCGTTTCAGAAAATGGCGGGGCAACTTCAGGATGCAGGAAACACCACGACGCTTGCGCATTACTTGCAGCTTTTGCAGAGCGCCGGGTTGCTGGCCGGGCTTCAGAAATATGCGGGACAAGTTGTGCGTCAACGGTCATCCAGCCCCAAGTTTCTGGCGCTGAACAATGCCCTCATGACCTCTTCAAGCAACTTCTCCTTTCGGGAGTGGCGCGACCACCCGGAGCGCTGGGGACGGCTGGTGGAGACCGCTGTCGGCAACCACCTGCAGCAGTCGGCTCTCGAAACCCGGATCGGCTTGTACTATTGGAATGACCGCAGTCTGGAAGTCGATTTCGCTCTCGGTGCGGGGGACCGCCTGACCGCCATCGAAGTGAAGAGCGGTCGCACGCCATCGGCCTTCCCCGGGATCGAGGCGTTTGCCTCACACTTTCGCGTGACACGCAAACTGCTGGTGGGCGGCATGGGCATTCCCCTGGATGAATTTCTGGCAACTCCTGCCGAAGCGTGGCTGTGACTCCGGAGGCTCGGACAGGTGGAGGGGTCAACGGTTCTCCATCGTTTGTTTCCCGCTCGACGGCAACAAATCTGGTTGATCAGATGAGCACCTGCCCGAAGGCCTTTTATCGAGTTCGAGAGGAATAGATCCATGGTTTTGCAAGCGCCTCTAATCGGGCGCATCCCCGTTTCGTTGACTTTACGCGTTCTTGATGGGAGCGCGGGCGTCCCGCCCGCTTTGGGAAGCATGCGTAACGGCCAACGGTGCGGGCGGGACGCCCGCGCTCCCATGAAAGCACCGAAACGGGGATGCGCCCTCTCATCCTTACCGCTCGCTTTTTCCGTCCTGAACCGGTATAGTTTTCAAATCCTTTATCACTCAATCGGCACCAGAGGGAAACACCGTTATGGCCACACCCGCAATCACCCGCGAAGACATCCTGGATTTCCACCGGCAGGGCAAGGTCGGCCTCCGCCTGACCAAGCCGCTGCGCACGCAGCGCGATCTCTGCCTGGCCTACACGCCGGGCGTCGCCCAGGCGGTCAAGGCGGTCGCCGCCGATCCCGCTGCCGCATTTGACTACACCGCCCGCGCCAACCTCGTGGCCGTCGTCTCCGACGGGACCGCCATCCTCGGTCTGGGCGATCTGGGCGCGCTGGCCAGCATCCCGGTGATGGAGGGCAAGGCCGTCCTGTTCAAGGCGTTCGGCGACGTGGACGCCTGGCCCGTGCCGCTCGCCCGCTGCCGCGCCGGCGGCGCCGACACCGGCCGCACCGATCCGCAGCGGATCATCGACGTCGTCGCCGCCCTCGCGCCGATGTACGGCGGCATCAACCTGGAGGATATCGCCGCGCCCGCCTGCTTCGAGATCGAGGACCGCCTCGACGCCATGCTCGACATCCCCGTCTTCCACGACGATCAGTGGGGCACCGCCGTCATCACCCTCGCCGGGCTGATGAACTACGCGCTGCTGAGCGACCGCCGCCTCGCCGATCTGCGCGTCGTCATCAACGGCGCGGGCGCGGCCGGCATCCGCATCGCCGACATGTGCAAGGCCGCGGGGGTCCGCGACCTGGTGATGTGCGACACCAAGGGTCCGCTCGCCGAGTCCCGCACCGACCTCAACGACCACAAGCGCCGTCATGCCGCGAAGACGAACGCCCGCACCCTCGTCGAGGCGCTCCGCGGCGCGCATGTCTTTATCGGCGTTTCGGCCGCCAACGTCCTGAGCGGCGCGGATGTCGCGGCCATGGCCGGCTTTCCGGCCATTTTCGCGATGTCCAACCCCGACCCCGAGATCGACCCCGCGGCTGTCGCCGTCGCCCTCGCCGGCAAGCCCTACGTCATGGCCACCGGCCGCTCCGATTACCCGAATCAGATCAACAACGTCCTCGGCTTTCCCTTCCTCTTCCGCGGCGCGCTCGACGTCCGCGCCCGGACGATCAACACGGCGATGAAGGTCGCCGCCTCCGAGGCGCTGGCCGCGCTCGCGCGGCAGCCCGTCCCCGAAGCGGTGCGCGCCCTCTACCCGGCCGAGCGCCTGGAATTCAGCCCGGCCTACATCATCCCCAAGCCGTTCGACCGCCGGCTGTTCGTCGAGATCTCGCACGCCGTCGCCAGCGCCGCCGTCACGTCTGGAGTCGCGCCCGCGCACGACCTCGTCGCGCTCCGCGCCGCGCTCGAAGCCCGCAACGCGGCGCGCGGCGGCTGAGTCGGGAGGCTCTTGCAAAACCCCTTCGAGGTGTTTGCATGAGCGAAGTCAGAATACGGAAGACAGGATTCAGAATAGTAGAACACGCTGCCTGTGAGAGGGTTCCAATTCTGAATACTGACTTCTGACTTCTGAATACGGCGCTTGCACAACCGACGCAGGAGGTTTTGCAAGAGCCTCTCGGTTACTGCCGCTGCCGGACGGCTTCGTAGAGGCAGACCGCGCCGGCCACGGCCGCATTGAGCGAGGCGACCTGACCGGCCATGGGGAGGCGGGCGATGAAGTCGCACGTCTCGCGCGTCAGCCGTTTGAGCCCGTGCCCCTCGCTGCCGATGACAATGCCGATCCGATCCTTGAAATCGATCGCGGTGTAGGGGCGCACGTCGTCGCCCTCCATGTCGAGGCCGACCGTCCACAGCCCGGCCTTCTTGAGCAGCTCCATGGCGCGCACCAGATTGACCACGCGGGCCACGCGCATGTGCTCGGAGGCGCCGGCCGAGGCCCGCACCACCGCCGGGGTCACGCCCACCGCCCGGTCTTCGGGAATCACCACGGCGTGGACCCCCGCCGCGTCGGCGGTGCGCAGCAGCGAGCCGAGGTTCTGCGGATCCTCCAGATGGTCCAGGATCAGCACGAGCGCGTCCTTGCGCTTTTCCACCAGCCCGGCGACCTCTTCCACGCAGACATACGGGAAGCCGCCCGTCCGCACCGCCACGCCCTGATGGTGGCCGTTCTGCGTCAGGTCATCCAGATCCCGCCGGGACACCTTTCGCACCGACGCGCCCGCGCGCGCCGCTGCGGCCCGGAGCTGCGCCAGCTCGGGCGTCTCGCGCCCCTCTTCGACCATCAGCAGCTCATGCACATGCCGCCGCGCGGCCCTGAAGACCTCGGCGACCGGCCGCCGTCCATAAATCCATTCCCCTTTTCCCGTTTGGCCTTCCATGTGTTCCTTTCCCGTGGGCAATCGATCCCCTGACAGATCGAGCTTGAGGACATCCGCGTTTCACAGTTTGCAGTATACGATATCGTTTGTAATTTGCAAATAAATCGCTTAAAACCCGCTTAAAACCCGTCAATTTTTGACGATGTGGTTTATAAGGGACAGGTCATCGCTTTAGTCTCAGAGGGTTCAGAAGGGACATGCCTCCAGTCAAGTCTCAGCAGCCGGTGATCCTGCAAGCTGTCGCCAGTTATCGTGGGCCCCACAGAACATCGCCCAGTTCGCCGGGAAGCGCGTGGCACTCGTAGCACCGTGCGAAGACCTCCCCGATGCCGTCGATCCAGCGCAGCGTGCCGGCGTCCCCCTCATCGCGCTGCCGGATAGCCGATGCGGGCACATCACGGATCCCGTCTGCCGCCTCTTGCACCGCCTGGACGCAGAGCAAGTGAGGCAGCGCGGCGTCGATGCCACAGGGAATCGGCGTTCCGTCACGGGCTGCGTCTACGCAGCGCCAGAGCTTGCGGTCCGGCTGCGCGTTCGGGTTGCCGTAGTTCCGAATCCGGCCATCACCGAATCGGGCTTCGAAGGTCTCACCCCCATTCTGAGAATAGGTCACCTCGGCGTTCTCGAACTCAAAGACCGACACGGGGCCGATGCCGTCTGGGCAGGCATGGGTCGTCAGAAACAGAATCTCGACGCCGGTCGCGGTGATGATCCGCACGCCGGCCGTGTCGAAGTTTTCGATGGGGTTGGCACGGTAGCATTCCGACTCGACGGATCGGATCGTCGCGCTCTGATGGGTGTCGCCGCCGAGCAGATAGAGCATGTTGTGCAGGTAATGGGCGGTGGCGTTGCTCACCGGACTGTCATACACCCACGCGCCGGAGTCGTCCCGGATTCTGCCGGCCCAGCGGTTCCGCGCATAATAGGCCGAGGTGCGCGGCCATTGCACCATCGTCTTCAGCCGCAAGGGCCTGCCCAGCGCCCCGGTGAGGATGTCCGCCTTCAAGGCCTGAACCGCCTCGGAGAACGACCACTGGAAGCCGACGGCCAGAAACCGGCCGCCGGATCGCTGTTCGGCTTCGCGCATGGCCAGCGCCTCCTGCACCGTGGCGGCCGCTGGTTTCTCGCACAAAACGTTCGACCCCCTGGCCAGTGCGAGACACGCTTGCGGCGCATGGAGCGGGATGGGCGTGGCCAGCACCAGCAGATCGGGCGTCTGTCGCGCATACAGCTCGTCAAGGCTGCTATAAATCGGGATGCCTGCCGCCACGAGTGCGCCGTAGAGCGAACTCCGTTCCGGAGCCGGATCGACCGCCGCCGCCAAACGCGCGCGATGCCGGGACGCGCCCTCCAGCAGCTCCCGCGCGTAAAACTCGCCGTAGCCGCCGATCCCCGCCAGCCCAATCGTCACGCACCGTTCGCACGCATCGTGTGTATTCATGGGGTATTATCCGATATCGATCATCGCCTTTACGACGCCGTCCCGATAGTCGGCGACGAGTTCGAAAGCCGCCTGGGCGTCGGCCAACGCAAAGCGATGCGTCGCCATGACCCGCACATCAACGTCCTTGCGGGCGATCATGTCGAGCGCCAGCCGGACGCACTGGTTCTGTCGGCGGACATTCTGGATGCAGATCTCCTTGTGCCGCAGCTTGTCGATCTTGAAGGAGACCCGTTCGAGGGTCGGCGGGATGCCGATCAGCATCAGCTTGCCGCCGGGCTTGAGGATTTCGAGGGCCTGATCCAGGGCCTCCTGCTGGCCGCAGCATTCAAACACCACGTCGAGCCCGCCGGGTTCCAGCTTCTGAATCTCGGCAACGACATCGTCGCAGTCGGGGTTTCCACCCCATACGGCACCGGCTTGCTTCGCCAGATCCAGTCGCTGGCTGATCTTGTCGGTGACGTAGATCTTCCGCGCCCCCTGCGCCTGGGCGGGCAGCAGCACGCTCAGCCCGACCGGGCCGGCGCCCAGAATGCCGATCGCGGCCCCGCGCATGGGGATGGATTGCTTGACCGCGTAGACGCCGATGGACAGGGGTTCGGAGATGGCGGCCTCGTCAAAGGTGGTGTCATCGGTGATGGTGAAACAGCACGCCTCGGGTATGACGATGAATTCGCTCAGGCACCCCTCGGCCTGCTTGGGACAGCCGAGGAAGCGGAGCGTGCGGCAGGTGTGCGGCCGTCCCGCCAGGCACTGGTCGCAGGCCCCGCACGACATCGCCGGCTCGACGGCAATCCGGTCGCCAACCCGGACCCGCGTGACGCCCGGGCCGACCGCCTCCACCACGCCCGCCCCCTCATGGCCGACGGTGAACGGATAGCTGACCACCTGGCTGCCGATCTGCCCATTCTGAAAATAATGCACATCGGAGCCGCACACCCCGACCACCTTCATGCGGATCAGCACATCGTCCGCGTGGACGATTCTGGGGGTGGGCGTCTCCATCAGTTCTAGACGGTTGATGCCCGTGAGTTTCATCGCCTTCATGACTGACCATCCTGCTTTCTGTGTAATGCCTGCGTGGTTTGACTCAGACGCCTCGTTGAAACAAATTGCCGCGGTTCAGCCGCGCGTCGGGGTCGAACAGCCGTTTCAGCTTCCGCATCGCCTCAATGCCATTCGCCCCGTACTGGACTTCGAGCAACGCAACCTTGATCTTGCCGATGCCGTGTTCCGCCGAGACCGACCCGCCCAGCGCCGTGACGAGGGCGGCCCATTCGCGATACAGCGCCTGGCCCCGGTCGTACTCGGTCTGCGTGCGCGGCAGGATGTTGACGTGGACGTGGTTGTCGCCGATATGGCCGAAGATCACCGACTCCAGTCCGGCGGCAGCGAGATCGCTGTGGTAACGCGCCAGGATGCGATCGAGCGCGGTATCGGGCACCGCCATATCGGTTCCGAGCTTCGTCAGGCCCGGGCAGGTCTTCCGCCGTTCGTCAATCAACCGGTTGACCACCTCCGGCGTGGCGTGCCGGAAGGTCTTCAGGCGATCAAGGACCTGAGGCTGATCAGCAAACCAGCAGGTGTCGTCGCTCGCGCCGAAGGACGGCAGCCGCGCAGTGATCGCCAGAACGGCCGGTTCCAGCGCCGCCGCATCCTTGCCGTGAAGCTCAACGTAGATCGCGGCCGCGCAGGTGGCGGGCAGCGTGGGCAGACGAGAGAAGGCGGGGGTCTCCCGTTGGGCCCGGCGCAGCAGATCCAGCGCGTCGGCGTCAAAAAACTCGATCGCAACCGGTGCAATCAGCCGGGCGCAATCCCCGTCGCCGCGCAGAAAACGAACAAACGCGAGCGCGCCCGCCTCGGCGGGGAAGAATGCGGTCAGCGCCTGGCGAACCGGGGGCAGCGGGAGCAGGTCGAGCTCGGCCTCGGTGATGACCCCCAACGTCCCTTCCATGCCGATGAACAGATCCAGCAGATCCATGTCCGGTTTGACATAGTATCCGGCGGCATGCTTGACCGTTGGCATTTTCAGGGGGGGTAAATCCCCGGCGATGACGCTTCCGGAATCGGTCTTCAGCGCAAACCGGTTGCCCTGCGCCCGCTGTTCGCCGCGCCGCAGGGTGAGCGTCTCGCCGTTGGCGAGCATCACCCGCGCAGAGCGGATCCAGCGGCGGGTCGGTCCATAGTGGTAGCTGAGCGCGCCGGAGGCGTTGCAGGCGATCATCCCGCCGATCGAGGCCGAGGTTTCGGTGGGATCCGGCGGGAAGAACAGCCCCTGTAGCGCGACCGTCGCGTTGATCTCCGAAAGAAGCACGCCGGGTTGGACGGTGATCCGGCGATCCACAACCGCGCCGAGGCGCTTCATGCGGCTTAGATTGAGAATCAGCCCGCCCTCCGGAACCGCCCCGGCTGAGATGCCGGTGCGGGCGCCTTGCACGGTGACCGGCCAGCCGTTGACGCGCGCCTCGTCCAAGGCGCGCCTGACCGCTCGCTCGTCTGTCGCAAACACGATGCGCTCCGCGCATCCGGTCCGCCGCGATTCATCGCGCAGATAGCCGGCCTCGTCTGCGGTCACGGGCACGCCAATCGGGTCCTGCTTACCGTCCGATGATCCGCTCAAGTTCCTCCGCCTTTCCGATGAAGAAAACAACCTTTCCCTCTTTTTTCTGTGGTTTGCCGGCCGCCACCAGATGGGTGCAGGGGATGGAACTGTTGCCCCAGACCCGGCAGGGACCCGGCCCGACGCGGGCCACAAAGGCCGTGCCGTCATAAGACCGCAGAACGGCATGATTGACGGCAGGCAGGCTGTCAGGCACCGACCAGTAGAACGTCTGGAGATCGCGTTCGCCGTCCGCCAGGAACCGGCTCTCCCCTGCGCGAAAGCCCTGCGGCCCGTCGGCCACCCGGACAAACGCGCCGTTGCGGATGATGCCCTGGGACATCTGCTCCTGGCTCGAAAAAAACGGGCTGATGGTTTTCATGCAGACATGGCTCATCATTCCGTCGTCATGCTCGATGTTTCGGGTGGTGATCCGGAAGCGGACGGTGTGTCCCTGCTCCACCCACGCCGTGCAGGCGATCCGCTGCGTTCCCTGCTCGCGCACATAAGACGCGCGCTGCCCGTCGGGTGCGACCTCCCAATTCACCGTCGTCTTGGGGTCTCCCGGGAACCACAGGTTCGCGCCGGTGAATGGGCCGTAGGTCGTCTCCGGCACGTCCAGCGTCCAGACGCTCTCTGGAAACCAGGGGACACGCACCTCGAGCGTGGTCGTCTCGAGTCCGCGCAGCGTGATCGGCTCCTTCAGGTACAGATCCTGGCGAATGGCGAGTTTGGCTGGCGGCTCCGGCGGGCCCGCCCGGTACGCCCCGTCTGCATCCTCTCCGGGCGGGGGCGTATCCGACGCGCAGCGGAAGCCCGAGACATAATTTCGCATCCCCGGCGTCCAGCCGAAACGGGCCGTCACCAGGCGCGAATAGGGTTGGGTGTGAAACACGCTGGAACCCACGAGAATATGGCTATCGCGGCCTTTGATCGTCCGCACATACTGGCAGACCAGCCCCACCATGTCCATCGCGCCGCACGGACTTGCACCGGCAGGCCAGGAGCCGACCGGGAAAAGGGTCGCGAACGAAAGGTCGCCCGTCCCTTCATAGCAGGCGTTCGTCAATGGTTGATTGCCCCAGGGGTAGAGCCGTCCATCGGTTCCGCGCGCGGCCAGTTCCCACTCAGCCTCCGTGGGCAGGCGTTTGCCCGCCCAGCGGGCATAGGCTTCGGCATCGGCGGCATTGACGCCGATCATGGGCAGCGCCTCGGTGCCGGGTTGGTCCGGCGGCCAGGACCGGGTCAATTCCCTCCAACCGACCACCCAACCGTTGCGCAACACCTGGTAGTTTGTCTCTTTCAGGAAACGGGCGAATTGGCCGCGGGTGACCGGATAGGTGTCGATCCAGAAGTCCTTCACCTCTAGCACGTTTCGGTTCGTATGAAACTTCAGGCGATCCGGATGCACCCCGGCGGCGGTGGCGGCGGCTCGCTTCTCCTCTGCGGTCATGCCGAAGATCAGCGCCCCGCCGGGCACACGGACCATCTCCCGATCCATCCGTTGCGCGGAATAGCCGAGCGGCGGGGCGAGCGGCGGCGGACGGGCCGTCTCCTCCTGGCCGAACCCCGTCGTCACGGCCGTCAGCAGCGCCCACAGACACAAGCTGACGACCCGCATCGATCTAATTTTATCAATCACCGGAAAACCTGAAACCTGAAACCTGAACCCTATCCAATCACGCTCCCTGCGGGGTGTCCCTCACACCATCCGTCCGCCTTCGAGCGTCAGCGTCCGATCACAGAGCGCGGCGACTTCGGGCGAGTGGGTGACCAGCACGAGGGCGTGGCCGGTCTGGCGGGCGATGTCGAAGAGGAGATCGAGAATTTGGGCACCGGTGCCACGATCCAGATTGCCGGTCGGCTCGTCGGCCAAGAGCAGGGGCGGCGCATTCATCAGGGCGCGGGCCAGCGCGGCCCGCTGCTGCTCGCCGCCGGAGAGTTCGAGCGGGGTGTGCGTGGCGCGATCCGCCAGTCCCACGCGATCCAGCATCTCGATTGCCCGCTTCCGGATGACGGCGCGGCTCTGCCGGTTGCCGCCGGCCCAGGCCGGAAGCATCACGTTCTCGGCGATATCCATTTCGGGGAGCAGATGGTAGGACTGGAAAACAAAGCCGATCTCGCGGGCGCGCAGCATCGCCCGGTCGCGTTCGCCCAGGGCATAGATCGAGCGCCCGTTGATGCGCACCTCGCCGGACTCGGGGCGGTCCAACGCGCCCAGCACGTGCAGCAACGTGCTTTTGCCGACGCCGCTGCGGCCGACCACCGCCACCCGTTCGCCAGCGGCCAGGGTCAGCGACGCCCCGGTGAGCACGGTAACGGTTTTGTGCGGCAGGCGGTAGCTTTTGTTCAGGTCGCGCGCATCAATCACCAGGTCCGGGTGGGACATGTCGGTCTCCCATGGGCAGAAGAATTAAGAGCGGTTTCCATTGTGGCGGAAATCGGTGCAAACGGCAAGCGCGCTGTTCCAAAGATCTTCCAAAGATCGACATCCTGCTCCCAGAGTGCTAAATTGACACCCCTTTCGTAAATCTCCCGCTCGCTCGCGCACTTGCGAGCAGCACATTGGGACCGCACCCGGATTTTGCGCCATGCCCACACTCAACTGGATCGGAAAAGAAGCCGTCGTCAATCACCACCAGCAGGTGCCCTTTCGCCTGCTCAAGGACGTGCCCGACCTCGCCTGCGGCGACCCCGGCAGCGGCAACCTGATTGTCCAGGGCGACAACCTCGAAGCCCTCAAGGCCCTTCTCCCGTACTACGCCGGTTGCCTTCTCAGCCGCGACCGCCTGCAAGGTGCCCGCATCACCGTCCGCCAAACGCCGTATGAAATCAAGGTGTCGTGAGCGCGTTTCGCGCAGAGGGCGCGGAGCTACGCAGAGGGGGAGACGCACATGAAAAAGAAGACGCTGAGCCAGGCGGTGGAGGACTTTCGCGGACTGATCGTGCAGGTGCGGGGCGTGCCTGTGATCCTCGACAGCGACCTCGCCAAAGCCTACGGCGTCACCACCAAAGCGCTGAATCAGGCAGTCAAGCGGAACCGTGAGAGGTTTCCGGACGAGTTTGTGTTTCTCGTTGAACCGCAGGAATTTACAATCTTGATATCACAAATTGTGACTTCAAGTTGCGTGCCCATGCTATCACAAACTGCGACAGCATCTCGGCATGGCGGCAGGCGCAAAGCCACCTACGTTTTTACCGAGCATGGAGCGATTATGGCATCCATGGTTCTCAACAGTCCGCAGGCCGTGCAGATGAGCGTGTTCGTGGTGAAGGCGTTCGTCGCCATGCGGTCGCTGCTCCTGACGCAGCAGGACTTGGCCAAGAAGCTGGCGGACCTCGAGCGCACGCTGACCGAGCGACTGGACACGCACGAGCACGCGATCTCGGACATCATCCAGCAGATCATGCAACTCCTCTCACCCCCGCCGCCCGAGGCAGCAGAGCCGCCGCGCCCGCTCATCGGCTTCTCGGTCCGCGAGAGGCGTGCGAAGTATCGGACAAAGAGAAACGCTGGGAAGAGCACTTGAGAGGGTTCGCGCAGAGGACGCGGAGACACGCAGAGGGGGTATGGAAAATGAACCTGGGACCGACGGGGACATGGGAATTTGCATCTGATTTTTCGTTTCCGAAATGACCGCATCGTACGTCGCTCTCGTGCCGCCACAGGAACGGTGACACATGCGATTATTAAAGAAGTCTTCCTGAATGACAAGTAGGACCCGACAGGGTCCATCGGGGTCAGCCCTTGACTGAAAATAAAATTGAGAATCGCGTCCTTTTTCTCTGTCCCCGATGCAGCATGCTTCGCGCATTTCCGGGTTCCAATCCGGACTCAGGACACCGGACTCAGGACACCGATTGATCGGACGCCGGACGTTTGCTGGAGATCTGCGGCGCGGCAGGGATACCGCGCCCGACCTCGCTTCGCGCAGTCTTAGCCGTTTGCTCTTACTCGGCTATCCCTGTACTTTCGAGTAAGCGTTGCGGTTAAGAATAAGCGATTGAGGCTCTTGCAAAACTTCTTGTGGTGCAGGCGTCCCGCCTGCAAAATGTGGAAATGCCTTGGAATTGCAGGAGAGACGCCTGCACCACTGCCAACCAGCGCGGACTTCAGGGACAGGGACTGGTTTTGTCTCCGTCCGGTGGACGAGAGCGGGCGACGATTACCTCTGATCGATCCCTGATACCGTCTCTTGCGGCCGTCGCATCGGTCGGAGCGCGACAAGGGACGGGCCTTGCGTTTATCGCAATCCGGTTGTTCCCATCGAGCACCGGCCTGAGCCAGCATGAGCGCCATTGTCCCGATGATCGCCGACCGATGATTGGCAGACGGGCCGTCGTGTTCTAGGCGCGTCCTGGTCCCCCGGCGACTTGTGCGCGGCGCGCTGATACCGATTGCTTTCTTCCTGTAGCCTGCGGCCCGCCAGGGACGGCGGGCCCTACCTGGCTTGACCGTGTTTCTCCCCGGTGACCACTTTCTCCGTAGACACCGGAACCGATGCGCGATGGGTCCTCACCGTCCGGCGCGGGCCAGGGCGATCCACGGGGCAAGCGCGTCGAGGGTCTGCTTGAACGTCGCGCTCGGCAGTTGCTGTGCAGCGTCGCTGTAAGCCTCGTTGGGATTGGGGTGGGCCTCGATGACCAAGCCGTCGGCGCCTGCGGCGAGCGCGGCTCTGGCGAGAGGCAGCACCAGCGAACGTTTGCCAGCCGCATGGCTGGGATCGACCAGAATCGGCAGGTGGGTCTCCTGCTTGGCCACGGCGACGCCGCCAAGATCGAGGAGGTTGCGCACCGACTTGTCGAACGACCGGAGGCCCCGTTCGCAGAGCATCACATTGGAGCAGCCGTTCACGAGGAGATACTCGGCGGCGGCGAGCCACTCCTCGACCGTCGAGGCCATGCCGCGCTTGAGCAGCACCGGCTTGCGCGCCTGAGCGACCGATTCGAGGAGATCGTAATTCTGTGCGTTGCGCGCGCCAATCTGAAGCACATCGGCGGTGTCATGAACCAGCTCCACCTGGGAGGGTCCGAGGATTTCGGTCACCATCGAGACGCCGAACTCCGCCTTCACGTCGCGCATGATCGCGATGGCGTCGCCTCTGAGCCCCTGGAAATCGTAGGGCGACGTCCGAGGCTTGAAGGCCATGGCGCGGATGAGGGTCACCCCGGCAGCCTTCAAATCGCGCACGGCGGATCGAAACTGGTCGGCCGTCTCGATCGCGCAGGGGCCGGCGATGATCGCGATGGCGCCGCCGCCAATCGCTGTGCCGTTAACCGTGATGACGGTGTCGGAGGGGTGGTATTCCCGCGAAACGAGCTTGTACCGCTGCTGGACAGGCATCACCGACTCGACGATCGGCAGGTTGTTGAGCACCTCCAGCGAGCGGTTGTTGAGTTCGTCGCCAATGCAGGCGACAACGGTGCGTTCGACGCCACGGATGACCCGCGGCTGGTAGCGCAGGGTGCAGACGAGTTCGCTGACCGACTGGATGTCGGCGTCGGTTGCGTGCGGTTTGAGTACAATAATCATGCTGGTATTATAGCGGCTTCAGGCAACGGAAGCAACCGGCAAAGTCTGTGGAGGCTCTTGCAAAACCCCCTCCGGGGTGTTTGCAAGAGAGAAGTCAGAACACAGGAGTCAGGAGTCAGCATAATAGAACACCTTGCCCGTGAGAGGGTTACAATTCTGAATACTGAATTCTGGCTTCTGAATACGGCGCTTGCAGAACCGACGAAGGAGGTTTTGCAAGCGCCTCTGTGGGTTCATCCTTCGGCGGCGGCCAGCACGCGCTGCATGTCGTCGGGGCTGTCGAGCTGATAGGAGACGGGACGGCCGCACGCGGGGTGCCGGAAGGTCAGTCCGGAGGCGTGCAGCGCCTGGCGCTCCATGCGCAACACCAATCGGTCTGTGTCGGTCAACCGCCCCTCGCAAAAACGGATGAAGGCCGTCTCGTCACGGCCGTACAGCTTGTCGCCCACAACCGGATACCCCAGTGCGAGCAGCGTGGCCCGGATCTGGTGCAAACGCCCGGTGAGCGGCTCGGCCTCGATCAGCGCCACCCCCCGCCGCTGCGTCAGCAGCCGAAAACGGGTTTCGACCCGCACCGCTTCCGGTCCCGGCAGGCCGGCGACCGATTCCAAAACGACGCGGCACTTTTTGCGGATCGCTGAGGCCGTGTCGGGGAGCAGCCAGCCGACGCCGTTCAGCTCGGATGGAAACGCGCTGGCCTCGACCAGGACGGTGTAGCGCTTGCCCACCTGTCGGCAGGCAAATTGCTTGCCGCAGGTGTGCGCGGCCGCCGGGTTCTTGGCCACGACCACCAGGCCGGAGGTCTCGCGATCAATGCGGTTGACGAGCGCGGGTTCGGCAATCCCGCGCACGTCCTTGAGCCACGCCCACAATGTGTGATTAAAATAACGCCCGCTCGGATGACAGGGGAGGTTGCCGCTTTTGCTGACGATGAGGAGGTCGGGGTCGTCCGACACGATACCGATTGTGAAATCGACCGGCGGCTCGGGAAGGTCCGAGATGTCGTAGGCGAGCCGATCCCCCGCCTGGAGCGCCTCATCGGGCAGACGCCTCTGCGCGTTGACCGTGACGTGTCCGGAACAGATCCGCTCGCACCACCCCGTCCGGTCATGGTAGGGAAAGCGCCTGGCCAGAAAATCGGCCACCGCCAGCCCGGCCGCCACCGCCGGCACGTCACACGCGATGTGCCGTTTCATAGTCGTCCGGGGTGGAAAACATTCATCGCGTCTGCCGCCGCCGCATCTGGCGCGAGGCCGTATTCGGTCGTTCGATCACGATAGCGCCCTCGCCGTCCCGCTTGATCTTATCGCGATAGCGCTGCAGCAGCATCTGCAAGATCGAAATCCCCTGGCTGACGGTCCAGTAGAGCGAGAGCGCGGCGGGCATGCTGTAGAACATCACCAGCATCATGCCGGGCATCATGATCATCATCATCTTCTGCTGCGCCGGGTCGCCCGTAGACGGCGTCAGGTAGCTCTGGATCGCCATGGTTCCGGCCATCAGGACCGGCAGGATGTTGATCGCGCCGATGAACGGGATCATTCCCGCGAACAGGTTTTCCGGCTCGCTCAGGTCGCCGATCCACAGAAACGGCGCGAAGCGGAGTTCGACCGCGCTGCGCAGCACGGTGAACAGGGCGAAGAAGATCGGAAGCTGCACCAGCATGGGCAGGCAGCTCGACAGCGGATTGACCTTGTTTTCGCGATAGAGGCGCCAGGTCTCCTGCTGGATTTTCTGGGGATTGTCCTTGTGCAGAACCTGCAGGGCCTTGAGCTGCGGCTGCAGGGTCTGCATCCGCTTCATCCCCTCGGTGCTCTTGTGCGTCAGCGGCCAGAAGATCACCCGCACGAGGATCGTGAGCAGGATCACCGCCACGCCGTAGTTCGGGATCACGCTGTTGAAAAAGTTGAGGGTCGGCACCAGCAGCTTGCAGAACCATTTGAACGTGCCGAATTCCATCACCTCGTCCACCCGGTGGCCGATGGCCTTGAGCACGGCGAGCTTCTTGGGACCGATGTAGAGGGTCGTGTCCCGTGTGACCGTCTCGCCGGGCTGAAGCGTGAAGCCGCTGAACGCGACTGCCGCCGAGAGACTGCTAACCGGATTTCGCTTGTAACCGGCGGGCGCGGCCACGATGTCCATACGGAACCCGGCATTGGTGGTTGCCGACAGGAAGATCTGGGTGAAGAATCGCGACTTGATCGCGATCCACCGCTGCGGGGTCTCGACCGGCAGTGAGGCCCGGGGCTTGAGCGGACCGGCCGCGCCACCGCTGCAGCCCCCGCCACTGCCGCCGATCGCCTTCGCCACATCGCGCTCCCAATGCCGCGCTTTGGCATCTGCCCAGGCGCCGAACGAATCGACGCCCAGAATGTCGTTCTTGGATGGGCCGCACGGGAAGGCGCCGAGGGTGACCCAGTTGGACGCGATCCCCAGCGGACGGTCCGAAGTATTGATCAAGCGATCCGTGACCTCGATCCGGTAGAGATCGCGCAGAACGATCCGGCGTTCCACAGTCAGGCCATGGGCGGACTGGGTCGTCAGGGTGACCGTCTGGGTGTCGGCCTGGAGCGTGTAATCGGCATCGGCCGCGATTCCGGGCAGCCCCTCCCAGCGCAACGCTGGCACGTTTTCAAAATCGAAGGTCATCGGGCCGCTATCGGGCTGCAGCGTGGCCGCATGCTCCAACAGCGTCGCCTCAACCACCGCGCCGCCGCGGGAGGAGATCGAAACGACCAGCTCGTCACTGCGAAGGGTGGCAATCTGTTCAGGCAGGCGTGCAACCGAGGATGTGGTGCCTTCCAGAACAGCCTCCGGCGCCGCTGGCGGTGCGCTCGAAGCGACCTCAGCAGCAGGCTCGGACGCCGCATGCAACGTCGCTGAAGCCGCCGCATCGGGGGAGAGCGCCTCCCGTTTCAGGACTTGCCGCGCCTGCTCCTCACGCTGCGCCAAGCTGACCTTGTTCTGATAGAGCATCCAGCCCAGCAGGGCGAGGAACAGCAGGCAAACGATGGCGATGTCTTGTTTTTTCATAAGGGTAACGAATCATTCCTCGTTCAGGGCGGCGGAACCGGATCCTCTCCGCACGGTCCGAAGGGCCGGCATCGGACGATGCGCCGCACCGCCAGCCACAGACCGCGCCAAGGGCCGTGCGCGCGGAGCGCCCCGATGCAATACTCCGAACACGACGGTGTGAAGCGACAGCACGGGCCGATCAGCGGCCCAAGCGCCACCTGGTACCCGCGGACACACAGGATCAACAGCCGACTCAACATGGTCCCGGCTCCTTCCGGCAGAGGCCGACCCTGCGGCAGATCGCCAAAAAATCATCGGCCACGGCCCGCCCGCCCGCATCGACAATCCGTGATCGCGCGATCAGGATGAGGTCAACGCCATCGCGCAGCGTGTGGTGATTCAGCCGGAACGCCTCGCGCATCAACCGTCGCGCCCGGTTCCGCTCGACCGCCGTGTGCAGGGATCGCTTGCTGGTCACCACTCCGACCCGATGCGCGGTGCCCTCGGCGGGTTTTGACCAGATCACCATGTACCGGCCAGCAACCGAGCGGCCCGCGTCAAAAACCTCCCGATACTGCCGGGAGGTGAGACGGACCGAGCGCGGCAAACAACACCGTACCGGCGGCGATGAAGCCGTCGTCGCGCACGCCTGGGGATCGGGAACGTGAGCACCCGTGCCGGTCATGGCGTCATCCGCCACGTTAGATGGTCAGGCGCGCGCGGCCCTTTTGACGGCGGCGGGCCAGGATTTTGCGCCCGCCCTTGGTCGCCATGCGGGCGCGAAACCCGATCTTGCGGGCGCGCTTGATTTTGGAAGGCTGCCATAGCTGCTTCATGCTCGTGCTCCTCGGTGCTTCAGGTTTTCAGTAAAAATGGATCGTTACAATAGCTGATCGGCGGAGCGAAGTCAACCCAGGTTTTTTGGCAAGAGCCTTAGTAAGGGCGCATGGCCGTTCTGATGAGGGTTACTTAATCGTAATCATAATCATAATCGTAATCGTAATCATAATCGTAATCTTGCTTTGCTCCTGCATGTGATCATAAAATGTCACCCATGAAAACGGTTTTTGATCATGAGAAGCTGACTGTTTATCAGGAGTCGGTCAGTCAAGAAGCTGCTTGCGCAGGCTGAACCGGGAAAAGAGATCCTCGTT